>Ga0114129_10002640_pt1 | contig 24963 bp, 22 predicted proteins | sample RhiMetdeltSRZDD1_FD_80071 | JGI IMG/M metagenome (GOLD analysis project Ga0114129, IMG submission 80071) | Populus rhizosphere microbial communities from Tennessee, USA - Rhizosphere MetaG P. deltoides SRZDD1 (version 2) (version 2) | ecosystem: Host-associated > Plants > Roots > Rhizosphere >...
TCGAGGTCACCAATCCGTCTCCGGCGTTCTACGGTGTGGGCGGCGCCCGGATCTCCGCGCAGGACGGGGCGACGCTGCGCCTCGAGCCCACCGGGATGGTGACCGTGCTTTGCAGCGTTACCGAGCAAGGGCAGGGCACCGACGCGATCTTCGGCCAGATCGCCGCGAGCGCCGTCGGCGTAACGATCGACAAGGTGCGCGTGATCACCGGGGACACCGGCGTTACACCGTACGGGGGCGGCACGTGGGCCTCGCGCGGCGCCGGCATTGGCGGCGAGGCGGTGCTGCTCGCCGGTCGCGCGCTGCGCTCGAACATCCTCGATATCGCAGCCGCGGTTCTCAAGATGGACAAGGCCGAGCTCGATCTCGTCGGCGACCAAGTCGTCCATCGGCTGACCGCAGGACCGAAGATGCCGCTCGCCGAGCTCGGCCGGATCGCGTATTTCCGCCCGGATACGCTGCCGCTCGACTTCCAGTCCGAGCTGACCGTGACGCGGCACTACACGCCGCGCCAATACGGCTTCACGTTCACGAACGGCATCCAGGCCTCGTACGTCGAAGTCGATCCCGATACTGGATTTGTCAAGCTGCTGAAGCACTGGTGCGTCGAGGATTGCGGGACCGTGATCAACCCGATGCTCGTCGACGAGCAGATCCGCGGCGGCGTCGTCCAGGGGATCGGCGCCGCACTGTACGAGGAATGCCTGTACGGGCCCGACGGGCAGCTCCTCAACGGCAACCTGGCCGACTACCTCGTGCCGATGTCAGGCGAGATGCCGGACATCGTCTGCGCGCACGTCGAGACGCCGACGCAGCAGTCGCAGCTCGGCGCGAAAGGCGTCGGCGAGGCAGGCACCGCGGGTGCGCCGGGCGCAGTAATGAACGCGATCAACGATGCGCTCGCGCCGCTCGGTGCCCGCGTCACGCAGATGCCGTTCACGCCGGAACGGATCCTGAAGGCCCTGCGGAAAGTCTAGCGTGGCCGAAAGAGTGGTCCTCGCGTGCCTCGGCTTGTTGTTCGGAGGCATGGCCTGGATTGCACTCGGCTACTCGCTGCGCGATGCGCTCGGGCCGGGTGCAGGATTTTTTCCGTTCTGGCTCGGCGCGCTCGGTCTTGCGTTGTCGTTGGCATTGCTCGTCCAGTCCTGGCGTGGTGGTTCGATCGCCGAAGCTCCGCTGGCGTTGCTGCCGCGCGGCGAGGGCGCACGCCGCGCGCTTGCGCTTCTGGCGAGTCTGGCTGTAGCGGCGCTGCTGTTCCAGCCCGCAGGTTTCCGGTTGACGATGCTTTTCTTCAGCGCCGGCCTGCTCTTCGCGCTCGGCGTCAGGCGGCCGATCGTGATCGCGCTGTTTGCGCTGGCGAGCAGCTTCGGGTTGTTTCATGTTTTCTATTACTGGCTGCAAGTTCCGCTGCCGATCGGTTTGCTGGGGATCTGACCAGGGATATTGCGCAGTGGATACCCTTCAACATCTCGTCTCCGGGTTCGCTGCAGCGCTTTCCCCCGCGTACCTTACTTACGCTCTTGCCGGCTGCGCCCTGGGCACGCTGATCGGCGTGCTGCCGGGCCTCGGGCCCGCTGCGGGCACGGCGATCCTGATCCCGCTCACGTTCAAGCTCGACCCGACCGGAGCGATCATCATGCTCTCGGCGATCTACTACGGCGCGATGTACGGCGGCACCATCACCTCGGTGCTGATCAACGTGCCTGGCGAGGCGGCGTCGGTGGTGACCTGCATCGACGGCCACCAGATGGCGAAGCAGGGCCGCGGCGGCACCGCGCTCGGCATCGCCGCGATCGGATCCTTCGTCGGCGGCATCGTCGCGACCGTAGCGCTGGTGGTGGTCGCGCCGCCCCTCGCAAAGCTCGCGCTGCGCTTTGGCCCGCCGGAGTTCTTCGCGCTGATGCTGTTCGGGCTGTGCTTGGTGAGCGGACTCGCCGGCCGCTCGATGCTCGCGGCGCTGCTGATGACGGTGCTCGGGTTGCTCCTCGCGATGATCGGCATCGACCCGGTGCGCGGCGCGCCGCGCTTCGCGTTCGACGTTCCGGACCTGTATGACGGCATCGGCTTCATCCCGGTAGTGATGGGATTGTTCGGCATCTCGGAGATTCTGCTGGCCGCCGAAGCGCCCGCGCTCGCGGCGGTGCGGACCCGGTTGAGCCGCCTCCTGCCAAGCCGCGAGGAATGGCGGCGCTCGATCGGTGCAATCTGGCGCGGCACCGGTATCGGCTTCTTTCTCGGCCTGATTCCTGGAATCGGCTCGATCGTGCCGACGTTCATGGCCTACGTCGCGGAAAAGCGGCTGTCGAAGACGCCCGAGCGCTTCGGCCGCGGTGCGATCGAGGGCGTGGCCGCGCCGGAGTCGGCGAACAACGCCTACGCCAACGCAGCGATGATCCCGTTCCTGACGCTCGGCATTCCGAGCTCGCCCACCATTGCCGTGCTGATGGGCGCGTTCATCATCAACGGCATCACGCCGGGACCCTTCCTGTTCCAGGAGCGGCCCGATCTGGTATGGGCGGTGATCGCGAGCTTCTTCGTCGGCAACGTGATCCTGCTTGCGCTCAACCTGCCGCTGGTTGGACTGTGGGCGAAGCTCCTTGAAGTGCGCTTCGAGTACCTGGCCGTGGGCGTGCTGCTGTTCTGCCTCGTCGGCGCCTACAGCCTGCAGCAGAGCATCTTCGATGTCTGGGTGATGATCGCGTTCGGCGTCGTCGGCTATGTCTTCCGCAAGCTCGAACTCCCGCTCGCGCCGCTGGTGCTCGGCCTGATCCTCGGCTCGCCGATCGAGAAGTCGCTGCGGACCTCGCTCGAGATGTCCGGCGGCGATTACTCCATCTTCCTGACGCGGCCGCTCTGCGTCGGACTGCTGATCGCCTCGTCCGTCGTGCTCATCGGCTCTGCGCTGAAGCTGGCGCCAAAGACATTGCGGGAAGCTTAGAATTGCCCAAGGAGGAAACCATGATCAAAGCCCTGGCAAAGGTCGCGGTCTCGGCGGCGGCGCTGCTCGCTGCTTGCGTCGCGGTTGCCCAGCAGTTTCCCGAGCGGCCGATACAGCTGATGGTCGCGTTCCCGGCGGGCGGCAGCACCGATGTCGGGGCGCGCGTCGTCGCCTCGATCGCGGAGAAGATTCTCGGCAAGCCGATGGTGGTGATCAATCGCGGCGGCGCCGGCGGCCAGGTCGGCTGGACCGAAATGGCGCGGCAGAAGCCCGATGGCTACTACCTCGGCTACATCAACCTGCCGGCGACCAATACAGTGATCCTCGACCCGGAGCGTAAGGCGAATTTCGGCGCCGACGCGTTCGTGCCGATCATCAACCAGGTGCTCGATCCAGGCATCGTCTGGGTGCGGGCCGACAGCCCGTACAAGACGCTGAAGGATCTCGTCGACGCAGCGAAAAAGTCGCCCAACACGATCCGCACGGCCACGACCGGCATCCTCAGCGACGACCATCTCGCCATCCTGATGCTCGAAGAAGCGGCGCTCGGCGCGATCTTCCGCATCGTGCACCTCGCGGGCGGCGCGGACCAGCTGAAGGAGATCCTCGGCGGCAACGTCGACGTCGCGTTCGACAACGTCGGCAGCATCGCCCCACGAGTGCGTAGCGGCGAGCTGCGCGCGCTGGCGGTGATGGACCATCAGCGCTCGAAGTTCCTCCCGGACGTGCCGACGATGAAGGAGGTCGGCTACCCGAGCGTGATCTCGAGCTCGACGCGGGGCATCGCTGCGCCGCGAGGCGTGCCGCCGGCGGTGCTGAAGACGCTCGAAGCCGCGCTGAGGAAGGCGATGGAAGACCCGGAGCACATTCAGAAGCTCGAATCCGCCGGGCTGGCGATCAAGATCATGGTCGGAGAGGAGTACGCGAAGTACTACCGGGAGACCCACGAGCAGGCGAAGAAGTACACCGAGTGGGCGAAGAGCCGGGCGCACAAGTAAGGCGGCCGATCAACCTGCGACTGCGCCGCGCAGTAATAGTTACCATCATCGGCTTGGCGCCGGTCGCGGCCGCGCTGGCGCAGACACCCATTCCCAAACTCGCCAACGGGATCAATGATCCGGAGCGCGTTTTGACGCCTGAGCATGCGGCGGCTCTGGGCAGGAAACTCGCCGCGTTCGAGCAAAAGAACGAATACCCGGTCGTCGTCCTGATCGTCCGGGATGTCGGCCGTGCGAACCTGATCGATTACAGCGACAAGGCATTGGCGACCTGGACACCCGCGCCAGCAAGCAAAGGGCGAGTCATTCTGCTGCTGGTGATCGCGGACCGGGAAAGAGCCTGGATCGCGGAACAGCACACGGGCCTCGAGCTGTCGACCGCGCAGCGAATCGTCTGGGAAACTATGGTGCCCAGGTTCAAGGCCGGACATGACATTGCCGGCGGCATCAACGCCGGCCTCGATCAGGTCATCTCGGTTCTAGACGGCAATCCTCTGGCTCCGCCGCCTGACCCGACGGGGGCAATGCACTCGCTTATTGATCGGCTCGATACCTTTCGCTACGGCCTGCAAGATCCTTCCGGCTCCGACGGCACCATGCGCGAACTGCTGTACTGTGCCCTCGGCGTCGCTCTCGGTCTCGGGCTGCGACCGTTCGCGGGACGTTGGTCCGCCGCGCTGCTTGCTGCCGCGGTAGCGGCCTTCGGCAGCTGGCTGCAATACGGCTTCATCGTGCCCACTGCGGCCGCAGCGTTCGTCATCGTCTTGTTCGGTTGGAAGCACTGGCTCGGTAAAGGAGGCAGCACTACGCGTAGCGGTTAGCGAATGAGATTGTCGAGGAACGATACGGTGCCTCCCCGGACCAGGCGACTGTACCATTGCAGATCACCGAGGAATCGAAATGCACAATCCGTTACTTGCCTGCTGGAGCGGCCCGTTCGGCGGCGTGCCGCCGTTCGACGAGGCAAGAGTAGAGCACTTCAAGCCGGCGCTCGAGGCGGCGATGGCCGAGCAGCTCGAGGACATCGAGCGCATCGCGAACGATCCTGCGCCACCGACCTTCGAGAACACGATTGCCGCGCTCGAGCGCTCGGGCCGCACGCTCGACCGGGTGCTGCGGGTCTACAACGTATTCGCCAGCACGATGCTCTCGGATGCGTTCCAGGCCGTGGAGCGCGAAATGGAGCCGAAGCTCGCGGCGTTCGCCGATCGCATCGTGCAGAACGCGGCGCTCTTCAAGCGACTCAGCGCCGTCTACGAAACGCGCGAGCGCTCCGGGCTCACGCCCGAGCAGCAGCGCCTCGCGTGGCTCAAGTACACCGAGTTTGCGCGCAGCGGTGCGAAGCTCGATGCGGCGGCGAAGGAGCGCCTCTCCGCGATCAACCAGCGGCTCGCAGCGCTCTACACCGAGTTCAGCCAGAACGTGCTCGCGGACGAAGCAACCTATGTGCTCATCGAAACCGAGGACGATCTGGCAGGCCTGCCGGAATCCTTCCGCTCCGCGGCCGCTGAAGCGGCGAGCGCGAGCGGGCATCCGCGCCGCTGGGCGATTCTCAATACGCGCTCGAGCGTCGAGCCGTTCCTCACGTACTCCGCGAAGCGCGAGCTGCGCGAGAAGGTGTTTCGCGCGTTCGTCAATCGCGGCGACAACGGCGATGCACATGACAACAAGCAGGCGATTGCCGAGATCGTGGGGCTGCGCGGCGAGCGCGCGAATCTGCTCGGGTATCCGACGCACGCGCACTGGCGCCTGGAAGTCAGCATGGCGAAGACGCCCGAGCGCGCGACCGACCTGATGCAGGCGGTGTGGAAGCACGCTGTGCAACGGGTCGCAGAGGAGGTCGCCGACATGCAGGCGGTGGCGGATGCGGAAGGCGCGGGCATCGCGATCGAGCCGTGGGACTACCGGTACTACGCGGAGAAGGTGCGCAAAGCCAGGTACGACGTCGACGACAACGAAGTCACGCCTTACCTGCAGCTGGAGAATCTGCGCGAAGCGATGTTCTGGATCGCGGGCGAGCTGCTCGGGCTGCATTTTTCGCCCGCGCAGGACATCCCGGTGTGCCATCCCGACGTGCGCGTGTGGGAGGTGAAGGACGACAACGGCAGGCACGTCGCGCTCTTCTACCTCGATCCTTATGCGCGAACGGGCAAGCGCTCGGGCGCCTGGATGAATGCCTATCGCAGCCAGGAGCGTTTCGACGGCGAGGTGACGACGATCGTCTCGAATAACGCGAACTTCGTGAAAGGCAGGCCGGGCGAGCCCGTTCTGGTCAGCTGGGACGATGCGACGACTCTGTTTCATGAATTCGGGCACGCGCTGCATGGACTGAGCTCGAGCGTGCGCTACCCGTCTCTCGCGGGAACGCACGTCGATCTCGACTACGTCGAGTTTCCCTCGCAGCTCCTCGAGCAATGGCTGCGCACGCCGGAGGTGCTGCAGAAGTACGCGCGGCACTACCGGACCGGCGAGCCGATCCCGCAATCGCTGGTCCGCAAGATCGAGCGCGCAGCGAAGTTCAACAAGGGGTTCGACAACGTCGAGTACCTTTCCAGCGCGCTCGTCGACATGCGCATGCACCTCGAGCCAGGAAAGGCACGCGATATCGCCTCATTCGAGCGCGAAACGCTCGCCGCGATCGGCATGCCGAAGCAGATGGTCATGCGCCACCGGCTTCCGCACTTCGGGCACCTGTTCAGCGGCGATGCGTACTCGGCGGGCTACTACAGCTACCTGTGGGCCGACACGCTTTCGGCGGACGGCTTCGAAGCGTTCACCGAGGCGGGTGGGCCCTACGACAAGGCGGTGGCGAAGAAACTCCACGAACACGTGCTCTCGGCCGGCAACACCGTCGATCCGGCCGAGGGCTATCGCGCCTTCCGCGGCCGCGATCCGAAGATCGATGCCTTGATGCGCAGGCGCGGCTTCGCGCCTTCTGCCTAGATGGACGAGCAGGAACTGCGCGGGCTGATCCGCTCGGTCAAGGCGGGGACGCTGCCGCGGCGCGAATTCATGCGCACGCTGGCCGCGTTCGGTCTCTCTGCGCCAGTTGCCGCGCACCTGCTTGCCTGGTCGGGAATCGCGAACGCGCAGCAGCCATTCGTCTACAAGCCGACGAAGCGCGGCGGCGGCGGGGCACTGCGGCTTCTCTACTGGCAGGCACCGACGCTGCCGAACGTGCACTTCGGCGTCGGCAGCAAGGATCAGGAAGCCTCGCGCATCTTCTACGAGCCGCTGGCCGCATGGGACGGCGCGGGCAACCTCGTTCCGATCCTGGCCGCCGAGCTGCCGACCGTGGAGAACGGCGGGATCGCGCGCGACGGAAAGTCGGTGACGTGGAAGCTGAAGCGCGGCGTGCAATGGCACGACGGCAAGCCGTTCACCGCCGACGATTGCGTCTTCAACTGGCAGTACTCGAGCGACCCCGAGACGAGCACGTTCACGATCGGCTCGTACCGTGATATCGAGGTCGTGAAGCTCGATTCGCACACGATCCGCATCGATTTCGGCAAGCCGACGCCGGCGTGGGCGGACCCGTTCGTCAACCTGATCGGGCAGATCATTCCGAAGCACCTGTTCGAGCCCTACAAAGGCGCGAAATCGCGCGATGCGCCGAACAACCTGAAACCGGTCGGCACCGGCCCGTACAAGTTCGTCGACTTCAAGCCGGGCGACATGCTGCGCGGCGAGATCAACAGGAACTACCACCAGCCGAACCGGCCGCACTTCGACACGATCGAATTGAAGGGCGGCGGCGACGCGGTGTCGGCGGCGCGCGCGGTGATGCAGACCGGCGAGTTCGACTTCGCCTGGAACCTGCTCGTAGAGGACGAGATCCTGCAGCGCCTGGAAAAGGGCGGCAAGGGCCGCGCGGTGCTGAGCCTCGGCGGCGATACGGAGTCGGTCTTCCTGAACCAGGCCGATCCGTGGTCCGAGGTGGACGGCGAGCGCTCGAGCCCGAAGAGCCGCCATCCGCTCCTCGGCGATCCCGCGGTGCGCGAGGCGATCGGCCTCGCGATCGACCGCGCGGCGATCCAGAAGCATATCTACGGGCGTGCCGGCATTCTGACGCCGAATTTCCTCAACAATCCGCAGCGCTTCAACTCGAAGAACACGAGCGCCGAATTCAACATCGACAAGGCGAACGCGCTGCTCGACGCGGCGGGATGGAAGCGCGGTCCCGACGGCATTCGCGCCAAGGCCGGGAAAAAGCTGAAGCTGCTCTTTCAGACGTCGATCAACGCGCCGCGCCAGAAAGCGCAGGCGATCATCAAGCAGGGGTGTCAGAAGGCCGGCGTCGACGTCGAGCTCAAGGCGGTGATGGCTTCGGTGTTCTTCTCATCCGACGTCGGCAACCCGGACACGATCAGCAAGTTCTTCGCCGACCTGCAGATGTTCCAGAACACGCGCGGCAGCCCCGACCCGGGACGCTTCCTCGAGCTCTTCTGCTCCTGGCAGATGTCCTCGCGAGAGAACAAGTGGCAGGGGCGCAACCTCGTGCGCTGGCGCAGCGACGAGTATGACCAGGCGTTCCGCGCTGCCGAGGTCGAGCTCGACCCGGTGAAGCGCGCCGCGCACCTGATCCGCATGAACGATCTCGTGTGCAAGGCGCATGTCGTGCTTCCGGTCGTCAACCGCCCGAATGTCGTCGGGATCTCCAACAGGCTGCGTGCTTCGTTCAGCGCGTGGGGCGGGGACCTGTGGGCGCTGCAGGACTGGTATCGCGAGGCCTGATCTCGACACCCGTCGTCCTTTCCACCCAGCGCACGAGCTCGCTGATGCTCGCGCCCGGCCCGGCTTCCTCGGACGCTTGTTTCCACAGCTGGGCGCCGAGCGTCGAGGCGGCAACGGAGGTTTGGAGCGAGCGCGCGAGGTCCTGCGCGATTCCGATGTCCTTGACCATCAGCTCGAGCTTGAACGGATCGTCGAATCTGCGATTCAGGATGCGCTGGCGAAAGTGGGTCTGGCTGACCCACGACATGCCCGTCGATTCGTTGAGAACGTCGACCATCGCCGCCGGGTCGAGGCCATAGCGCGTCCCGATCGCGAGTCCCTCGGACGTCGTCAGCAGCGTCATCGCGGTGATCAGATTGTTCAGGCACTTCATCGCGTGCCCGGCGCCGAGCTCGCCGAGGTGGAACACCTTGCGGCCCATGCGATCGAGCAACGGACGCACGCGCTCGACATCCTGCGCCGCACCGCCGGCCATGAACACGAGCTCGGCAGCCTGCGCACCCCATTGCGCGCCGGATACCGGCGCATCGACCATCGCGACGCCGTGCTCTTTCAGCGCGAGGCCGGTCTTCTCGGTGATCCAGGGCTCGGACGAGGACGTATCGAGCAGGAGGGCACCCCGCTTGAATCCGTGCACCAGCCCGAGCTCGCCGAGCGCGACCTGCTGGACGACTTCGCCATTCGGCAGCATCGTGATGACGATGTCGCTGCGCTCTGCCACCTCGGTCGGCGAGCCTGCAACCGCGCCCACGCCCGCGAGTCTGCGGGTGGCCTCGCTGTCGATGTCGTACAGCGTCAGCGGATGACCTGCCTTTGACAGGTGAGTCGCCATCGGCGCGCCCATGACGCCGAGGCCGACAAAGCCGACTCTCGGAAAAATAGGGACGGACCCCATTTTCCCTAGATCGTCATCTCGAGGACGTAGAGCCCGCCGATGTGCCGGTCGACCGTGTAGACGATGCGCCGCTCGTCGACGTAAACGTCGTTGAGCTGCACCGCGCCCGTGCGCGCGCCGTTCGGCGTCTCCGGCACGAACGACGCGACCTCCTGCGGCTGATAGGGATTGAGGACGTCGTATGCGCGCACGCCGGCGTTGAAAAACGTGCCGATGACGATCTGCTCCGAGCGCCACGAGCCCGGCACCGGCAGGTTCTCGTGCAGATTGTGCGCGCCGAAGCGTCGGCCGCGACGCACGAACTCCTGGTAGGGCGGAGCAGGCAGCGTCGCGATCGGCACGAGGTTCGTCTCTACCCGAGCATCGACGACCCAGACGAGCTTCGGCCAGTCTGCGCCGGCGTCCATGACGGCTTCGTCGGCGACGATCAGCAGGTTGCGGCCGAGTAGTGGCAGCACCGTGTGCGTGAAGCCGTTGAACGGCGGCGAATAGCGCCAGTGGGAAACCAGCTTCGGCCGTGACTTGTCCGAGATGTCGAGAATCATCGCGCCGCCGTCGATGTAGCCGACATAGGCGCGCTCCGGCCGCGCGGGAAAGACGTTCGTGTTGTGGGCGCGAAAGCCCTTGTCGAACTTTCGTTCGAGGCGCTGCGGAGGCGGCGCGTCGTCGCCCTCGCGCGTTCCCGGCAGCCACCAGCGGCCGATCTCGGAGGGCTTCGACGGATTGCGTACATCGACGATGCGGTAGAACTGGTCGTCCTTCTGGTTGCGCGGCTGGAAGTCCGCCGCGCCGCTCGACATGTGAATCGTCTCGCCGTCGACGAACCAGAGCACGTGCACCCCGCGCGAATGGGTGCCCGAGCAATCGAAGTGCGTGATCAGCTTCGGCTCTTCGGGCGTGCTCACATCGAACAGCTCGAACCCGGCCGGCTTCATCCCGGGACTGCTCGCCTGGTAGGCCACCGCGAGCGTGTCGCCGACCACGTCGAGCGAATTGGAGCGCATCTTCGCGTGCGGAAGCTCGGTCTGCACGACGACGCGCGGCGCGCGCGGATCGGTGACGTCGACGCCGGTGAAATTCTTCGGCGCCGACTCGTGGGCGAGCCACAGGATCCTGCGCCCGCCCTTGGCGAGCTGCAGGCCCATCCCTTCGCCCATTCCGCCGAAGCCCTGGAGCTCGTGGTGCGCGAGCAACCGCATGTTGTACGAATGTGCAGAGGCCATTACGCTAGGGTACTGTCGGAGGATCGCATGCTGCAAGCCGGAGGAGTGATGATGCGCGCGGTGTGGTTGCTGCTGTCAGCCGTCTTTTGCGTCCCGGCAGTTGCGCAGACCTATCCGGCGAAGCCGGTGAGGCTGATCGTCACCTATCCGCCGGGCGGCAGTTCGGACCTGATGGCGCGGGTGTTCGGCGCCAAGCTCGGCGAGTTGTGGGGCCAGCAGGTGATCGTCGAATCGAAGCCCGGCGCCGCCGGCTCGATCGGCATGGAATTCGCCGCCAAGCAGCCGCCGGACGGCTACTCGTTCGTGATCGGCAACCTCGGTCCGGCAGCGGTGAACCCGCTGCTGAGCAAAGTCCCTTACAGCGTTGAAAAGGACTTCCTGCCGATCTCGCTGATCTCGACCGGGCCGAACGTGCTGGTCGTGAATTCCGCTTGGCCGGTCCAGTCGCTACCTGAGGTCCTCGCGTTCGCCCGCGCCAATCCCGGAAAGCTTTCCTACGGCACCAGCGGCCCGGGCAGCGTCTCGCACCTGAGCAGCGAGATGCTGAAGAACCTCACCAAGGCAAACGTGGTCGAGATTCCGTACAAGGGCGGCGTGCTCGCGGTGCAGGACCTGCTCGGCCAGCAGATTCATTTCATCTTCTCCGACGCGTTGCCGGCAATGCAGCACATCCGCGCCGGGAAGTTGCGGGCGCTGTGTGCTACCGGGCCACAGCGCTTTGCGCTGCTCGCGGATCTTCCGACCTGCGACTCGGCGGTCCCGGGCCTGGTCGCCGTGAACTGGTGGGGGGTGCTGATGCCGGCCGGAACGCCTCGCCCGATCGCCGATAAATTTCATGCCGACATCGTCAGAGTGATGCAGGATGCGGGCGTAAAGGCGAAGTTCGCCGATCTCGGCGTCGAGGCCGTCAGCAGCACGCCGCAGCAGTTCGCTGCGTTCATCAAGGCCGAGATGGACAAGTACGCGCGGCTGATCAAGGATGCCGGTATCAAGGCGCAGTAGGAGGAATCGGTGAACCCAATTGGCGTAGCGATCATCGGCACGGGCTGGTGCGGAGGCATCCGCGCCGAAGCGTGCGCCGCCCATCCACTGGTCAAGAGCCTGCATCTCGCCGAAGTCCGGCCGGAGCGGCTCGAAGAAATGCAGCGCGCGACCGGTGCGGCGAGCGCAGTGACCGACTACCGCGAGCTGCTCGGCTCGGCCGCGATCGAGGCCGCATACGTCTGCGCAACCCCGGAGACCACGCATTTCCCGATTGCACGCGATTGGCTCGCCGCGGGCAGGCACGTGTTCCTGGAGAAGCCGATTGCGATGACGCTTGCCGAGGCCGACGAGCTGATCGCGCTCGCGCGCAGGAACAAGGTCAAGTTCACGATCGGCTATTCGCAGCGTTTCAACCCGAAATTTGCCTACGTGCACCGGGCGCTGCGCGACGGCACGATCGGCAAGCCGGTGAGCGCGCTCGTCAGCCGCCACATCACGCGCGGGCTGGGCAAGAAGATCAGCGGCCGCGTGCGGCTCTCTCCCGCGGCGATGGAGGCGACGCACGATCTGGACTTCGTGCTCTGGTGCCTCGAGCCGGCGAAACCCGTGCGGGTGTATTCGCAGGCGAACTACGGGGCGATGCAGGCGGGCGCTGCAGCGGGGGCGAAGATCCCGGACACGCAATGGCTCACCGTGACGATGGACAGTGGCCTGTCGTTCGTGATCGGCGCGGGCTGGAGCCTGCCGCCGGGCTATCCGAACTTCTCCACCACATGGATCGAGATGGTCGGAACCGAAGGCGCGGTCATGGTCGACGACAGCCACCGCGACGTAGTCGTCAACACGCTCAAGCACGGCATGCAGCTGCCGATGTCGAGCATGCCCGGCGAGCGCGTCGAGCACACGTTCGCCGGACCGATGGCGGCCGAGACGATTCACTTCCTCGAAGCGTGCGCGCTCGATCGTCCGGTGATGGTGACTCCGGAGCACGCGCGCATGGTCATGGAGGTCTACATCGCCGCCGACCTTTCCGCGGAGCGAAACGCAGCCGTGGATCTGCCGGAAAGCAACCAGAGGCAACCCGAAGGCCTGCGCAAGACAGGCTAGAAGCAGATGAAGAGGAGCGGCATGACGATTCTCAGAATGCTGTTATGGCTTGCGCTCGTCCCGGCGACCGCGCTCGCGCAGCAGAACTATCCAACGAAGCCGGTGAAGATGGTCATTCCGTTCGCGCCGGGGGGCGCATCGGATTTCGTCGGAAGGATCGTGCAGCCGAAGCTCTCGGAACTGTTGAACCAGCAGCTCATCATCGAAAACCGACCGGGGGCTTCGGGCAACATCGCGGTCGAGGCCGTGGCGCGGTCCGCGCCCGACGGCTACACGATTTTCCTCGGCAACAGCGGGTCGATCGCGATCAACCCTGGCGTGTTCCCGAAGCTGGCAGTAGACCCGTTGCGCGACCTGGCCGCGGTGACGCAGATCGTCGACGTGCCGGGCGTGCTCGTCGCGCATCCGTCCTTCCCGGCGAACACCGTCAAGGATCTGGTGGCGTACGCAAAGGCGAACCCCGGCAAGGTCAACTATGCGTCGCCCGGAAGCGGCAGCCAGAACCGGCTCGAGACCGAGCACCTGCGCAAGATCGCGGGCCTCGACATGGTGCATGTTCCGTACAAGGGAGGCGCCGGGCCAGCGGTCGCCGCGCTCGTCGCCGGCGAAACCCACATCATGTTCGTGACCGCATCCTCGGCGATGCCGATGATCAAGAACGGGCGGCTGAAGGTTCTCGCGGTCACTGCGCCGAAGCGGATCGCGCCATTGCCCGATACGCCGACGATGCAGGAAGCAGGCTTCTCGGGCTTCGATTCCGGGTCCTGGCAGGGCATCTTCGTTCCGACCGGTACGCCGCCCGAAGTCATCCATCGACTGTTTGTCGCGCTCAGGGAGACCATGAAGTCGCCGGACGTGATCGAGCGTCTGGGGCGCGGCGGCGTCGACGTCGTGTTCAGCGATTCGCCCACGGCGTTCACAGCGTTCGTCGGCCAGGAGTCGCAACGCTGGGCGAAGGCGGCGAAGGAAGCCGGCGCGACGGTCGACTGAGCGCCGGCGATGGTGAACGTCGCCGTGGTGGGGCTGGGGTGGTGGGGGAGGATTGTGGTTGATCTTCTCCTCAACAGTCCGCGCTTCCACGTCGTCGCAACCGTCGACGTGAATGCGGACGCTGCAGGTTTCGCCCGAGAGCGAAAAATCATGCTCTCGGGCGATCTGGAAAATGCATTGACTGACGAGCGCGTACAGGCGGTGATCCTCTGCACGCCTCATTCGCAGCACACGGATCAGATCGGCCGCGCGGCCAACGCGAAGAAGCACGTCTTCTGCGAGAAGCCGCTTTCGCTTTCGCGTTCCGACGTCTTGCGCGCGATTACGGCCTGCAACGAAAACAGAGTCGTCCTCGCGGTCGGTCATGAGAAGCGCTTCGAGCCGCCGATCCAGGAGCTGATGCGCCTTGCACGCTCGGGCGAGCTTGGCACGCTGCTGCAGATCGAAGCCAATTTCAGCCAGGACAAATTCCTTTCGCTGCCCGCAGATAACTGGCGGCTCTCGAGCAGGGAGGCGCCCGCCGGACCGATGACGGCGACGGGCATCCACCTGCTCGACCTTTCCGTAGCACTGCTGGGACCTGCAGACCGCGCGTTTGCCAGCGTCCGCCAGCTTGGCAGCCACCTCGTCAACGGCGACACGCTCGGCGTGCTCGTCACCTTTCGCAGCGGCGCGAACGCGCTGCTGAGCGCGATGCTCGCGACACCCTTCGTCGGACGGTTCGCGCTATTCGGCAATCGCGGCTGGGTCGAGGTGCGCGACAAGGCGCACCCGGAGGCGCCTGAAGGCTGGGCGCTGACGTCTTGTGCGCGCGGAGAAAAGCCGCAGGTGCGCGACTATCCGCCAGCACGAGCAGTGCTCGCCAATCTCGAGGCGTTCGCGGACGCTGTCGAGGGCCGCGCGCCGTACCCGGTGCCGCAGGAGCAGATGATCGCGAACATCTCGGCGCTCGATGCGGTGTTTCGCTCGGCCGGGAGCGGTCGCGTCGAGGCCGTAGAGAACTAGAGCGGGGAGCGGATGAGACTCGGGACGTTCATGATGCCGTTGCATCCGCCAGGCCGGCAGCCGTGGCAGACGTATGCAGAAGATCGCGAGGCGATCCTGCTTGCCGACCGGCTCGGCTATTGCGAGGCGCTGGTCGGCGAGCACGTGACCGACCTCGCGGAGAACGTGACGTCGTGCCTGATGTTCCTTGCGAGCCTGGCGCACGACACGAAGGACATCGTGCTCGGCAGCGGCACGATCAACATGCCGAACTCGCACCCGGCCGCGATCGCGGCGCAGGTCGCGATGATCGATCACCTGCTGCGCGGACGCTTCATCATGGGCATCAGCCCGGGCGGGCTGATGTCGGACGCCGAGGTGTTCGGCAACTACAAGAAGGACCGCAACGCGATCTTTCTCGAGTCGATCAATATGGTCCTCGACATCTGGGCGAAGGACACGCCCTACGAGTTGCACGGCAACTTCTTTCATGTAACGACCGAGAACACTTCGATCCCGGAGATCGGGCAGGGCTCGATCCTCAAGCCTTACCAAAAGCCGCATCCGCCGATCGTGGTGACCGCCGTCGCCCCGCACTCGAAAGGCGTCACCGAGGCGGCAAAGCGCGGCTGGACACCGATCTCGGCAAACTTCCTGCTTCCGGAGTGGGTGGCCTCGCACTGGCCGCGCTATGTGGAAGGCTGCGAAGCCTCCGGCCGCAAGCCGCTGGCTGCCGACTGGCGCATCGCGAAATCGATCTTCGTCGCCGACGACGACAAGGTCGCGAAGCGCTATGGCCACGGACCTGAGGGACCGTACCACTTCTACTTCAAGCAACTGATCCGCAAGCTTGTCGGGCTCGGCGGCCGCGGCAATCTCTTCAAGCTCGATCAGAATGAGCCCGATGCGTCGATTACCGCCGACACGATGACGCCGCGCCTGGTCATCGCGGGTGGCGTGAACAGCGTCGTCGACCAGATCCTCGCGTTCCGCGAGAAGGTCGGCGCGTTCGGCACGCTCTACTATCCGTGCCACGATTGGGTCGACCCGCAGCTCGCGAAGCGCTCGATGGAGCTGATGGCCGAGCAGGTGATGCCGAAGGTCAATGCTGCCTTGAGGGAGTAGAGAAATGATGTATTCGTGCGCCCCGGGTTCGCGGGGCTCAGCCGCAGTAGTGAAGTCGAAGCGCCGCAAGAGCCTGCGCGTCGATATCCATTGCCACTACCTCAATCCCGAGGCGGCAGCGAAGGTCGCACCGTTGAATCCGGCGCAGCACGAGGCGCAGATCCAGTTCGCGAACGCACTCACGCGCGAAGTAAACGTCAAGCAGATGAAGGAGCGCGGGCCGAAGCTCTCCGACATCGCGCTGCGCCTGAAGGAGATGGATCGGATGGGCATCGATATCCAGGCGGTGTCGCCCTCGCCGAACCAGACTTACTACTGGACCGAAGCGGGTCTCGGGAGTGAGCTCGCACGCGTCGTCAACGACCGGATCGCCGAGATCGTCGCGAAATGGCCTGACCGCTTTGTCGGGCTGGGAACCGTCCCGTTGCAGGACGCCGGGCTCGCGGTGGCGGAGCTCGAGCGCTGCGTGAAGCAGCTGGGCCTGCGCGGCATCGAGATCAACGGCAACGTCAACGGCTTCGAGCTCACCGACAAGCTGCTCGGCCTCGACAAGGTCTTCGCCAAGGCCGAAGCGCTCGGCGTGCTGATCTTCATGCACCCGACCGGCTTCACGCACGGCCAGCGGCTGCTCGACCATTACTTCAACAACGTGATCGGCAACCCGCTCGAGACCACGGTCGCTGCGAGCCACCTGATCTTCGACGGCGTCATGGAGCGCTACCCGAAGCTCAAGGTCGTGCTGCCGCACGGCGGCGGCTACCTCGCGCACTACTGGGCGCGGATGGACCACGCCTGGCGCGCTCGGCCGGATTGCCGGACCGTGATCAGGAAGAAGCCTTCGACCTACCTGGAGAAATTCTATTTCGACACGATCACGTTCGACCAGACGATGCTGCGCCAGCTCGTGGAGCGCTTCGGTGCCGACCATGTGCTGCTCGGCACCGACTACCCGTACGACATGGGCGTCGAGCAGCCGGTCGAGTTCATCGGCGGAACGCCAGGGCTCTCGGCCGCCGACAAGGAGCGCATCATGGGCGGGAACGCCGCCCGGTTGCTGAAGATTAACTACAATAGCCGCACAAGGAGGAGGTCATGATGTTCGGACGATTCTTGCGGTACGCGGCAAGCGCGCTCGCGTTTGCGGCATTCAGCGGCCTTGCGCTCGCGCAGGGACCGGTCAAGGTGGGCATGAGCATGCCGCAAACCGGCCCGCTCGGCGCCGGCGGCAAGGCGGCGCTGCTCGCGCTGCAAATATGGGTGGAGGACGTCAACCAGAAAGGCGGCCTGCTCGGACGCAAGGTCGAGTTCATCGTCTACGACGATCAGACCAACCCCGCGCTCACGCCGTCGATCTATACGAAGCTGCTCGACGTCGACAAAGTCGACCTGCTGATCGCTCCGTACGGCACGGTTCCGACCGCGCCGATCATGCCGCTCGTCAAGCAGCGCGGGCTGCTGCTGATGGGCAACTTCTCGTTTCAGGTGAACCGCACCGTGCGCCACGACATGTGGTTCAACAATTCGCCGTGGAACGACGCACGCAGCTGGTCGCAGGGCTTCTTCGAGGCCGCCGACAAGCTCGGAGGCGCCAAGACGATTGCGTTCCTCGCCGCCGACCAGGAGTTCGCGCAGAACCTCGCGAACGGCGCGAAGCAGATCGCGAAGAGCAAGGACCTGAAGACCGTCTACGAGCAGAACTATCCGCCGGCGACGGTCGACTTCTCGTCGATGATCCGCGCGATCCGTAACGCCAAGCCGGACATCGTGTACATCATGTCGTACCCGAACGATTCGGTGGCGATCATCCGCGCGGTCAACGAGATCGGCATCGGCCCCTCGGTGAAGCTCTTCGGCGGAGGCATGGTCGGGCTGCAATTCACGCCGATCATGGAGTCGCTCGGCTCGCTGCTGAACGGCGTGGTCAACTACAACTCGTACGTCCCGGGCGTCAAGTACCCGGGCATCGAGGAATTCCTCAAGCGCTACTCCGAGCGCGCGGTGAAGGAAAAAGTCGACCCGCTCGGCTTCTACCTGCCGCCGTTCAACTACGCGATCGGCCAGATCCTGGAGCAGGCCGTGACCGCGACCAAGAGCCTCGATCACAAGACGCTCGCCGCGTGGCTGCACAAGAACGAGGTCAACACGATCGTCGGGCCGATCCGCTGGGATGAGAACGGCGAATGGGCGAACCCGCGCGTCATCATGGCCCAGTTCCGCGGCGTCGCCGACAAGAACGTCGAGCAATTCCGTCAGCCGGGCAAGCAGGTGGTGCTGTTCCCACCCCAGTTCAAGACCGGCGAAGTGATGGGGCCGTTCGAGAAGATCCGCAAGTAGGCCGGGCGGACGCCATGAAACACGGCGCGGCGATCCCGCGCCGTTTCTTTCTCTAGCGCATGGAATTCTCTTTCGAGCTGCTGTTCGAAGCCGTGGTCTTCGGCATCCTGCTCGGGTGCTTCTACGCCGCGGTCAGCATCGGGCTCTCGGTCTCGTTCGGCCTGCTCGACGTGCCCCACGTCGCGCATCCCGCGATCATGGTGTTCGGCTCGTATTGCACGTTCGTGCTTGCGGGCCTGGGGCTCGATCCGATCGTCGCCGGAATCGTGCTGATGCCGCCGTTCTTCCTGCTGGGAATGGTCGTGTACCGGTTCTACTACGAAGCGTTCGAGAGGCGGGGAAGCGACGCCGGCGTGCGCGGCATCGCGTTCTTCTTCGGCGTCGCGCTGATCATCGAGGTCGGGCTGATTCTCGGCTTCGGCGTCGACCAGCGCACGGTCGAGGCGGCCTACATCGGCAAGGCGTTCTCGGTCGGTGACATGCGCATCCCGATGCGCTTCGTGGTCGCGTTCGGGGTCGCGCTGGTACTGATGACGGCACTGACGCTCTACATGTCGAAGACGTTCACCGGCCGCGCGATCAAGGCCGTGGCGCAGGACGAGCAGGCGCTGCGGCTGATGGGCGCCAACCCGATGCGCATCAAGCAATGGGCGTTCGGCATCGCCACCGGCGTGTCGGCGCTCGCCGGAGCGATGCTGATCATCATCGGCCCGGTCGAGCCCGCGCTGGATCGCGTCTACATCGGGCGCACTTTCGCGGTGGTGGTGCTCGCCGGACTTGGCAGCATGACCGGCACGCTCGCCGCCGGGCTGATCCTCGGCATCTCGGAATCCATCGTGCTGATGCACTTCGGCGCCTCGTGGGCGCCGGCGGTGGCGTTCGGCCTGTTGCTGGTCGTGCTCGGCATCCGCCCTCAAGGGTTGTTCGGACGGTGAGCGGGCGATGAGATTCTGGATCCTGGCGGTGGCGGTATTCCTGCTGGCGGTGCTGGCCGCCGTGATGCTGAAGAACGAGTATTACTTCTTCGCCGGGTACACCGTGCTGATGTTCGTCGTGCTTGCGACTGCCTGGAACATCCTCGGCGGCTATGGCGGCTACGTGAACTTCGGCACGCCTGCATTCTTCGGACTGGGCGCCTACACGGCGGCGGTACTGTTCAAGGCATTTGCGCTGCCGCTCGCGCTGCAGATCGTCGCGGCCGCGATCATGAGCGGCGCCCTCGGGTTCGCAGCCGGGCTGCTGACGCTCAGGCTGCGCGGCATTTTCTTCGCCATTGCGACGATCGCGCTCGTCGTCATCATGGAGACGCTGTTCATCAACTGGCGCTACGCAGGCGGCGCCACCGGCCTGCAGCTGCTGCGCCCGCCGCCGATCTGGCCTTTCCAGTCCTATACGACGATGCTGTTCGTGCTGATGGCCGGGCTGGCCGTGATGGCGGTGGCGATCGCACGCTACATCGAGATCTCGTGGATCGGCCGCGGGCTGCGCGCGATCCGCGACAGCGAGGAAGCCGCCGAAGCGAGCGGCGTGCCGACGCTGAAGCTCAAGGTGTTCGCCTGCACGGTCTCGGGCGCGTTGATGGGCGTCGCAGGCGCGCCCATGCCGATGTACCTGAGCTTCATCGAGCCGGCCTCCACGTTCAACCTCAATTATGCGATCGGCGCGCTCGCGAGCCCGATGATCGGCGGCACCGCGCACTACCTCGGACCGGTGATCGGTGCAGTGCTGCTCAGCTCGCTGCAGCAGATCGTTACCGTGACGATCTCGAACGAGGTGAACGTGCTGGTCGTCGGCGTGATGCTGGTCGTATTCGTGGTGGCGGCGCCGGACGGAATTCTCGGGCTGCTGCGGAAGATCCCATGGAAGCGCTCCTGAAGGTTCGCGACGTCTCCAAGCACTTCGGCGGTTTCACCGCGCTCGCCCAGGTCAGCGTCGAGATTCGCGCCGGCGAGCGCTTCGGGCTGATCGGCCCGAACGGCTCCGGCAAGACGACGCTGATCAACTGCATCTCGGGCGCGCTGCAGAACGACGGCGGCTCGATCGTGTTCGACGGCGAGGACGTCTCGGCGCTTCCTGCCTATCAGCGCACGCGGCGCGGCATCGCGCGCAGCTTCCAGATCCCGCGGCCGTTCTCCAGCATGTCGGTGCTCGAGAATCTCATCGTTCCGCTCGAGTACGTCCGGCATCGCGGCACGCTGCACATTGCCGACACGCGCGCCGAAGCGCTCGAGATTCTGCGCATCGTCGGCTTGCACGACAAGGCGCAGACGCAGTCGAACCGGCTGACGCAGGTCGAGCTGCGCAAGCTCGAGCTGGCGCGCGCCATGGCGGCAAGGCCGCGGCTGCTGATCTCGGACGAGAGCATGGCGGGGCTGTCGGGCAACGAGGTCGACGAGGTGCTGGCAATTCTGCGCACGCTGAACGAATCCGGGATCACGATCATCATGATCGAGCACATCATGCAGGCGGTGATGCGCTTCTCGCAGCGCGTCGTGTGCCTCGACGCGGGACGGATCATCTGCGAGGGAACGCCCGAGCAGATCGTGCAGAACCCGGAAGTGCAGCGGGCCTACCTTGGCGCTTAAGCTCTCCGTGCGGGACGTCGAAGCCGGGTACGGCGCGGTGCGCGCGCTGCACGGCGTATCCGTCGAGATCCTGGACGGCGAGACCGTGGTGCTGCTCGGCACGAACGGCAACGGCAAGAGCACGCTGATGAAGTGCATCATGGGCATCGTGCGGCCCACGCGAGGGTCGGTGACGCTCGAGATCGACGGCCGCAGGCTCGATCTCGCGCAGCTGTCGACCGAAGAGATCGTCAACGCGGGCGTCGCCATGGTCCCGGAGGGGCGGCGCCTGTTCCCGAAGCTCACGGTCGAGGAGAACCTGCTGCTCGGTGCGTTCCGTCCGGCGGCGCGCGATCGCATCGCGCAGAACCTCGAGTTCTGCTACACGACGTTCCCGGTCCTCAAGGAACGCGTGCGCCAGCTCGCCGGATCGCTCTCCGGAGGGCAGCAGCAGATGCTCGCGATCGCGCGCGCCCTCATGTCCTCGCCGAAAATGCTGCTCGTCGACGAGCCTTCGGTCGGGCTGTCGCCGCTGCTGGTCGTGCAGACGATCGACATGATCCGCGAGCTGAAGCGCGCCTACGGCCTGACGGTGCTGATGGCGGAGCAGAATTTCCACCAGGCGATCCGCATCGCCGACCGCGGCTACATCATCGTGCACGGCGAGATCGTGTTCGACGGCGGCACGGTCGCCGAGCTCGAGCAGAATCCGCTGGTGAAGCACTACTACCTGGGAACGGCTTGAACCAGTCGCTTCGCTATCTTCCGGTCACGCTGTTCGGCGCCGTGATGGGCCTTGCCGGACTGGCGCTGAGCGCGCGCGCGGCGGCGACCGCGCTCCCGGGAATCGTCCGGGCGCCGGCGTATTTCACCGAGCCGTGGGCCGCGCTCGGCGCGCTCGCATTCGCGCTGCTGTTTCCCGCGTACGTCGTGAAGTGGATTCGCTACCCGGCTGTGGCGCGCAACGAGTTCACCGATCCCGCACAGCTCGGATACTGCGCCACGTTGCCGGTCGGGATGACGCTGCTTGCCGGTGCGCTAGCGCCGTACCTGCCGATGCTCGCGGACGTTCTTTGGTGCTCGGGCGCGGCGCTGCTGCTGCTGTTCCAGGTCTGGGGCGTGCTGCGGCTGCTCGAGGGCGGTATCGATCTCGCGAAGGTGAACGGCGGCTGGATGATCCTCTTCATCGGCGGCATCGTGGTCCCCGGCGGGGGCATCGCGCTCGGACAGGACGAAGCGTCGCGCGCGCTGTTCGGCGTCTCGGCCGCCGCTACGCCGTTCGTCATGGGACTCGTCTTCTATCGCGCGGTGATCGCGCCGCCGCTTCCCGAGGCAGCCCGCCCGACCTGGTTCATCTTCCTCGTACCGCCGTCGCTGATCTACGCCCACGGCATCGCGTTCTTCGGCGAGCTCGCGTTCCTGGACAATTTCTTCTTCTTCGCCACGCTCCTCGCCGCGGCGCTGCTGATCTACGGCCGCGACGCCATGCGCTGGCCGTTCAGCGCCGCGTGGTGGGCCTTCACGTTCCCGCTCGACGCGTACGCGTACGCCGCCGCGCGCTACGCGCAGAGCCACCCGTCCGCGCTGTGGAAGGGCGTCGCCGCCGCGGCGCTGCTCGCCGCGACGCTGTCCGTGGTCCTCGCGCTGGCGAGGACGATCGCCGCGGCCGTGCGCGGGGAGCTGCTTGCTCCCGCTGCCACGCCTCGCAACGCTGCATCGCGAGCGGCGTGAACTCGGCCTGCGGCTCGTTGCCGCCGATGATGAACATCAGCAGGTGCTCTTTCGCCGGCTCGTCGTAGGTGACGTTCATGAAGCGCCGCGCGACGCCGACCGGGAACGAGATCACGTCGTAGGGATTCAGGTCGACCGATTGCTTCGCGCGGCCTTCGTTCCATTCGCAGCGCCAGCGCCCGGTCATCGCGATGAACGTCTCGTTGGTGTCGTGGTTGTGCATCAGCGGGCCCTTGCCGGGCTTCGCCTTGCAGTAGCCGAGATTGAGCCCTTCGGCGATCGGGATCGCCGGCATCGACGATGCGTCGTCGCCGACCGGTGAGGTGACCGAGGCCTCGTCGGACTTCGGCGGTTGAAAGCCGATGACCGCGTAGAGCGTGCGCCGGCATTCGGGCAGGGGGCTGTCCGGCAACCCGCCGTCCGAGCCTTTCAGCCTGCTGAACCGCGCCACGCGCTTCATCATGTCTGCACGCGACCAGGTGCGGATGTCCTTCCATGTGCTCATGTCTTCCTCCGTTGGCGCTTCAATCCGGCCATCGCTTCGAGTACCGCGCACACGGCCGCGGTGTCCTGCTGCGCGTATCCCCGTTGCATCGCGGCGGCATAGACCGTCGCCGAAGCATCGAACAGCGGAGTGCGCACACCCAGCTCCCGGGCGAACGCGCGGATGATCTTCAGGTCCTTCTGCCAGACCGCGTTCTTCATCGTCGCTCTGCCGTAGCGTCCGGCGACCATCATCGGTCCGCGCACCTGGAACATCCGCGAGGCTCCCGCTCCGTCGCCGACGACGCGCAGGATCGTCCGCGGGGCGAGCCCCGCCTTCATGCCGAGCACGAACGCTTCCGCCGCCGACACGTTGTGGATCGCCACCAGCAGGTTGGCGACGAACTTCATCTTGCTGCCGTTGCCGAACGCGCCGAGGAAGTAGTGCGAGCGCGCGAAGCCTTCGAACACCGGAACTGCCGCGTCGTACGCCTTGCGCGGCCCGCTCGCGTAGACCGACAGGTCGCCGGTCTTCGCTTGCGCCCCGGTACCCGAGAGCGGGCAATCGAGCAGCGTCATGCCGGCCGCACCGAGCACGGCGCGCGCGCGATGCTTGTCCTCGATCGGCAGCGTGCTGGTCTCGAGCACGATGCCTCCGCGCCGGCCGGCCCGCGCAAGCTCCGCCGCAACCCGATCGAGCGCTGCGACGCTCGGCAGCGACGTCAGAGCGACGCTCGTGTGCGCGACGACTTGTGTTGCTGATTGTGTCGCGATTCCGCCCGCGCGCTCCAAGGCCTTGCGTCGTGCGGGAAGCACGTCATAGCCGAACGTCTCGAAACCGGCCCGCACCAGGTTCGCCGAGATCGCCGAGCCCATGATGCCAAGGCCGATGACCCCGACGGATCTACTCATTCCAGACCCGCCGCGCAGTCTCGAGCGCGCGCTCGAGCTTGCGCCATTGCTCGTCTTCGCTGAGCAGATTGCCGGCGATGCCCGAGGCGAACCCGCATTGCGGGCTCAACGCGAGCTGATCCAAAGGGATATGGCGGGCCGCGTCGTCGATGCGCCTGCGCAGCTCATCCACCGTCTCGACGCGGCCCGTCTTCGTCGTGATCAACCCGAGCACTGCGGTCCGGCCTTTGGGCAGGTGGCGCAACGGCTCGAAGGTTCCGGCCCGCTCGGTGTCGTACTCGAGCAGCAGGCGGTCGTATTGCAATCCGCCGAAAACACGCTCGGCGATCGCGTCGTACGTTCCTTCGCGATGCCACATGCTCGCCCGGTTGCCGCGGCAGACGTGCAGCCCGAACACCGCCTTGCCCTCGAGCCCGGCGATGACCGCGTTGTCCGCGGCGATCGCACGCTCCAGGTTCTTCATCGGGTCTTCGCCTGCGGCACGCATGCGCTCGAGCGTTGCGGGATCGACATAGCCGGTGTAGCTCGGCTCGTCGATCTGCACGTAGTCGCAGCCCGCAGCGACCAGCTCGCCGACCATCTGCCGCTGGATCGCCACCACGTCGGCGAGGAATTCGTCGCGATCGCGATAGATGGAACGCGACCGCTCGAGATCGCACATCTGCGCGACCCGATCCGGACCCATCAGCGTAGCCTTGATCTTCCCCTTCGCCACCGAGCGCAGAAAACGGCATTCCTCGAGCGGGAAGCTGCGCTTCAGCTTCAGGCGCGCGGTCGCGGGCGCGCGGAACGAGACGACCGCGTCGTCGCCCTTCGTCAGCGGCCGCTCGTGCGGGGCAAGGTTCCCCGGATTCTGCAGGAAGTTCTTCCACGAGCCGCTCCACAGGTCCCAGCCCTCGACCTCGGAGAAGCTCACCTGCCAGTTCAACCGCCGGAATTCGCCGTCGGTCACGACCGGCAA
>Ga0114129_10002641_pt1 | contig 24943 bp, 29 predicted proteins | sample RhiMetdeltSRZDD1_FD_80071 | JGI IMG/M metagenome (GOLD analysis project Ga0114129, IMG submission 80071) | Populus rhizosphere microbial communities from Tennessee, USA - Rhizosphere MetaG P. deltoides SRZDD1 (version 2) (version 2) | ecosystem: Host-associated > Plants > Roots > Rhizosphere >...
AACCGAAATGCGCTCCATGCTCGATCGTGGTTTTGCTCGCCTGCGAAAACGACCTGACTTGTTACTCAGCTTCTTTCATGCGGCAGGCCTTTCTGTTAGGAAACTTAGGTTAACCTGAATAGTTGGGATTTCGCTTTTTCTCCAGGAGGATGTAATCATGCGAAGGAATCACCTTACCCTGGAATTGTTCGTGATCATCCTGCTGGGGATCACTCTGCAGGCTTGCGGCTCGATTCAACAGCTGATTCAGGGGACGCCCACATTCCTGCCAACAATGACACTCTCTCCTTCCCTCACCCCTTCCCAGACTCCAACGGCCACGTCAACGTTAACGCCGACCATAACTCCCTCAGCCACCATCACCCCCAATCTTACGGCCACACAACAATATGAAGATTTTGTTTCCCTGGTTCAGAAGTTTCACGAAGCCGGTCAGATCACGACCACCGAGGGTGATTACAAAAAACTGGATGATTTCTCCGATGAATTAGCCATGGAGTATGGCTATCAGTGGTCTCCGACTGGCCGGGACTCAAAGGATTTTATTATTCGAGCTGTCTTTGACTGGGAGGTTGCCAACCAAAAGAACTACTCGGGATGCGGTTATATGTTCCGCCAGGAATCAGAAAGTCATTCTTATATGATAGCCCTGGATGCACTTAATGGTGTGTTCTTTACCTATACCCAGTTAGGATCGCTTCCGGGCGGGCCGGCGACAGTTCTTAGTTTCACAGTCCCTGCAGCGAAACGATCGAGATTGCCCGACCTGGGCAACAATCCCTATCACGCGATATTCACGTTGATCGTTAATGAATTCAAAGCCTATACATATGTCAACGATGAGTTCTTCACCGAACACAATCTCAAACACGATACATTAACCGACCCGGGGCCATTATCCTTTATGGTATTGGCTGGTTCTGCAACAGATTTTGGCACACGCTGTAATTTCAGCAACGTTGAAATCTGGATACCTGCTCCATCCTAAGAATACAAAACGCCCTCCAAGTTCATCACTTTGGAGGGCGATCTTCACAGGTTTACGATCTACTCATCCTTATAGTTATCAGGCAGCCAGCAGCATAACACCAGCTCTCTCGCTGCCTTGACCTCGTCCATCCTGCCGAATTGCGTGGTGCTCGGAGCATCGTGAAGCAGTTCAGGCTGGGTCCTGGCTTCCTCGGCGATCTTGATCATGGTGTCGGCGAAGGCGTCGAGTGTATCCTTGTTTTCGGTCTCGGTCGGCTCGATCATCAGCGCTTCGTGGACGATGAGCGGGAAGTAGTTCGTAGGCGGGTGGAAGTTGTAGTCCATCAGGCGCTTGGAGATGTCCAGGGCGCGTACATCGCTGTCCTTGAAGCGTCCCTCTGCCACAAACTCATGCATGCAGACGCGGTCAAAGGGGATCTTGTATGTATCGCGCAAACGTGCCTGTAAATAGTTGGCATTCAACACGGCATACTGTGCAATGTCTTTCAATCCATCCGGTCCATGCATGGCAATGTAGGTGTAGGAGCGGACGAATCCGCCACCGAAATGCCCGTGGAAGGCCTTCATACGTCCAATGGATTGGGCTGGCCTGACGAATCCATACAACGGAGGCTGTGCATCATCCCCATCCTCCACGACGCCGACCAGCGGTTCAGGCAGGAAATCCGCCAAATGGGCAGCGACCCCCACAGGACCCACGCCCGGTCCGCCGCCGCCGTGAGGGACGGAGAACGTCTTATGTAAGTTGAAGTGCATCACGTCGAAGCCCAGGTCGCCGGGGCGGACAATGCCAAGAAGGGCGTTGAGGTTCGCGCCATCGCCATACATCAAGCCGCCGCAGCCATGCACCAGTGCAATGACCTGTTCAATGTGCTCGTCGAAGAGTCCAAGCGTGTTCGGGTTGGTCAGCATCATGCCAACGACCGTGTCATCGCAGGCGGCCTCGAGGGCTTTCAAATCCACGTTGCCGCGTTCGTCCGAGGGGATGGTGACCACCTGCATTCCCATCATGCCGACCGAGGCGGGGTTGGTCCCGTGGGCAGCGTCGGGGATGAGCATTTTCGTGCGCCTGGTGTCGCCGCGGGATTTGTGATAGGCCCGCATCATCAGCACGCCGGTGAATTCGCCATGTGCGCCAGCAGCAGGCTGCAGGGTCACGGCTGCAAACCCCGCGATCTCTTTCAGCCATTCCTGCAGGTTGAACATTAAGGCGAGATTGCCCTGGACTGTTTCGATCGGTTGCAGGGGATGGGTGAACAAAAACCCTGGCAGGCGAGCCGTATCTTCGTTGATCTTCGGGTTGTACTTCATCGTGCAGGAGCCCAGTGGATAATATCCGCTGTCCACGCTGTAGTTGAATTTGCTGAGATGCATGTAGTGGCGGACAACATCCACTTCTGCGAGTTCGGGCAGGGGCAGGTCCGCGCGCAGGAGTTCCTGGGGCGGCAGAGCCGTTTCCGGGACATCGGAAGCGGGCATCGTCACGCCCGTGCGCCCGGGGGAGGACAGGTTGAAGATGGTTGGCTCGACGATCTTCGGTGCGGTCTTGACTTTGGGTTCCATCACAGCCTCAGTCATGGCTCACCTCCGATAACACTTCCACGAGCACGTCAATATCCTGTTTGCTGTTCATCTCGGTCACGGCGATCAACATATGGTCCTTGAGGGCAGGGTAATCCTGGCCGAGATCGTAACCGCCGATAATGCCATGATCCAGCAAATGGTTATTGACCTCCTTCACCGGACGGTTAACACAAAGGGCAAATTCGTGGAAGAATGGCTCGGTGAAACACAGTCCCATGCCGTCGATCTGGCTGAGCTGCGAGGCGGCATAATGCGCTTTCTGGTAGCAAAGCTCGGCGACCTGCCGTAAACCCTTCTTGCCCAGAACGGAAAGATAGACGGCCGTACCGAGGGCAATCAGTCCCTGGTTCGTGCAGATGTTGGATGTGGCGCGCTCGCGTTTGATGTGCTGTTCGCGAGCGGTCAGTGTGAGCACGTAGGCGCGCTGCCCGCGGTTATCGATCGTTTCTCCGACGAGACGTCCCGCCATCTTGTGGACGTAACTCTTGCGGGTGGTGAAAAAGCCGACGCTGGGTCCGCCGTACCACATCGGAATGCCCAGCGGCTGTCCCTCGCCCACGACGATGTCCGCGCCCATGGCACCGGGAGTCTTGAACAGCGCCAGCGCGGTGGGGTTCGCGACCACGCAGACCAGGGCACCCCTGGCGTGCGCGGCGTCGATTAATTTAGTGTAATCATAGACGCGTCCGAAGAAATCGGGGTATTGCACGATGACCAGGCACGTCTTGTCGTCGGTCAGCGAGATGAGGGTTTCGGTGCTATCGGTTGCCACATCGAGATTGGAGACCAGAGATTGTTCATCGCCCGCGATTTCGAGCTCCATACCCTGTGCATACGTGCGGATCACGGCGCGGTAGTGCGGGTGGACAGTGGGGGAGATGACAACCTTCTTGCGCTTGCCGCGGAACTGTGCATACGCGAGATTGACTGCTTCCGCTGTGGCGGTCGCGCCATCGTAATGCGAGGCGTTCGATACGTCCATGCCGGTCAGCGCAGCCATCAGCGACTGGTATTCGAAGATGGCTTGCAGTGTGCCCTGTGAGATCTCCGGCTGGTAGGGTGTGTATGCGGTGTAGAACTCGCCGCGGCGCAGGATGTGGTCCACCACGGAGGGGATGTAGTGGTTGTACATGCCCGCGCCGAGGAAGGAGATCAAGTCGCTGCGCACATTTTCGTTGGCTTGCGCCAGACCGGAAAGCTCATTCATCGCTTCCATCTCGGTCAGCGCGGGGGGCAGATTCAAGTTCGGGAAGCGATGCTTGGCGGGAACGGCCTCGAACAAATCATCCAGCGATTTGACTCCGATCGTCTCCAGCATCGCATCACGTTCATGGGGGGAAATGGGGATGTAGGTCATAAGATTTTCCTAGTGAGATCGTTCCTCGCAATACTTCTCATACGCTGCGGAGTCCATTCCGTCAGCGGCTGTACCGCCTGCTACCTTGACCATCCAGCCCTCCCCGTACGGATCGCTGTTAAGTGTTTCGGGCTTGTCTGCCAGAGCCTTATTGACTCCTGTCACGGTACCACCGGCAGATGCATAAATTTCTGCTGAGGCTTTCACCGATTCAACGGAAGCGATTGGTTTGCCTACCTCGATATTATCGCCTTCGTCGACAAGGATTTCCACGAAGACAATATCAGAGAGCTGGGATTGAGCGTAATCGCTGAGCCCCATCGCGCCGGTTTCAGGATCAAACCATTCGTCGGACTTTGTGTATTTCAAATTGGCAGGTGTGTTCATGTTGTCTGACTCCTCTAGAAAAATGAAATTGGCGAATCAAAAAGGCGCACGAGTAGTATTGTGCGCCTCTGTAATGTGACCTGAGAGATTGGTTTAATTCTGAAGTCCCGTAGTGTTCCAACTACACAACTGTCGAACTAAATTTACACCGTCGGTATCGTTCGGCTGTTACTGAACGATTTTCCAGAGTTCTGTCGGGGACAGGGTCCTTTTGCCTGAGAGTTTCATCTGGTTTCGCCTTGCCAGATTTGCACCTTCGGCGCTCGATGTAGCAGCGACTGAAGTCGTCGCTACGGAGGCTCTTCCCTGTGGCCCGTTAAGTTATTCATCCATTTTATGGTTGAGGGGTGGGAGAGTCAAGAGGAGAAATATCATCTAATTAAGCACAAAGACCTCCGAACTTCTAGCTTCGGAAGTCTTTGTTGAGTCTCTCTCCTTGCCGGCAGATTTACCCCTCTGGCGTTTCGTCTCCGGGGAGGGGCGGCTCCTCAGGAGAGGGCGCGGGGTCCAGGATCGGGGCGGGAGGGGCCGCGGAAACGGGCGGAACGGGTGTAAGAGAGGTGATCCCATTCAAGCGGGCAAAATAATCCCTCACGGTCACATCGTTATAGAAGACCAGTGCCAGGATGCCGACAACCACCGAGAAAAAGTTGCCTACCAGAGCGCTGACAATTTCCAGGATGGCGATCGTGGTGGAGGGCTGAGTGACCTGAGGCGGATTGCTCAGCAATTTTGCGGCATAGATGATCTCAAAGACGCCCAGGATGGTCGGAAGGAGCATAAAGGGTATGCAGATAATGCCGACAATGCTCAATAGCCCTGTGAGGGATAGTCCAAGCCCCCAGAAAAGGTTGACAACACCGCTGGCAAGAGTTATCCATGCAATGACGGTTACGAACGTGGGTTTTGGTTCATTTGTGAATTGTGTGTTCATATCTTTCTCCTGATGTACAGATTCCAACACGCGGGTCGGATCATTTCTCATACGCTGCGTGAGTGGAAGAGTTGCAAGGGAAAACTTCTCACCTCGGACCGGAATTGCAGTAACATTGAATTCTCACCAAGGAGGCCCACATGGATATTAAAGGTAAAGTTGTCATCGTGACCGGAGCGTCATCCGGGATTGGGGAAGCGACCGCTCGCCAGTTGGGGCGCGAGGGAGCAAGAGTGGTGCTGGCGGCCCGCCGCGTCGACCGGCTCGAAGTTCTTGCGCAGGAGATCGAAGCCACAGGAACGGGCGCGGAAACACTCGTGGTGGAAGCGGATCTTTCCCGGCTGGAAGATATCCAGTCCCTTATCCGTCAAACCATGGATAGATTTGGACGCATCGATGTGCTTGTCAACAACGCCGGGTTCGGGCACCTGAACTGGCTGGAGAATCTCGATCCGAAAAAGGATATCGAGGCACAATTTGACGTCAATGTCCTGGGCCTGGTGCAGACTACGCGGCTTGCCTTGCCGATACTGATCAAGCAACGGTCGGGCCACATCATCAATATGTGCTCCATGGCGGGGCTGATCGCCACGCCTACCTACACCATCTATGCTGCCTGCAAACATGCCGTCCATGGATTTTCAGAAGCCTTGCGGCGTGAAGTTAAGCCCTGGGGAATCAATGTTTCGCTGATCTATCCTGGAGGAGTCGCGACCGAATTCAACCAGCATACTGGTTACAAGCGCAAGACTCGGGCAGGGACCCCCAGGATTCTTTCACAGACAGCCGATGAAATTGGGCATGCCGTTGTGGAATTAGTGCGCCGTCCGCGTGCCATGTGGCTTATCCCCCGGCTGTGGCTCTTCCCGGCCCTGCTTAACAAACTCTTCCCCTCCATTGTAGATTACACAACCATCAGGAAATTTACCATCCCTGAACGAGCAGAGGAATTGAAAGCCAAGTAACCGTGTGCGGAATGGCATCCCGCTGCACTCTTTCTAGTCTGGCAGCCCCGCTGCCTTCAGATCTTTCAAATTCAATTGCAGCGTTCTCCGTCCATTGAATTCGTTGACTTCGAAGCGATACAAAACGTCAATGTAGGGCGGAAGATTTTCCTTGAGATGTCCCAGGCGGAAACCGATGGCATCCAGCGAGGCGCCGCGCTCATCCTCAACCGTCAGCTTCAGATGCTTTCCCTCCGCACCGACGGTCCGTGCTGCTTTGACCTTGATGTTGCGTGAGACAAAGACCGCCTCCGGGTTGCCGTAACCCGTGGGCTCCAGAAACAATAAGTGCTTCAACACATCAAAGTTCAACTCTGAAAGCGGGACTTCCATATCTGCCGGAAGAGTTTGACGCAGGTCTCGCGACCCCAGTTGCTCTCTGGCGATCTCTTTCAGGCGTGAGACCAGCTCTGGCAGGTTCTGATTCTTTACTGTGAATCCGGCCGCAGCGGCATGGCCCCCATGACGGACGAGTAGATCCTTGCACAGGTCGAGCGCGTCGGTGATATGAAATTCGGGGATGGAACGGCACGAGCCGCGCGTCTCTTCGGCGTTTTTCGCTGCGACGATCGCCGGGCGATAATAGACCTCGGTCAGGCGGGAGGCTGCCAGCCCGACCACGCCGGGATTGAAGTCCTCATGTGCCGCGAAGAGCAGGAAGGCTTCCGGGTCGTCCTGCATGGCGATCGCTTCGGCTTGCTCCTGCATCGTGCGAGTAATGGTCTGCCGCTGGCGGTTCTGCTGATCGAGCTGCTGGGCGAGTTGGCCGGCGCGCATAAAGTCTTTGGTGGTGAGCAGCTCAAAGGAAGCCAGCGCCGATTCGAGTCTGCCCGAGGCATTCAAACGCGGACCCAGCATGAAGCCGATGTTGCCCGCCGTGCATTTGTCGATCTTCAGGTCCGCGACGCCTGCCAGGGAGAAGAGTCCCTGCCGCTTCGTCTCACGGAGCTGGCGCAGACCGCGGCGGACGAGTACTCTATTTTCGCCGACCAGTGGAGCAAGATCCGCTACCGTTCCAAGGGCAACCAGGTCGAGCAGGTCATTGGTGATGAAGCCGTTGACCGGCTGCCGGACCGTGAGCAGCGCTTCCGCGATCTTGTAGGCAATCCCCACCCCGGCGAGATCCTTATCGGGATAAATATCGCCGTGCTGTTTCGGGTTGATCACCGCCAGGGCGGGAGGCAGGTTTGTGCCGTCCGGGTGGTGGTGATCGCTGATGATCAGGTCGAGCCCGATGGTCTGCGCGTGGAGCGCTTCGTCGGGGGAGCGGATGCCGCAGTCCACGGTGATGACCAGTTTAACGCCCTCCGCTTTGAGGGTATCCAGGGCGTCCTTGTTGAGGCCATAGCCCTCGTCGAAGCGGTTCGGGATGTAGCCGCGGACGTTGGCGCCGAGTGCCCCCAGCGCCTGCACGAGCAGCGCGGTCGCCGTAACGCCGTCTACATCGTAATCGCCGTAGATCGCGATCGGCTCGTCGTGCTGGAGCGCGAAACAGATGCGGTCCACTGTCGCCTGCATCCCCGTCATTTGGAAGGGATCGGTGTCGGCATTCGGCTCGGCTTTGAGGAACGACCGCGCCTCGGCGTCCGTTGCCAGACCGCGGTTGAAGACGATCTGTTTGAGAATCGGTGGGAACTTCGCCAGGGCTTCGTCGGCTTGTGGTGTAATGGGCGCAGCGACCACCCAGCGTTTATTGTGCATCATTTCCTGTATATTCTGTAAAGTGTATCATCGATTTTTTCCACTTGATAACGGTCGGTCAGCTCGGACATGTTGATTGTAAAGTATATCGGGCGGACAGCCAGATTCTGTTCGATATATGCAATGGCAGAATCGGCGAGTTTTTCTTCCTCCGTGCTCCAGGCTTCGTGAAACGAAATACCGGTCCTTCCATCCTCGATATAGGAAGTATAAATGTAGCTGTAGAGCTTATCCCAGGGAGCAAAGACGATGGCGTTCTCTTCCACACGCCCAAGAATCTTTCGGGCGTCGTTGATCGCTTTATCGGGAGCAAAGACCGGGTAGATATGATCACGCCGGACAAAAAGCGGATATCCATTGTTGATCGCCGGGATCAGGTTACCGCGGGCATGCCAGATGGGCAGGGCAACCAATAATATCATGAAGATGGATTGTAAAATTCTGCCCGAAGGCAGGCTTTGAACAGTAAGTGGCCTGAGAAGGGAAAGCAGTTTGCTGGCTCCCATCCCAAACCACACAGAAGTGATCACTGTGACAGGAACATAAAACTCACGATAGACCGAGAAGGAGACCGTAACCGCAAAGCCCCAGATCACGAGAAACGCGAGCAAGGGATATAACCCCTCTGCCAGTCGTTCCCTGAGCAACGTCAGCGCGCCAATCACAACGAGAGGAATCGCCCACATCGGAAAAGAAGAAAGATATTCGATCAGACGCCGCCAGATCTCCGCCGTTGACGCTGTAAAATAGTACGACCAGAAATGGTTTGCCGGGAAGATGGCAAAGAAGCGTTCCAGGGGTGTATTGAACTGATCTGCACTTAAACCGAACGCGCTGAGATTTGTCAGATACACAGTGTTGTAGATGCTGGATGGTGGATTGTTGTAATCGAGATAAAGAAAGAATCCGAACGTGATCACAGCTCCCAACAGCGCTCCGGCGCCTGCGGCAAACCACTCCTCACGCCGGCGTGCTGTGAGCGCCATGGACACCAGCACAGAGAGGGCAGTCATCACTACCGTACTGTGAATACCGAGGCTTAATCCGCCCGCGACGCCAGCCAGAAACAAATATCCCCATTTTCCTGAGTTTCGCCAGAGCAGGACCAGTAGCCAGACAGTGGCAAGCATCCCTGCGGCCGGTGCATACGATTCCGCCAGCAGCGCACGCCACCAAAACCCCTCTGTCAGTGTCAGCAACAGCGACGCGCTGACCGCCGCAATTCTCCCTCCTCCCAGCAAACGCACGATCAAATATGTCTCTGCCACAGCCAGCGCGCCGAAAAAAGCGGACATTAAATTGACCCGGTAGGCAATATTCCCAACCGGGATATAGGTGAATAACTTGCCAAACATGATCTGGGTCATATAACCGCTGGGGTGAGTCATGCCCAGGGTATAGGAAAGCGTCTGGAATTCTGCGGAATCGCCCCAGAGCAGAGACGGTGCCAGTGTGCGGATATACAAAGCCAGGGCGGCGATCCCAACCAGGCTGGCGATCAGGATGTCGGTCCGCGAAATGTGCGCTGGATTTTGCTGGGGCTGGATCATAGGGTTAATTTCAGGTCCGGGAGGAGTATAAACGGGAAAATCAGAAGCCTGCAAGTGTATAATGTTGGTGGAGGAACGACGATGTACATCCTTAGACCCGACGAAATGACGAGCCCCGTGATGCTCTATACCATGCACAGCGTGGTGCGGGGGGAAGCGGTGGTCAAGAAAAACGTCCCGCGCGTGAACATCTGGCTGCGGACGGATGGCGCGCCCCGCTACATTCATGTCCTCAAGTCTCAGGTCCTGGTGTTTGGCGGAAGTCCTGTGAAGGCCTTATCCTATGCCGAGTTGTATTTTCCCACGTCCCAGATCATCGCCTTCCATACCTTGCCTCCCAGCGACGAGCCTTTGGATTATGATCCCAGCGAAGCCGACCGCCGGATGGAACCGGTGGATCTGCTGGTAGGCACGTTCGTGATGAAAGGACAGATCCGCATTTCCACACATTCTGAAGTGGATAACACCCTGGAAACTGCGCGCGTTTCCTGGATGTCCGTCTATGATGTTTCCATTAGCAATCCCTACCTGTCCCAAATGCCCGCCCTGCAAGTGCCAATGCTTTTGGTGAATCCCAGCTATGTGTCGTTTGGATTGGCTTAAACTTTATGATTTAATTCCGGCGTGAAACGCAAGACGTTCTATCACCTTTCCCTGTCGCTCCCGTACTTCGCTCTTTTGATGTCGGGGGCGTTTACATATTGGGTACAGGGTCCCGATTTATTTTCCTCGCCTTCCTCGCCAGGGATATTGAGCGGAATATCGCTGTTTTTTACCCTGACCGCGTTTCTTTGGGCGCCGCTTTATACATGGATGGTCATAGTCATGCTCATCTGGGGACGGGGCAAGAAAGCGGATGAGATCCGCGCGCTGTATTTGCTCTCGCCTGCCTTACTCGCCTGTGCGATGGGGTTTCCTGCCCTGGTGGTGGGTATGCCTGGTTCCGGACTTATGATGTTGTGGGGCATTCTTCATATGAGCAATCTTGATTTCATCATGCCTGTTTTCTTCGATCAATATTCCGTCGAGCAGTCCCTGACCGTCGTTTTGGCATGGGCGTTCATGGCTGCACTTTGCGTCGTCATTGGCTATGCATTTGTGGGATGTGCGCTGTTAGTCGAGAGAGCGATGCAGAGACGAGGGCTCTTCACAGAGGAGGACCATCCAGGAGAAAGGGAGGAGCGTACGAGCCCCCTCGTTTTACCGGCCGCCGTCACCGAAATGGATGACAAGTCCGGAAATATCTGAAAGGATATAATCCGTCCCATGGAAATCTCTCTCACCACTCCAGCTTTGTTGTTTCCTGCCATATCTCTGTTAATGCTGGCCTACACAAATCGTTTTCTCACCATCGCCACAATTATTCGCAATTTGCATGATCGCTACCGGAATGAAGCCAACGATAATCTGCTGGGGCAGATCGCAAATTTGCGCTATCGCATCTATCTGATCCGCAACATGCAGATCTTCGGCGTGCTCAGCCTGCTCTTTTGCGTCATCAGCATGTTTGCCCTTTTCGCAGGCTGGATCGCAGGCGGGCAATGGACATTTGCCATCGCGCTGATCCTGATGATGGTCTCGATGTTGATCTCGTTGCGCGAACTTCAGATCTCGGTTGGCGCGCTGGACCTGCTCCTGGTGGAGCTAGAGGAAGAGGAGAGAAAAGGATGACGCCAGGCAAAGCGCCAGTTGTCTTTGTTGGGACCTATACGGAGCATGAGGGAAGTGAGAGCAAGGGAATATACGTTTACCGAATGAACCCATCTTCAGGAGAACTCACCCTGGAAAGTACATTGGATGGCATTCTCAATCCTTCCTACCTGGAACTTCACCCAAGCCGGAATTTTCTGTATGCTGTAAATGAGGTCCGGGACTTCTCCGGGGAACAGGGCGGCGGAGTGAGTGCTCTCGCGATCCATTCTGGCGCCCCTGGTTTGCTCAACCATCTGCCCTCTCACGGGACGGATCCCTGTCACATCAGCGTCGAGAGGACAGGACGATTTGCTCTGGTCGCCAATTATTCCAGTGGAAGTGTTGCCATGTTTCCGATCGAGGCGGATGGACGGCTCGGACCAGCCACGGATATCGTTCAGCACTCGGGCTCGAGCGTTCATCCCGAGCGGCAAACCGGTCCGCATGCGCACTGCATCCTGCCCGATCCAACCAATCGCTTTGCGATGGTCGTTGACCTGGGCCTGGATAAATTCCTGGTCTATGAAATGGATTTGGAGAAAGGAAAGCTCAACAAACATGCCGAGGTCGGTGTACCAGCAGGGGCGGGACCGCGCCACCTGACTTTCCATCCTAACGGAAGGTATGCCTATCTCGTCAATGAATTGAACGCGACCTTGATGGGTTACCGCTACAATTCGGAGTCTGGTTCCTTCGAAGAACTGCAGACCGTCTCGGCATTACCAGGCGACTTTACAGGGGAGAATCTGTGCGCTGCCATAAAGATTTCGCCCGCAGGAAAATTCCTTTATGCTTCCAATCGCGGGCACGATAGTATTGTCTGCTTTCGTATTGATGAAACGACAGGCATGCTGACCTACGGAAGCCATACGTCCACCGGCGGCAGAGAACCGCGCGACTTTGCGATCGACCCAGGCGGAAATTTCCTGCTGGCAGCAAACCAGAAGTCGAATACGATCATCCCCTATAAAATTGATCCCGAAAATGGCGACCTTTCCAGGAACGGGCATGCAGTGCAAGTATCTATGCCGGTGTGCTTGAAGTTTGTCCCTGTGAATTCATGAAGTCGAGGAATCGCTTCGAGCCTGATGTTTTGCAGAGGATCCGTAAAGAAAAGATCCTTGGCATCCGTGCGGGGAGGGAGTCAATGCATCGCGTGATCGGTATTTGGGCCGTGGTAGTGGAAGGACGTGTCTTCGCGCGTTCCTGGAGCATGAAGCCGCGCAGCTGGTGGCGCTTATTTCTCGAAGACCCCTATGGGAGCGTATTTGTCGGGGATCAGGAGATTCCCGTCAGAGCCGTGCAAACTCGGAGCGAGCGGCTCAAAGACCTGGTCGGCCAGGCATATAAGGAAAAGTACAATACCCCCGGCTCCCTTCAGTTTGTCAAGGATATGTCTGGCAAGAAGTCGCGGGATACGACTACGGAGCTGATTCCGCTGTAGAGGAGAGTGCACGTGATGAGTAGTGATACTGGCGAAATCAAGTCGAATGTGGAAGAGGCGATCAACCATCTGCAGTCGGCAAAAAACCTTTTGGAAAACGGTCAGCCGGACGCCGCCGCTGCGGGCGCGGCTGAGTCAGCGTTCCATACTGCCAGGGCCCTTTTACTGGATGAAGACATCGAAACAAGCGAACATGAGGAGGTCCTTACACGGATCCACGAGGTTTTCGTCAATGGGCGGCTGTTGACAAAGGAACAGGGCGGAGATCTTAGCTGGCTCTTTGCAATGCGGACGGCAGAAGATCGTCCGCCCTCGATGCGTGTGACGTCTGAAGAAGCGCACAGGGCGGTGCAGATTGCCGAAAGCTTTTTCGAAGCAGCAAAGGTCATCCTGGAAGGATAACTACGAAATTGTAAGGTACATCTTTGCAGGATACCCGGGGTCGCCCTGTAACTTAATTGTCACGCAGGGGTCTTGTAGGGAGTTTTTTATAAGAGTTACAATCGGCAAATTCTTACAATCTTTTTGGAGCCTTTCGCAAAGGAGAATGTTATGGGCAAGACGAATTCAAAGTGGATCCTCCCATCCATTGCTGCTGTAATTGCATTTTGTATGGCATGTGTCTGCTGCTCGGGAGTGGGACTGTATTTCTACGGGGATCAGATCGTCGCTGGTTTCAATAATCCGACACCGACAACAAATAGCCCCTCTGTTCAAAACCCGACGGTAGAAGCACCCGCAAATACCTCCGGGTTGCCGGCGTGGACTGTCATCGTCTATTCGGCGGCGGATGATGAGGTACTGGAAGAGAACATGTGGTTCGACCTCAACGAGATGGAACTGGTGGGGTCCAACCCGCAGATGAACGTTGTGGTACAGATCGACCGCTACATGGCTGGGTTTACCGGGGATGGCGATTGGGCCGACACACGCCGCTACCTGATCACACAGGACAACGACCTCGATCAAATCACCTCGCCTGTGGTCGAGTCGGTGGGGGAGGTGGATACGGGGGACCCGCAGACCCTGATCGACTTTGTCTCCTGGGCGATCCAGAATTACCCTGCCCAGAAATATGCGCTGATCATGTCTGACCATGGCGGCGGCTGGACGGGCGGCTTCTCGGACATGTCGACCGCCTCTTATTCTGACCTGTCCATTCCTGAGATTGTCTCTTCCATTGAGCAGATCCGCCAGAACACAGGGATCGAAAAATTCGAGATGATCGGGTTTGATGCCTGCCTGATGGGACAGATCGAAGTCTTTGGTTCTCTGTATCCCTATTCGAATTATATGGTCGCCTCCGAGGAGGTCGAGCCTGGCTACGGCTGGTCATATGCAGCCTGGCTGGAGCAGCTTGCCGGGAACCCGTCTGTCGATGGAGCCGGGCTGGCGGAGGCTATCGTCTCGACCTATGTGACGAATGATACTCTCCTGACAGGGGGCAGGGCCTCCGCCGATGAGATCGCCCAGGAGGAGTCCACGACCACACTCAGCGCCCTGGAAAGCGCGCGGGTCCCGGACGTGATCGGGGCGATGAACCAGTTCGTCTCCGCAACCACGGCTCTCGATCAAACTCTCGTGGCGGAGGCGCGGACCTACACGCGTAGCTATTTCTCGCTCTTCGGCGAAGAGGTTTCCCCATCCTTTATCGATCTCGGGAACTTTGCCGAAGTGCTGACTACTCTGACGGATGAGACAGCCATTGCGCAGACGGCGGTCCAGTTAAAAACAGCGATCGATGCCGCGGTCGTTGCCGAAAAGCATGGATTGAACATGGCTGGCTCGAATGGCATTGCTTTCCATTTCCCTGACTCGGATCTGTATTATTACACGGAGTTCAACGAAGAGTTCCCGCCCTACTATGCTGAATCTTCCTCCCGGTTCCTCGAACAGTCGGTATGGGATGAATTCCTCGCGTACCATTACACGGGTGAGGAGTTCGCTCCCCAGGAGGGAGTCGCCGTGGCTCCCTCACGCACCGCAGAGATCATCGCGCCGGGCGCGTCCGAGATGACGGTGTCGCCGATCCAGATCTCGGACACCGAGATCTCCGGCGATGAGACCGTCACGGTCTCCACCACGGTGGAAGGCAATGTGGCGTACATTCACACCGCGCTCTACTTCTGGGATCCGGCTACAGAGTCGTACTGGATCGGCGATGTCTCCTATTACATTGCGGAAAACACTGTCGCCGTGGATGGCGTGAACGTCCCGGATTATGGCGAAAGCCCGGTGCAGGTGCAGTATGAGTGGTCGCCCACGCTATACACGCTGACGGACGGAGAGCACGATGCCTATGTTTTGCTCGAGCCAGCCGAATATCTGAGCGCAGACGGCGAGACTGTCTACCAGGTTTATGGACAGTACACAGACGCGCTCGGCGGCACACCTGTCGAAGCCAGCCTGTACTTCGATGCCGATGGCAACTTCCTCTACGCCTATGCCTTCCCCGATGAGGATGAGAATGGCGCCAGCACCCCGGTGGAGATCACCCCACAGATCGGTGATCAGTTTACTGATTACGCCCAGTACTATACCTTCGACAGCAATGACAACCCAACCTTTAGTTATGAGCTGAGCGATGATGTGTTCACCTGGGGTGAGCAGGGCTTTTCCTACTACTCAAGCTACCCGGTGGACGGACAGTACGCGGTCGGCATTGTTGCCTATGACTTCGACAACAACTTCGTCGCGAACTTTGAGTTTATCAACTACACACGCTGAAATGCCCTGAAATGTCTGCAAAACTCCCCGGTCCTATCTAGGCTGGGGAGTTTTGCACATCTGCCGCTCGCAACGGACAGTCAGAGACTCTCGTTAAACACCCTAGGAGGCAGATATGAAGAAAATACTCATTTCCATTGTGATCATGCTTGTCCTCTTGACAAGCTGTGCTCCCGGCTCCGACCTGGAGGTGACCACCCCGGAATCGACGATCGAACTCAGGTCGCCTGGCCCCAATCCTCAGCTCAATGAGCCGGATGACGTAGGGCGTGTCTCAGGCTTTGTGCAGGGATTGTGGCACGGCATCATCTCTCCGGTGATGGTCGTGGGCTCATTTTTCAACCCGGCGATGCAGATGTATGAAGTACATAACAATGGCCGGGACTACAACCTTGGGTTCATGATCGGCGTCGCCTTTATCTTTTTGCTCCTGGGTCTGATCGGAGGCAGATGGAGATAGAGCCTGGAACGTCGTGTAGTCACAGAAAAACAAACCTCCCCGGTCGATGAATTGACCCGGGAGGTTTTATTGTATAATGGATTCGACCCACTCCCATTGAGCCAACAATTCAAGACGCGTCTCTCCATCGCTGCAGCACAGGTGAACGATAATCTGACGATTCCGGAGGTTGACATGAAGAACGTACTTCTGCTCGGTCTGCTTGTAACATTGTCCGCTGTCATGGCAGCCTGCACCCCCAGCACCAGCGTGACGGCTACCACGCCCGACTCGACGATGCTGCTCACCGCCCCCGGTCCTAACCCAATGCTCAATCAGCCCGATGCCCTGGGACGTGTGGCGCGTGCCGGAGCGGGGTTATGGCACGGCATCATCGCCCCCATAACACTCGTACTTTCCTTCTTCAATCCTGCCACCCAAATGTATGAAGTACATAACGCCGGGAGTGAGTATGATCTGGGCTTCCTGATTGGCGTGACGATGATTGTCAGCGTTCTGGGTCTGTTCGTACGTATGCGGCGCTGATTACGAAAGCCCTCGCTTGTTTTCGTGCCGTCCATGGGCGCTTCCTGAGCTTCCATTGCCTGCCATCATTTTCCAAACAATTGGTTACGAATCCGGCGTTGGAACGTCATGACATAGATATCATCCTCTTTTCGGCATAAAAGGAAGGCAGAATGGAAAACGATTTTGGCTTTGGCTTGGAAGACAGGGAAAATTTTAGAATAAATCCTGACGTCTGGCTGCATACTCTTCTGGCGATCGTGGGAGATAAGGAAAAGAAGGCAGAGGCTGTTCGGCAGATCGTACAAAATACCGGGTTCACTCCCGAGCAGGCCCAACTCATTATTTCGACGACGATCGGTATTCTGATCAACCAGACTCGCGCAAATTGATCCTGATTGGGCGGGAGCTGAGGCATAGCGGAAGCAGGTTAAAGCATAATTCATCGACAAAAGAATCGAGACCATGCCAGATTGAGAATAAGCCGCAGGCAAGAGTCTGCGGTTTTTGAATCTTGAAGAAAGTCATGGAGCCCACCTGGAGGGATATAATCCAGCCAACAGGAGCAAAAATAGCTACACACTATTGGATACTTGTTGCCTCGAAAGATCATTTGCAGCGTGGGCTGGCGGGCGGATTTCTTCAAGCGAACCATGGCAAAGCCGGCCCCCTCAAGCGGATGCGCGCGGGCGATTGGGTCATCTTTTATTCGCCCAGAAAAGAGTACGACAAGCCCGAAAAACTTCAGCGCTTCACCGCGATCGGCAAAATCGCCGACGAGAACATCTATCAACACGATATGGGTGGTGGGTTTGTCCCATTTCGTCGTAACGCAATCTTTTTGCGCGCTCAGGATGTTTCGATTCTTCCACTGATCGATCAATTAACCTTTATCAAGGACAAGACTCATTGGGGGGCCCCGTTTCGATTCGGGACACTACAAATCCCGGAGCCGGATTTTCGTTTTATTGCTGGCAAAATGGTAGACGATGAAAATTTGTTTGCCATATAGAATCCTTATGACAAGATCATCAGAGGCAATATGATCCCTACAATGTCTCGGCGATTCCTATTCTTTTTTGCTCTGCTTGTGTTGCTGACCCCTCAAGCTGTTTTGGCGGATACCGGCCCCAAGCCGAGCATGGATTTTCAGTTCCGCCAGGAAATGACCGGGGAGCCACCCGTTACGATCACTTCGGGGATTCTTTACGAATGCGACCAGCCGGATTGCATCAATGCTGCACCACTTGAGGAACTCGGTCCGCAGGGATTTCGGTGTGGAGTGAATAGCTGTAGCGCCGTTGCCTATGGCTTCGCTCCGTACCACCGGATTGAGATCGAGTTTTCCGATGGGAAGACGCGCCAGAGCAATGTCTTCGAAACAGCCGGATTTGAATCAAAGTACACAGTCATTATTCGCCCGGAGGATTTGCTTGTTGAGGCGCGATTTAGCCCGGGACCTCTTTGGCGGACTGCTGCAATTCTCATCGCTTGCATCTGTGCACTGCTGGGTGCTGGCTTGGTTGTCGGACTGATCCTCTTTCTAACGCGCCGCTCGAAAAAGATTTGACCGTCACTCTCTTAGTTACAGTCATCATCGAGAGCGCAGTTGTTATTGGATATTCCGTTTGGGCAAAGAAACCAGCCAAGCCCCTTTTGGTCACAAGCATCGCTGGCAACCTGCTGACCCAATTCCTGTTGTGGGTTGGGTTGAATCTTTTCTTTCGAAATTATCTTGTCACCCTGCTGATTGCAGAGATTCTGATTTGGATCCTCGAAACCATTCTGCTCTATGCCATTCGCCTGAATCATCTTGATCTCAGGGAAGCCAGTCTCTTAAGTCTGGCGATGAATGGGTTGAGTTTTACACTAGGCTGGTTCCTGCCGGTATAAATCTCAAGTCTCTAATCTCCAACCTCTACCGTTATAATTCGCCGCATGTTCGAGTTCAGCATTACAGCCAGAAATCAGCGGGCGCGTACTGGAGTCTTTACTACCCCTCATGGCGATTTGATCACACCTATCTTTGCTCCCGTGGGGACGCAGGCAACGGTCAAAACACTTACTCCGGAACATCTCAAGGACATCAACGCCTCCCTCGTGTTAAGCAATACCTACCACCTCTATTTGCGTCCCGGCGACGAACTGGTACGCGAGCTGGGCGGTTTACACAGGTTCATGCAGTGGCATCGCCCTATGCTCACCGACTCGGGCGGCTTTCAGGTCTTTTCCCTGGCACAGACACGCAAAATCGACGACGACGGCGTGACTTTCAAGAGTCATATCGACGGCTCGACGCATCGCTTCACACCGGAAAAGTCAATCGCCATCCAGGAGAACCTCGGCGCAGATATCATCATGGCGTTCGATGAATGCTCCGACCCGAACGATCATGTCTACACAAAGCTTGCCATGGAACGGACTCACCGCTGGGCAGAGCGTTCCCTCCAGGCAAAGACGCGCCTCGACCAGGCTCTATTTGGGATCGTACAGGGCGGCGTCCAGGCGGACCTTCGAACGGATTCTGCCAAATTCATTGCTGGTCTTGATACGCCTGGCATTGCCATCGGAGGACTTTCCGTGGGGGAGACGAAGGAGGAAATGCACACTATCCTCGAAGTGGTCACACCTCTCCTGCCGGAAAATAAACCGCGCTACCTGATGGGGGTTGGCACGCCGGAAGACCTGATCAACGGCGTGGCACGCGGGGTGGATATCTTCGATTGTGTGCTGCCAACCCGTTTGGCGCGGCATCATTCCGCCTTTGCGCCCGAAGGTCGACTCAACCTGATGAATGCAACCTTTTCGCGAGATGAGCGTCCTGTTGACGAGACGTGTGATTGCTATACCTGCAAAACCTTTACCCGGGCATATCTTCGCCACTTGATTGTTGCCAAGGAATTACTGGCGGGGACTCTGATCTCAATTCATAATCTGCGCGCACTGATCCGACTTATGGAGCAAATCCGGGTCTATATTGCAGAGGGGATCTTTGATGAGAAAGCCTCTTCGTTGCTGGAGCAGTGGTCGAATAATGCGAAGCGCCTGGTGAGCGAATAATGGATCGTTGATAGGGAATACTGAACACCAATACGTAGAAAAATGAAAAATCCTCAAATAACAGCGGAGAACAATGACTTTTTTTCATGCCTTTATCCTCGGCATCATTCAGGGCTTGACCGAATTTATCCCCGTTTCGTCCACCGCACATTTGCTGATCGGCCAGTGGTTGCTGGGCATCCCCTCCCAGGATCGGATATTGTCATTCCATGTGATCATCCAGCTGGGCACCCTCCTGGCTCTGCTCCTCTTCTTTTGGCGAGATATCTGGGCGATCCTACGGGACTTCTTTCAAGGTATCTGGCGTAAAAAACCATTTGAAAGCCACGAGGCTTTGCTTGGCTGGTTACTGATCGTCGCAACCCTGCCTGCCTTGATCGTAGGTTTCTTAATGAAAGACATCATGAACATGTTGTTCACCAACCCGATCCTGCTCGCCGGGGTACGCCTGTTAATGTCCGCCATTTTGCTGGCGCTGGTGGAGTACTTCGGTCGTCATCAGAGGAAACTGGAGTCGGCCTCATGGATGGACGCGTTCGCGGTGGGAATGTTTCAGATCATCTCAATTTTCCCGGGTGCCTCGCGGTCCGGCTCGACCATTGCGGGCGCCATCATTCGAGGCTTTGACCGTCCTTCTGCGGCGAGGTTTGCCTTCCTGATGTCCGCCCCGATTCTGCTTGCGGCAGGTGCATACGAAACCTATCAGGTGATCCAATCGGACGGATACACGGAGTTTTTGCCGTACCTGGCTGTTGGATTCATAACGGCAGCCGTCGTTGGCTGGTTTTCCATCAAATGGCTACTGGGGTTTTTACAAAAACACTCCCTTTATATTTTCGCTGCCTACTGTGCGGCGGCCGGTTTGATTTGTCTGGTCTTGAGCCTGTCCGAGGGTTAAACCATGGATGCAAAATACCTCCTCAAACGTCTCGTCGAAACCGAATCTCCTTCTCACGTGAAAGCCGCTGTAGACCGCGTCGGTGCGATCGTTGTGGAAGAAGCGCGTAGGCTTGGCGCGCAAGTGGAAATCATTCCCAACCATGAAACCGGGGATCACATCCTGTCTCGCTTTCATCCTTCAAACGCCAGCCTTCTTCGTTCGTCTCCCATCCTGCTCCTCTGCCATATGGACACGGTCTTCCCGCTGGGCACGATCGAAAAATTCCAGTATGGCGAAGCCGCTGGCAGGATCGTTGGCCCGGGTACGCTGGATATGAAAGCGGGCATCGTCATCGCCCTGGCTGCTATCGAAGAAGCCCAGCGGTCCGGGCTGAAGCGACCGGTCACGTTATTGTGCACATCCGATGAAGAGATTGGCAGCCAGACTTCACGCGCACATATCGAGCGGCTTGCAAAAGAAGCTGCACTGGTGCTCGTGCTCGAAGGTGGACTGGTGGATGGGGCGCTCAAGACCTGGCGTAAAGGGGTTGGCGAGTTTTGGGTGCGGACCCGGGGACGCGCTGCCCATTCCGGCGGCGACCACGAAAAGGGGCGCAACGCCATCGAGGAAATGGCGCACCAGGTCATTGCCATCCAAAAGCTCACGGATTATGCAAGACAAACGACTCTCAATGTCGGTGTCATTCAGGGTGGAACGGTTTCCAATGTGGTCCCGGAAGAAGCCGTCATTCAAGTGGATGTCCGTGTGATGCAGCCTGGCGAATGGAGTCGGCTTGAAGAGGCGATGAACAAACTCAAGCCTGTGCTAGAAGGGACGTCGATCACGATCTCCGGTGGGTTAAACCGCCCGCCGATGCCGTTTGATGAAACGATGAAATCCACGTTTGAAAAAGCCAGATCCATTGCGGCGCAAATCGGCATGGAGCTGAAAGCCGGCGGCACCGGTGGCGCCTCAGACGGTAACTTTGTGGCACCGCTGGGAATCCCGGTGCTGGATGGGCTCGGCGCCGTGGGGGAGGGTTATCACTCCGAACGTGAATACATCTTTGCCGATAGCCTGGATCAGCGCGTACGCTTAGTCGCCGCGTTGCTGCAAAACTGGTAAGGATCATGTCGTTGCAAGCTCCTTTTGCGAAGCAATCTCCTCGTAAAGGGAGAGAAATCTTTTCAACAAAATCAATGTTCAAAGCTGGGAGCTTGCCTGAAAGAGGCACGCTGCGCAGTCGTAGGGATCCTTCGACCGCGCTCGACACGCCCAACGTACGGGCGGACTCGCTCTGCTCAGGATGCCCTTCTCGCAACGACTTGTTAATCATTCTGCTTTCCTCGCTTCTCCTCTTTTCCTGCTCAAGCCCCACGCCTGCCGTAACTCCTCAACTGATCACCGTTTACTCAACCGCCGCTTCCCAGCCATGGCTGCCTGAACTCTATGAATGCGCTGGAACTGCTACTGCAATCTCCCGCGTCGATGATCCATCTGCCGCCGATATTGTCCTGCGGGTCGGCGAGCCGTCATTTCTTAACTCACCGGCGTTTCAGATCGATACGGAAGAGATCCTGATTGTCACACATCGACAGAACCCGGTGCAGAATTTGACACTTGAAGGTGCACGAGATTTATTTGCAGAGCAGGGAGATCCCTCCGTGCAGGTCTGGGTGTACGCCTCCGGCGAGGATGTGCAGGAAGTGTTTGCTCAGGTCGTGATGGCCGGAAGGAACGTAAGCCCTTCCGCGCGGCTTGCCGTTAATCCCCAACAGATGTCAGATACCCTGGTCAATGAAGCCAACGCAGTGGGCATCCTGCCCCGGCATTGGAAAGCGGGGGATGTGCGTGAAGTCTTTTCTGTCGCGACTGTTCCCGTGTTGGCGATCACAGAAGCGGAGCCGCAGGGTGTAATCATGAAATTGCTCGCCTGCCTGCAAAAATAGATTAATAAGAAAAGCAAGACCGGCATATCACCCGCCTCAGGCTTTCTACAGCAGTGCGATTTGTTCCATGCTGCCATTCACATAACTTTGGATGGACTCCCCAACCCGCAGACGCGGATCGCTTTCATAAAGCTGGTGCACCGGGGCAAAGTCAGGGACATCGACTGATGTGAGATCGGCAAGCCGGTCGAGCATTGACAGGTCATCCGGCGGGAGCGTAGTGTATTCGGTCAGGATCATCCCCCAGCAATCCCACGGGAGGAGCTCCACCTTGTTGAGCGCGGCAACGTCACGGATGAAGTCTCCCTTGACGAAGTCCATACCGTGCATATCAAAAATGCCAAACTGATCGGGGTCCGCCTGTCCGCTGCGGCACATTTTCCAGGCCGCGCCGCCCACGATGAACTGATCGCGCGGTACATCGAGTGTGTCGAAAGAGGTTTTCAGAACGCCTCGCTGCAGTTCATCCAGCTGTGCGTCGACCAGCACCCAGCGTTGCTCCGTCTCATTCCAGTATTCGCAGACCCAGTGATCTTCATAATGATTGGGCATAAAGTAGGCACCGAATCCACAACGCGGACGAGCAGGAATGCCCTTCGATTGCAGCATGGATGCCAGTGTCAGTGAGAAATCACGGCAATTGCCCACGGTCTTTTTTTCATTCAGCCGGGGTGAAGTAAGTGGAGCCGAATCCAGCTCCAGCGTGCAACTCAGGCGGCGTTCCATGCTGCGTAGCTGCACTTCGGCTTTACGGTCTTCCGATAAGTTCAAGCCATAGCGCTCACCCCAAAAGACGTGAACCATCAATCCCTGAACCACCCCGACCAGAGATGGCACGTCAGACGGAAGGTCGGTGTATAGGGACGCGTATGGACCAGGCTGGGTCATTTTACCGTATTGAGTGAAATAGGTCAGATCAGTCATCGCATCATCCTTTCGTATAGAAATGGTTCAACACAGCTTCGGAAGCTGTGAGGTTTAACACAATCTATAGCCGGATGCCACGGAACTTCACGGCTTGCGCGTTTTATACACCCTCCCACAAGGGGAGAGTCAAGGGGTGGTTCATTCGATGGGAGTATCGAAGTAGGAACGGTTTCTTTCACAGAACCAAAATGCAGCAACTTCAGCCGGATGTTCTTTTGTGATATTATGGAATCATGTCGCGACTAAAATCACCGGTGCGGCAGGAGTGGGTGGACCCCGGGATCTGCTCACTAGATTATCGGCTCAAGGTCATTGGTCGGTTGCCGTTCTTCCGCCATTTATCCCCCCATGCAATTGTCGAGATCAACCACCTGTTCGAAGATCGCGATTTCTCGGCGGATCAAGTGATTTATTTTGAAGGGGAACCGGGCAGGAATTTGTACCTGGTGGCGTCCGGAAAGGTAAAACTCACGCGGTGGGCCTTGTCAGGTCGCGAAGTGCTTCTGGACATTTTGCAGGGAGGCGAGTACTTTGGTCATCTTTCCATCGCGAGCCAGCAAGTGTACTCAGAAACCTCGGTTGCTCAAACCGATTGTTGCATCCTGCAAATCTCTGCCCACAATTTCGAAACAGTCATGAATCGTTACCCCGACGTCACCATGCAAGTGTTGAAAGCAGTGGGGCAGCGCCTGGAAGAATTGCAGGAAATCATAAAACAATTAAGCCTTTACACCGTTGAGGAACGGATTGCCGCCACCCTCATTCGCGTTGCGAGGAAACTGGGGGAACAGAAACAAACTGGGACGTTGATCCAAATCCCGTTCTCGCGGCATGACCTGGCGGCAATGACCGGGACAACGGTTGAAACAGTCAGCCGGGTAATGAGTCGCTTCTCTACGGATGGTTTGATCTCTACCGGCAGGAAGTGGGTGGTGCTCAGAGATCTTGAACGTTTGGAGCAGATTGTAAAAGAGAGTGCACTTAATTGATTTCCATCATGTATTTTTTGCGGGGAAAGGAGTAAAGTGAAGGTAAGGTTTTCAAGAAAAGGAGAAATAAAATGAATACTTTCACTCAACCACTGCGTGACGAACATAAGGAACTGATCCCACACATTGAAAAAATCCTCGAGGTCGCAAATGGCATCCCGGATGCTCCTTTGGAGCAGATCCGTGCCGGTGTCGCGGATGTGTATGAATTCCTGGCATACGACTTGATCCCACACGCGCAGGCCGAGGATGCTGCGCTTTACCCGGCAGTTCAGAAGGCGCTTGGCAGCCCGGATTCCACGCGGACGATGACGCGCGATCATATCGAAGTGGGTCACTATCTTGCCGAACTTGCCCGATTACAACAGGAGCTTACGCCACAAAACTTCAAGGCTCTTCAGCGCGTCCTTTATGGACTCTATGCACTGGTGAAAGTCCACTTCGCCAAGGAGGAGGAAGTATATCTGCCCATTCTGGAGGAGCGCATGGATTCGGACGAAGCAGCAAAAATGTTCGAAGCGATGGAGAATGCGGCGAGTCATGCCAAACTTGCTGCGCAGGCCCATTGAGATCGGAAATAGATTTCACAAAAACACGGATGGCAAGCAGACCATCCGTGTTTTTATTTGACTTATAATCTGGGGAGCCAAACATGAGGAGAGGCTTAATGAGAGAGTTGTCTGTCTTTAGTCGTAGTCTGCTGCATCTGACGGAAAGTCAGGGGTCGGAAAGGCTTTCGGAATGGATACCGAATTATCTCTGCTGGCTTATGGAAAGGGGTGCCTCATGAAAACTCCGCTCTGG
>Ga0114129_10002642_pt1 | contig 24941 bp, 19 predicted proteins | sample RhiMetdeltSRZDD1_FD_80071 | JGI IMG/M metagenome (GOLD analysis project Ga0114129, IMG submission 80071) | Populus rhizosphere microbial communities from Tennessee, USA - Rhizosphere MetaG P. deltoides SRZDD1 (version 2) (version 2) | ecosystem: Host-associated > Plants > Roots > Rhizosphere >...
CATGAATTGCACGATCTGCAATGTGCACTTTTTGCAGTTGATGTTCGGCAGCTGAATGTCTGTTTCAAACGGTTCCATGGTCCCGGTTGGTCGGGTCGAGTGAACGAATAGGCCGTCAGCCAAAATCGGAATCTGCGGAGGACTCTGAATCACGGCTGATACGGATTGCGGTCCACGGTCAGACTCTTTGGTCGTAACCTGCGGATCGGCCGGCAGTTCCGTCGGCGAATTTACCGCCAAAGCGACGCGGTAATGTCCCGGGTGATAAACGGTCTCCTGGACTTTGATGTGAAGCTTTTGACCTCCGACCGCCTTCGTGACCATGTACGTCGGTTTTCCCCAATCTGTGTTGGTACCCCCGCACGGGCCGGCCTTCTGAGGATCTCCACGGTTGTCCTCGATCAGCCACGATCCCGGTTCCAACAGCTTGAAATGCGCTGACGTGGTTTGTGCTGCCAGAGCCAGAATCGTCAGCACCAATGCGATGCGGATGCCGTATTTCACGAAGATCCTCCTTTGCAGATGAAGCGTTCCGTCATTATATAAGGTCGAAGAGCAGCGATAAATGGACATTGATTGCCGTCCGGCGGGCCTTTCCCGTTAAGGTAATATGACGATTCGATGCCGACTTTGGAACGACTCCGCCTCCAAGCAATTTGCCGGTCCCTTTTCGCCCCAACGACACTGAAAGCAGCTCTTCGCCGACTCGGATTTGTTCAAGCGGATCCGATTCGATCTCCAGCCCGCGCGCAGGATCTGATACTACGTCATCGAGTCAAAGGCTATCGCGCAGGTGACCTCGAGCGGCGATATGCTTCATTGAATATTGAAGAGGATGTTCTTTATGCATACGGCTTCATGTCCCGGACGATCTGGCAGTTCTTGCATCCGCGTAACATCAGAGGCATGTCGCAACTCGAGAAAAAGGTTTTCAACGCCGTGCGCGAATTCGGCGCGATGCACCCAAGGGAATTGGAAAAGCACTTTGGGAACACTCGAGTCATCAATGCGTGGGGCGGCTACTCGAAAGCGACAACGCGCGCGCTGGAGCATTTGCACTATCGTGGTCTGTTGAGAATTGCGCGCCGAGAAAAAGGAATTCGAATCTATGAAGCCGTGTCGGGAGTCCAGGAGCAAGTCTCGGACGTCGTACGGTTGCGAAAATTGGTTGTGGCGGTCGCCGGCATTCTGGCGCCGGTTCCCGCAGCGAGCCTTATGGCCAATACGGTACGTTATCGACATCTCGGTAATGTACGAATAGTGGTAAGCGATCTCCTGAACTCCGGCGATCTCGAGAAACAGACAATCGACGGGATAACGTACTTATGGCCGCCCTCGACAAAGCATTCTGAAGAAGCTTCGCGAACGGTGCGGTTCCTCACGCCGTTCGATCCATTGGTTTGGGACCGCTTGCGATTCGAGCATTTTTGGGGCTGGCGATATCGCTTCGAAGCCTACACACCGCCTGCAAAGCGGCTTCGTGGGTATTACGCCATGCCTTTACTTTGGGGAGACTCCGTCATTGGATGGGCTAATGCCCGCCTTCAAGGAAAGGCTTTGAACGTCGACGTCGGATTTGCCGGCAAGCGTCCCACCGGGTCCGAATTCCAATCCGAATTGGATGCGGAGATCGCGAGGCTGGAGACATTCCTGAGTTTGGGAAATGTCGAGAATTCGCTGACGTCTGAGCCGAAGGTGCGGTGAGGATGCAATCGCGGGCTTTAGCGCCCGCGTTGCTTCTATTGTGTTGCCGTGATCCTGTCCACACGGATCGTCTTGGTCTTCGTGTCCAGGCTACCTGTCACGGTCACCTTTTGTCCTGCGAACTTCTCCGGGCCCTTCTGATCGCTCAGCACATAGGTCTCGCTGCCGTCATACAGCACATACATGGCGCCGTGGAGGTCGATGCACGCACGAGTACACTCGGCATCTGTTGACCCCATCCGCATTCGAGAGTGATCACCCGCAGGGCACACACTATCGGTGATTGTACCCGTAAACGTCCGCTTTTCCTGGCTTCCGGTTACGGCAGCAAAGATGAGCAGAGTGCAGATTATAGATTTCACGTTCCTCGTCCGATCGACTGTTCGGATTTCGAATTTTGATTCTTGCTCCGGTTAGCTGCCGGGCGTCATCAGGTGAGCAGCCGACGTGCCCGCATTCATAATCCACACTCCGCCTTTTTGGGGATTATCCGGAAGACCGAGTGACTGCGTCGTCGCGCCCGGCACAGCGATCGTAACGTGCATGCGAGCCTGCGCCTGAGTGGGACCACTCATATGAATCCATACGGATCCGAATTCTGGCTTCGTCCACATGCCGGCCTTCTCTGCGGCTTCGAACGCAGCCTGCATCTCCTTCTTGTCGGCGATCGTCTCCATCTTGAGGCTTTGCGCAACACGCTCGAGATTCGCAATGCTGGTGCACTCCACCGCGAATGGCTGCTGCCCGGGCTGTCCGGATCGATCGTAGCAGACCATGCGATTGGTGCCCTTTCGCAGCGTATCGTAGGTGAAATCCGACTTCCATTTGATGACCGTCGCACCCTCTTTCATATTCCGCGGCGCGGGGAGCAAGGCCTTCTCAATCATTTCTTCTGTCGTTTGCGGGAACGCGACGGCCGAAACCGCCAATATGGTGAATATGACGGATATCATCCTTTTCATCTGAGACCTCCAGGTGCGCATCAGTATAACTGACGAAGTGCGTGAATAAGGCGAATAATCCCCTCCTCACCGAGGAGGGGTGGCTGCGCCAGTAAGAAAATATCGCGAAGCTACTGAAGCGGCGCAGACGGGGTGGTCGCTCACAACGCAACGTTGCTCGTAAGCGACCACCCCGTCCGCTCCATCAAAGGAGGCTTCGCCCTATTCTCTTGGTGTCGCGTCCACCCCTCCTCCGTGAGGAAGGGAATATCCAGCTATCCTCAACCAATTCGTTGACACCTTCATAGGGCTTCGCCTACAGCCGTTTTGCCGCTACGCGAATTTCAGAAGGAGGATATCCAAAATGAGAACGAAAAAGCCGGCTGAAGGACGATGTACTCGTGAAACCGACCTTGACACAGGCGTCGACGACTTTGTACCCCGCCTTCAGAAGCACGCAGGCTCGCTCCATCCGGAGTTCCGTAAGATACTCGTGCGGCGTGCGCCTGAACACTTCCGCAAAGGATCGATGCAGGTGATATCGAGACAGGCATGCTTCTCTGGATACTGCTTCCAGGGAAACTTGTTCGTCGTTGCAGCAATGGATGTACTCTCTCGCGATCTGCAACCGCCGGAACAGTTCTTCTCGCGTGGAAGCTTTGGCTGCCGGCACGCGTGAAATCTGGACCTTGATTTCTCTATAGAGGGCGAGCAGATTTTTCGATAAAACGAGAAAATCCTCTTCAAAGCTACTTGGTTGAAGCTGCGTTTTGCATCGCTCCGCAAGCGTCCAGAGACGGGATAAGATCCGTTGTTTTGGATCACGGTGCAGTCGGGAGAGGAAGTATAAGGAAGACCCTTCCCGCCAGGGTGCGTCGAGAGACGCCTGAAGAGGAGTCGTGACATCCTGCGCGACTTGTTCCACAAAGCCCGTTTGGAAGAAGGCGCAACATGTTTCCATTGGCGCCGGAACATCGATATTCATTGAATACTTCTGGCCATCGTTCAGGATGAGAAACGCGGTTGAATCGACAACGAGGCTGCGCCCATCCACGTTCCACGTGACTTGTCCGTCAATCACGGTCTTTATGGAGAGTGGTCCCGCAAATGAATTAACGACATGCCTTCTTGCCAAGGCATTGAGCACTAGATTGTCTCGTCCGAATTGACAGCCTTCAGGAAATAGGTATGGTTTCACGGAGGAGCACGAGCATACATAATCAAAGAGGCATGGTAAACAAGGAACCGACATCGTTCCCCGAATGGGTTGTGCCAATGGCGGCGACGCTGACTCAGGAACGATTCACCGGACCAGAGTGGATTTTCGAGCGCAAACTCGACGGAATTCGGATGTTGGCCTTCAAAAATGCGGCCGATGTGAAGCTTTATTCCCGGAATCGGTTGCCTCAACATTACCCGGCCGTCGCCGAGGCGATTGCCCAACTTCCCGCCCGCAATCTAATCCTGGACGGGGAGGCCGCGTGGGACGCATCAAGCCGCATTGCCTATCACGTGTTCGACATTTTATGGCTCGAAGACCGTTCAGTGATGTCGCTACCTCTGGATGAGCGACGCGAGCTGCTAAGAAATTTTCGTTTTCATGCTCCGCTGGCTCACGTTCCGGAAGTAAAACGCAACAAACCCTGGGAGCATGCCTGCCGCGAAGGATGGGAAGGAGTGATCGCGAAACGCCGCACGTCCGCGTATGAGCAGCGTCGCTCGCCCCATTGGCTGAAGATGAAGTGCGAGGCAAGTCAGGAACTGGTCGTTGGAGGATTCACCGAACCCCAAGGCAGCCGAGTCGGTCTCGGCGCATTACTCGTGGGATACTTCGAGGGCGACGACTTTGTCTTTGCCGGAAAAATCGGAACCGGTTTCGACACCAAGATGTTGTTGGACCTCCGCGAGCGCCTCGATAAGCTGGAGATCCCGAATTCGCCGTTCACGAAGGCTAAAGGACTGCCCCGACGCGCACATTGGGTTTCACCAAGAGTCGTTGTACAGGCCGCCTTCATCGAGTGGACCGTGCACGGTAAACTGCGGCATCCAAGGCTGCTGCACATTCGCTATGACAAATCGCCGCGAGAGGTTGTCAGGGAAACGTGGTGATCACCCATCCCGATAAAGTCCTGTTTCCTGACGACGGAATCACGAAAGGCGAACTCGCGGCATATTACGAAATGATTGCGCCCGTGATGCTGCCTCACATCCTGCGTCGTCCCATCACCATGGAACGATTTCCGGCTGGGATTGGCAAAAAAGGATTTCTCCAGAAGGACGTTTCGAAGGGATTCCCCGATTGGTTGCAGCGTGTCGAAGTTCCGAAAAAAGACGGCGTCGTGCATCATCCTATCGTTACCGACACAAGATCTCTGCTCTGGCTTGTCAATCAGAACAGCATTACACCGCATGTGTGGACGTCGCGCGCCCCTGAGGTGTACTTCCCAGACATCTGTATTTTCGATCTCGATCCGTCTGTCGATGATGCCGACATGCTGCGCATGGCAGCACTTGCAATTCGGAATCTGCTGGAGGAATTCGGACTTCCAAGCTGGGTGAAAACTTCAGGATCCAAGGGATTCCACATTGCAGTACCGCTCGACGGAAAGGCAGATATGGGTGTCGTCGAGCGTTTTGCGCACGCCGTTGGATCGTTCGTTGCCGGACAAGATCCGAAGAACCTCACGCAGGAATTTCATAAAGCCAATCGAGGCGTGCGAGTCTATGTTGATACAGGTCGAAACGGCTGGAGTGCCACGCACGCTGCCGCATACGCCGTTCGTGCCAAATCCGGCGCGCCTGTATCGGCGCCGTGCACCTGGGAAGAATTGGAAAGCGGAAAGGTCGGGCCAAGGACGTTCACTCTGAGGAATATGGCGGCGCGGATCGAGGCTGTTGGGGATTTGTGGGCGGACATGAGGAAGCGGCGAAGATCGTTGCAGAGGATCTTGGAGAAGCTGAAGCGATCGAAACTTGTTTGAGAAGCGGAACGGAACACAAGAGGCACAAAAAAGCATAAAAAGCGGCTGTTATTTTCTTATTTGGTGGCTTTGGTACTTTTTGTGTTCCGTTTGCCTTTCTGACCTTTTGACGTCAAGCGATTGGATGTTTCGAACGCTTCCTTCAGCCAATCCGTTAGCGGCGGTTCGACATAGTCCCGATGGGTGATGTGAACCATATGCGCCACTTTAAGCTTCGATGCCTTGACTGTTTTGCGAACCTGCGGCGCCTTCAGCGTGCGTCCCAGGAAGAACCAAACTTCCAGAACTTTCTTCTTTGGGCGGACAAAGAAGTAGCATGCGTCACGGGAAAACATGATCGAATTGTGGGAAGCGTATATTCGCTGCTCGCCAAAAGAACTCGCGGTTTCACGCAGCCGCTCCCAGGCGTCCAACAGGTCTTCCGAGAGGTCGGCCGTGAGGTTCTCTTCTGTGGTGGTCCAGCAGTCGTGCTTCTCGCCCTCTTCGACCCATTGATGGCAGTGGTAGCACTCTCGACCTGACGCCACCTACCGGTTCCCGGGCTGTGCAGCTCCCGGTTGCGCACCACCTCCGGGTTGCCCGCCACGCGGTGGGGCCGGCGGCAACGTGCCTCCCTCGGCAAGGATCTTCATGTTCTCGAGCGCCTGCGTGAACTGGGTCGTCCTTTGGGCCTTGTCCTTTTCGCGGGCTGCGTCGTCCGGCAGCATCGAGTTGTCGAACATGAGCGTGTAAACAAGCTTCGATGTCGTAGCCGTTACGGGCCGCGCTTCAAGCGTACCGTGATAAAGGTTATACGCCCTACCGGCTCTGACCGGTTGGGTGTATGTATACGAAAGTTCGGTTTTTCCGACCAGGACTTCGTTTGCCACGGACCGTACCGCACCTACTTCACCATCCTTGCCGGACGTGATGGTGCATGCGATACGCAACCATTCGCCGATGTCGCAATACTTACCGACGCGTTTCCACACTTCGGCAGCAGGACGATTTACCGTAATCTCGAGAGGAATCGTGACGTAAGTCGGATTCGCCACAACAGGGCTGACTGCAGCGCTCCCGGCGGCTGGTGCCTGGGCGCCCGGCGCCTGCGCACCTGGAGCGGGCGCCTGTGCAACGATCACGGTTACCAGACAGATGACCACGAGCGCACAACCCGCAGCTGTTTTAGCCAAATGACTCCTCATGAATTCCTCCAAGTGGTTTAGCCTTCCGGCGTGTGATGACGCACATCTTGGCACAGCCTAACCGGAAGCATCAACCGATTAACCGCTGGTAGGTCAAACCGGCCGTGCATCGGTTACGGAAACAGGGGAGGCCGTCGGCGTTGTCCCTGGTGCGTCATTGTGGCCGTATAATTTCCGCCATGAAATCCTTCAGACGAAACCTCTTGCTTGTGCTCTTAACCGGCACGCTGTCGTTCGCCCAGAATGCTATACCCAGCTACGTTCAGGTGCGCAATGTTTCTCACGGGACCGTTCAATCCGTCTCATACAAATCCAAGGCGCTCGGCACCGATCGAAAGATGGTTGTCTACACACCGCCCGGCTACGAGCAATCTAAAGAGCGCTACCCAGTTCTTTATCTGCTGCACGGCGCGGGAAGCGATGAAACATCCTGGACTCAGAGGGGCAGCGCGCACGTCATCTTGGATAATCTGATTGCTGACGGCAAGCTCAAGCCGCTGGTGGTTGTCATGCCGTTCGGCCTTGCCGCACCACGAGCGGCCGGTGCTCGCGGAGATGCTGCCGAAAACAAGATGCAGCGCGAAGGTTTCACGAAGGACTTCTTTGGAGATGTGTTGCCGTTAGTCGACGCTGAATTCCGCGTCTTTACCGATCGTGATCACCGGGCGATCGCTGGACTCTCGCTCGGCGGTGCGCAGGCGCTTGCGATCGGACTGACGCACATCGATCTCTTCAGCCGCATCGCGGCGTTCAGTCCCGCGATGGGTGCTTCGAACAATCCGGCAACCGGCGGTGTGGATTTCGAAACGGTTCTCTCAGACACGTCGAAGATCAATAACCAAATCAACTTTTTGTGGGTGAGTTGCGGCACGGAAGACACGTTGTTTGATTCGATTCGAGATTTCTCGCTCCAGCTCGCGAAGCACAAGATCGAACACATCTATCGCATCACGGGAGGAGCGCACGCTTATCCGGTCTGGCAACGGAACCTGAATGAAGTCGCTCCATTGCTTTTTCCGGATTGAAACGGAAGTACGAAAGCCTTTTATGCTTTTCGTGTTCCGTTCCCGATTCTTCTGTTCTACCGCGGTAAAATTTAGGGAGATGAAACAGGCCGAGTTGTTTAGAACGGAGCGGCGCATGCCCCCGGGTTTCGTGTATGAACCCGATTTCATCACGCATGAAGAAGAGGCAGCACTGCTTGCCGAAATCGGCACGCTTCCTTTGACTGAAGCGAAATACAAAGACTACACAGCGAAGCGGCGCATTATGAGCTACGGCGCCGGCTATGATTTCTCCAGGTACCGACTAACCCCGGCAGGTCCGATTCCCCACTTTCTGGAGAAATTGCGTGAACGTGCCGCGCAGTGGGTCAACATCCCGGTTTCAAGATTCACGTATGCGCTGGTTACCGAATACAAGACCGGAACACAACTCGGGTGGCACAGAGACCTACCGGATTTCGACATTGTGGTAGGCGTATCACTCGGGGGCCGCTGCCGGATGCGTTTGCGACCTTATCCTCCGAAAAAAGGGAGGACCGCAGAAACACTCTCGATGGACCTTGAACCGCGATCTATCTACATGATGCGGGGAGAAGCGCGCTGGCGTTGGCAACACAGCATTCCGCCCACGAAGATGACGCGCTATTCAATAACGTTCCGTACCAGTTCGGAACCTGCGAAAGGAGCGAACCTCAGTCGGTGAACTCTCCGGTTGTCGTATGGCTGATCTTGAGTGGAATCTGGGGCTCAACCTGGCTGTTCATCAAACTCGGACTCCGCGACCTGCCTCCCATCAGTTTCGCAGGCATACGATTCGTCACCGCTGCCGCCGTTCTTGCAGCCATCGTGACGGTCCGGCGTCTTTCGCTTCCACGCAAAGCGCGCGACTGGGCATTCATTGCTCTGACGGGCTTTCTCTCATTTACCGTGAACTACGGATTGTTGTTCTGGGGGGAACAGCATGTCTCGTCGGGTCTCGCCGCAGTGCTGCAGGCGACCATTCCGCTCTTCGGGTTAGTGATCGCCCATTTCCTGCTTCCAAACGAGCCGATGAGAGTAACCAAAACACTTGGAGTGTTGCTCGGTCTTGTGGGTGTCAGTGTCATCTTTTCAAACGACATCAGCCCGGAAACGAATCGGGCGTTGGCCGGTAGCGCCGCCATTGTTTTTGGCGCATTTGCTGTCGCGTTGTCCAATGTGCTCATCAAATCACGCGGAGGACAATTCGATCCGCCAGTGCTGGCACTCGGCCAGATGTTTTTCGGGCTTATACCATTGCTTCTTATTGGGTTCATCAAAGAAGGCGATCCGAGGAATTTTCATTGGACGCCCCTCGCCATCATCTCGCTCCTGTACCTGGCATTCGTGGGTTCGTCTGTGGCCTTCATCCTGTATTACTGGCTCGTTCGGCACATGGAGGTGACGAACACAATGCTTATCTCGCTTGTCACTCCCGTCCTGGCGGTACTGCTGGGGATGGGAACAATCGGAGAACGACTGAGCTGGCGAATGGGTATCGGCGGCGGGAGCATACTCGCGGGGTTGGCGATAATTGCATTTAGAGGAACGAAATCAAAAGACCACAATGGTAATTAGCCACAAAAAGAATCCGTTAATGCTCAATTCCCAATTCTCAATTCTCATCCGATGGGAATTCAGAATTGGGAATTGAGCATTAACGGATTCTTTTTTGTCGCTAATTACTTCTTACGCAATGCCGCTAGACTTCAAAGCCGTCAGCACTCGTTCATCTCTGAACGGGATGCGACGGAGCCGAACGCCGGTTGCGTCAAAAACGGCGTTGGCGACTGCGGCGAGCAGCGGCTTGCATACTGTCTCCCCCGCTCCGTAGTGAGGAAGATCGGGCCGGTTCGGGTTGGGATCGCCGTTCACGAGAACTACGTCGATCCTCTCGGGCGTATCCGTGTGCGTCATGCTGGGGTGCGAATTCCAGTCCAAGCTCATGACCTTCTCCGTGTCGAACTTCACTTCTTCGTGCAGGGTTCGGCTTAGAGAGTGCAGCATACCGCCTTCGATCGTGCGCTTCAGAGCCTCGGGGTTGATGACCAGCCCGCAGTCATGTGCGCAGACGAGTCGTTTCACCCAAACGTGACCGGTCTTGCGATTCACTTCAACTTCGGCGATCTCCGCTACTACGGTTGCGCTGCGGAACGTGTAGGCGACACCTCGTCCGGTAAGAATGTTCCCCGTGCCGAGGGGCTTGGGCGAAGGACGAGCATCCCAACCATACGCTTCGGCGGCCGCTTTCAGCGTTGCGATCGAGCGTGCCCGCCGGAATGCGTTGTCATCCGTCGTGCCGGCATTCAGCAGCTTCATCCGAAATTCGAGCGGATCCGTTTTCGCCGCCACTGCCAGTTCGTCGATGAACGATTCGGACGCGAACGTTACCTGCGGCCCGTTCGGATCGCGCAGGTTCCCGGTGCGAAGCGGCGTTTCCCAGATAAGGGGGAGCGATACGACAGAACTAGCCATTCGGCGGTTCGGAATGGCATACATTTCGTTGGGAGTAGCCCCGCCGCCGGGCGCCGGCATGGCACGGCGGCGGCCCATGAGCTGAGCGATAAGAACGGTATCGGGCTCGTTATAACCAAGGTGGTTGTAATCTGCCGCTTGAGAATCGTAGTCGAATGCGATGAGATTTCCCTGCGCATCCAATCCTCCCCGCAGCTTGAACGTGAAGGCAGGACCCTTCGTGTCCCAGGCAGTTTCCTCCTGCCTCATCCATTGCACTCGGACAGGGCGGCCGATCTCTTTGGCAAGATAGGCAGCTTCAAATCCGGCATCATCCGCCGCCGTGCGGCCGTAGGCCTGAGGACCTTCCATCCAGACAACCCTCACGCGATCCCGTGGCATCTGAAGGAATTCCGCGACACCCGTGCGCATGCCGTACGATTTCATGTCATTCGAGTAAATCGTCATCTGGCCGTTGGACGGATCTGCCAGTGCGTGGGCCGGGCTGATCGCCGTGTGTCCCTGAAACGGAACGTCGTATTCGGCTTCCACGACCTTCGCCGCGTTGGCAAGAGCAGAATCCGGGTTCCCGGTGACAGTGGGTTTTTGCGTTGAAGTCGGTGTTGCCGAACGCATGTATTTGAATAGGTCTTCGGAGTTGGGGAACGGGGCTGTCGCCGGTTTTTCCCAATTCACCTTGATTTGCCGCTGAGCGGCAATCGCTTGCTCTTCGCGTTCGCAAACGACCGCGACGTAATTGCCTTTGCTGACGACTTTGATGAAGCCGGGGATGCCTCGCACGGACGCTTCATCAATACTGACGAGTTTGGCTCCCGCAAACGGCGGCTTCACGTTCCTTGCGTGAACCATGCCTGGAAGCTTGACATCACCGGCCCAGGTGAGCGAACCATCGACCTTGGCAGGGATGTCATATCGCTGTGGCGATTTACCGACAATCTTCAGCTCTTGAACCGTCTTTACCTTCGCCTGGCCGGTGGTGTTGTCGATGTTGTTGCCCGTCAAAACGACATTGAATTTCTTGCCACCGATCAGTTCTCCGTACGTGACCTTCTTGGATGCATCGGCTTTTACTGTGATTACGCCATCGCTGACGGCAAGCTGGTCGACTGGTACTCCAAAACGTGAGCTTCCCATTTCCAGGAGGACGCGCCGCGCTTCAGCGGCGACACGGCGCATGGGCCAACCATCAGTTTGGATCGCATCGGATCCACCGGAGCCGCCCTGATCGACGGTAATATCGGTCGTACCCATAATGCAGGTGGTTTTGTCGTAAGGCATGTCCAGTTCATCCGCCATCATTTGACGGAAGGCGGTGCCGGTGCCCTGGCCGAGATCGGTCTTTCCGACGTAAAACGTTGCTGTGTTGTCCTGACGGATCACGATCCACGAATCGAGTTGTCGGAAATCGGGGTCCGGATACAGACCCGACGCTTGCGCCGCTGTCGTGGCGGCCGTCTGCGCTGCCGCCAAAATGAATGAGTTGTTGGCCGCAGCACTGAAGCTCGCAACGAGAAAACCAGACTGCTTCAGGAAATTCCGGCGGGATGTGGCTTTCATGCGACCACCTCCTTGTTGGAGCCGGAGCCAAAGCTCGCAATGGCCTTCGCGGCACGTTTGATTGCGGCCTGAATCCGGTAATAGGTCATGCAGCGGCATAGTGTTCTGGCCATGCCTTCCCGGATCTGCGCGTCTGTTGGATTCGGGGTCTTGTCCAACAGCGCCTTGGCAGTCATGATCTGGCCGTTTTGACAGAACCCGCACGCCGGGACTTGCTCGTCGATCCAGGCCTGCTGAATGGGGTGAAGCTTTCCGGCCTTGGCGAGCCCTTCCAGGGTGGTGACCTCGCTCTTGACGCTCGATGTCGGCGTTATGCACGACCGTGTCGCTACTCCATTAACAATGACCGTGCATGCCCCGCACTGCCCCAGCCCGCAACCAAACCGCGGGCCCCGCAAGCCGATGTCGTTTCGCAGGATGTAGAGCAGGGGCGTCGCAGGGTCGATATCTAAGGTGTGGGCTTTCCCGTTCACCTTCAATGTGATGTTACTCATGATCCATTCTCCTGCATGCCTGAGTTTGTTATGTCAGTTCAGCCATTATTCGTGGAAATGGCCTAGATTGCTAGGACAAATGGTGGAGGCAGCGGAACCTCCTACCAAGCTCCGCGTGCTCTCACGATGCTTTCATTTATCCATCCTGCATTCGTGTAGTTTTTCCGTGGAATGCGCATAAACATCGAAACACTTCATGTGAGCGCGTTCCTTTTCCTCAACACAGCCGCGGTTGTTGGATTGCTTGATCGCAGTCGAAAGGACCCCGCGTATGACGCGCTTGCGTTCGACGTTGCTCTCGCTACTCTCGTTTCTCACCCGTATATTCGGTCAATGGCACTGGCAACCGCCCACCTGGATCACTTCGCTCGGAAACCGCCTCGCAGCGGCCCGGCGCTATTTGGCGGCGGACCTCAAGCGGTCCGCCGCTCTGGCTCTGGCGCTCATCACGGTAATCACAGGTGCAATCTGGTACACAACACGGCCGAAGCCGCACTACGTCCTGTATACGGTAACCGCTCCTGCGCTCACGGAATATGATGAGAAGGGCATCTCGAAGATCTACCCCATGAAAGTCTCGTTCGACGAGGCTGCCGCACCGCTGAAAGATATCGAAAAGCGTGTCGCTGCTGGTGTGGACGTCAGGCCATCGATCCAAGGCACGTGGTTTTGGGTGAACGACCGGCAGCTCGAGTTCAGGCCGAAAGACGATTGGCCCATTGATACAGGTTTCACGGTCCGCTTTAAGAAGGAGTTCCTGGCCGGCCAGGTTCGGCTCGAAGATTACTCTTTCCGATTCCGCAGCCAGCCGTTCACGGCCAACATCGCCGAAAAGCAGTTTTACCAGGATCCGCGAGATCCAAATCTAAAGAAGCTCGTTGCAACCGTGCGATTCAGCCATCCTGTCGATCCCGACCAGTTGGAGCAACGGATCTCGTTCGTCCTTCCCAAGGACGCCGATTACCTTGGCTTGAGCACCGGCAGCCGTAATTTCACACTTTTGTTTGATAAGTTCAGGCTCGCCGCTCACATTCACTCCGCTGCGCTCTCCATGCCCCGCGACGATACGCCCATGACCGTCCGTATCGACAAAGGCGTGCGTGCGGCCCGCGGCGGTAATGAAACCCAAGAACGTCTCGAATCCGTAGTGACGATTCCCGGCCGCACCAGCCTTCGTCTTTCGGCCGCGCGCATGACGATCGTGGACAACGCTCGATATGAGCCCGAGCAAATTCTCCTTTTAACGAGCTCATCACCGGTCGCGGAGAAAGGATTCGCAGGCAAGGTATCGGCATTTGTCTTGCCGGTTCGCCATCCAAAGCAGGCGGCCGAAGACAAGCGGCCTTATCAGTGGGAGCGGGAACCCGAGATCGGCGCCGATATCCTGAAAGATTCCCAGCCGCTCAATCTCAGTTATGTGGCATCCGATGGGGGAACGGACACCCAGCACGGCTTCAAATTCCTGGCGCCCGCCGGTCGCTACTTGTTCGTTACCGTCAACGCAGGCGTGCAGGGCACGGGAGGATACATCTCCGGAAAACCGTTCGTAGCGACGGTAAAGGTCGAGCCCTATCGCCCGGCGCTCACCTTCCTCGGCCGGGGTGCGCTCCTGTCCCTTTCGGGAGAAAAGAAGGTGGGCTTTCTTGTGCGCGATGTCGACAAGGTTGAAGTCGATGTCGGTCGCATATTACCCAATCAACTGCAGCACCTCGCGCCCCAGATGTATGACTTTTCGCGTCCTGCCCTCTACCAGGATCTGGAAGACAGACTCGTCGAGCGGGTTACGCTGACGCGTGACTATCGTGGCAAGGCCCCCGGCAAACCAACCTATGACAACGTGGACATGACGGAATACTTGCGGGATAAGACGCAAGCAAGACGTGGGCTTTTCGTGCTGCACGTCCGATCGGTCGAGACCGAGCCGCGGTCCGGAGAAGAGAATTTTGACAATTACCGGTACTCCAGAGCTCGCCTTCCGCAGATTCAGGATGCCCGGTTGATTTTGGTGACCGATCTCGGATTTGTTGTGAAGCAGGCGAAGGACGGGACTCGCGATGTCTTCGTTCAGTCCATTCGCACCGGTGAGCCCGTTGCCGGAGCGCGGATCGAAGTCATTGGCCAGAATGGCGAACCGATCGTGGCCGCGACAACGGATATGGGTGGCCGCGCGCAGCTTGGAAAACTGAATGACTTCAAGCGTGAAAAAGCGCCGCTGCTGATCCTTGCAGAGAAGGACGAGGATTTTTCGTTCCTGCCGCTGAGAACTCAAGGACGCGGGCTGGAATTGTCACGTTTCGACGTGGGCGGAGTCGTGAATCCAGAATCTGCCCAGCAGTTGTCTTCCTATCTTTTCACCGATCGAGGAATTTACCGTCCTGGCGAGACGACACATCTCGGACTTATCACGCGCACGGCAGATTGGAAATCCTCACTTGCCGGACTACCTCTGGACGTTGAAATCACCGATTCGCGCGGTTCCATCGTCAGCCGCTCCTCTTTAAAGCTGTCGGCAACGGCGTTTGACGAAATTTCCTACACCAGTCAACCGGCCTCTCCCACGGGTACGTATCAAGCCGTTGCTTATCTGATCAAAGACGAAAAACGCCGCGACGTCCTCGGCAGCACATCCTTTAAGGTTCAGGAATTCGAGCCCGATCGTATGAAAATCCGGCTCGATTTAACCGAGAGGACTGTTGAAAGCTGGCTGACTCCAGACGACGTAAAAGCGCGGGTTTCCGTGGCGCACCTCTTCGGAGAGCCGGCCAGTGGTCGAAGGGTTGAAGGGGAGATGAGTCTCACGCCCGTTTTGCCTCAATTTGTCCGTTATCCGGACTACCGCTTCCAGATCGGCGAGAAACTTCCCGAGCCGTTTCACGAAAATCTTGCACCCACCATTACTGATGATAAGGGCAACGCGGAATTCAAGCTTGACCTCAAGCGGTTCTCCGGACGGGCCTATCGGCTGAATATTTTGGGCCGGGCGTTTGAGGCGCAGGGGGGCCGCAATGTCGCGGCACAAAACAGCGCGATCGTGTCTGATGCGTCGTATCTCGTCGGCGTGAAACCTGACGGCGATCTCAATTTCGTCCGGCGAACGAGCATGCGGCAAGCCCACTGGATAGCCATAGATCAGAACTTGGCTACCATTGCCGCAGATGGCCTGACGCTCGAATGGGTCCAGCTGAAGTATGTATCGGTCTTAACGCAACAGGAGAACCAGACATACAAGTATGTATCCAAGCTGAGAGAGATCGTTCGTGACAGCAAGAGCGTGAGGATCGCTGCAGGAGGCACCAAACTCGTATTGCCCACCCAGGAAGCTGGAGACTTCGTCCAGATCTTACGTAACTCATCGGGCGCGGAGTTGAATCGCCTCAGCTATAGCGTCGCGGGTCAAGCCAACGTTACCCGTTCGCTCGAGCGCAACGCTGAACTCCAGGTGCAGCTCGACAAACCCGTATACAGTGGAGGCGACACGATCCAGATCAGCATTCGCGCTGCTTACGTGGGAGCCGGCCTGATCACGATTGAACGCGAGCGCGTTTTCCATTATCAGTGGTTCAAAGCATCGACCACCAGCTCGGTGCAACGCATAACTCTTCCGCGTGACTTTGAGGGAAATGGCTACGTCAGCGTTCACTTTTTGCGGGATCCATCTTCCGACGAACTTTTCATGAGTCCTCTGTCTTACGGTGTCGCTTCGTTCTCGACAAACCTCACGGCGCGCACTGAAAGCCTCAGTCTCGTTGCGCCTCGTGAAGTGAAACCGGGTGCCGCTTTGGTGCTGCGTGTGACGCCTGCGGAGGCCTCACGAGTGGCGGTGCTCGCGGTAGATGAAGGAATCCTGCAAGTCGCCCGATACAAGAGCCCAGACCCGCTCGGTTATTTTTTCCAGAAGCGAATGCTGGAAGTGGGAACCACACAGATCCTCGATCTGATTCTTCCCGAATTTCGCCGTTTCGTAGCTTTGGCCGCTCCTGGTGGTGATGCTGACGGGGGGTTCGCAAGGCATTTGAATCCTTTCAACAGGAAACGCAAACCACCGGTCGCCTACTGGTCCGGATTGATCGATGCCGGCCCGCGCGGGCGAGAACTGCGATACAACGTGCCGGACTATTTCAACGGCAGGCTTCGCATCGTCGCTATTGCAGTGACTCCAACCAAAGTCGGTCTGGCGGAGAGCGCCACTGAAGTCAAAGGCGATTTCATCCTGACGCCCAATGTGCCCGCTATGGTCGCGCCAGGCGATGAATTCATCGTTAGCGTCGGTGTTTTTAATAATACCGCCGGCAATCAGGAACCGATCCGGTTGGAAGCCCAAGCGCCACCGGGGCTCTCTCTCATGGGGCCATCGGCGGTTGATCTGCAGGTACCTGTCAAGAAGGAATCCGTTGCCGAGTTTCGTCTCAAAGCGAATCCCGCGCTCGGCTCCGCTGAACTCAAATTCGTTGCGCGCCGCGGAGGTGCCGAGGCAAGGATCGATGAGACGATCAGTGTGCGCCCGCCGATTGCCTATCGCACGCAATTGACGTTGGGCCGTTTGGACAATTCGAATGCGGCTGTCCCTCTCACAAGGAATCTGTACAGCGAATCGAGAAAAGTCGAGGGGGCGATATCGTCACTGCCTTTAGTGTGGGGCACGGGCCTGGTCGCGTATTTGGACGATTACGCTTACTCGTGTACGGAACAGCTCGTCAGCAAAGGCATGGGCGGCTTGCTGGTGACGTCACACCCGGAGTTCGGCGTGGCCAGGAGCCGAAACTCGGAGCCGCTGTCCAATACGTTTTCGGTGTTGCAGAGCCGCGAGAATGAGGAAGGTGGCTTTGGATTGTGGTCTTCATCGCCACAGACGGCCGAATTCGCCACCGTCTATGCTGCGCATTTTCTGGTCGAGGCGAAAGAACGCGGCCAGAAGATTCCCCCGGAGATGCTTATCGCAGTCAACGATTGGATGATGCGATTTGCTGCGACGCCCGCAAGCAGTCTCTACGACGCGCGCATCCGCGCCTATGCGGTTTACCTGCTAGTGCGGCAAGGAATAAAACCCAATGCGGCGCTTGCCAATGTAGAGCAGGAGTTGTCGCGCCGGTACACGCAAACTTGGCCGACGGATCTCGCGGCAGCTTACCTCGCCGCGATTTATCGTCTGATGCAGCGCAACAATGATGCCGACCGCATCATCGCCAAAATTCCATGGGGGGCCCAAAAACGCGATTGGGGTGAGGAGGTTTATTACGATGCTGCAGTTCACGATGCCCAGTTGCTGTATTTGCTCGCGAAGCACTTTCCCAATCGGCTCGGAACATCGCCTCCACCTGCACTCGAAGCTATGAGCAGCGCTGTGAGCGGCAATCGAGCGAATTCGTTATCCGCGGCCTATACACTGCTGGCTCTTGATGCCTATGCAAAAGCCGTAGCGGTTACCGGCAAACTCGGCATCAATGAAATCGCTAAAGATGGCACGGAGCGCTCTCTGACTCTGCCGACGGGAACGATGCCTAAAGTGCCTATCTCGGAGAACGCCGCGAAAGTGCAATTCACCAAAGACACCCCGATGCTTGCGTACTACGTTGTTAATGAGTCCGGCTTCGATCGCAATCCGCCGGCCGGCGAGATGAATGATGGAATCGAGATCATCCGGGAGTTCCTCGACCTAAAAGGTAATCCACTGACGCAGGCAAAAGTGGGTGAAGAGTTTCTGATTCGCCTCAGATTGCGCTCAACACGGCGTGATCGGTTACCGCAGATCGCTCTTGTGGATTTGCTGCCCGGCGGCGTTGAAGCCGTGCTGGAGTTGCAAGCGCCGGCAGACACAAGCAATGCAGCATCGGATCCTGCTTTTGGAAACCGATTGGCACGCTTTAGCGCCCTGCCCGTCGGATTGCCCGACAAGTCCACATGGATGCCGTATCACATCGATCTGCGCGAGGATCGTCTGGTGCTCTACGGCGATGCAACCAGAGATGCCGCCACCTTTGTGTACCGCGTGCGCGCGACGAATGCTGGTGTATTTCAGACACCACCCGCCTTCGCAGAGGGCATGTATAACCGGACGATCACGGGGCTGGGGTTAGCCGGAAAATTGGAGATCGTCAAACCGTGAGAAAGAAAGGAACACAAAAGGCACAAAAGGCACAAAGGTACAGAAGACGTTTTGCGTTTCTTGTGCCTTTTGTGTTCCTTCCTATTCTTTTGTTGCGGATTACCCCGCACCCCAAATTGTCGGACCAGATTCCTCTTTCAACCGGGGTATGGTCAGCGGACGGCGAGCTGTTACGCGTCACCCTGGCTTCGGACGATCAGTACCGGCTCTGGACTCCGCTGTCCCAAATGTCCTCCGATTTGGTCAAGGCCTTCCTTCTGAAAGAAGACCGCTGGTTCTATTGGCATACGGGTGTGAATCCCTTTGCACTGAGTCGCGCGGCATTCCGAACCTATCGCGGCTCGCGACGTCAGGGCGGCTCCACGATCACCATGCAGCTTGCGCGCCTCCTCTACCGCATGAACACGAGAACTCCCTCCGGCAAGCTGCAACAAATTGCCACAGCGTTGTGGCTTGAAGTGCGCTATCCAAAACGAGACCTGTTGGAAGCGTATCTGAACCTCGTGCCGTTTGGCGGCAACATTCAAGGTGTCGGCGCTGCAAGCCGAATCTATTTCGACAAAGCACCAGACAAGACAACCCTGGCTGAAGCGCTCACGCTGGCGGTCATTCCGCAAAGTCCTGCGCTCCGGGCCGGCCGCTCCGTTCAAGACACACGTCTCACAGGCGCGCGTATGCGGCTAGGCAAGCTGTGGCTTACCAAAACCGGATCCGAAGCAGATCGCCGGCAAGTCGAACTTCCAATTGTGGCGGGCGGTCGTGCTCAGTACCCGTTGCCGCAATACGCGCCACATTTTGTCGATGGACTGCTTCGCAATCGTGGCCATGCTACGGGCCGCATCGATACTACGTTGGAGGTCGGTCTCCAGCGCCTGGTCGAGCACCAGATCCAACAATATCTCAGACAGTATGGCGAACGCGGAATCCGGAATGTGGCCGCACTCCTGGTCGACCACCGCGATATGGCCGTCAAGGCGTGGGTTGGATCGGCAGATTACTGGGAGGAATCCATCGACGGCCAAGTCAACGGCGTACTCGCCAAGCGCTCGCCGGGTTCGACTCTCAAACCGTTTGTTTATGCGTTGGCGTTGGATGAAGGCGTCCTCCACCCGCAGACCATGCTGCGCGACGCTCCCACATCTTTCGGACCGTTTACGCCGGAAAACTTCGACGGCCGTTTTTTCGGTCCGATTAGCGCAGAAGAAGCGCTCATTAGAAGCCGGAACGTACCGGCTGTTTGGGTCTCCACCCAGCTTAATCAACCGACTCTCTATGAGTTCTTACAGAGCGCCGGTGTGAGCAACATGAAACCGGAATCGTTCTATGGCCTGGCTCTGGCTCTTGGCGGTGGCGAAGTTACGATGGAGGAACTCGCGCGACTCTACGCGATGCTTGCGAACGAAGGTGTCCTGCGGCCCTTGCGCTCCGAAGCGCAAAGCCCGCAAGAAGAGGGCTTACGGCTGCTGAGTGCTGAAGCGAGCTTTGTCACACTCGACATGCTGCGGCGGAATCCGCGGCCTGACGATGATGGATCGTTGCCGGTTCGTGGCCGCTGGCCGGCAGCATGGAAAACCGGAACGTCATGGGGATTTCGTGACGCGTGGTCCGTAGGCGTCGTAGGACCGTATGTGCTCGTAGTCTGGATCGGAGATTTCGAAGGCGAAGGCAATCCCGCATTCGTCGGTGTCGACGCCGCTGCTCCGCTGTTCTTTCGTATCGTGGACGCATTGAATCTTGCGCGTCAGCAAGAGATCGTTTCACCGCTGTTGCCTCCCCCCGGCGTAAGCAAAGTTTCCGTTTGTGCGGAAACGGGAGACCTGCCAAACGTCCATTGCCCGCGCACGATCGAGACCTGGTACCTTCCAGGCAAATCTCCGATCCGCGTCAGTCAGCTTCATCAAGCCGTGGCAATCGATATACAGACGGGCAGGCCTGCGTGTCCGCCGTTTTCTCCAAACGGCACGCGTTTCGAAGTTTTCGAGTTCTGGTCTTCGGACATGCTGAAACTGTTCCGTCAGGCCGGAATGCCTCGTCGCGTTCCTCCGCGGCTACCCGCCTGTGTGAACGGAAATGTGAGTGAAGTGCCTCGAATCGCCTCGCCGCTTCGAAATGTGAGCTATACACTGCGACGGGGCTCCGCCGATGAAGTGATTGCGTTGGATGCCAGCGTTGCCGCTGACGTCCGAACCGTTTTTTGGTTTGACGGCAGCGCGCTCATCGGACAAGTACGCGTAAGCGAAGGAGCCCTCGGCTGGCGTCCGGGCACCGAAGGAGTACACCTCATCCGCGTGATTGACGATCATGGGCGAGCGGCAGAACGGGACGTGCAGGTGCAGTTCGGTAGGTAACCTACGGTTTCCCCATACTCACGATAAGCGTGTACGGTCCGATCGTGTTTCTCTGCCCGAAAACCTCCACGTAGTACCTCATATTTGCTTGAGCCTGGAACGAACAATCCGCGTTAGTTCCCGGGCTCTTCACGTGTTCGACGGTCTTCTCCACGACGAGCTCGCGGTTCCCATCGAACACTCGCAAGCCAGGGATCAGCTTAACCGACCCATTCATTAGATGCACATCGACAGGGGCGCCGACGGGTAACGGATCAATACGGTAAAAGTCTGCGTCGCTACCATCGACAAGCATCCCTTCCAGCGGCCGTCCCATTTCGATCGGGCGAGCGGCGGATACGTCTCGTCGTGCTTTATCGAAGGTGAAGCTGTTCGAGTTCGGCGTCGTGGGTACTATCCACATGACTCCGCCGATCAACATCAGCGTGGCACCAATGGCGGCCACCAAACGAACGTCGATCGATCCGGTTTTCGACAGCATATTGCGGAGAATTCGGCTACTTCTTAAGTGACTTCTGGATCTTTGCCCATGTATCCCGCAGGGTAACCGTCCGATTGAAAACGAGTGCGCCCGATTTCGAATCTAAGTCCACACAGAAATAGCCCTGCCGTTCAAACTGAAAACGGGCTCCCGGCTCCGCCGCTTTCAAACTCGGCTCGACTCGGCACGCAGTCAGCACTTCCAGCGAATTGGGATTAATAGGCGAGTCATTGTCCGGCCGTTCTTCGTTAAACAGCCGGTCGTAGAGCCGGACTTCGGCCGGCATGGAGTGTTCGGCGGACACCCAATGCAGTGTTGCTTTCGGCGATGGACGCCCTTCGGGGGCGTCGCCGCCGCGCGTCGTCGGATCGTACGTACATCGAAGTTCCACAACGTTGCCGGACGCATCTTTGACCACTTCCTTGCACGTGATGAAATATGCATACCGCAGCCGCACTTCGCGGCCAGGCGCCAACCGGAAAAACTGCTTCGGTGGATCTTCTCGAAAATCATCTTGTTCGATATACAGCACGCGGCTGAATGGAACCTTGCGGGTTCCGGCTGCGGGATCTTCCGGATTGTTCACCGCATCGAGTTCTTCGCTTTGCCCTTCAGGATAATTTTCGATCACAACCCGCAACGGCCGCAGTACTGCCATCACACGCGCAGAACGTTTGTTGAGATCGTCCCGAATCGCGTGCTCGAGTTGAGCGACATCAACGATGGCGTCGCGTTTCGCGACACCGATCGCATCGCAGAATGTGCGGATTGCTTCCGGTGTATATCCGCGCCGCCGTAATCCGCTCAGCGTCGGCATTCTAGGATCATCCCAGCCCCTTACGAGGTTCTCAGTCACGAGTGTCAGAAGTTTTCGCTTGCTCAGAACGGTGTAGCTCAAATTCAGCCGCGCAAACTCGATCTGAACGGGCCTGGACGACACCGGCAAGTTTTCGAGACACCAGTCATACAACGGGCGGTGGTCCTCAAACTCCAGCGTGCACAGAGAGTGTGTGATGTCTTCAAGCGCGTCCGAGATCGGATGTGCGTAGTCATACATCGGATAGATCACCCACTTGGAACCCTGGCGGTAATGCGGGACATTCAAGATCCGGAAGATGACCGGATCTCGCATGTTGATATTCCCCGACGTCATATCGATTTTCGCGCGCAGGACGTGTGCGCCGTCTTCAAACTCTCCTTTGCGCATGCGCTCGAACAGCTGCAGATTTTCCTCGATAGGACGGCTGCGGTATGGGCTTTCTTTACCCGGCTCGGTCAACGTCCCGCGATATTGCCGGATTTCGTCGGCGCTCAGGCTATCGACGTATGCTTTACCGTTCTTGATCAAGTGGATTGCGTACTCATAGAGTTTTTCGGAATAGTCCGATGCGTAGAACAATCGATCATCCCAGTCGAATCCGAGCCACTTTACGTCCCGCTTGATCGACTCCTCGTACTCGACAGTTTCCTTGCTGGGATTAGTGTCGTCGAACCGAAGATTGCAAAGACCATTGTTTTCGGCAGCAACTCCAAAATTGAGGCAAATCGATTTCGCATGGCCGATATGGAGATAACCGTTAGGTTCGGGAGGAAATCGCGTATGAACACGTCCCGCGTACTTGTTCGCTTTGACATCCTCGGCGACGCGGGCTCGAATGAAGTCCAGAGGGGACGTAGACTCTAGATCAGGTATTTTCATAAATGAGAAAAGTCTAATTTTAACACGGGAGGATGTCCGTATTGCCGCCAGTAATCACGGTCACTATGGGACCAGGCACGCTGATTTTTGATGTTGCTACGGCTGCGAATGCAGCTGCGGCCGCTCCCTCGGCCACCAGCTTTTCTCGATGAAGAAGGTGTCCAATGGCGGACCGGATCTCTTCTTCCGATACCAAAATGATGTCGTCCACATGCGTTTGAATGAGCGGGAATGTCAGCGTATGAAGGTCGATATTTCCGGCGATTCCATCGGCAATTGATGGCTGATCCGGCACTTTAATCATTTTGCCGGCTTTTACCGAATAGTAAATCGCGGCAGACGCCGCAGCCTGTACTCCGATAATCCGAACGGAAGGCCGCAGTTGTTTAACAACTGCACCGACACCGGCAATCAACCCTCCTCCGCCGATTGGGACCACGATCCCCGCGGTTTCAGGCAACTGTTCGAGTACTTCGAACGCGAGACTGCCCTGGCCGAGGATGACGAGCCGATCATTGTAGGGCGAAACGAAAGCGTACTCGTCACGCTTCGCAGCCAGGCCGAGGGTCCAGTCTTCGGCTTCATCATAATTCGCCCCAACGATCCGCAAATCGGCACCATAACTCCTGATAGCTTCAATCTTCGTCTTGGGTGCATTTTCCGGAACGACGATCGTGCACGGCAATTTGAAAATAGACGAGGCGCGCGCGACCGCTTGACCGTGGTTTCCAGCCGAGACCGTAAGGATGGTGCGTTTACGGGAATCTGCGGCGAGTTCAAGTATGTGTGCGAATGCGCCGCGAACCTTGAATGAGTGCGTGTGTTGTAAATTCTCGAGCTTCAGATAAACGTTCGGCAGATCACTGGATACGACCGGTGTAAAGCGTATGTAAGGCTGAATTCGCGCGCGAACCTTGCGAAACTCGGAAAGCGTCATTCGACTGCAAATCCGGACGCGAGCTCCATCCACTGAACTTGGTTTCTAAGCGACACGACCTCACCAATTACGATGATTGCCGGCGGCATCATGCCATCAGCACGGCGGGCAATATCTTCGAGCGTACCTACTCGGCAATCCTGAATCAGATACGTGCCCTTCGAAATGACAGCAACGGGGGTTTGGGAGGGGCAATCGTCCGCAAGCAGACGGTCGGTAATAGCGCGCAGATGTGAAAGGCCCATCAGTACGACGATAGTCCCTCCGGCCTTAACGAGAGACGACGCGGCAAGCCACTGGCCGGATGCGAGATCGTGCGAGCGGCTTCCAGCGATCACCATAAATGAATGCGCCTGGTCACGGTGCGTTACAGGAATGCCTGCAAATGCGGGCACCGCGGTCGCACTGGAAACACCTGGCACGATCTCGAATGGTATTCCGGCCTCCGAAAGCGCTTGGGCTTCTTCGGCCCCCCGGCCGAAAACGAATGGATCACCGCCTTTGAGACGGCAGACATCCTTGCCTTCGCGCGCCTTTTCGATCATGAGCCAATGGATATGTTCCTGCTTAAGATTCTCTTCGCCGGGGCCTTTGCCCACATTGATAATTTCCGCTTGGAGATTGGCTTCTTCAAGCAGGTGAAGATCGATCAAGCGATCATGAAGCACAACGTCGGCCTCGCGCAGGCACGTGAGACCCCGCACGGTGATCAGATCCGGGTTTCCCGGCCCCGCGCCCACGATGTAAACAGTCCCTGAATGTTTCACGATCCAATGATCTCCCGCAAAAGGCGCTCGGCGCCGGCCCTGTCGTTCTCCTTCAAGCGTTCTATGATACCCGAATCCAGAATCCTATATTGTAATGCCTTGCGCTCGTCTTCCTCCTGCAGGCGGTGCTGTATCTCTGGACGGGCCTTCGAAAGCATTTCTGCGAGCTGGCCATACTCCGGGCCGATCACCTCGGAAATAATCTGCCGCAATCTTGCGGCAAGACCCGGGCTGGCGCCGCTTGTAGA
>Ga0114129_10002643_pt1 | contig 24932 bp, 24 predicted proteins | sample RhiMetdeltSRZDD1_FD_80071 | JGI IMG/M metagenome (GOLD analysis project Ga0114129, IMG submission 80071) | Populus rhizosphere microbial communities from Tennessee, USA - Rhizosphere MetaG P. deltoides SRZDD1 (version 2) (version 2) | ecosystem: Host-associated > Plants > Roots > Rhizosphere >...
CGATGATGCGGCTGTTCGGCGCCACGATCACGCTGCCGCCGCTGCAATCGGGACTGCGCAGGAAGGCTTCCGCCTCCGCGCTCGGCTCCAGCATCGCGATCATCTGTTCATCGACGATGCCGCAAGCGGACACGACGAAAGCCTTGCTCATCTGCGCGAAGGCCTGCGAGTCGATCGCCACCCGGTTGCGCATCGGATCGCCGCTCGCAGGGAAGTGGTTCGGCCAGCTCATGACGTGGATGCGCGTGCCCTCGGCGGTGAGCGCGAAGATCGCCAGCGGATTGGAGTTCTCCCCGCAGATGAGGCCGCTCATCGGCCCGAACTCGGTCTGGAACGCCCCGAACGTATCGCCGAAGCCGCCGGTATGCACCAGCCGCTCGCCGACCGTGGGCATGATCTTCTGGTGCTTGCCGATCAGCGATCCGTCCGGGCCCAGATAGACCTGGGTGTTGAACATGGTCCCGATCGTGTTCGGGATCTTCTCGCACACGCCGACGACCACGTAAGCATTGGCGTCGCGCGCCGCCGCCGCCAGCGCCTCGATCTCCGGCCCGGGAATCTCCACGGAGTTCTTGAACAGCTCGGTGGCCAGCCGGTTGGACAGCGCGCCGGTCGCAGAATGGTGGTGATACCAGACCGGATGCGCCGGGATGAACCCTTCGGGGAATCCGATCACGCGCGCGCCGTTGCGGCCCGCCTCGCGGATGAGCCGGCAGGCCTTCTCGGTCGATCGCTCGCGGTCGAGGAATACCGAGGCGGCTTGCACCGCCGCCGCTTTCACGACGCCGTAGACGTCCCCCAAACGATTTTACTCCGCGGCTTCGCTGGCCTTCGCTGCCGGCTTGTTGGCCCAGTAGTCGGCGGCGCCCTTCGAGCGCTTGAGCGCGTCGGCGGTCTCGAACCCAGGCGCCATCGAGGCATCGGTGCCGGCCAGGATCTCGTGATGCTCGATGTCGAGGGTGCGCAGCCAGCGCTGCTGGCCCATGGTGATCGCGACGAAATAGCCGATCTCCACCAGCTCGGGCTCGCTGAAATGCTTGTGCAGCCGCGCCCAGAACGTCTCGTCGACCGGCAGGTCCCAGGTGATCGCCTCGGCGTAGGAGAGCGCGGCCTTCTGCTTCTCGTCGTAGCGCGTCGAGGATTCGAAGTTGATCAGGTCGCGATAGTCCTCTTCGACAATGCCCTGGCTCGCGGCCTTCATTGAGCGCTGATTGCCGCAATACTCGCACTTGACCGAGCGCGACACGTAGATGCGGCACAGTTCCTTGATACTGTGATCGGCGACCCCGTGCTTGAACACGTCGCGCCAGGTGTTGGCGAACGACCAGAACACCGCCGGGACATGGGCCCGGACTGCCTGGCTTTCCGGGCGCGGCGTGCCTTCGCGGCGGCAGCGGTCGAACTCCGCGAGCATCGCCGGGTCCTTCACCGTCGCCGGGTCCACGTAGCTGATGCGGGGTTTCCTCATTCTCGATCTCCGTCCCTTTGGCCTCGTTCCGAGGCGATTTTTTATCGATTTCGGCATGTTGCACAGGCGCCGACCGCGATCAACGGCCGGTTTACCACGCGCCATCGCTAACCTCTTCGAAAGCACAAGTGCAACCGGCAAGGCGGCGGTCGCGACGCGCGCGGCGTGAGGCGGTCACCATTCATTTCCCATTTCCGGAGTCGCGCTCGCCGATACCACGGTGAACAGCGACTTGTGAATCCGGATAAAGGTTACCCTAAAGTTTTAGCGACTGGGTACACCGTGCATCAACAATAGTGATTCAATCAATCTTCAGCATAGCTGGAGAAGCGCGCAGAGCTTCACCAAATCAATACTTCCGCACCGTCTAAATGCGGGTACGACGAACGGTGAAGACGTTCGTTCACAGGGGATCACGGCGTTGCGTACCGGCACTATTGTCATGATCGGCTTTGCAGTCCTGTTCGGCCTGCTCGCGGTGTTTCTCGCGCAGACCTGGCTGAACAGCCAGGCCGAGGCGCGCCTGCGCAGTCTCGAGGCGCAGCGGCGGCCGACGACGGCGTCGCAGACGATCGTCGTGGCCGCGAAGCCGCTGCGTTATGGCATGGAGCTCGCGGCGCCGGCCCTGCGCGAAATTTCGTGGCCGGAAGGCCCGTTGCCCGACGGCGCGTTCGCCCGCATCAGCGACGTGCTCACCGGCAAGCGCGTCGTGCTCACCGCCATCGAGGCGAACGAGCCGGTGCTTTCGGTCAAGATCACCGGCCCCGGCCAGCGCGCGACGCTGTCGGCGTTGGTGCGTCCCGGCATGAAGGCCGTCACCATCCGCGTCAACGACGTCGACGGCGTCGGCGGCTTCGTGCTTCCCGGCGATCACGTCGACGTGGCGCTGACGCGCCAGGTCGACAAGGACAATGCCTCGACCCAGGTCGTGCTGCAGAACGTGCGCGTGCTGGCGATCGACCAGGTCGCCGACGAGCGGGTGGCCAATCCGGCCGTCGCCAAGTCGGTGACGCTCGAAGTCGACACCGTCGCGGCGCAGAAGCTCGGGCTCGCCGGATCGATCGGCACCCTGTCGCTGCTGCTGCGAAAGGCCGGCGAGACCGAGTCCGACAAGTCGATGCGCGTCACGCTCAAGGACCTGTTCAGCGAGATGGTCGGCGACATCGGTCGCGCGAACTCGAAGACGATCACGGTCCGCAAGGGCGACAAGGTCAAAGAGGATCACGCCGTTCCGATTGAAGGCGGCAAGAATCGCGCAGCCACCACGGGTGAGGGGGCGGCGGCGCGTCAATAGTTTTTGGGGAAGTCCATCAGGGTGGGGAGGTTGAAGTGAATAACGGGAAAGAGCGTCATGCTGCGGCCATTGGCCGGCGGCATTCGGACAGGAGCAGTGCGGCGAGGCAGGGGGCCGGCGGGGGCTGGTTGCTAGGGCGTCGGTCCCTTGCCACGCTTGCGATGCTGGCGGCGGCGTCGGCGGCGTGTCTCTTGTCTCCGCCCGCGATCGACGAGGCGCAGGCGCAGCGGCTGGTGCAAATCGCCGGCTCCAGGCGCACCAACGTCATCAGCGTTCCCGTCGGCAAGACCGAGGATCTGCGAATCGACTCGGCCTTCACCGACATCACCGTCGGCGATCCGGACGTCGCCGACGTCACGCCGCTGACCGACCGCGCGCTCTCGATCCTCGGCAAGAAGATCGGCACCACCCGGGTGACGATCTATTCCGAGGGCAAGGTGCAAGTCGGCATTTTCGACATCGAAGTGACTTATGACGTTACCCGCCTCGCCAGCGAGATCGTCAAGGTCACCGGCGCCGGCATCCGGGTGTCGTCCGTGAACGGACGCATCATGCTGTCGGGCACGGCGCCCGACGCGGTGACGCTCGACAAGGCGGTGACAATTGCCCGCCAGTTCGCGCCCGACATCATCAATTCGGTGCAGGTGATGCAGCCGCAGCAGGTCCTGCTGGAGGTGCGCTTCATCGAAGCCAAGCGCAATGCCGGCCGGGACCTGGGCGTGCAGTGGAACGTCTTCAACAGCAGGATGACCGCGAACATCGGCTCGCGTAAGCCGGCAGACGGCGTGCTCGGTCAGCTTCCGATCACCGCGCCGACGAGTCCGACGAACATCCCGGTCGGCGAAGTCGCGGCCGGCGTGCTGTCGGGCGGCTCGCCTTTCGGCTTCATGCTCGGCCGCATGATCACCGGCGGCACCACCATTGACGTGCTGATCAACGCGCTCGAGCAGAAGGGCGTGGCGCGCACGCTGGCGGAGCCGAACCTGGTGGCCCTGTCGGGCGACACCGCGAGCTTCCTGGCGGGCGGTGAATATCCGTTCCCGGTGCCCGGGTCGCTCGGGACCTATTCGATCGAGTGGAAGCGATACGGCGTCATGCTCGCGTTCACGCCGACCGTTCTCAGGGACGGCGTGATCAACCTCAAGATCGAGCCGGAGGTCAGCCAGCTCGACGCCAGCCATCCGGTGACGATCCTGGGCACTTCTGTGCCGCCGCTGATCACGCGGCGCGCCTCGACCACGATCGAGCTGCGTGACGGGCAGAGCTTCATGCTCGGCGGGCTGCTGCTCAACGTCGGCACCACCGCGCAGGAGCAGATCCCCTGGATCGGCGACATGCCGGTGCTTGGCGCGCTGTTCCGCAGCGCGTCCTACCAGAAGAACGAGACCGACCTGGCTATCATCGTGACGCCGCGCATCGTGCGCCCGGCGCGTCCCGGCGACGAGGTGAAGACGCCGTTGGACAACACTCTGCCGGCCAATGACGTGGACCTGTTCCTCATGGGCAAGCCCGAGCTGGCGAAGACCGCCGGCCGGCCGCCCAGCAAGTTCCCGTTCAGCGGGCACGTTCTCGATCTTCCGAAGCACGCTCTCAAGGGAGGCGCAGATGTCGTCGTCGTCAAAAACTGACATGCGCCATACGTTGCTGGCCGTGATGGTCGCCATCGGCGCGACGCTGGGTGGATGTTCCGACATCTACTTCGATCGTCGGGAAACCGTCGCGCTCGGCGCCGATGATGCGATCGCGACCAACAGGGTCACCCACATGGTGGATCCGTGGCCGCGGCACAGCTCCAATCGCAACCTCGCCTTCAACGGCGAGCGGATGCAGGGAGCGGTTGAGCGCCATCGGACCCATACGATCATCCAGCCGCGGCCCGAGAGCACGAGCAATCTGCAGTCGCAGCTGCCGCCGATCTCGACCGAGCGGATCCCGGTGGCGCCGCCCCCAGGGGCGGTCGCGCCGGCGGCGGCGGTCAAATAAGCGCGCGGGAGGCACGCCTCCCGCGACGTCAATTCGAGTGAGCATGATGCGTATCGGCCGATCCAATAGCGCAGCAGCCAACAAGACCCAGGTGGTCGTGCTGACGGCCGATGCCGGATTCGAAGATCAGGTGCGGCAGACCTTCGGCGCCAGCGAGCAGATCGCACTCACGGTCGTCTCCGGCACGCTCGCTGCGGCCGAAGGCCAGCTCAATATCGACGGCGCGACCGTTGCCGTCATCGATCTCGATGCCGCGCGGCAGGACGAAATGGCGGCGCTCGAACAGCTGATGGCGCGCATCGGGGCCAAGCCGCCGGTCGTCGTCGTCACCCAGGCCTTCGACGAGACCGTTGCGCGTACGCTCATCCAGATGCGCGTTGCCGACTTCCTGGTGAAGCCGGTCTCTTCGGTCGAGCTCGTGCGCACCTGCGCGCGCGTCGCGAAAGGCCCGGCCACGGCCTCGGAGGCCGTCGAGTCGCAGATCTATACGTTCCTGCCGGCCGTGGGCGGCGCCGGCGTGACCACGCTCGCGGTGCAGACCGCGATGATGCTGCTCAACAGCGGCCAGCGCGGCAAATCCACGACCTGCCTCGTCGATCTCGACTTCCAGCACGGCGCCTGCGCCGACTATCTCGATCTCGAGCCGCGCCTCAACCTCGGCGAGATCGAGCCGCGCCCGGAGCGGCTTGATCGTCAATTGCTCGAGGTGATGCTTTCGCATCATCCGTCCGGTCTCGCCGTCATCGCCGCGCCGAACAGGCCGGCGGAGATGCGCTCGTTCGATCCGGACGTGGTGACGCGGCTGCTCGACCTGGTCTCCTCGAACTTCGACTATGTCGTCTTCGACATGCCGCGCACTTGGTTCTCCTGGACCGACAGCGTGCTGCTCGGCTCCAACAAGCTCTTCATCATCAGCGAGATGACAGTGCCGGGCCTGCGCCATGCCAAGCAGCTCGTCGACGCCGTTCGCGAGCGGCTGGGTGACGGGCCGCAGCCGCGGGTGATCATCAATCGGTTCGAGCAGCGCCTGTTCTCGTCCGGGCTGCGCAAGAGCGACATCGAGCAGGTGCTCGGCGAGTCGTTCGCGGCCTGCATCCCGAACCATTACAACCTGGTGCGCGAGGCCATCGATCGCGGCATTCCGCTGGACGAGGTCAAGCCCGGCAACAAGATCAGCCAGCAGCTGCGAAAGATGATGCTGCCGCAGGTCAACAAGGCCGGTGCGCCGCCGGCGGCCGAGAAGAAATTCAAGCTGTCCTGGGCGCGGTAGCGGGCCTTCCCCGGGATTTCAGCAGCAGGGATCGAGGAAACGAGAATGGCCGGTCGCTTCACCGCTCGCCGCGCTGCCGCACCGGACCAGGCGGCGGTCGAGGACGTCTCGCCGGCGCTGGAAGGCGTTTCGTGGACCGTGTTTCCGGAGCCGAGCCCGGAACCGGCAGCGGCGCAGGCCGCCAATCCGCTGCTGACCGACAAGCTGCTCGACGCCAAGGTGCGCCTGCACCGGCGCCTGATCGAAGAAATCAACCTGCAGGCGCTGGAGAAGCTGCCCGAGGATGAAATCCGGGCGCACATCCAGCAGCTCGTCTCGCAATACATCCTGGTCGAGCGCCTGGCGCTAAATGCGCAGGAGCTGAACGACTTCGTTACAGAAATTCTGGACGAGATGACCGGGCTCGGGCCGCTCGAGCCGTTGCTCAAGGATCAGACCATCAGCGATATCCTGATCAACGGCCACGAATGCGTCTATGTGGAGCGCGGCGGCATGCTCGAGCCCTGCGGCGTTCGGTTCAAGGACGAGCAGCATCTGCTGCGCATCGTCAACAAGATCGTCTCGGCGGTCGGCCGCCGGGTCGATGAATCGCACCCGATGTGCGACGCCCGTCTACAGGACGGCTCGCGCGTGAACGTGGCGGTGCGGCCGATCGGCGTCGACGGGCCGCTGGTCTCGATCCGCAAATTCTCGAAGAAGCCGTTCAACCTCAACAAGCTGGTCGATATCGGCGCGCTGCGCCCGCAGATGGCCGAGCTGCTCGCTGCCGCCGTCAAGGCGCGCGTCACCCTGATCATCTCCGGCGGCACCGGCTCGGGCAAGACGACGATGCTCAATGCCTTGTCGGCCTTCATCTCGGAGAAGGAGCGTCTGCTCACCATCGAGGACGCCGCCGAGCTTCAGTTGCAGCAGCCGCACGTCGGCCGCATGGAAACGCGCCCGCCCAACCTCGAAGGCAAAGGCGAGATCCGGCAGCGCGAGCTGGTCAAGAACGCTCTGCGCATGCGTCCCGACCGCATCATCCTCGGCGAGTGCCGCGGCGAAGAAGCCTTCGACATGCTACAGGCCATGAATACCGGCCACGAAGGCTCGATGGCGACGATCCACGCCAATACGCCGCGTGACGCGATTTCCCGCCTCGAGCAGATGATCGGCATGGCCGGGCTGCCGATGACGGTGGCCTCGATCCGCGGCCAAATCGCAGCCGCCATCCGGGTGATCGTGCAGCTCTCGCGCCTGTCCGACGGCAAGCGCCGCGTCACCAGCATCGCCGAGATCACCGGACTCGAAGGCGACATCATCCAGATGCAGGAAATCTTCAAGTTCGTGCGCACCGGCACGGCGGCCGACAACAGCGTGGTCGGCCATTTCCAGGCGACCGGCGTGCGCCCGCGCTTCCTCGGCGATCTTGTCGCCATGGGCATCAAGATCCCCGGCAACTATTTCGATCCGTCGCAACCGCTCTGACCGGCCATGTTCGAATTCAATCCGATCTATCTGGTCTGGCTGTTCGTGGCGGCTTCGGCGGGCCTGTTCGTCGAGGGCATCTACCTTCTGTGCTTCTCCGGCGCCTCGTATCGAAAGAACGTCAACCGCCGGCTCAAGCTGCTGAGGGACCAGCCGGACCGCGAGAATATCCTGGTCCAGCTCCGGCGCGAGCGCGGCCTCACCGGGCATGGCGAGTACAGCATGAGCTTCGCCGGCCTGAACCGGCTGGTGCTGCAGTCGGGCCTGACGATAGGCATCAAGCGGCTGCTCGTGTTCTGTGCGATCGGCGCGGTTGCATCGTTCGGCATTACGATGGTCGTGCGCGGGAGCCTGCTCGAAGCGCTGCTGGCCGCCGTCTTCTGCGGCGTGATCCTGCCGTACCTGATGCTTCGCATTAAGCGCGGCCGGCGGCAGAAGAGGTTCGGCGCCCAGTTCCCCGATTCCCTCGACATCATCGTGCGCAGCCTGCGCGCCGGCCACCCGGTTCCGATCGCGATCACGATGGTGGCGCGCGAGATGCCGGACCCGATCGGCAGCGAATTCGGCATGGTGGCGGACGAAATCACCTATGGCGCGGATCTCGAGACCGCCATGCGCAATCTCTATTTCCGCATCGGCCAGGACGACCTGCCGCTGTTCGTCACTGCCGTCGCCATCCAAGGATCCACCGGTGGCAACCTCGGCGAGATTCTCGAAAATCTTTCCGCCGTCATCCGCGACCGCTTCAAGATGCGGCGCAAAATTCGCGCCCTGGCGGCGGAAGGACGCGCGTCCGCCTTGATCCTGTCGTCGCTGCCGATTGCGATGTTCCTGATCATCCAGGTGGTCGCGCCCGACTTTTACGCCAGCGTCTGGCAGGAGCCGGTGACCAAGAAGGCGCTGGCTGCGGCGGGCGCCTGGATGGCCGTCGGGAATTTCATCATGTACCGCCTCGTGAATTTCAGGATCTGAGCGATGACCGACGTGTTCGACGTTTTTGGTGAAATGCTCGGCGACAGGTCGATGATGATGCTGGCGCTGATGGTCTTTCTGGCCGTCGCTGTGTCGAGCTTCGGCCTGATGGTCGCATTCCGCGCGCGCGGAGCGGTCAAGCGGCGCGCCGCCGGCATCGCCGAATACACCGGCGAACGTTCCGCCGGCGAACAGCGCTCGCTGCGGCATTCGAGCCTGAGGGCGGTCCAGCGCTTGCTCGACTACACCAGCAAGCACTATTCGGCCAACGAGAGCGGCGACACCAAGGTCCTGCGCCGCCGCATGATCCATGCCGGCATATTCGATCCGCGCGCGGTCGCCTTTTTCTTCGTCGCGCGCACCGGTCTGGCGGTGGCGCTCGCCGTCGCCGCCTTCACCATCGCGCCGATGTTCTTCGCCGCGAACAGCTCGATGCTCTGGCTGATGGTGGTGCTTTCGGGCATCCTTGGTTATCTGGCGCCCGGCCTCTATCTCGATCGGCGCATCGCCGGCCGCCGCAACGAGCATCGCGCCGGCTTCCCGGATTTCATGGACCTGCTGGTGGTGTGCGCGGATTCCGGGCTGAGCATGGAAGCTGCGCTCGAGCGCGTGGGCCGCGAGCTCGGCGATTCCTATCCCTCGCTCTGCGCCAATATCCACATGGCCAACCTCGAAATCCGCGCGGGCCGCACCATGACCGACGCGCTCGAGCATCTCGGCGACCGGCTTGGCCTCGAGGAAGCGCGCTCGTTCGCGACGCTGATCCAGCAGTCGGCCGAGCTTGGTTCGAGCATCACCGACGCGCTGCGCGTCTACAGCGACGACATGCGCCACAAGCGGCTGTCGCGCGCCGAGGAGAAGGCCTACAGCCTGCCGGCCAAGCTGTCGGTGCCGATGATGATCTGCATCTTTCCGGTGCTGTTTGTGGTGATCCTGCTGCCGGTGGCTGTGCGCCTCTACACCGGCCATTACTGATCGCACCGGCGCCGCCCTATCCGATTGATCTTACACACGTTTCCCCCGCGCTCGGTAGCGTGGAACCGGCGAGGAAATCTTAACCATCGTCGCCTAGCTTGGCTTATCCGGTTGCCGTCGCAGGCCGTTTCGGGCTTACGCGCCTGCTTTCGCTCCGGGGGGCCGAAGTGACCGTGTTGCGTCGCCCGGAGCGCGTTGATGAGTGGGGTTGCAGGTCGAGTCCTCGTCGCGGCGGTCGCGAGCCTCGTCGCGTTGAGCGGCTGTGAGACGTCGACCAAGCTCGGCGACCTGATCAGATCCCCGACCAGCGACGACCAGCAGACGACCGCATCTCTGCCTGACCCGAACGCGGCCCAGCCAAACGCGACCGAGCCCGTCACCACCGGATCGGTCAGACCGATTGAAGAAGGCGTGGCGGAGCCCTCCGTTTCCGGCCTGGTCGGCAACGATCCGTATGAAGACCTGAACCTCGGCAAGAAGCAGTATCGCGCCGGCAATTGGGGGCTTGCGGAGAAACACTTCCGCCGCTCGGTGGAGGCGCATCCGCAGGACGCCGAGTCGTGGGTCGGGCTGGCCGCCTCCTATGACCGGCTCAAGCGCTTCGAGCTTGCCGACCGCGCCTACAAGCAAGCCATTGCCATCATCGGGGAGACGCCGGAAATCCTCAACAACATCGGCTTTTCCTACATGCTGCGCGCCGACTATGGCCGTGCCCGCGCCGTTCTGCTGAAGGCACAGGCGATGGATCCGGCGAACCCCTACATCCAGAACAATCTGGAGCTGCTCGCCAAGAGCGCCCGCCGCGGCAAGGGCATCCAGTAGCGCCGCAAAACCGGATCGGCGACATGCCGGCTCCGAGCGACCTCCCGCAATTTTGATGCACGTGGGCGGCGGCCACCCTATATCGGTGGCTGCTGGATCGTTCGCCGTTCGCGGACGACGGCAGAAGAACGAGCGCGTCCATGTTCCAGGCCTTCAGGCAATTCGTCTCCGAGCTGACCGGTGGCGACAAGCATCCCAGCGGCTTCGCGGAGAACGATTACCGGCTGGCGGCGGCCGCGCTCCTGGTCCATGCCGCCGCGATCGACGGCGCCGTCTCGGACATCGAGCGCGAGAAGCTGCACGCGATCATCAAGCGGCGATTCGACCTCGACGACGCCAAGACCGACGAGCTCGTGGCCGAAGCGACCGAAGCCGAGAACGAGGCGATCGATCTTTATCATTTCACCAGCCTCCTCAATCGCTCCCTCGACGAGGACGGCCGCCTGCGCGTCGTCGAGATGATGTGGGAGATCGCCTACGCCGATCGCCGCGTCAGCGAATTCGAGGACAATCTGATCTGGCGGGCCGCCGATCTACTCGGCGTATCGTCGCGCGATCGGATCGCCTTGCGCGAGCGCGTCGCCGCCGCTCGCGGGGCCGGTGAGGGGAGCTGATGCGCGCCGTCACGCTGGTCACCGGCGCCTCGGCCGGAATCGGCACGGCGCTTGCCCATGTCTTTGCCGCGCACGGGCATGAGCTGGTGTTGATCGCGCGGCGCGAGGACCGGCTGGCCGCGCTTGCGGAAGCGATCGCGAGCAAAGGCCACCCGCGGCCCACGTTCCTGCCGGTCGATCTCGAACGCGCCGACGCCGCCGAGCGTATCGCCGGCATGCTGGTCATGCTCGGGCTTGAGCCGGAGATCGTCGTCAACAATGCCGGCTTCGGTCTCGTCGGCGCGGCTGCTTCGCTCGATCACGCCGAGCAGTTGTCGATGATCGACCTCAATGTCCGCGCGCTTACGGAGCTGTCCCTCTATTGGACCGATACGCTCGCCCGCCGCAGCGGCGGCATTCTCAACGTCGCCTCGGTCGCGGGCTTCCTGCCGGGGCCCGGCATGGCCGTCTATTACGCCACCAAGGCCTATGTGCTGTCGTTCAGCGAGGCGCTGCACCGCGAGCTCAAGCCGCGCGGCGTGCGGGTCACCGCGCTCTGTCCGGGGCCGGTGCCGTCGGAGTTCCAGGCCCGTGCCGGCGTCAGGAAGGAGAGCTATCCAGCGGTGCTGGTGCAGCCAGCCGAGCGGGTAGCGGAAGCCGGCTACCAAGGGCTCAAAGCCGGGCGCCGCGTGGTCGTGCCGGGCCTCGGAAACAAGCTGGTCACGGTGTTGACGCGCCTCATTCCGCGCGGGGCCATCCTGGCCGCGACCGAGCGGCGCAACATGCGCCGTAACCGTTGAGGCTCGCGCCGGCGGCATGGCGGTTGCGCGCGTGAGCGGCTTGAAATCCGCCAGCAAGCGATGAAATTTTGGACCGCACGGTCCGGGATTCGATTCACCATGTCCACCAGCCATCCGGTCCTGATCGTCCTGCATCAGGAAAGCTCGACGCCGGGGCGGATCGGCCACGCCCTGAAGCGGCGCGGCTTTGCGCTCGATGTCCGGCGTCCGCGCTTCGGTGATCCGCTGCCCGCGACCATGGCCGGCCATGCCGGTGCGATCATCTTCGGCGGTCCGATGAGCGCCAATGACAAGGACGATGCCGTGCGCCGCGAGATCGACTGGATCGCGGTGCCGCTCAATGAGCGCAAGCCGTTCCTCGGCATCTGCCTCGGTGCGCAGATGCTGGCGCACCACCTCGGCAGCCGGGTGTTTCCGCATCCGGATGGCCACGCCGAGATCGGCTATTACCCGATCCGTCCGACCGACGCCGGCCGCGCCGTCTGCGACCCGTGGCCCGAGCAGGTCTACCAGTGGCATCGCGAAGGCTTCGACCTGCCGCTCGGCGCGGATCTGCTGGCGGAAGGCGACTCGTTTCCGGTGCAGGCCTTCCGTTACGACAGCGGCTACGCGCTGCAATTTCATCCCGACGTCACCCACGCCACCATGTGCCGCTGGACCACCCGCGGCCACGAGCGCACGTTGATGCCCGGCGCCAAGCCACGCTCGGCGCATTTCGCCGATCGCGCCGTCTACGATCCGGCCGGCCGCGCCTGGCTCGAAGCGTTCCTCAATCATTGGGCGGGACAGCGCGCCGAATCGTCGGCGCAGGCATGAGCGCCTGTGCCTATGGCTTGCGCGAGTGGAAGGTGTCGACCGCGTAGAGCTTGGGAAACAGCTTGATGCAGGCGAGCACGACCAGCAGCGTTCCCACGCCGCCGATCAGCACGGTCGGCACCGCGCCGAGCCAGTGCGCCGCCGCGCCGGCGCGGAAATCGCCGATCTGGTTCGACATGCTGACGAACAGCGAGTTGACCGCGCTCACCCGACCGCGCATCTCGTCGGGGGTCTGGACCTGAACCAGCGTCAGGCGGATCACAACGCTCACTGCATCCGCGGCGCCCAGGATCGCGAGCGCAAGCATCGACAGCCAGAACGAGGTCGACACCGCGAACACGATGGTCGCGACGCCAAAACAGGCGACGGCTGCGAACTCGATCCGTCCGATGCGCTGCGTGAGCGACCAGCGCGTCAATCCAACGACCACCAGCAGCGCGCCGACCGCCGGCGCAGCGCGCAGGAGCCCAAGCCCTTCAGAGCCGACGTTGAACACATCCTTGGCAAAGATCGGCAGCAGCGCGGTTGCGCCGCCGAGCACGACCGCGAACAGGTCGAGCGCGATGGCGCCGAGCAGGATCTGGTTGCGGCGGATGTAGGAGATGCCGGCGAAGAAAACCTCGAACGACATCGGCGGCCGTGTCGATGCTGCCGGCCGGACTCGCATGAACGCGATTTGCGTGGCGGCGCAGATGAACAAGACGCCGCACGTCGCATAAACGAAGGTCGGGCCGACCGCATAGAGAAAGCCGCCGATCGCCGGCCCGGTGATGGTGGCCGCCTGCGTCGCCGACGACGAGGCCGCGACCGCGCGCGGGAAAAGCTGCGGCGACACGATCGTGGGCAGCAGCGCCTGCATGGTCGGCGCCTCGAACGCCCGACCGGCGCCGAGGAAGAATACCGCGGTCAACATGAATTCCTTGCTGATCGTGCCGGTGAACGAAGCGATCGCCAGCGCGACGGCGGCCAGGCCCTCGACGGTCTGGCAGATCTGCAGGATGAGGCGGCGGTCGTAGCGGTCGGCGAGCTGGCCGGCGACCAGCACCAGCACGGTGGCGGGCAGGAATTGCACGAGGCCGACCAGGCCGAGATCGAGCGCGCTGCCGGTGAGCGCATACATCTGCCAGCCGACGGCGACGCCCAGCATCTGGAAGGCGACCGCCGCGAACACGCGCGCATTCCAGTAGAGCAGGAACGGCCGGTGGCGAAGGATCGACTCCGGCGCGGGATCGGGCAGGCTCATCGCGGCTACGGTCCGGCTATCGGCCGCTCGGTTTCGGAAACTTGGCGGCCCGTCTGGCCTTACCGGTGAGGGGGGTGGTGGAGCCGAGGGGAGTTGAACCCCTGACCTCCTCATTGCGAACGAGGCGCTCTCCCAACTGAGCTACGGCCCCCGCCGAGGCGCAACGGAATGCAGATTGCTGCGCACGACGCGAGTGGGGGATTTAGGGCGGCCCCTTTGCCGTGTCAATAAGCGCCGCCCGCGCGCCGCCCCGCCAGCCTTGTAGGCAATCGCGGACCTCGCTACACGTTGCTGCAGGCTGTCAGCGAGAGCGATCCCATGCGCGCCCTTTTCATCGTCATCGACCTGGCTTTGCAATTGTACATGTACCTGGTGATCGCGGCGGTGATCATGCAGTGGCTCATCGTCTTCAACGTGGTCAACCTCCGCAATCAGTTCGTGGCGATGGTGTGGGATTTTCTCTATCGCATAACCGAGCCGCTCTTGCGTCCGATCCGCAATGCAATGCCGAACCTGGGCGGCATCGACATCTCGCCGATAATTTTGCTGCTGATCATCGTCTTCATCCGACTGGTGATCGGGATGTACATCATTCCGAACGTTCCTTGACGTGACGTCGGGTCAACCTTGGACGAAAAACACGGAGGGGATTTTCCTCACCGTCCGTCTGACGCCGAAAGGCGGTCGCGACGCGATCGACGGCGTTGCGCATCTCGCTGATGGCTCCTGCGTGCTGAAGGTGCGTGTGCGCGCGGCCGCGAGCGAAGGCAAGGCGAATGCCGCGCTGATCAATCTCCTGGCCAAATCGTTCGGTGTCGCGCCGCGCGACGTGAACCTGATTGCCGGAACGGCGTCGCGCATCAAGCGTCTGACGATCGCGGGCGATACTCACACGCTCGCCGCGGCGCTGGAGAAAGTCTGCGCGATCGGGTAATCCCGTCGTAACGCCTCCAGCGGGCCCGGGGCCACATGACTGCGCGGATCATCGACGGCAAGACGATCGCGGCCGAGCTGCGCGGCAGGGTCGCCGATGCCGCCCACCGTCTGGCGCGCGACCGCAGCCTGGTGCCCGGCCTTGCGGTGGTGCTGGTCGGCAGCAATCCGGCGAGCGAGGTCTATGTCGGCAGCAAGACCAAGGCGACGATCGGCAGCGGCATGCGATCGTTCGATCACCGCCTGCCGGAAACCACCAGCGAAGCCGAATTGCTGAAGCTCATCGGCCGGCTCAACGCCGACCCGGTGGTTCACGGCATCCTGGTCCAGCTTCCGTTGCCGGCGCATATCGACGCGCAAAAAATCCTCTACGCGATCGATCCCGCCAAGGACGTCGATGGCTTCCACCCGATCAACGCCGGGCACCTGTGGGCCGGGCTGCCGGCATTGGCGCCATGCACGCCGCTCGGCTGCATTATCCTGGCCAAGACGGTCTATCCGTCGCTCGCTGGCCTCGAAGCAGTGGTCATCGGCCGTTCCAATATCGTGGGCAAGCCGCTGATTCAGCTCCTGCTGGCGGAGAACGCAACGGTGACGGTGTCGCATTCGAAAACCGAGCACCTTCCGGCGGTGTGCCGGCGCGGCGATCTGGTGTTCGCCGCCGTCGGTCGCGCCGAGATGGTGCGCAGGGACTGGATCAAGCCGGACGCGGTGGTGATCGATGTCGGCATCAACCGCGTCACGGGCCCGGATGGAAAATCGCGCATCGTCGGCGACGTGGCGTTCAAGGAAGTATCCGAAGTGGCTGGCGCGATCACGCCGGTCCCGGGCGGCGTCGGGCCCATGACGATTGCCTGCCTGCTGGCGAACACCGTGCGCGCAGCCTGCGCGCTCAACGGGCTGCCGGCACCCCAGTTTGATACTCCCGTTCAGTGAGCAGAAGGGCGGCATGTCGAGGAGCCTGGCCGGCGTGCTTGCAGCGATCTTCCTTGTTGCCGCGCCGCCCGCCTCCGCGCAGAAGATCGAGTCGGTCTATACGCCGCTCGACGTCCGCAAGTGCGCGCATGTGCGCGGCCGGGCGCCGGAGGATTACGGCTCCTGGACCTGCAAGGGCTACGGCGGCATTGCGGTGTGGGTCGCCGCCGGCGACCAGTGGGTGCTGGTGAGCTTCGGGCCGCGCGCCAAGGACGAGCCGGCCGCCAGGCAGACGCTGGCGTCGTTCAACAGCGAGGGCAGGTCGATCGAATGGCGCGTCGAGCGCGGCACCGGCAAGCCACGGGCGTTCGCGGCCATTCTGCGCTGGAACACGACGATCTCCGACGAGCGCGGCACGGTCCGCGGCCAGGTGCTGGTGGTGACGCGGCTTCCGCCCGGCGCCGTGTGTCACGTCGGCTATGTGGACGGTCGCGCCAATCCCAACGCGAACGAGCTGGCGCGCGAGATCGCCGACCGGCACGCGCGCGGCTTCCGCTGCGGCACCGACAAGGCGGTCGTGCTCGGCAACAAGGGACCGGGCTTCAGCGCTCCGAGGGGCGAGGATGAAAAGTAGCGGGGCTCAGCCCTGCCAGGCGAACGCGACCTTGTCGAGAACCTTGCCGCCGAACCGCTCCGACGAGCGGGCGACCGCGCGGCCGCCAAGCCCCCGGTAGAAATCGACGGCGATCTCGTTGTCAGACAGCGCCCAGACCACAAGACTCTGCAGCCCGCTTTGTACGAGGTCGCGCCGCGCCGCCGAGAACAGCTTGCGGCCGAAGCCGAGTCCCTGGAATTCCGGCCGCAGATAAAGTTCGTAGACCTCGCCGTCGTAGTAGAGGCTGCGCGCCCGGTTGCGGCCGTAATTGGCATAACCAGCGACGGTCTCTCCGAACACCAGGATGGCGATCCGGCTGCCCTTGCGGACGGCGCTCTCCCACCAGTCCGGGCCGCGCCGGTTGATGAGCTTGTCGAGCTCGGGCCCGGGAATGATGCCCTGATAGGCGGCGCGCCACGCCTCGTCATGAGTCGACGCGATCGCCGCCCCGTCGGACGGCTTGGCGCGACGCACTTCGATCAGGGTTGTGCTCATGGAGCGATCAAAGCAACCGCCCCGGCGGCCTTCAAGTCCTATGTTTAACAATCGGTTAACGGTGTGGATTAGGCCAGCAAAATCGGGCCCGAATCGGTTTTGGGAGGACAAAAAATCAAGATGTGATCGCTTGATGGCGGCCATGTTGCCGCGGCGACACGCTCGCCGAAGAATTTCAATTTTGACGCGCGGCAATGGGCTTTGGCGGGCCCGGAATCCGGTTTCACTCGGCCACCGGCCGAGCGCCGGCCGCGCCGAATCAGGCGAAAACGAATCACTTGTCCGGAGTCGAACGGCGGAGTCTCAGACCTGCTCGGCCTCTTTCCGCCGCTCGTCCTTACTTACGCTCGTCGGGGCCGAGTTTCGCTTGCGCTCCTGATCGCCGCCTTGTGATATCGTGTGGGAGCCATTGATGCGGTTCGTCGGCGAACGCGGGGCTGTTCGCGTGAACGGGCAAGAAAAGCTTCTCGGGATGAAGCGAACCGCCGTGCTTGTGGTGCACGGCATGGGCCTGCAGCGGCCGCTTGAAACGGTGCGCGGGATCGTCGACGCCGTTTGGATCGATGAACCGGCGTCGGCAAGCGGCAAGCGGATCTGGAGTCACCCCGACCGCCGCGGCACCGACATCGACCTGCGTGTTTTTAGCACCAGCACGGTGCCGGACAGTGATCCGCCTCGCCGCGTCGAGTTCTACGAGCTCTATTGGGCTCATTTGATGAGCGAGACGCGCGCGCTCGCGGTGCTGTTGTGGCTGTTCGAGCTCGCGCGCAAAGGGCCCCGACTGAAGCCCAGCATCCGGGCGGTGTGGTGGGGCGCGGCGATTTTTCTCGAGCTGCTCATCTTCTCGGTTTCGTTGATTGCCGTGAAGGCCATTCAATGGTTCACGGAAACCTCCGACTCCCCGGACAAAATATTGGTCGCCCCGATGGTGATGTTTCTCATTCTCGGGGTTGCGGGACTTATTGTTTCGGCAAATTACGGTGCCTGGAAATTGGCAGGAGCATCTGCGGCGCTCGCCATGGGGCTTGCGATACTTATCTGGCTCGCCGTTGCCGTCGATCCGCAGTACACGGCGGCGACTGCGAAGCAGTTTCTTCCGCTGTGGGTTGCTGCGGTCGCGACTTATTTCCTGATGGGTTATTGGGGCGTACTCGCCCTCATCGTGACTTATGGCCTTTCTTTTCTTTTCGAGTTTCTGTTGCGAATGCTGGGTCAGTCTCCTGAATGGATGCCTTGGACTCTCGAGTCCCAATGGTGCGCGGTGGCCGCCTGGATCATTGTCGCGACCTATCTGGTCATCAACGCGGCTTTCCTACAGCCCTATCTTGGAGATGCCGCGCGCTATTTCCGTGACGCCCCCTCGAACGTCGCGGTGCGCCGGGCCATTCGCCGCGAAGCGGTGGAGATGCTCGAAACATTGCATCTCTCCGGACAATACGATCGCATCGTCATCGTCGCCCACAGTCTGGGAACCGTCGTCGCCTATGACATGCTGCGTGCCTACTTCGGACGCATCTCCCGCGACCTCCCGACCAGCGGCAAGGAGCTGGGCGCGCATGAGGATGAACGCTTTCGGGAGCTGCTCGAAGAAGTGGATTCGATGCGGCCCGCGTCCGTCGCTGCCGCTCCCGAGATGCTGCGCGAAAAGGCCAGGGAAATTGTCAGATATGTCGTTCGTATCCTGGATGCGGCGAAGCACTCGGAGCGGGCGGGCGCATTCAAAGCGTGGATGGTCACCGATTTCGTGACTCTCGGCAGCCCGCTGACGCACGCCTATTATCTGATGTGTCGAGTCCCACCCGGAGCTTCGCGCGCGACTCACAAACGGTGGCTGTGCCGGCTCTGGACGAAGCTGAAGGGGCCGGGCGAAGCCGATCTCCGCGCCGATTTCGAGCGGCGGGTCTATGAACGCGAGTTTCCGATCTGTCCACCGAAGCGTTGCGACGACGATGGATTGCTGCTCTTCAGTCATGAACAATCGGGCACGCGGTGGTTTCACAACGGCGCGCTGTTCGGATTGACGCGTTGGACCAACCTGTACTTTCCGGCGTCCGAACTATTTCAGGGAGACGCCATCGGCGGACCGGTGGACCCGGCATTTGGCGGGAATCCGCCGTCCGGGGCGATATACGACATCGAGGTATCGACGCGCGCGCCAATGCCGAAGCGGAAGGGTTTTTTGGCGCGAATCCGCCATTTCTTCCCCGATTTCTTCGCGGATTTCTTTACTCACGTCAGCTACTGGGATATTGCGCGCAAAGACGGCCGCAAGGCACCGCACATCGTTGTCTTGCGAAACGCCATCGATCTCGCCGACCGGGGCCGGGCAAACAGGAAGACGACGTTGATGCCTTGACGGGCCGGCGATCTACACCCGCTCGGCCTCTTTCCGCCGCTCGTCCTTCTTGCGCTCGTTGGGATCGAGAATCTTCTTGCGCAGCCGGATCGATTTTGGCGTGACCTCGACCAGCTCGTCGTCCTCGATATAGGCGAGCGCCTTCTCCAGCGTCATGCGGATCGGCGGGGTGAGCCGCACGGCTTCATCTTTCGAGTGGGTGCGGATATTGGTGAGCTTCTTTCCCTTGAGCACATTGACCTCGAGGTCGTTACCGCGCGTGTGCTCGCCGACGATCATGCCGCGATAAACCTTCCAGCCGGGCTCGATCATCATCGGGCCGCGGTCCTCCAGATTCCACAGTGCATAGGCCACGGCGTCGCCGGCGTCGGTGGAGATCAGCACGCCGTTGCTGCGGCGAGGGATCTCGCCGCGGTGCGGGCCGTAGCCGTGAAACAGGCGGTTCATCACCGCGGTGCCGCGCGTGTCGGTGAGGAGCTCGCCCTGGTAGCCGATGAGCCCGCGCGTCGGCGCATGGAAGACGAGCCGCACGCGGCCGCCGCCGGAGGGACGCATCTCGACCATTTCGGCTTTGCGCTCGGAGAGCTTCTGCACGACAATGCCCGAATGCTCGTCATCGACGTCGACGACGACCTCCTCGATCGGCTCCATCACGTCGCCGCGCGCGTCGCGCTCGAACAGCACCTTCGGCCGCGACACCGAAAGCTCGAAGCCTTCGCGCCGCATGGTCTCGATCAGGATGCCGAGCTGCAGCTCGCCGCGGCCGGCGACCTCCATGGAATCCTTCTCGGAGGACTCGCTGATCCGCAGCGCCACGTTGCCTTCCGCCTCTCGCAACAGCCGTTCGCGGATCACGCGGCTCTGCACCTTGTCGCCTTCGGTGCCGGCGAGCGGCGAGTCGTTGATGCGAAACGTCATGGCGAGCGTCGGCGGATCCATCGGCTGCGCGGGGAGGGGAATCTCCACCTCGGGGGCGCAGATCGTGTGCGCCACCGTCGCCTCCGGCAGACCGGCGATGGCCACGATGTCGCCCGCGACACCCTCCTCGATCGGCTGACGTTCCAGACCGCGGAATGCGAGCACCTTGGTGATGCGGCCCTCCTCGATCAGCCCGCCGTCGCGGTCGAGCACCTTGGCGACCTGGTTCGGCTTCACCGAGCCGGACGTGATGCGTCCGGTCACGAGGCGGCCGAGATAGGGATTGGCTTCGAGGATTGTCCCGAGCAGGCGAAACGGTCCTTCCTCCACCGCCGGCGGAGCGACATGGCGGAGGATGAGATCGAACAACGGCCGCATGCCGCGATCCTTCGGGCCGTCCGGCTTGCCAGCCATCCAGCCTTCCTTGGCCGAGCCGTAGAGGATCGGGAAATCGAGCTGCGCTTCGCTGGCGTCGAGCGCGGCGAACAGGTCGAACACTTCGTTGACCACGACGGTGGGGCGCGCGTCGCCCCGGTCGACCTTGTTGATCACGACGATCGGCCGCAATCCCACCTTGAGCGCCTTCGAGACCACGAACTTAGTCTGCGGCAGCGGACCTTCGGCCGCGTCGACCAGAACGAGCGCGCCGTCGACCATGTTGAGGATGCGCTCCACCTCGCCGCCGAAATCGGCGTGGCCGGGCGTGTCGACGATGTTGATGCGCGTGTCGTGCCACAAGATCGACGTCACCTTGGCAAGGATGGTAATGCCGCGCTCGCGCTCGAGCTCGTTGGAATCGAGCGCGCGCTCGGCCACCCGCTGGTTCTCACGGAAGGCGCCGGACTGCTGCAGCAACCGGTCGACCAGGGTGGTCTTGCCATGGTCGACATGGGCGATGATCGCCACGTTGCGCAGGCTCATGATTGCTCCGAAAATCAATGACGGGCCCCAAGGGCCCGCCGTTCGCGGGGAATATAGTGATCGCGAACAAAGACGCAACTCGCGTCGGGGCCGCGGAAACCAGTCGCGCGCCGGCGCGTTATAGGCCAAATTCGAGCGGTGGGCCCGCCCGGAGTGGGGACGGATCGTATGCGTAGTCCGATTGCGGTCACAAACCGTCGCCGCGTGTTGTGCGTTTTTCCGCACTACACGCCGTCGTTCGGGACGTTCTCGCACGCGTATAAGTTGATGCCGGGCGTGCGCGCCTTCATGCCGCCGCAGGGCCTTCTGCTGATCGCCGCCTATATGCCGGCCGAGTGGCCGGTGCGCTTCATCGACGAGAACATCGCCCCCGCCAGCGACGCCGATTTCGATTGGGCCGACGTGGTGGTGGTGAGCGGCATGCATATCCAGGCGCCGCAGATCCGCGACATTCACCGGCGCGCCAGGGCCGCCGGCAAGGTCACGGTGCTGGGCGGTCCGTCTGCGTCCGCCGCGCCGGAGATCTATCCCGAGATCGAGTATCTGCACATCGGCGAGCTGGGCGATGCGACCAACCGGCTGATCGCGACGCTCGACGACAACGTCGCGCCGCCGCCGGCGCAAGTCCGTTTCGAGACCAAGGAGCGCGTTCCGCTCTGCGATTTTCCGATTCCGGCCTATCATCTCATTCCGCTGAGCCGCTATTTGATGCTGACGCTGCAGTTCTCGAGCGGCTGTCCCTACGTGTGCGAGTTTTGCGACATCCCCGGCCTCTACGGCCGGCAGCCGCGCCTGAAGACGCCGCAGCAGATCACCGCCGAGCTCGACGCGATGCGCCGGCAGAAGGATCATCCGCCGGTGGTCTATTTCGTCGACGACAATTTCATCGGCAATCGCAAGGCCACGCGCGAGATGCTGCCGCACCTGATCGAGTGGCAGAAGCAACACGGCTACCCGATGCAATTCTCCTGCGAGGCGACGCTCAACATCGCCAAGCAGACGGAGATCCTCGCGCTCATGCGCGACGCGCAATTCCTCGGCCTGTTCTGCGGCATCGAGACGCCGGAGGCCGACGCGCTCAAGGCCATGCGCAAGAACCAGAACAACGCCGTGCCGATGATGGACGCGATCAAGACGCTCAACGATCACGGCCTCGAGGTCACCTCCGGCATCATTCTCGGCCTCGACACCGATACGCCGGACACCGAGGCGCGGCTGAAGGACTTCGTCGATCTCTCCAACGTCCCGATGCTGACGATGAACCTGCTGCAGGCGCTGCCGAAGACGCCGCTCTGGGACCGGCTCAAGCGCGACGGGCGGATCGTCGACGACCCGACGCTGGAGAGCAACGTTCGCTTTCTGCGCCCGTACGACGAAGTCATCGCAATGTGGCGCCGGTGCATTGCCCATGCCTACGATCCGGAGCGCCTGTTCGCCCGCTTCGCGCACCAGGTCGATGCGACTTACGGCAATCGGATAATTCCGCCCGCGAGCGGCAAGCTCACCTATGCGAACCTCAAGTTCGCGGCGATCTTCATGCTGCGGGTGATCTGGTATGTGGGACTGCGGGCAGACTACCGGCGGTCGTTCTGGCGGGCCGCCTGGCGCGGCTTGCGCCGCGGCCAGTTCGACGGCGTGTTCGGGATGGCGTTCATCGGCCACCACCTGATCGAGTTCTCGCGCGAGGCGCTGCGCGGCGAGCAGAACGCCTCGTTCTATTCCTGGCGCACGCGGCAACAGCGGCAGCGCCGCCGCGGGCCGCTCGGCATGACCGCGCTCGCAGGCTCCGTCCGTACTCCGGAATAGGGCTCCGCGATCAGGCCGCCGGCCGGCTCCACGGACCGAAGGTCACACCTTTGGGCAGCGCCTGCTGCAGCAGCATCATCTCGCCGATGGTCTCCGAGGTGATGAGGCCGACAAGACGGCCGCTGGCGTCGGTGACGGCGACGGCGGGCGCCGATTTGTCCTGCAGGACGCGGAACGCGTCTTCCAGGCAGCGCCGGTGCCCGATCGTCGGCACCGTCGTCGACATCGCCTCGGCGACGCGGGCGTCGGGACCGAGCTGCTTGACGGCTCGGATGAGGTCGCTGCGGCCAAGCAGGCCCACGGGCTTGCCGTCGGCGTCGACCACCGGGAACTCGCTCTGGCTGGTACGCAGCAGCGTCTGCACTGCCTCGTCGACGTGCGCGTCGGGCGTGAGCGTCGCGTATTGCGTCATCATCGCAGTGCCGACCGGTACGCCGCGCGACATCGCCCGCAGCGCCACCGTGTGCGCCTCCGACGAGGCCGCGAGATAGACGAAGATAGCGATGAAGATCAGCATCGGGTTCCAAAGAAGCCCGACGAAGCCGAGCGCAAACGCGAAGCCCTGGCCGATATAGGCGGCGATCTCGGTCGCCCGCACGAAGCCGAGCTTCGTCGCCAGCAGCGCGCGCAGCACCCGGCCGCCGTCCATGGGGAAGGCGGGGATCATGTTGAAGACCGCGAGGAATATGTTGACCGCGGCCAGCCGGTCGATCAGCGAGACGCGCGCGCTCTCGACCGCGGCGAGGTCGCCGGCCTGAAGCCGCGCGCCGAAGAAAAGCACCAGCCCGAAGGCGATCGCGACGTTCACCAGCGGCCCGGCGATCGCAATCAGGAATTCCTCGCGCGGCTCTTCCGGGATGCGCTCGAGCCGCGCCACCCCGCCGATCGGCAGCAGCGTGACGTCGGGGGTCGAGACGCCGAAGGCGCGGGCGGTAAAGATGTGTCCAAATTCGTGCGCCACGACGCAGGCGAACAGCAGCACCATGAAGGCGACGCTGGACCAGGCCGCGTCGGCGCCGCCCGACACGTAGCTGGCCGCGAAGATCCAGCCCAGGAACAGGAGGAAGGTGATGTGGACGCGGATCTTGGTGCCGGCGATCGAGCCGATATTGAGTGACCAAAACATGAGGCCTCCCAAACGAAGGGTGTCAGGCATTAGCTAAGGGCGGCGATCGGCGTTTACGAGTGGCGGCGCTGCGGCGATCCGTGTCACAATCGGCGGAATAAGCCTCGGGGGCCGATGAGGGTCGATCGCGTGAGGTACGGTTATGGCGCAAAAACTGACCGGTGACGCCCGCAAGTCCGGGCTGGCCCGGCTGTCCGGCTGGAGCGAAGTCAACGGCCGTGACGCGATTACGAAAAGATTCGTGTTCAAGGATTTCAACGAAGCCTTCGGCTTCATGACGCGCGCGGCGCTGGTCGCCGAGAAGTTCGATCACCACCCGGAGTGGTTCAACGTCTACAAGAACGTCGAGGTGACGCTGTCGACCCATGACGCGGGCGGCGTGACCGAGCTCGATCTGAAGCTCGCCGAGGCGATGAACAAGCTCGCCGGCACATAGACTCTCGCTTGCGGTCCGGCGCAGCAATGACCATCTAGCGGCGGGCGTTTCTTGCGGGAGGATGACGATGTACGAGCATGCCGCCTCATGGGGTCCGGGTGACGAGCGCGCCGCCGCGCGGCAGGAGGCCCGCGTCCGCCGCGATTTCTGGGGCAAGGCCAAGCGCGTCGCCGGCAAGCTGCCGTTTGCCGAGGACCTGCTCGCCGCTTACTACTGCGCCTTCGACCGCGCCACGCCGCTGCAGGTGAAAGGCGCGTTGGTGGCGGCACTCGCCTATTTCCTGCTGCCCTTCGACTTTGTTCCGGACATGCTGCCGCTGCTCGGCTACGGCGATGACGCCGCCGTGCTGCTGACCGCCTTGCGCATGGTCGCCGGCCACATCAAACCCGAGCATCGCGACGCCGCGCGGCAGGCGCTGGCGCGCGGCCTCACCGAGCAATAGCCGGCGCTTCGCCGCCCCATGGCCAGGCCTGATCTGCGCGCCAATCCCGCCAATATCCCGCAGGCGGTCGAGGAGGCGGCGGGTCTCTATCGTCAGGGCCGTCTGGACGACGCGGAAAAGATTTGCACGCGCGTGCTCAAGGCGCGGCCCGACTGGTTCGACGCGCTGCACCTTCTCGGGGTGGTCAGGCTGGATGCCGGCAAGCCCGGTGCCGCCCTGGGACTCC
>Ga0114129_10002645_pt1 | contig 24923 bp, 22 predicted proteins | sample RhiMetdeltSRZDD1_FD_80071 | JGI IMG/M metagenome (GOLD analysis project Ga0114129, IMG submission 80071) | Populus rhizosphere microbial communities from Tennessee, USA - Rhizosphere MetaG P. deltoides SRZDD1 (version 2) (version 2) | ecosystem: Host-associated > Plants > Roots > Rhizosphere >...
CCACACTCTGCCCGCAGACAACGCTAATTCCGCTGAGATGCGCATATAAAGATTGGAAGTTATTCCCGTGATCCACCATGATCATGTTGCCATACCCATAATTGTTCCAGCCAGCATAGACGACTACGCCGGCATCGGTTGCGAACACGGCTTCGCCGTCATTACCCGCAATGTCGATACCCCAGTGGTTGGCGTTGGGCGCATAATCAAACCCGGAAAGAATATGGTTGTTGGCGGGCCAGATAAAGGTGCCAAAGCCAACAGCGCCGCCGCTGATCGGCTCACAGGCGCCCGGACCCAACACACGCGCGGACGCTGGGTTCTCACGCGTCACACCCAGTGGGGCGCTCCACACGATATACTCGCGTCGCCCGCCTGGAACGACGAGCCAGGTTCCGGGCTGGATATTGGGGCTGGCAGGATCACCAATTGTGGACGGGTCCAAATTGTTAGCCGGGTAATTGATGATGTCTTCGGGGGTTACTCCGTAATATTGCGAAATGCCATTCAAACCTTCCCCCTGTTGCCATTCATGATAGGTGCCATCCACCGGCAGGATATTCAGCTCCTGGTCAGGCTGCAAGGCATGAGGGTCGTCCAGCAAAATATAGTAATTACTCCACAGAATCGTTTCAGGTTTTAAGCCAAATTTTTCCGCAATCCCAAAAACGGTATCCCCTTCGAGTACTGTGTATTTGATCACCTCCTGGCGCGGTCGGGATGGGATGGTGGTGTGCACATCTGCCAGTCGCGGGATGCCCCCAAGCGCCATCTCTGCCCGAGGAGAGACATTCTCCATGCCTGGCACGGGAACGGTGGGTCCTGCCTGAAGCGCGTTTACGGTTTCGTTGCTGGCAGGGGCCTGGGCGTAGAAAACTCTCAGTAACCAGATGACGGTACCCAGTAAAACGATCGACAGCACGGTGGTACCTGCACGCAGCATGGATTCCCCCAAGCCGATGCCGACCAGTGTATTCATAAGACGGGAAAAAAAGCCGGGAGCTTCGTTGTCCTTCTCTGCAGGGAGTTTATTGTCCATCAATATCGGTCTCCAAACCAAGCATCATAACACGGGCAAAAATTGCACGTCAACCCGGGCCTTTCGACGCTAACCTGACGTTAAGCCTGCGCACGCCGTACGCCAGGGCTGATGAGGTGCAGCGCTCCGATGGATACGAGCGAAACCAGTCCCCCGGTCAGGGCGGCAAGCGGAACGCCCCAATTCTGGGCCAGCCAGCCGATGAGCAGGCTCCCAAAGGGGGCCACCCCCTGCAGCGCCCATAAATAGACACTGAAGACACGACCACGCAAGCCGTTCGGCACATTTACCTGAATTAGAGTATTCATCGAGACGAGCTGTGTCACTGTTCCCCAGCCCATCAATACCAATAACAGCAATGAAAGATTCAGGCTGACCACGTATCCCAGAGCGATCAATGGGAAGATGAATGCAATCTGCCCCAGCGTGACCATCAGGCCTTTGTTGCGGGACGAACTCAAATACGCGGCAAGAAGTGCTGCGATGAGTGCGCCCGCGCCCTGGGCAGCGTAGAGCTGACTCGTACGGGCAGCAACGATTGTCTCCGTATCGATCGAAGTTTTTAATACGTCCCGCGCCAAAGCTGGAATCTGCTGCACCAGGGGAAAGCCAAAAAAACCCACCAGTGCCGACATTAAGATGACCGAAGCAACAAGTGAATTCCGTTGGATATAGCCCAGACCCTCACGGAATTCTGTGCTCAGGCTCTTCTCCACACTCGATTCGCGCGGGACTTTATAGAGAGTCCGTATGATGAACAATCCGGCGATCACAAATAGATAACTCACCCCGTTCGTCAGAAACACGCTGCCTTCGGTGCCTGTGGAGGTCAACAGCCAGGCAGCTATGAGAGGACCGATGACTCGTCCGATGTTAAACACCATCGATTGCAGGGCGATTGCACTGGGTAGCGCTTCCCGTCCGGAGAGCTCGATGAGCATAGCTTGCCGCGCGGTGATCTCCACCGCGCTCGCTATGCCAAAGATCAATGCCAGGAATCCAATGTGCCAGATCTGGATATGCCCTGTAAACGTCAGTGCGGCGAGACCGAATGCCTGGAGAGACATAATCGACTGGAAGATGATGACAGTCTTCCGCTTGTCCCAGCGCTCCACAAGGACCCCGGCAGGCAATGCCAGCAGCAGCGTCGGCAATGTGGATGCAAAGCCGATCAATCCCAGGTCAAAGGGACGACCGGAGATCCGGTACGCCAGATAGGGCTGTGCCGTATTCTGCATCCACGTGCCAATCACTGAGATGAATTGTCCAACCAGGAAAATAGTGAAGTCGCGCGAAGCCAGTGCGGGAAACCGCCGCGCCAGGGACCAACGAAACTCCTGCATTAATTAGTTGGCAGGGACGACCAGTTCAGGCCTGTCGTTGGCTGGTGTGTTGACCAGGGTACTGACGGGGTAGGCATCCATCAGGTCCGCGGGAAATGGCTTGATCAACGGTTTCAGCTTATCGGGAGTCTGAGGGGATGGGTCCAGCCATTTGGCGTAATCGCGCGGATGCAGGATCACCGGCATGCGGTTGTGGATAATACCGGTCAGCTCGTTGGGTTCGGTGGTAATAATCGTGCAGGACTTGACCAGTGAGCCATCCGGGCTGTTCCACGAGTCCCAGAGTCCGGCGAAAGCAAACGGCTTACGGTCTTTCATGTGAATGAAGAACGGCGTTTTGGCTTTTTTGCCTTCTGCACCTTTCCATTCATAAAAGCCATCTGCCAGGATAAGACAGCGTTTGTACTTAAGGCTGCTGCGGAACGCCGGTTTTTCCTCAAGAGTTTCCCCGCGGGCATTGATCATCCGGCTCCCAATGCTCGGGTCTTTTGCCCACATTGGGATCAGACCCCAGACAAAGAAGTCTGCGGTATTTTGATCGTCATTCGGGATCACAAGCACGGGCTGAGTCGGCGCAATGTTGAAGCGCGGCGCAAATTTCTGCGGAAAGGAAATTGCGCTGAAAGTTTCCTGTACCTCTGCAGGGTTAACAGTTAATGTAAATCGTCCACACATGGTCACTCCTTATGTCAAAATTATTTTCAGGTCATGTTTGGTAAGGTGAAAAAAAACGTCGCGCCTTTACCTGGCTCTGATTCTACCCAAATTTGGCCGCCGTGTACCTCGATAATTCGTTTGACAAGGGCCAGCCCAACCCCGGTGCCTTCGGACCGGGCATCCAGCTTGTTGAACAATCCGAAAATCCGCTCCTGAAATTGCGGATCGATGCCTATGCCATTATCCTGCACAAACAGGATAACTTGCTTCTGATCCTGATTTTTTACACCTATTTCAATGCATGGGGCTGGTTGTGAATTGGCATATTTGGCGGCATTGTCAACCAGGTTTTGTACCACTTCCACCAGTCGGCCGCGATCTCCATAAACACTCGGCAAATTGGTTTGCACTTTGATCTCGGTTGAGCTTGCGTCCAACCGACCGCGGACGCGTTCCAACGCTTCCTGAACCACCTCCTCAAAGGGGATGTATTCCGGTGAATTGATGGTTCGACCAACCCGTGAAAGTTCGAGGAGATCGTTGAGAAGGGATTGCATCTTCTGGGCGGCGGTCGTAATGCGGCTCACTGTGCTTTTTACTTTTGCCTGGTCACCGGACAGCGCATCTTTTTCCAGAAAACCGAGAAAGCCCGTGATCGTCACAAGCGGTGATTTAAGATCATGTGAAACTGTATAGGTAAAACGCTCGAGCTCTGCGTTCTTCGACTCAAGTTCGCTAATAAACGATTGCCTTTGGGCCAGTTCATCCTGCAGGGCATGATTCAGACGTGCATTTTCGATGGCGAGACCGGCATAACCGGCGAATAGCCGTAACGCCTCCAGTTCTTCATCTTGAATGGGCCGGCTGGTAATCAGGTTATCCACGCAAATGACCGCAACGGGTTTTTCTCCAGCCCAGGCAGCAACTGCCGCATAATCTCGTACCCCATACATATCGCTGTCTTCCGTTATCTCGTTTTCAATAAAATAATCATGCGTGAAATACAATCCATCAGGTCGTTCCAGTACGCGGATGAATATTTCTGCCTCTGAGAGAGGATAGAGTAGATCCCACTCCTCCACGAACTGCCCAAAATTATCGGTTCCCAGGGTTCCAGCCATGGCATGGCGTTCGGAGTCGTAGAGAAAAACTGCCAGGCGGTCAAACCCCAGATCATCGTGCACGCCGTGCCAGATCCGTTTGATCGTTGTACGCAGATCATTGACTTCTGTCATACGCTTTCCAAGCTGGACCACTTTTTCCAGCATGGCGCGCCGGCGCAAATCGCGTTCTTCCACCATACGCTGGTGGGTAATATCCTGTACAGACCCCACAATGCCAACCAACCGGCCCTGTTTTTTATCCCAGATGGGATGGGCATAGACGCGCACCCATTGCACCTTTTTGTCCTTTGTATAAGTGCGCAGATCGTGAACAACCTGTTGATTGGATTTCAACGCTGCCAGCGCCTGGGCATCCTGTTGCGCATCCTCCGGATGGAGATGTGCCAGCCAACCGCCATTTGCCACATATTCCTCGTAGGTGTAGCCAGTAATCTCCTCAAATGCACCTGCTACCCAATTCAAGTGCATCCTGTCCTGCGCGTCCATTTCGGTCGAAAACGAATAATCGCTGCTGACTCTTGAGATCAGATGATACTTTTCTTCGCTGGCGCGAGCGCGGGCCAGAGCCTTCCGAATTTCCTGGGCGGCGAGATGCTGCAAGACCGCGCTCATCGGAAAAATAGCGAGGCTCGCGCTCCAGACCGAAAGAGGATTCCTGTCAGTATCCGGAGTGATCCAACCCTGCGTTTCAGCATATACCATGAAGCCACCCGCCAATAGCGTGACCGCGGTCAGGAACACTGCAGCACGACTCCCCAGAAGAATGCCCGCGATCGTGATGACAAGCGGGTACCCCAACAAATAGGCTTCTCCCTGTACACCATTGCCGGTAAATCCCAAAACTGTGAAGAACAACCAGAACATACAAACCTGCAGTATGGACGCGGCGGACACATATCCGCGGTGCAGAAGAAATAGCAGAGCAAGATTGATGACTTCGCCAGACCCGGCCTGGATCAGAACTGATCTGATGTTTTCCGAACCGGAGATCCACGCATATGCCACATAGGGAATTGGAATCAGGACTAGTCCCCACAAAACGATGTTGAGCAAATAGGCCTGACGAGTCTTGACTTCATCTTCAAAAACGGGGGGAGTCAAAAAGCTTCTAAGAGTCGTCATTTGCCTTTCAAAATTCTGCTGTCTCCAGCCCGTACGGTCACGCCGGATGCGTCGAGATGCTCCAGGAGTGCCTGCGCGTATTTGCGGCTTGTACTGAATAGATCGCGCACCTCAGCCAGTGTGACACTTCCCTTCTGCTGGATCTCTCGCCTGATCCGATCTACCATTAAATCATAATCCTGTTTGCGAAAAAGCACGTCTGCTGACACGGCGAACAACTGACCTGATTCTATCAGGGCATTCTGGATTTCTTCATTGATTTCAGCCCGCAATTCTTTCAGACCGGGCGGGCTGAAGGGATTCTGCTCAAACTGGCGCATTACGCTCTGCACCTGTGCCTGCTGGCCTGGGTCGAACTTTACCTCATGCTCAGGCTTTGCGATCGCGGTCGAGTATTCCATGAGAGTGTGATCGGTGACCAGGCGGTGGAGGAAGATGTTAAATGCACGCGTGGATAATTTCATTTTGCTTTTGAGTTCTTCGCGTGGGATGCCTCGGCGCAGGGGGTACTGCGTGTGATATGCCTCAACAATCCCCAAGATTTTTTCACGAAGCGTGCTCCAATGCGGGCGGGCGATGACGAGCCGATCACTGTCAATTGTGAGTGATGCTTCTTCAAGGGGAATGATGGACTTATTATCCACAAGTTCATCCAGGGCAGCTTGCGCTTCGACTGGTTCAAGGCGTGAGCGGGCAATGACTTCTTTTATGCTGGCGATGTTCAGCGCCAGTGCTGCTTCGAGCAATACCTCCGCCGGTGTGCCCTGGCTCAGCGCTTCGAGGGAGCCCAGGATGTTTTCCTCGAAACGTTTGTGTCGTCCTTTAGGTTGATGGTCAACGATTATGCCGCCGCCCAGTGTTTCACCCGGCGAGGGCCGCCGCAGGATGTACCGGTCGCCGCGGACGGCGACTACCGGATCACGCAATTCAAGCTGAACCCAGCCTGCCTCACCAGGCCGAAGCTCTTCGGTTCCAAGTAGACGCATGGTCGCAACCGTTTCACTTGCGCCAACGAAGAATTTGACTTCGCTGCTGTGCTTGAGCGACGCCGAAACATCTCCGAGCACGCGCAGGTGCGCGTCGACTCTTCTTGTGGCTTGATATTGATTCGGATGGGCAACGACCTCTCCCCGTTGAATGGATTCGGTCTCAATGCCAGAAATGTTCACTGCCGTGCGTGAGCCGGGCACAGCTCTCTCTTCTTTTTTCTTATGCGTTTGTAGCCCACGGACACGGCCTTTTTGACCGGAAGGCAATATCTCTACTTCATCGCCAAGCGCAAGCTGCCCATCCAGTAGTGTCCCGGTGACGACTGTCCCAAATCCACTCATGCTGAAGACTCGATCGATGGGGAGACGAGGGCGGTTGAGATCCAGGCGTGCCGGTTTCTGTTGGAGAAGAGATTCGAGACTAAAGACTAGAGACTCAAGTCCTGTTTTGGTTTTGGCGGAGACGCGGATGATGGGGGCGTGTTTCATCACCGTCCCACTGACCGCCGCGCGGATATCTGATTCCACGAGTTCGAGCCAGGAGGGATCAGGGGCGAGATCAGTCTTGGTCAAGACAATGAGACCTGCGGGAATCTGTAGCAGATCCAGAATAGCGAGGTGCTCCCTCGTCTGAGGCATCACGCCCTCATCGGCGGCGATCACGAGGAGAGCCGCATCGATTCCCCCGATCCCCGACAACATATTTTCGATAAAGTCACGATGACCCGGTACATCCACAATCCCGACCTCTTCGCCGTTCGGCAGAGTCATCCACCCGAAGCCGAGCTCGATGGTCATCTCGCGCCTCTGTTCTTCCTTGAGACGATCCGGATGTGTTCCCGTAAGTGCTGCGATCAGCGTGGACTTGCCGTGGTCAACGTGGCCGGCTGTACCAATGACACGCATGTTGTGTCTCCGTGTCGTTGGAATGCCAAAGTTGGGAGACTTTGGACTCCATGAGGGAACCTATCTGCTCTTCTTACTGTTTACTTTTTTGCCATGACCCATAATCCGCTCATAGGCGGAGAGCCATTCATGAGCAACGTTCATCAATTCCTGGAGCTGCTGCTCGGTGGCATCGGCGGTCTGGTGCAGCTGGTCCTGCAGGGTTTGGATGGCATCGTCCAGTGGCGGGATACGTTCTTCCAGTTTCTGGAGGGCGCGGTTCAGGTCTTTCGTGCCTTCGTTCTGTGAGAGGGAATAACCGATCCAGCGTTTCTGGTCATCGGCTTTGAAGGTCACCCACTCCTGGCGCAGGCGGTCTTCTGAGAGCCGCTGCATCTCGGTCACTTCGCTGATACGGCGCTCCAGTCTGACATTGAGCTCATTGTAGCTTTCCTGGGCGCGCTTGGCATTGCGCAGCATTTCCTCCAGTGCCTGCACCTGCGTATCAAAGGTTTGCGTCTGCACGGTGATGGAGTCAAAGCGCTGTTTCCATTCCTTGTACATACGCTCACGGTCCAAATGGGCAAGCGATTGCTGGTCGATAAAGGTATTCTGGGCAGCCTTCCGGTCCACTTCGGATTGGAGCAATTCCTTGATGCGAATGTCCATATTCTTCCAGCTGTCGGCATTCAGGTCCGCCTTGGCTTTCGCCTCTTCGATGCGTTTACGCAGTGCCGCGATCTCACCTTGCAGGTCGGCAACACGCTTCGCCTCCTGTTTGCGGTTTTCATCAAAGGCATGCTGGACTATCGTAGCTTCCTCGGCCGCGCGTTTGGCGGCTTCGATAGGCGGTTTCAGCTCCTGGATTTCCTGGCGCAGGCGGTTCTCTTCCAGCACACGCGTTTTGAGATCACGTTTGATCGGAGGGAATTCGCTTTCAATGGTCTGCCTGAGATCGTTGAGGGCCTTAAGAATGGGCTCAAAATCCTTCTGGTGGCGCGTAGTCACTTCTCTTTCGCGCGCCTGGAATCTCTTTTCGATGTCATCGATTGCCTTATTCATATCTTCGCGCTGGTTCTTAAAGATGGCATCGAATTGGTTAAGGCGCGAAGCCGTATTTGCAACATCCGCAATCTGCTTGGGGAGAGGCTTAAGTTGTTTGGCGACGCTATCGATTTTGCTCTCCAGCGCAGTCATTCGCTCTTCAAATGTGATAATCGAGGCTTTCGTCTTACGGTGTTCTTCATCCAGCCATTCGAGGCGTTTGACGAGCTGTTCAAATTCCATATCTACCTCCAGGGGTACTTGGAGTGCATTATACCGCTGTGCAATCTCTGCCGATTAGCGACCCAAATGATCGAACATGAGGGGCAGATTCGCAATTAAGAATTGTACGGATTGCGGGAACAAGCCCAGGAGAAACAACCCGACCATCCCCAGCCCAAGCATGGTCATTTGCGTCGGGCTTTCGCGCCGTGTCCAGTCTGTGAACTCATCTGCCATACTGATGACTGCCAGTGAGCGGAAGGCGCTGGTCAGCAGACCGACAATCCCGACCGCCATCCACAGGGCCGCGCTGATCGAATCACCCGACAAACCTTCCCACAAGGCGAGCCGCGAAGGGAATCCGGCCAGTAACGGGAACGCGCCCGTGGAGAGTGTGGCGACGACCATCCCTGCGCCGGCCAGCGGCAGAGCCCGCAGAATTCCACGCGCCGCGCCGAAGCGCATATTCTCCACATTGGCCTTGATGATCGTGAGCGAGAGTGACCATACCGCCAGCCCCAGCGCACGCGCCGGGATGAGCAAAAACAAGATCGGGATGCCCAACCTCAGATCCAGGCTGAGTGCCAGGAGTGAGAAACCGGTCTCCGCAATCGACCCGTATGCCATAATCCGTCCGAGATGACGCTGGAACGCGGCGAACGCGCCGCCGGTCACCACCATCAGGAGACCCAGATAGCGGAGTGCAATGACGAGCTGTGGCGAGGAACGAAGCCACGAGTAACGATCCAAAAAACCGGCGCCAAAAATGATCGTGATGGTTGGAAGAATCCATAGGAGAAAGCCCACGATATAGGGAGAATTCTCCTCAATCAGCAGGGGAATCCAGCTGTAAAGGGGAAAGATCGCCAGCAGAAAGGCAAACCCCATCCCAAGCATGGTAGCAGATTGCGCAGTCAATGCCAAATCACCAGGACTTGCTTCCACGCCTGCCAGCAGCCAGCCAGCAAGCAAGATAAACGGCATGGCAAGCGTCTGGTAGATCAGAAAGCGCACGACACCTCTGCCGGGCGGTCGATGGATCGAGGTCAGCATGGGGATGGCGAGCAGGATTGCCATTTCGATAAATAACGCCGCGTATAAAAACGGCTGTACGGCAATGGCTGCCACCATCAGTGCAATGATCATAAAACCCAGCGGTACCATCCGTGGCGCTGTCTTCGCAGCTTCTGCCCCGAAGAACCAGAGCGCTGCAGCGCCATAGATCAATGCCAGCAACGAACCTTCCGTCGGCGGGATGACGAGGGAGCGTCCGAGAATGAGGAGCCCTGAGTCGATCTTGAGCGAGAAGGAGGCTACTTTCAATGCCGCTTCGATCGGAACGAATTGGGCGATCAGCGCCAGGATGACGGCGAGCGAACCGCCAAGCAGACTTAGGATGCGCTGGTTGTTGATGAAGAGCAGAAAAATTCCCATGGCCATAGGGAGGAGGATCCACAGGGAGGGCGCATTCATGCAGACTCCGTCTCCTGTGGCGTGGAGGCGATCAGCAGATAGGCGCCCACCAGGGCCAGCCCAAGGTTAATGACTGCCAGGAGGGCGGCGACCAGAACCGATCCCTCCACGGTGGAATAAAGGATCTCGAATCCGGAGAGCACGGTCATCAACCCGATGGCGACGTGCATAATGCGCGCAGTAATGCCGAGATGAAGAAGTCCCATGCCGATGAGCAAAAGACCTCCATTGGTGACGGGGAAACCGGCATCGGCCATGATCGTATCCACACCTGGTGTGACGACCGCCACGATCAGCACCACCGTGGCCGCCGCGAACAGTTGGAAAAGCCAGCCACGTGGCAAAACGTTCTCATCTGCCGAATCTTCACTGGAAAGGCCGGAGCGGGTCATGCCCAGAATGGCAGCCGACATCCAGCCAGCCACTACTTTGACAGAAGCCATTCCGATGGGCCAATGTTGAAGAGTCAGTACGAACATACCCAGGTATTGAGCAGCCAGGAGAATAATGCTCCAGCGCCAGTCACGTACAAACAGCAGGCCTGCCGATGTAATCACCATCAGGACAACGGCGATCCAGGCAAATGTCAATTCCATGACTCAGGGATTCCTTTGCGCAAAAAATGAAACGAAAAGCACCAGCACCAGCAAGGTCCACATGACCCCGCTCTCACCCTCCAGCACATTGGAGATCGCATTGCTCACCCGTCCCAACTGGCGGTAGAGATTCCACAGGAGCCGGTAAATCCAATCGATCCAGGAGACGGTCGCAGGTCTCACCCAATGGGCGCGGACCGGATTAAGGATGCGCAGACGCGGGGTCAGCCAGGTCAAGCCGGCAATCAGAATTGTAGTGAGGACAGATACAAACAAGTTTCCGAGCTGCAGGGTTCCATTCCAGCCATACAAGCCAAGCAGAATGGTGATCAGCAGGAGAAGGGTGATGCCCACCGGATAAACATTCTTTGCCCAGATGGGCTGGTCTTCGCTGCTGATACGTGTGGTGGTGCGCAAACTGTGACGGACAAATCCGGCGACCAGCATGGCATGTGCTCCGATCAGAAAGGGCCATGCCAGCCAGCCCAGCAGGGGAGGGACCAGACCGCTGTTCCAGCCTGTGGCCGTCAGGGAGAAGGGCAGTGCCGATATTCCAAAGGCTCCGATCAGGAGCGCGCGCGTGAGCCATTTATTTTGTTCTGAGGATAAGAACAACGCGCCGCCTGCCAGCACCAGGCCACATCCCCAGGCCGTTGCACCAACCGGATTGGCGCGCAGCGCCGCAGCCACTGCCAGTGATCCCATGCCGATCAACCAGAAGGGTCTTCCTGTTAATTCGTCCGGGGCGCGCAGCCACTGCCAGCCTGCGTACGCAGCAGCCAACGATACCAGGATCGACAGGTAAGGCGTAATGGGAGAGGCAAGGCTCGTGGGTGGGATTCTCGCCAGCAGGATCAAGCTTGAAGCGGCGGAAATCATGCGCAAGCCGGTTCCAAACCCGCGCCGCAGTGACGAATCGCCTGAATAGGGAAGGTGAAGCGGCAGCACGCCAATACGCAAACCCGCTGCCAGCACCAGGTACAAGCCGGCCTGTGGAGGCGCGGAACGGAAATCCAGCGTCTGTCCACTGGCGACGCTCATCATATCTGCCCATAACAGCACAAAAATGCCAGCCGCGCGCGAGGCAAACGCGGTCACCGTACGTTCGCTCCGCCCGGGATCCTTCACCACTCGCATCTGCGCGATCAATTCGGAAATGTCAATTGCCGACCAGATCAATACAAGAGTCAGCGGGTTGTCGGCAAGAACGGCAAGGATGCCCAGAGCGGTCAGGATCAGGGTCCCCATCCAATTGATGGCCCGGGGAAAATTACTGCGCGCGACGGCCGTAAGGATAATGGAAAGGCATAGCGTGGCGAGGCTCAGTGCAAAGGTCCAGGCAATCCCATCCCCGACAAACGTCGGCGATTGGCTGAACAACAATTCGGGCTGCCAGGCTGGGAATTGGAGAGAAACCGGCATTTGCACCTGCCATGCCAGGACGCTGATCCATCCAAGGAGTGCCCCGCCGGTCGCGATTAACCAGTTGTAACGGAAATTCGGCGCTGTAAGCTGCAGTACAAGCAGGAGGACGGCCGTAAGCAGCAATGTTGTAACGGTTATGAGAATAAACATGCAATCGTAATTTTATCAGGTTTGCAGGTCACCCCATTTGTTGTAGAATTCAGCCCATGCGGCTTCCTCATTTCAGAATGCTGTTGATTTTGTTGGTCGTTTTAGTTTCTTCCTGCAGCATTCCATCAGACGACACTCCTCAGAGTGCGATCCCTTCAGCGACTCCTTTTCAGCCCCTTACAGAAAACCCCTCGGACTCACCCTACACTGGTGCAGCCCCCACGCCTCTTAATCTGCCCACTTTTACTCCTCTGCCACCCACTCCCACAGAACGGGTGATCCTGCCGGAGTTACTTCCTGTAGGCGTCAATGTTCCCGCGTTCACCCTACCGAAGGACCTGAATCCCCTGACCGGCCTGCCTCCTTCAGACCCAGCGTTGATGGAACGCCGCCCCCTCGCGATCAAAGTGGCGAACTACCCGCGTTATAACCGCCCGCAGGCGGGGTTGACCCTGGCAGACAATATCTACGAATATTACATCGAAGGTGGGCTCACGCGCTTCATTGCCGTATTTTACGGTAACAACTCTGAGTGGGTGGGACCGGTTCGTTCGGGGCGTTACTTTGATGAGCATATCCAGCGTATGTACCATGCGTATCTGGTGTTCAAATTTGCCGACCCGCGGGTCGAAAGCCATTTGGAGACCACACCTGACGTGGCTCCGTTCCTTGTCGTTCCGAGCATCGGTTCGTGCCCCCCATTTAGCCTGAAGCCGGATCGGGATATTGAGGCGTATAACAATTCCTACTTCAATACGACGTTATGGGAAGATTGCGTGTCGCGGGATGGATTGGAAAATGAGCGTCAGGCAATCCGGAATGGTTTTTTCAGTGAGACGGCGCTCTTGTCGGCGCTGCGTGGCACGAAAATGTATACCTATTATTCACCGGATTCCTATAATTACTGGCTTTTCGATCCGAAGACAAAACAATATATCCGTTATCAGGAATTAAGCGATAACCGCAGCGACAAACCGGAAACATATGATGTGTTGACCGACTTCGTCACCGGGGAGGCTGTCCATGCAGCCAATGTGGTATTCATCCTGGTACACCACAACTTCTCGAATACATTCGATGAAGAGGATGAGGTCTACCAGATCGACCTGACCGACTCGGGGGAAGCATACGTCTTTCGCGATGGAGTGGGCATCCCGGCGCGCTGGATCCGCACCAATCAGGACCAGCCGCTTCTTTTGACCACCTTGAACGGCGCACCGATCTATATGCGTCCAGGAATCACGTTCTATGAAGTGCTCGGTGCAGCCTCCTATGTGGACCAGGATGCGGGGGAATGGAATTTCCACCACGCCACACCGTGAGATGCGGGCGGGTGAGGATCACCCCCTTGTGTGGCGAAGCAGTCCTGGTGTTACAATAAGCCTCGATGACACTTGACCCCACATTTGTAAGCAATCTCATCCTTGTCTTGACTGGTTTCGGCGGGGCGTTCCTCGCCGCCCTCTGGATCTCCCTGGTCATCTGGACGTATCGTGATATCCGCACGCGTGCCCGCGATCCACTGGTACAGACTCTTGCGACACTGCTGGTGGCTGTTCTCAATCTGCCAGGCATCCTGGTCTACTTGATCCTCCGTCCACCGCGCACGCTGGAAGAAGAGTACCAGCGGACATTAGAAGAGGAAGCTCTTTTGCAGGCGTTGGAAGACCTACCGTTGTGCCCGGGCTGTGAACGACGGGTCAAGGATGACTGGCAGGTCTGCCCGAACTGTCACACCAAGCTCAAGAAGAATTGCGAGAACTGCAACCGGCTTATGGAATTGCCGTGGAATATCTGTCCGTATTGCGGAACGCCCGCGGCAGGTATGCGCCGGGACGCAAGTACCAGCGTCGACGATGCCCTGCGGGGCTTGAAATTGAACGACGAACCCGGGGAAGTGAAGGTCGAATAAATCTTAAAGTGACGGCGCAAGTCGTCACTTACTTTGTAGTGAAACCATGAAAATCGAATCCATAACACTCCATCATATATCTATGCCTCTCGTCGCGCCCTTTGAGACCTCCTTTGGGCGCGAGACCGACCGTCAATGTGTATTGATCACTCTGCAAGCCGAGGGACTCATCGGCTACGGCGAATGCGTCGCGACCCGCGATCCCGGCTACAACTACGAGACCACCGGGACTGCCTGGCACATCCTCAAGGATTTCATCGCTCCCCTGATCCTCAATCAGGATGTGACTGATGCTCAGGATTTTCAACAACGCGTCGAGGGAATCCGAGGGCATCATCTCGCGAAGGCAGGCGTGGAAATGGCGCTGTGGGACCTGCTCGGGAAACGGGACGGGAAGTCGTTAAAGGAAATGTTCGGCGGTTCACAGGACAGAGTTGAGGTGGGTGTATCGATCGGGATCCAGGAGTCGGCGTCCGCCCTGGTGCGAACGGTCCAGTCCTATCTGGAAAAAGGGTACCGCCGCGTTAAGATCAAGATCAAACCCGGGCGCGAGGTCGAAGAGACCTCCACGGTCCGTCGCGCGTATCCGGATCTGCGTCTGCAGGTGGACGCAAACTCTGCCTATACGTTGGAGAATGCCAACACGCTCAAACCTCTCGATGACCTGGACCTGCTGTTGATCGAACAGCCCTTGTACGAAGATGATATTTGGGATCATCGCAAGCTGCAGGCGGAGTTCAAGACACCAATCTGCCTTGATGAGAGTGTCATCTCGCCGCGGCATGCCCGTTACGCGCTGGAGATGGAAGCCTGCAAGATTATCAACATCAAGCCGGCACGCGTTGCCGGGTTGAGCCAGGGGATTCTGATCCATGATTATTGCCGATCTCGCAGCGTGCCGGTCTGGTGCGGCGGTATGCTGGAAACAGGTGTGGGGCGTGCCTCGAACCTGGCGATTGCCTCTCTCCCCGGATTTGTTCTGCCGGGCGATATCTCAGCCTCTGTTCGTTACTATCGGCGCGATATTACAAACGAGCGTTTTGTGCTGAACGACGATAGTACCATCGATGTGCCAGACGGCCCCGGCCTGGGTGTCACAATCGACAAAGAGGCGTTAAAGCAATTCACCCTGTCAGAGATGTTCCTAAAAGCCGAATAGTATAATTCGAGCGTCATGCATTCAAACAATGTAAATGTCGTTGCGACGACAAGATTGCCTCGCCAGATATTGATCCTGGCAACTTTATGTATTTTATTGCTTTCCGCCTGTGGAATACCAGCTACAACAGCTTTTCTCTCACAAGCCGCTCCAAAGTCTCTCCCCAAATATGCATCCGTTCAGGCTGCAACCTTTACACCTACGCCGGCAACGGTCTTTGTGCACGATACAGCTACTCTGGTGTTTGCGCTTGTTGCTCCATTCCCAACCGTCACCGAGGGTGTGTCCTCTGAAGACTTGAAGCATGCGTGGGCTGAGGGAAGGGCTCCTGCACCGTTCACCGGGCACCCGCTCTTCGTGGCAGAATCCACGGCTGCCGCGTTGCGCGCCCTCTGGGGTGAGCCGGCAAAGTCTGCAGTCCGGTTGATCCCGGCAGAGCAACTGCTCGAAGCAGCCTGGTCAGAGATCCCGTCGTGGGGGATTGTCCCTTTTGACATGCTGGAGCCAAAATGGAAGGTCTTGACGATTGACGGTCAATCGCCCATTCGCAAGAATTTTGATTTATCCGGTTATCCGCTGGTTGTAACTCTTCTCCTTCAATCGCAAAGCAGCGATGAGCCTTCGGTGATCAGCCTTCCGCCCACGAACTACGATCCCAACCAGTTGACCACTGTCATCATGACCGGCGTGACCGCCCTTGTCCGCGCCACGGCGGTGACGATGGAGATCAAGGGGACCACGTATCCCGGCGAACGAATCCGCGACCTGATGCGCGAAGCGGACATCACACACGTGAGCAACGAGATCCCGTTCTTCACAGGCTGCACCTATCCCAAATCGAACCAGGTCGCGCTGGTCTTTTGCAGCGATCCCAAGTATATCGATTTGCTGACCGACATTGGAGCCGATGTCATCGAATTGACAGGCAATCACTTTGCCGATCGCGGCTCGGCGGGGATGCGGGAAACGATCGCGATCTATCAGGAAAAGGGTCTTCCGTATTTCGGCGGTGGCCTGGATCTCAAGGATTCGCTCGAGCCAGCGTTGTTCGAGGTGAATGGCAACCGGATCGCCTTCATCGGCTGCAATAAACCGGATGTCGGCCGCTTCCCCACGGCAACGGATTTCCAACCGGGCGCGGCGCCGTGTAATTTCCCCTATCTCACCCGCAGAATTAATGCACTGAAGGCACAGGGTTATGTGGTGATCTCCACATTCCAGTGGAACGAAAGCTATGACTCGCGTCCCAGCCCTCAGCAGATGGATGACTTTCGACAGATGGCGGACGCCGGCGCCTCGATCGTCAGCGGCAGTCAGGCGCATTACGCCCAGATGATGGAATTCTATGACGATACCTTCATCCACTACGGGCTCGGCAATCTGTTCTTTGACCAGATGGGCGACCAGGATTGGATGCCGCGCGGCATCCGCCGTGAGTTCTTTGACCGGTATGTGATTTATGATGGCAGGTTGATCAGCGTTGAATTGATTACGGCGATGCTGGAAGACTATGCCCGCCCGCGCTTGATGACGGAGCAGGAACGCTCAGGATTTCTACAAGAATACTTTTCTTACAGCGGGTGGATCCCGTTCAGCACCACCCCAACGCCCACGATCACGCCCACCTTGACTCCGATGTCCATCCCGGCCTTTTCCGGGACACCGACTCGTTTTCCTACGAACACGCCGACGCCCTGATTTTGCTCCAGGCGGCTGGAGCTTTTTGTCAAAAGGAGTTCGATATGACAATCTATGATATTTCCGTGACCATTTCCCCGAATCTCCCCACCTGGCCCGGCGATCCGGGCCTGCAACTGGAACAGTTTGAATCCATGGACGAGGGAGCGCACGCAAATGTCACCAAGATCAGCACAAGCGTCCATCTGGGCACACACGTCGACGCTCCGCATCATTTCCTCAACGATAACCGCACGGTGGAAGAGCTGCCTCTCGATGTCCTGACAGGACCGTGCTATGTGGTGCAGCTGCCGGATGGGATCGAAGCGATCACTGCCGACGTGCTGGATCGGACGGAGATCACGTCCGCGATGAAACGGGTCCTCTTCGGTACACGGAATTCCCATCTGTGGGCGCGCGGCGAAACCGCTTTCCAAACGGATTTCGTAGCCATCACCGAAGATGGCGCGGAGTGGCTCGTCGAGCGCGGTGTGCAACTCGTCGGCGTAGATTACCTTTCCGTCGCTCCCTACGGCGACTCGGTGCCGACGCACACCGTGCTGCTCCACGCCGGCGTTGTGGTCGTCGAGGGTTTGAATCTCGCAAATGTCATGCGCGGGTTCTATGACTTGTATTGTCTGCCATTGAAGATCGCAGACTGCGATGGGGCGCCGGCTCGAGCGATCCTGATTCAGTCATGATGTTAAAACGATGATGAGAACCTGCCAGGGGGTATGATATTCAAAACATGATTCCATACCAGGGGATGGTGACCAATGCAGCTAAAGGACAAATACTTCGGAATGACACGCACACAACTCGGCATCCTTGCCGGTTTGGCAGTGACCGCCTGCCTGCTTTTTGGGCTTGCAGGCTGGTTTGTCTTGCGAGGTGGCTTTAACCGGTTTTCTGAAACGCCGCAAAGCGCCTCTGTTTCTCAATCGACCGCCACACCGTGGGCCATCCCATCGCCTGCTCCGACGGCGACATCCACGGCACTTCCGTATGAAACTCTGATCCCCAGCGGCTGGTCTCAGTTCAAAACCGGGCTTGTGGAACTCTGGCTGCCTGCCGAATTTCAACCTGGAGACCCTCAATTCTTCAACAATTCCTCCAATACAGCCATTGGCGAATTAATCCTGAAAGGCTCTGGCTCCGAATCATCGCTGTATCAGACGCTTGTCCTCGTCTCCTATGAGCCGCTGACCGCAGAGTCTTTAGATGTCTACCTGGATGCGGAAGTAGCCAGACTCCCGGCAGATATCCGTATCGCCGAAAGAAGGAGAGTCACCCTCAATGGGACAGAGGCAGTGCGTTTCGTTTTTGAAACGCGTTATAACAATGTGGAGGTCAATGACCTGACCTATGTTTTCCTGGATGGGGGTACGATCTGGTATGTGGAATATATAGCGCAAATCAACGAGTTCTTTGAGAAGCTATCTGTCTTTGAGAAAAGCGCACAAACATTTCGGGTTGTGAGATAGTTCCTCCGTCCTGAGCGAAGCAAGTGTGCGCCGAGCGCAGTCGAAGGACAAGTTTGGAGTATAGGCGCGTCGTCTGTGCCGTATAAAAGCTGCTAATCAAAATAAATATTCAAGTCCGAACAATCGAAGCGATTGCCGCAGTTGGGGCAGGTAACTTTGCAGTTCTTCTCATACATCTCGTGACCGCACCGGTCGCAGATGTATTTCTTTTTCTGGGCGCGTCCTTCCTCCCAGCGAACGGGTTTCAACAGCGAGTTGTCAAAATCGGAGATTCGTTCCGTCCCCAGCCTTCTGACCTCGTCGATGACGACCTCGGCATCTCGCCGTAAATCTCCTACCCTGATCCCTCTACAAATATCGGGCCAATCTCTGACCCATCGCTGGCTGCGGGCGTAGACCTTGACCGCGCCATTATAGTTCCTGCGCGTGACGTGCAGGTACACGACTGCTATTTGCAGAATGCCGCGATAGAGGTCGCGCACCTGGCTCCGTTCCGCGTTCCAGGCGTCTTCCAGCGCTTCGTGTGCTTCGAAATATTGGCCTGCATTGAACAGTCGTAATCCCTCCGCAGCTTGCGGGTGAAGAGGCGCTTGACAAAGGTCGCTAATGGAATCGCTCATCGGCTTTCTTTCTTTGGATCTCCGGGACACTTTCTCGAATCAGTCATGGCGAGGGTGTCTGTAATTATATTCGTAATGGTAAAATTCATCTTCGATCATGCGTTCCTTACTCAGAAATAAACGCCTGGTTTTATTGCTGGCTGTCCTGGCGCTCGGGGCTTTGACGGTGCTTGCCATCAGTCTGAATGGAGTTCCCTTTCGCGAGGCGCAGCGTTATGCCAGGGAAGAAGCAGAACTGCCTTCGTTCGCTACGGCGGAGCTTCCCCAGGTGCTGGTGGAAGTCCCCTTCTGGAAACAGCTGCTTTTCCTGGGATCCCTCGTACTGCTGATCATTCTGATCGGTTTATTGTTGTCGCCGGAAGCCCGCAAGCGGATGTTTGTAATGCTGATTCGGATGGCATTTACGTTCTGGGCGATCTATTATTTTGTAAAAAACTATGGGGTGAACTTTTTAGGCTTTCAAACCGCAGGAACTGATGCAGGTCCAGACAGCACGGGAGAGATGCCGCCCATGCCCCAATTCATACCGCCCCAGGTCTCACCTGTGTTTTCGTATTTGATCAGCTTTGCTTTTGCCCTGCTCTGGCTGGCCGTTCTCTGGGTGCTGTATCGCGGCTGGAAGAAATATCAGGCTTCAAAGAACTCGAAACCGCTCGATGAGATTGCCAGGATCGCCCGTTCTTCTCTGGATGACCTCACCTCAGGCAGGAACTCTACGGATGTCATTATCAATTGCTATTTGCGGATGAGCGAGGTGGTTTCCAATACACGCCAGCTTCAGCGTGAAATTGCCATGACCCCTCACGAGTTTGCACTGCGCCTGGAGCGGGCCGGTTTGCCGGGTGATGCGGTGGGCAGGTTGACGGGGTTGTTTGAAGGGGTCCGTTACGGAGATCGCAAATCGGGTCCGAAGGATGTCAATGAGGCCGTGAGTTGTCTCAAGACCATCCTGCATTATTGCGGGGAACCGGTATGACTCCGGTGCGGCGGCGTCTCATCCTGGCGGGTGCACTTCTCGTAGCAGCGCTTCTGGCTTTCCCTTTGCGGGAAGCAATTTATGAAACGATCGTGGTCCCGTTTGCCTACATCGCATGGTACGTGGGTTTGCTGTACCGGTCGCTTTCGCAGGGAATCTGGTGGTGGGTCCTGATCGGGATGGTGCTCTTGCTGCTTGCCTTCAGCCTGGTGCCAGAATCTCGATATCGTGGCCGCGAGCGTCCCAAATCCAAGCCTGCGCAGGGACCGGTGGAGAACTTTGCCCTATCGATGCGCAGAGCGGATGAGGGAATCTACTTTCGATGGCTGGTCGCCAACAGGCTGGGCAAGCTCGCGTACCGGATCCTGCTTCAGCGGGAAAGCGGCAGACCGCGCTCGGTCTTTGCCCCCTTACGGGCACCGGACTGGGCGCCGCCTGCGCAACTGCAAAATTATCTGGAGACCGGATTGCACGGGTCGTTTGCCGATTTTCCCCAAGCCAGGCGTCCCTTCGCGACCCCGCAAAAAACGCCTCTTGATCTGAACGTCCTGGAGGCGGTCGAATTTCTCGAATCACACGTGGAAGATGGTTTCTAGCCACAGAGTTTGAGCCTTGAGGGATCATCTCAGCTCAATGCCTCTCTGGATATTTTCTCATTGGAGTAAATCTTAATGGATATTTCCCAGGTTTCATCGCTGAGTAAGCAGGTCATCGCGGAGGTGGAACGGGCGGTGGTTGGAAAACGCGCCCTGCTCGAGATGATGATGGCATCCATGCTGGCAGGTGGACATATCCTTCTCGAGGATTTTCCGGGTCTTGGCAAGACGCTCGTCGCGCGTAGTTTTGCCGCGGTGCTGGGGCTGGAGTTCAAGCGCATCCAGTTCACACCGGATCTTCTGCCGGGCGATATCACTGGCGGGTATATCTTCAACCGTACGAAGAACGAGTTCGAGCTCCGTAAAGGTCCCGTCTTTGCGAACATCGTCCTGGCAGATGAGATCAACCGCGCCTCCCCGAAAACCCAGTCCGCGCTGCTGGAAGCGATGCAGGAGGGGCAGGTGACGATTGAAGGGGAATCGTTGCCGCTGCCCTCTCCATTCCTGGTACTCGCCACGCAAAACCCGATCGAATACGAGGGGACGTTCCCGCTGCCTGAAGCGCAGCTCGACCGCTTCATGCTCAAGCTTACGGTTGGCTATCCCAGCCTGGAAGAGGAGAAATTGATCCTGCGCCGCCGCCGCGAACGACGACAGGATGAGGTTGCCTTGCGTGAAGTGACCGAGTCCAGACAAGTGCTGGAGATGCGCGAGGCAGTGGAAACTATCCATGTGAATGCTGACCTTGAAAATTACATTGCGCTCCTGGTCCATGCCACGCGTACAGACCGGCGCGCCTCGGTGGGGGCGAGTCCGCGCGGATCGCTGGCATTCCTCAAAATCTCGCGTGCCAATGCCGCCATCGAGAACCGCGATTTCATCACACCCGACGATATCAAGCGCTACGCGATCCCGGTGCTGGGTCATCGCGTGATCCTTCAGCCTGAATTCTGGATGTCCCGTCAGGTCACCGATGATGTGGTTAAAGATGTACTTGAAAAAACGCCCGTGCCGGTGGTGAAGTAATCCTCGCGCTCCCGACACCTGCACCTGGCGCACACCCCCTGGCACCGTACGCCAGGACAGGTGTGAGCCGAACCGGATCGTCTTCAAATCGACAGATACGCGGCGCTGGCACCTGTTCGCTCCGCTCGTGTGAGATGCAATGTCCCGTTCACTTCTTCTGAGCCTTCTCACGTATGCGCTTCTCCTGGCAGGCATGCTGACTGTGCAGGGGGAGTTCATCGCGTTGGCGCTGCCGCTCGTCACCTATTTGCTGATCGGCTATTTACAGGCGCCGGAAACTATAAAACTCGCAGCGACGCGGCACTTGAGCGCTGAACGCGTCTCCCCCAATGCCAATGTCGATGTAACGGTGACGGTGACCAATCATGGCGCGAGCCTGGAAGAGGTTCTACTTGATGATCCGATGCCTGAAGGCTTGGTCCTCAACTCCGGATTCAGCCGTCATTTGCTGGCGCTTAAAAAAGGGGAGTCGTATGCCTTTACGTATACCGCTTCCGGTCCGCGCGGCGGCTATGTGTTCGAGTCTCTCGATGTCAGGGTCAGTGATCATATCGCGGTCAGCACTTCCATCGCACGGGTAGAGGCGAAGGGGCGGTTGTTCATCCTTCCCCCGGTGACACGCATCCGCCCGGTTGCGATCCGCCCGCGGCGTACGCGTGTCTACGCTGGATCGATCCCGGCTCGGGCTGGCGGCACAGGGACGGAATTCTTCGGCGTGCGCGAGTATCAACCGGGTGACGCGCCGAGCTCCATCAATTGGCGTGCCAGCGCCCGCTACCTGGATAAGCTGTACGCCAATGAATTTCAACAGGAACGTGTGGCGGACGTGGCGATCGTACTCGATGGCCGGTTGCGGACGAACGAGTTCGCGGGCCGTCACTCACTGTTTGAATATTCCGTGCAAGCCGCGGCCTCGCTTGCCGATGCGTTGTTGACCCAGGGCAACCGGGTGGGACTGCTGGTGTACGCCACGTACCTCGCCTGGACGCTTCCTGGCTACGGAAAGATACAACGCGAACGGATCCTGCACGCCCTGGCGAATGCGAAAACCGGTGAGAGCCAGGTATTTTCCGATCTTGAACATATCCCCACGCGCTTATTTCCGGCGGAGTCGCAGATCATTCTGGTCTCGCCATTATTGGAGGATGATTTTCCAACCCTTCTGCATTTACGTGCCCAGGGCTATGAAGTGATGGTGATCAGCCCGAACCCGGTCAAATTTGAGCTGTCCTATCTGCCCACGAACGAACTCGTTCAACTCGCGAGCCGCGTAATTCGTATGGAACGTACGCTTCTTCTGCAAAAGATGGGACGTGCCGGAATCCATGTACTGGACTGGGATGTTGCCGAGCCATTCGATCACTTCGTCCGGCGCAGGCTCGGGCGAACGCCATTCTGGCTGCGCGCGGTTGGGAGATAAGGGCTAGGCCGAGAGAAAATTTATTAAGATCTCTGAGACTCTGTCTCTCCGTGGCTTAAAATACAATCATGACAATCATCGCATTCGTGTTGAGCATTCTCCTGGGGACCATTTCGCTTGCCATTGGGTACTCGCAGGCGGGAGCCTTCACATACTCGCTTTGGTTTTTGCTGCTGGCGGCGATCTGGCTCGTTACCCATTTTCGCAAGTGGTACTGGTTCTCCTCCATCGCTCTTCTGCTGATCGTTTTTGGAGCGGCCTATGGCGTGTGGCGGGAATTTTCAACCGTCTGGATGCTGCTGGGGGCGCTGGGCGGCTTGCTCGGCTGGGACCTCTCGGACTTCGCGCGGCGCTTGAGCTATGCCTCGCCTATGGACGATACCCGCAGCCTGGAGCGCCTCCATCTAGAGCGTGTAGGCATCGTCGCTGCGCTGGGATTTGGGCTGGCGATCCTCAGTGTGGTCATTCGCGTTGAGCGGCTGGCGTTTGAGGTGGCAGTCGGATTGGTGTTACTCGCCGCTTTAGGACTAACGCGCCTGGTGATTGGATTGAGAAAATACTGACATCCTGTACTAATGCTTATTCGGGGGGCAGCACCCCTTCAGGACCAGAAACTATTTTCATTGACTCAGCCATTCGGATCAAATCATTGGCTGAGACGTAGGTTCCTACTGTCTCAAGGGTATAGAGCGAATCCTTTATGCTCCAAGACAACTGGAGGCCAAGCGTTTCGTCCCACTCACGTTGCGCCTGCGGATTTTCAGATGAATTCGGAGCCAGCCGTCCAAAAATCAGGATGGCAGGCTGACCATTAATATCTATTTCCTCATACATTCCTGGCAGTGCATAGGGACGCGCTCCTCCTGTTTTGGGAACTACAAAGAGCCGAATTGTTTCTTGTTCATTGTTGCTCCACATTCCAATGATGTCTTCATAAGCAGATCCTGAATCAGGGAGCTGAGTTGGCGAAAACCCGTCTGGTATCCAAGCTGGCGGGAGATAGTCATATCTGGGGAGTAACATCAATATCTCGCCATCTACAATCATTGTAGGAAGGCTGCCTGGAGTAGGTATCGGCTGTGCTGTTTGAACTTCTATTCCAGGCTGTGGGTTGCTAAACTCCACAAGCCAGAAATCCCCAATTGGAACATACCGGATCCATAATCTTATCTGGGACCAGGCGACCAGGATGAGTACGCCAAGGAGAATCAGCGCGACTTGCAGCCTCCGAGAGATTCTTTGCACGGGGTCTATTTGTGCTTTTGAATGGTACTTTGTATCCATTGAAATTTTTGTATACAGGGATTGCGCAAAGTCCGCAGGGACTTTGGGCAGAGCCTTGTAGATGAAATCATCGTTCATTTTCATGCTCCCATTGTTCCTTCAGACGGCTGACGATGCGATGCAGGATCGTGCCGACATTACTCTCCGTGATCCCTATCATCCTTGCGATTGAGCGGTTTGTGAATTGCGCACCATATTTCAGGGAGAATATTTCCCGCTCACGTTCTCGGAAAGAAGTCAGCATGGACGCCAGTCTTTCAAACTCTTCCTGGCGTGTTGCGATCTCTTCGGTGGGACGGTCGACCGGTTCCGTAAGTGACCTATCGATGTCCTCCACCGGCTTGCTCTGACGAAAGTGACGGATCGCTACGTGATGTGCGATTCCAAACAGCCAGTTGGTGAAGGTACCGAGGTCTTTTCGGTATCGCTCACGATCGCGCCAGGCACGCTCAAATGTGGCGGCAGTCAGATCCTCCGCCTCCAGCCGGTCTCCCATGCGGAGGCAGAAGTAGTGATAGACCCTGGGCAGCAGTTCTTCATAGATGGCTGCCCAGTCAATTTCTGCGGCTGAAGCTGAGTCCGTTAGCTTGGCTTTTTCGAATGTGCTCATCCTGCTATGTTATTCGCGAAACCGGGAGAAGTATCACAGTCATTTTCGAAAGTGGAATGTCGGCAAGGCTGTAGTAGCAGGGCTTTGAAC
>Ga0114129_10002646_pt1 | contig 24923 bp, 28 predicted proteins | sample RhiMetdeltSRZDD1_FD_80071 | JGI IMG/M metagenome (GOLD analysis project Ga0114129, IMG submission 80071) | Populus rhizosphere microbial communities from Tennessee, USA - Rhizosphere MetaG P. deltoides SRZDD1 (version 2) (version 2) | ecosystem: Host-associated > Plants > Roots > Rhizosphere >...
CGTCCGATCCTTCGCGTTCTGGTTGTAGTCGAGAAACACGCCGTGGCGCTCCTCCTTCCACCATTTGCTCGTCGCCAACCCGGGCGCTCGGCGCTCCACCTCGCGCGCGAACGCGAGCGCGGCACGGCGCACCTGATCGAACCTCCACCGCTGCTCGATGCGCACGTACACGTGCATCCCGCGCGATCCTGAGGTCTTCGGCCAGCCGACGAGCCCCAGGTCGTCGAGCGTTGAGCGAACCACGTGCGCGACCTGACGAATCTGCGTCCATGGGACGCCCGGCACGGGATCGAGATCGACCCGCAGCTCGTCGGGGTGATCGAGATCGTCGGCGCGAACCGGATGCGGATGGAGCTCGAGGCAGGCGAGGTTGGCCATCCACGCGAGCGTCGCGGCATCGCGCGGCACGACTTCTTCGGCGGTGCGGCCGGAGGGAAAACTCAACGCGACGACTTCGACCCATGGCGGCCGCGAATCGGGTGCGCGCTTCTGATAGAAGAACTCGCCGTCGATGCCATTGGGGTAGCGGACGAGGACCGTGGGTCGCCCGCGCGCGCCGCGCAGGGCGCCCTCCGAGACGGCGAGGTAATAGCGCACGAGGTCCAGTTTCGTGTAGCCCCCATCGGGAAACAGCACCTTGCGCGGGTTCGAGATCGTCACCTCGCGCCCCGCGACGGTCACGATCTCCTGTTCGGCCGCACGAGCCATCAGGTTGACAACCCGGCGGACTGTACTTCGTGCAGCCGGCGTTCGAGAAAGCGGCGCTCGGCGTCGTTCGTCGCGAGCGCAACCGCTCGGGCATAGCTCGTTGTCGCTTCGGCGGATCGTCCGAGCCGGCGCAGCAGATCCGCGCGCGTCGCGTGAAACAGGTGGTAGCCATCGAGATCGCCTTCAGCGGCGAGCGCATCGACCAGCGCGAGCGCCGGATCGGGCCCGTCCACCATGGCGATCGCCACGGCGCGGTTCAGCGACACGATCGGCGACGGCTGCACGCGTTCGAGAACGTCGTAGAGGCGGACGATCTGCGGCCAGTCGGTGTCTTCCGCGCGGGCGGCCTGGCAGTGCAGCGCCGCGATGGCAGCCTGCAGCGCGAACGGACCTGGTCCGCCGCGTAGCGCCTCTTCGACCAGCGGCAGCGCCTCGGCAATCTGTTCCTGATTCCAGCGCCCGCGATCCTGCTCCTCGAGGACGACGAGATCGCCGGCGGCGTCCGAGCGGGCGTCGCGCCGCGAATCGTGCAGCAGCATCAGCGCCACGAGCGCCGTCGCTTCCGACCGCGGCGGCGTCAACAGTGTTCGGACGAGCCGCCCGAGACGGATCGCCTCCGCCGACATGTCCGTTCGAACGAGCGGCGCACCTCGAGTTGGCGCGTAGCCTTCGTTGAAGACGAGATAGATCACCGTCAGAACAGCGTCCAGCCGCGCCGGCATGTCGTTCGTGTCGGGAACGACGTAGGGGATTCCTGCGTCGCGAATCTTTCGTTTTGCCCGCACCAGCCGCTGGGCCATCGTCGCGGGCGGTACGAGAAACGCCCGAGCGATCTCATCGGTGTCGAGTCCTCCGAGCGTCCGAAGCGTCAACGCGACCTGGGCCTCGGGCGCGAGGGCGGGATGGCAGCAGGTGAAAATCAGTCGAAGGCGATCGTCGGGGATCTCGTTGGTGTCGTAATCGGGCTCGTCGACCGTCCGGTTGAACCAGGACGGTCCGTGCGATTCGAGCGCCTCGGAGGACTTCTGGCGCCGCCGGAGCCGGTCGATCGCCTTGTGGCGGGCCGTCTGAATGATCCATGCGCGTGGATACTCGGGAACGCCGGCCTCGCGCCATTGATCCACGGCGGCCGTAAACGCTTCCTGCGCCGTCTCTTCCGCCAGATCGAAGTCGCCCAGCAGCCGGATGAGGGTGGCTACGATCCGACCCCAGTCGCCCCTGTAGACGGCGTCGACCGCGGCCGCAGTGTCCTGTACCCCGTGGGACATACCCGATGGTAAATACTTTGGCGGTGAGCTGTCGATCCGGGCCCTGGTCGTTCGATTCACTGACGGAGGCACACATGAAATACATGCTGCTGATTCACGACGACGAGAAGGCGTGGGCGAAGCTGAGCGAGGCGGAGCGGGGGAAGATCTACGCGGAATACGGTCAGTTCGGCCAGAGCGTAAAGGCGTCCGGCAACTATCTGGCTGGCGCACAGCTCCAGCCGACGACGATGGCGACCAGCGTTCGCGTACGCGATGGCAAACGCCTCGTCACCGACGGACCCTTCGCGGAAACCCGCGAACAGCTCGGCGGGTACTATCTGGTCGAGGCGAAAGACCTCGACGAGGCGATCGGGATTGCCGCGAGGATTCCGTCGGCGAAAGTGGGGACGATCGAAGTGCGGCCGGTTGTCGAGATGGGGCAGCCGGCGGCGACCGCCACCGTCTGAACGTAGAATGACCGGGCATGCGCGTTGCGATCGTCGGCGGCCCGGGCATCGGGAAGAGCACGCTCGTCCGGCAGCTCGCTGACCTGTATCACAACGCCGCGTACGGGGAGGGCGAAGAAGGCGTCTGGGATCCACGAGTCCTCGAAGACATCGATGCGGGTCGGAACTCCGTCGGTGTCACGGCCTACTTCGCCCGTCTTTACGACGCAAACTATCGCGACGCCGCCGAGAACGACCGACCGGGGAAAGTCATCTTCTTCGAAGGTGCGCGCATCACGCTCGAAGCCCATATCGCCGAGTACCCGGCGGAGGACCACGCGGAGCTCCGCAAGGTCTTGACGATTGGCGACGCGTGGAATCCGGATCGCGTCATCGTCCTCACGTCGAACACCGATACGATCGAGAAGCATATCAGGCAGAGGAACCGGCCGTACGAGAGCGCCGAGAACATGGTGCGCCGCTTCCGGTTGATCGACGGCGAGTTCCGTCGTCTCGCGCCCACCTATCCCAACACCATCGTGATCAACCGCGATCGTATGGAGTTCCACGAGCGCGCCGGGCTCGTCGAGATCATCCAGGCCGCGGGTTTGCCGATGTTCCGCGAGATTCCGTACGAGCGGCTCGACCGCTATAGGGGGACATAGGTCATCTGTCGCGTAACGCCGAGGTGACGTCATTGCGGTCCGACGGTTGCAGGTCGAAATGCCTCGGAGGTTGCATGACGAACATACGAACGATCTGGACAGGAATATCGACAGCGATCCTGGGCTGTGCCACGGTTCTCGGTGCGCAGACGACGTCGGCACCGCAGAGCAATACTCCAGGCAGTGAGAAGCAGATGACGGTCATCGGTTGCCTGAAGCAGGGAGTGATGACCGTTGGCACGACCGGGACCGCAGGCGTGGCCGGGACAGCTGGGGCTGCGGGCACTGCAGGGGCGGCTGGGACCGCCGGAACCGCCGGGGCCACGGGAACGGCGACAACAGCCGACAGCAACCCGTCTGCGCTCATGTTTACGTTGACGAACGCGACGTCCGCACCGGCCGACGCGTCGAACACGTCAGCTACCGCGAGCACGACAGGCGTCGCGAGTACGACGGGCGCCCCGACCGCGCCGAGCGGATCTTCTGGTCAGTCTGGTCAATCCTATCGTCTCATCGCGAATCCCACCGCGTTGAGTCCGCTCGTCGGGAAGAAGCTGGCGCTGACAGGCGTGATCGATCCACAAGACAACGCGGCTGTGGCCACTGACTCGTCGGCGGGGCCGAACGCCAATGCGCCCGTCCTTCGAGTCAAGTCCGGCAAAATCGTGGCGGAGTCGTGTCAGTAACGATAACCGTTTGAATCCTCGCGGACGGGAAACGGCGCGTGATCGCCGTTTCCCGTCAACACCGCCAGCGCTCGAATAAGCGCGATACCCGCAGAAAAATGGTGCACTATCTTGACGAGCAGGGAGGTTCACCATGCTGACTCGCCGTGAATTCCTCGGTGCAGGCGTCGGCGCTGCCATCGCGGCCCGGGCGTACGCGCGTCCTGGAGACCGGATGCGCTATGCGATGAGCGGGCACCAGTTCCGCAAGACGCCTCCGCACCCCGAGAGTGGCATCAAGATGGCGGCGCAGTATGGCTACCATGGCCTCGAACCGTTTCAGGATGACATCCCGCAATACCTCAAGCAGCCGCCCGATGCATTCAAGAAGGTTCTCGAAGCCTCGGGTCTCGCGCTGTGCACGATTGGCAGCGGCGGAGAGTACCTCGACCCCGCCCGGTTGCAGGAGACGATTGAGAGCAATGCCGCCCGCGCCCGCTACATCGCTCAGTTCGGTTGCACGCATCTGAAGGTCAATCTGAGCAAGCGGATCAGCGCGGAGAACCTCAGCCCTGCGCACGCAAAAACGCTGGCCAGGAATCTCAACGAGGTCGCGAAGCGAACCGCCGATGTCGGCATCAGGTTCGCGTTCCATCCGCACGCGTGGACGCTTGTGGAGCGCCAGCCCGAGCTGGACATGATGATGGACATGACCGATCCCAAACTGGTGTATCTCGTGCTCGACACCGGGCATGCGACGTTGGGCGGCATCGATCCCGTGAAATGCCTTCGCGACTATTACTCCCGGATCACGGCCATCCATCTCAAGGATGCAGAAGCCAAATACAACACCGCCCGCGGCTGGAAGGGTCCGGCGCCGAGTGAAGAGGAACACAACAAGGTCAATCTCTATAAGCGCCTCGGAGCCGGAGGCGTGGACTTTCCTGAGTTCTTCCGAGTACTGCGCGAACGCAATTACGATGGGTGGGTCACGTTGGATTTCGACGCGCCCAGGCCTGGGGAAGGTACGGTCGAGCAGGACATGAACTCCCACAAGAAGTACCTGCTCGAAACGTTGCACGCGGATTTGAGAAGCTAAGGCCGTTTTTTTGCTATCGGCAACTCGACTGCTCACGCCCGCAGCCGAGCGGACGCGATACGATTGTGAAAACCGCTGTAACGGCTGCGATCACTGCGCGCTGGCCATGAACTGGCGCACGACGGCGTCGATGTCGCGGTCGGCGCTGAAGCCGAGGCTCAGCGCGCGGCTGACGTCGAAGGCGCCCGGCCAGGTACCGACGATGCGCAAGATCCGTTGATCGATCTCACAACGAACACGCGATCGTGCCTCGGCGCCCGCCAGGCGCTCGAGGCTTGCCAGCATCTCTTCCGGCGTGACGGTCAAACCCGGGAGATTGACGGTGCGGCGGCCTTCCATCGCTGATGCATCGAGTCGGGCGGCATGGATCAGATTGCGCGTCACGACATCTGGTGAGCTGATCCACAAGCGTGTATCGAGCGGCACGGGACACACCGTGTCGATGCCGGCCAGCGGCTCGCGGACGATGCCGCTGACAAATGACGACGCCGCCGCGTTCGGCGCGCCGGGACGCACCGCAATTGTGGGCAGACGGCAGACGATGCCGTCGATGAATCCCCTCCGCGAGTACTCGTTCACCAGCAGCTCGTCGATGGCTTTTGCCGATCCGTAGGACGATTGCGGAGTCACCGCTGCGGAGTCCGGGACGACTAGGGGGAGAGGGCCACCGAAGACGGCGACCGTGCTCGTGAAGATGAAGCGCGGCGGTTTCTTCAGGCTGCGGCATGCCTCGAGGAGTGTGCGTGTCGCATCGACGTTCACCCGCATGCCGAGGTCGAACTCCGCTTCGGCCTGACCGCTCACGATCGCCGCCAGGTGATACACGACGTCCGCATCGCTGTCGACGATGGAACGTGTGAACTCGTCGTCGGCGATAGTGCCGGTTCTGCAATCGACGCGGGGGTCATCGAGCGCGCACGGTGCCGTGTCGACCACCACCAGCTTTGACAGCGTCGGGAGGCCCGGCATGCCTGCGAGCGCCGCTCTGGCCAGTCGGCCGCCGAGAAACCCTGCCGCTCCCGTCACGAGTAGTTTCATGAACGATCCCGTGTTAGTGTCCCGACCCAGTGGATCGTCGCGAACCACGGGGACGGGACACAATGCCGTCTCTGAGACTGGACACGAGGATGCCTGCGTGAGCACACCCCCGAAAGTGGCGATTGTAACGGGCGCGGGAACCGGAATCGGCAGGGCTGTCGCGATCGCCCTCCTCGAAGAGGGTTTCTCCGTTGTCCTCGCTGGCCGGCGCGAGGCCTCGCTGGCGCAGACGCTCGCGGACGCAGGCTCGCATCGCGAGCGCGCCCGCACGGTACCGACCGACGTCGCCGATCCGGCGGCTGTGCGCGAGCTGTTCGCCGCCACGCGCCACGCCTTCGGACGTCTCGACCTGTTGTTCAACAACGCCGGCATCGCGACGCGTGGTGTGCCCCTGGAAGACTTGACGGTCGAGCAGTGGAAGTCGGTCGTCGATGTCAATCTCACCGGCGCCTTTCTCTGCACGCAGCAGGCGTTTCGCCTGATGAAAGATCAGCAGCCGCAAGGCGGACGCATCATCAACAACGGATCGATTTCGGCCTATTCCCCGCGACCACACTCAGTGCCCTATACGGCGACCAAGCACGCCATCACCGGGCTCACGAAATCGACATCGCTCGACGGCCGGAGGTTCAACATCGCGTGCGGGCAAATCGACATCGGGAATGCTGCCACGGACATGACGGCGTCGTTCGCCGACGGAGTCCTCCAGGCCAATGGTCAGACTGCTGCGGAGCCGCGTCTGGACGTCGGACACGTCGCGCGCGCGGTCGTGTACATGGCGAGCCTCCCGCTCGATGCGAACGTGCAGTTCATCACGGTCATGGCGACGAAAATGCCGTTCATTGGCCGAGGATGACGGTAAGGTAATAACCGGAGGAAGGTGATCACATGAGCCGTCACGTTTATCTTGGCGTTGCCCTGGTCGTCGCGATTGCCCTCGCGTCGGCCGTCGCGCCTCTCGTCGCCCAGCAGAATCCATTCCTCGGTCGCTGGAACCTTAACGGGACTGGCGAGAACGCCGGCGTCTATTGGCTCGAGATCCGCGACGAAGGGGGAAAGCTGACCGGCATGTTCCTCAACCGCGGCGGCAGCCCAGTCAAGCTCGCCACGGTGAGGGTCGAAAACGGCGAGCTCTTCTTTCAGATGGCGCCGCCTCAAACCGGCCAGGCGCCGGAGGGTCGAGCGCGTCCGCAGGGGAACACGCTGACCGGCACCATCAAAACGACAGCGCGTACGATCGAGTTCACCGGCGCACGCCCGCCGAAGTGGCCGTCGTTCGACGCCAATGCGTCGCACAAGTTGGGAAAGCCGGTCGACCTCTTCGATGGCAAGTCGATGGACGCGTGGGGCGTGCAGGATCAGACCAAGCCGTCCGGGTGGACCGTGGTCGACGGCGCCATGACGAACACCCCGCACGCCAACAACCTGGTCTCGAAGCAGAAGTTCCAGGACTTCACGATCCACGCGGAGTACAAGCTCGAGACGAACAGCAACAGCGGCATCTATCTGCGGGGCCGGTACGAGCTGCAGGTGCTCGACGACTATGGAAAGCCGCCGGAGACCCACGGGCACATGTCCATCTACGCGTGGAAGGCTCCCGCGGTGAACGCGAGCAAGCCCGCCGGCGAATGGCAGACCATGGATGCGACCATCGTGGGCAACAAGGTCACGGTCGTTCTGAACGGCAAGAAGGTACACGACAACGCCACGCTCGAGGCCATCACTGGGGGCGCACTCGATGCGGCCGAGACGGAGCCTGGCCCCATCATGATTCAGGGCGACCACGAGAAGGTGACGTACCGAAAGGTGACCGTCACGCCGATCGTGGACGCGCGGCGATGACGGGAAGCGTGAAGGTAGGGCCAGGCCCCAGCGAATAGGCGAGTTACGACACGCGCTGCTTGCGCCGTCGCAGCGACGCGATCAAGCCGCCGGTGCCGAACAGAATCAGCGTTGAGGGTTCGGGTACAACCCGGTCAAACTCGACGATGTACCCGTCTCTTTGAAAAATCCCGCCTCCGATGCCCCCACCGGACCCGCCGTCATCCCACTGCCCCGCCCTCCCAGCCACGGCTCCGCCAAAGATCGTTGCGACGTCCTGGCCCCCTCCGAAGTCGTCGGGCTGGCCGAGCGCCCAGTTCGCGTAAAAGACGTCAGGCCCAGGCGCGCCACCGCCGCCACCTTGCCAGAACTGCTCGCCGGTCACCCACCGCCAAACGCCCTCGATAGCTCTGTCTGTGGCCCCAATCCAAACGGAATCGTTGATCGTCGTGATTAGGCTCAGAACGAAGGCGTTCTCTTGGGCCGACAAAATCGTGACGAGGTGCCCGCTCACCCCCTGGAAGGTCTGCGCTTGCGCTGCAGCATTCGCCTGGTCGAATGAGAGCCCAATATTGTTGATGAACTCGTAGGCGTTACTTCCGAAGACAATCGGTGTCGCACTTGCTGGAACCGCGATAAGGACACCCGCACACAAGAAGCCTGCGGCCTTCGTTCGCAAAAGTCGGAACACAGAACCTCCCCTGGCCGAAACACGACGCGATGCTTCCTTCGGCTTCAGATTTCTATCGACGCTTTTTGGGACCGAATGTCGAGTAGTCGGGCGTTGCAATTCGTTAACCGAGCGCCGTTGCCACTTCTGCGGGACTTCTGTGTAAAGGGCTCGTAAAAGAGCCTGGCCATTCAGACTTACTTCTCCCGTAAGTTCCGATTAGGAGATTTGAAGGGGCGTGCCGCCTGCCGCCTGCTCAAGCGACAGTAGTACAGACTGCGCATGAATCCGCAGGTCGCAGGTCGATAGACTCGTCGCTCCGACCAGGAAGGTGATGACGATGACGCTCGACGACCCAAACATGGAGCAGACCCTGGACCTCTTCATCCACGAGCTCGAGATGGACGAGGAACTGCGACAGGCCTTTTTCCGTAACCCACGGGAGACGCTGCGCCTCGCAGCCGACTGGGGTCTGCCGCTCGATGGGCGATAGCTTCGTTCGCGACCTGCGATTTGCCATCCGTTCGTTGCGAAGGTCTCCCGTCTTCGCGCTGACGGCTGCGCTCGTCCTCGGGTTGGGGATTGGCGCCAACACGACGGTCTTCACCATCGTGAACGGCCTGATGCTCCAGCCGTTGCCGTTCGACCGGGCCGACGACATCGTGCAAGTGCGGCGCCGGACGCCGTCGGGCAGCAGTGTCAGCTTCCCGATGCACGACTACCTGGCGCTGACCACGCAGCAAGGCGCCTTTTCGGCGCTTTCGATTCTCGACATTCTCTGCGTAGGCCGTTACACCTTGATGGCGGGCGACACCGCAGAGTCGATCACCGCCTGCCGCGTCAGCGCCCCATTCTTCTCGGTCCTCGGCGTGGCTCCCGTGCGCGGCCGATTGTTCGGCAGCGGCGATGATCGTCCGGGCCGTCCAGCGACCGCCGTCATCACCCAGGCTTTCTGGAAAAGGCGCTTTGCCGGCGATCCTGGAATCGTCGGCACATCGCTGACAGTCGGTGGCCGGCCGTACACCGTGATCGGCATCGCGCCCGACACCGTCCGCACGTTCAGCCCTGCCGACATATACCTGAGTCTTCCCCTGCCCGAAGCCAGCAGCGATCGCACGAATTCCTTCCAGGTGCTCGCCCGCGTTGCCCCAGGCGTCAGCCGAGTGCAGGCCGAAGTCCAAATCGACACGATCGCCCGTCGTCACGCCCAGGCGAGCGCATCGCTCACGAACATGCCGCAAGGGATCGTGTTGCGCTCCCTGCAGGAGGACGCCGTGGCGCCGATTCGGCCGGCCCTCCAGGCGCTGATGGTGGCGGTCGGTCTCGTGCTGTTGATCGCATGCTCGAACGTAGCGAACCTCGTCCTGGCGCGTGCGTTGGCGCACAGACGCGAGATAGCGGTCATGGCGGCGCTGGGCGCGTCACGCTGGCGGATCGCGCAGCGCGTTCTCGCCGAGAACCTGATGGTCGCGCTCATCGGAGGAGGCGCCGGGCTTCTCCTGGCCTATGCGGGAGTGCGCGCGCTGCCAGCGGTGTCGGCCTCCAACATCCCTCAGGCGGATCGGATTCACATCGATGCGTATGTGATCCTCTACGTGCTCGCGGCGTCTGTGCTGGCCGGCATCCTCGCCGGTCTCCCGCCGGCGTTTCAGCTGGCCGGTGGCAATCTGGTGAGCTGGATGAAGGAAGGCAGCGCGCAGGGTGGTTCCGGCGGCACGGGTCACCGCGTGCGCGTGGCGCTGACCTTGTCCCAGATCGCCCTGTCGACCATCCTTCTGGCCGGCGCCGGCCTTTTGGTTCGCAGCTTCTGGAATCTCGCCACGATCGATCCTGGCTTTCGCGCCGACGGCGTACTCACGATGACGGTCAGCGTCACCCCTTCGAGGTACCCGGACTCGGCGAGGCTTGGGGACTACACGGACGCGGTCGCTCGCCGCCTCGAACGGATACCGGGTGTCGTCGCCGCCAGCTCAACGACGGCGCTGCCGTCCGAGTTTCCGATCGACTTTCCGGTGTCCGTGGTGGGCCGTCAGGAGCGCACGACGGGCGGGGTCGAACTCGATGCGTGGTACCGTGCCATCAACCCTCACTATTTCGCCGCGATGGCGATTCCTCTGCTGAAGGGCCGCGCGCTGACTGACAGCGATTCCGTGGCTGGGGCGCCTGTGATTGTCGTCAACCAGGCGCTGGCTCGCGCGGCGTTTCCTACCGGCGAGGCGCTCGGCCAGGCGCTCGTCATCGGCACTGGATACTTGAAGGACCCGAAAGACCTGCGGCCGCGGACGATTGTCGGCATCGTCGGCGACACGCGCGAACAGGGGTTGCGGTTCAGGCCGACGCTGACGATGTACGTGCCGGTCGCGCAGTCACCCGAGCTGATCACGCAGCTCGTGCTCGAAAAGATTCCGCCGCGCTGGGTGCTCCGTACGGATCGTGAACCGACCGATCTCGTGCCGGCGGTGCGTCAAGCGGTGCTCGATGTCGATGGGACACAGCCGCCGAGCGATTTCGCGAGGATGTCCGACGTGCTCGGGCGCTCGATTTCCTCCAACCGTTTCAACATGCTGATGCTGATCGCGTTCAGCGGTCTGGCCCTTCTGCTGGCGGCAATCGGCGTCTATGGCTTGACGGCGTACGCCGTCGCGCAGCGGACACGTGAGATCGGCATCCGCATGTCGCTGGGCGCGAGCCCGACGCAGCTCGTACGCGAGCTCCTGGTCCAGGGGCTGAGGCTGTGTCTTGCAGGCACGGCGCTTGGGTTCGCCGGTGCCAGCTTCCTCGGGCGCTTCCTGCGGAGCCTCCTGTTTGGAGTCTCGGCGACCGACGGCCTCACCATCGTCGTAGTGATCGCGACGATGACGGCGGTAGTCTTCATCGCGACCTATCTGCCGGCGATGAGAGCGTCCCGGATCGATCCGATGCTGGCGCTCCGCCACGACTAGAGTTTTCGGTTTCCTCTGGTAGTACGCGGAAACTCGAGGCCACCTCCAGCAGAGACAAGAATCGGTCGCATTTGTCCAAGACCGTCAGCTGAGCGCTGCGATATCGTTTCGTCGCGCCGCTTATCAGAGGAGAAGTGCATGACTGCAGCAGCCGTCGCCTTGATCGTCATGGCGTTACAGCCGTCTCAACCCGCGCCGAGCGTGAAGGCGCTCGAATGGATGACCGGTTGCTGGACGTCGCGACGCGGTGAGACGAGCTCCTGGGAATCGTGGACCAGGGCGAGCGACGAGGCGATGTTCGGCGTGAGCTATACGCTGCGTGCCGGGAAGGTGACGGAGTTCGAATTCCTGCGCGTGGAGGCCCGTCAGGGCGGCCTCGTCTACCTCGCGCAGCCGAACGGCAACCCGGTCACGGCCTTTGAGCTCGTGGCGGGAGGGAACCCACGCGAGGCGGTTTTCGCCAATCTCACGCACGACTTCCCGAAGCGCGTGGCGTACCGAGCGACGACGGACGGACTGCTCGCCTGGATCGATGGCGGCGAGGCGGCTCCTTCTCGCCGAATAGAGTATCCAATGACGCGCGTTTCGTGCGACAGCGCTCCACGGTAGCTCGTTAGAATTGGGGCGGTGGAGTATCGGGAGTATCCGCCTCACCCTGCGCTCGCTCCGTTCAGCCGAACCTACTGGTCCTTGTGCGGCTGCGCGCGCCCGGCATCACCCCAGCCGGTTCTACCCGACGGCACGACGGAGCTCATCGTGCACCGCGAGCGTCCCTTCTTCCGCTACATGGCCGTCGGTCCGTCCGAGCGTCAGGCGTCGACGCTGTTCGTCGGACCGATGCGATCGCCTGTGGTGCTGCTTCCAGATGGCGGCGCCGAAGTCGCGGCGGTGCGCTTTCGCCCGAACGGCGCCTTCGCACTCCTGGGTGTTCCGCAGGATCGCTTGCAGGATGCCATCGCGGATGCGGCCGCCCTCGAGATCCCCTGGCTGCGACGAACAGTGCGATCAGCGCGGGAGGCCTCGTCGCTGGAGGCGGCGATCGCCCAGCTCGAAGCCGGACTGCTGGAGCGCTTGATGCGGACGGGTGTGCGGACCGACGCGCGCGTCGACGCTGTCGTCGCGGCTATCGACCGAGCGAGCGGCGACTGCCGGGTCGAGGAGCTGGTTGCGGTCGCCGATACGGGCCGGCGCAACCTCGAGCGTCTGTTTCGCGAGCACGTCGGCCTGACGCCCAAGACCTATGCGCGTGTCGTACGCTTCACGACCGCCGCCGCGCGCGTGACCGAGGATCCCTCGGCGCGGTTTGCCGACGTCTCATCCGACGTCGGCTACTTCGACCAGTCGCACATGATCCGCGACTTTCTCGCGTTCGCGGGTCGGACGCCGGAACAGTTTCGGGCGCGCTTGGGCGAGCTCACGCGCGTCATGCTGGCTGGCGGGTCGTCAGGGACGGAGGTCTCTGACGGGGACGGAGGTCTCTGACGGGACGGAGGTCTCAGGCGGCGGGGAAGCCGTCGACGAGCGCGGCCCAGTGGTGCAGCGCCGAGGCGTTGCCCCACGACAGCGCCGCGCCGCACAGCCGACGGTCGCCGCGCAGCGTTTCCCAGACGAGATGCGCCTCGAGTGAGAGATCGGGCGCCACGACGTTGACGGTGAACCACGCGGGAAGTGGCTCCTCGCGATCGATCTCGAACTGAAGACCGCCAATACTGACGTCGACGAGCCGCGCCAGTTCACCCTCGACACGAGCGAGCACCTGGCCACCCACCTGCTTTCGCTCCCAACGTCGCGTGGATCCGACCGCCCGCTGACGGGCGGCGCTCTGCAGCTTTTCTTCGATGAGCGCCAGCAGCGCCTTGGGGTCGATCGGCTTCGTCATATAGTGCGCGCCGAGCCGCAGCGCCTCGGCTTCGATGACCGCGTCGGGATACCCGCTGACGATGATGCTGGGCAGCGCATGCGGCGCGGCGGCGACGAGGTGCAGGCCGTTGAACTTACCGAGGCGCACATCCGCAATGATCAGGTCGGGCGCGGCGTCAGCGACCGCCTGTTTGCCTTCGTCGAACGTACCCGCGGAGAGGACGGTATAGCCCGCGTTCGTGAGGAGTTGCCGAAGGCCGCGGCGTGACGCTTCGTTGTCCTCGACGATCAAGATCCGCGGCGGCACTCGGTTCATGCTCGTAATCCTGGAAAACCATTTCGCGACTGGAATCTACGAAATCTGTAATCGACCCTACACATTCGTCGGCGTTCGAGGCGAAAGTCGGCTTGCTGAGCTGCGGGCAGCGAAACTCGTGCCAGCCCATCCACGAACGGCCGCGTCAGCGACACGTTTTCCCGAAACACGAAGCGTCAGCGTAAGGATGAGGTGCAATCAGAACCGATGGATCGTAGTCGATCCCGTCATCGACCAGATCGGGCTTTCCGTATTTGCGATGTCACTGGCGCTGGGGCAATGCGAACGCCGTCAGCGCGCTGCCGGACGGCACCAGCAGATACTGGCGGCCGTCCACCATATACGTCGTGCCCGCCGTCGAGCGAATCGGCACCCCCAGTTGGTAGTGCCAGAGATTCTTGCCCGTGCGCCCGTCGAACGCCAGGATGTTGCCCTCGCCGTCGCCGGCAAACACGAGACCCGATGCGGTCGACAGGACGCCGGATGACGAGGTGTTGCCGAGCGTATAGCGGAACTCCCATTTCAGTTGCGCGGTCACCGGATCGAGCGCACGCAGCGCGCCGAAGTTTTTCTGTTCACGCGGCTTCGTGGTAGCGCCGCCGGTGTACTGCTGGCCCTGCTTGAACGTCTGTTCGTATCCGTAGTAGGTCGCACACGTCTCACGCGCGGTGACGTAAAACAGGCGCGTCGTCGGGTTGAATGCCGGAGAGAAGAAGTTCGTGCCGCCGCCGAGATCCGGGCAGGTCTTCTCGCCGTCTTCGTCCGGCAGATGACCCGGGAGCATGACCGGCCGTCCGTCGACGCCGATCTCCTTCGCCCAGGTCGTCTCGACGAAGGGCTTGGCGATGATGACCTTTCCAGTGACACGATCGAGCGTGTAGAAGAAGCCATTACGGTTGGCGAACATCAGCACCTTCCGCAGCTGGCCGCCGATCGTCAGATCCGCGAGGACCGGCACCTGGGTCGAATCCCAGTCGTGCACGTCGTGCGGCGTGAACTGATAGTGCCACGCCAGCTCGCCGGTGTCGGCGTTGAGGGCCACAAGGGACGCCGTGTACAGGTTGTCGCCTTCGCGAGCGCCGCTGTAGTAGTCCGGCCCCGGGTTGCCCGTCCCGTAGAAGACGAGATTCTGTTGCGGGTCGTAGGAGCCGGTCACCCAGATGGATCCGCCGCCGCGCAGGTAGGCGTCGCCGCGAGGCCACGTGTTGCCTCCCGGCTCGCCAGGCTTCGCGACAGTATAGAAACGCCACGCGCGCTTGCCGGTCTGCGCATCGTAGGCGTCAATGAACCCGCGGATGCCGTACTCGGCGCCCGCAACGCCCACGATGACCTTGTCCTTCACGACGAGTGGAGCGACGGTCGCGGAGTACCCGGCCTTGTAGTCGATGATCTGGACGTCATACACCACGCCGCCGGTCCGCATGTCCAGGGCCAGGAGGTGCGCGTCGATCGTCGTCATGTACAGGCGATCGCCAAGTACACCGAACCCGCGATTCACGGCGCCGCAGCACCCTTTCCAGTCCTCCGGGACCTCGCGCCGGTAGCGCCAGATCTGGCGCCCGGAGCGCGCGTCGATCGCCCACGCATTGTTGTTGTAGCCGGTGACGTACAACACGCCGTCGACGACGAGCGGTGTCGTCTGGAAGCTGCCTGTGGTGCCGGTCTGAAAGGTCCATTGAGCGGTGAGCTGATTGACGTTCTCGGGCGTGATCTGTGTCAGCGGACTGTGCCGCTGACTGCTGTAGTCGCCGCCATACGTGAGCCAGCGCGTCGGATCCTTGAGGCCGTCGAGGAGGTCCTGCGACGAGATGAGTGGCGCGCCGGTCTGCGCGGCCAGCGCGACCGACACCGAGCACAGGATAATCGTCAGAAACGCGCGCATAGTGCCTCCGAAAGGAACTGAACTGTCGTTCATTTGACCGTGAGATCCGCGCCTCGAAGCGTGCCCAGATATCCCACCAGATCGTTCAGGTCGCTGTCGCTCAGCCGGCCGGCGGGAAACGCCGGCATCAGCGAGGTTTTTTCGTACACCAGCTCCTGCAGATTCGACTTCAGGTAACCCTGAATCCTCTCGCGCGTGTCCATCACCTGAATCGAGAAGACATCCTCGTTCTTCTTGATGCCGCGGACGCGCTGGCCGTCTTTGGTGACGACCGTGACCGTCTCGAACGACGGTGGGATCCACTCGGAGGGCGTGCGGATCTCACGAACCAGCGCGGCGCGCGATCGCGACATGCCGATCCGCGTCAGATCCGGACCGATTCGTCCGCCCTTACCGGCGACCCGGTGGCAGCTCGCGCATTGCGCGGTGAACAGGCGCGCGCCGTTCTCGACGTTGCCGCCGGGCGTCTCCGATGGCGGCACGGTGCCGATCTTTCTGAGGTACGCGATGATCATCAGGATGTCGTCGTCCGGATCGTCGTTCATGGGCGGCATTTCGGTCCCGGGCACGCCCTTCCGGATCGTATTGAACAGGCGCTCATCGGTCGCTCCGCCCGCGAGGACCGCCGTGAGGTCGGGGCCGCGATACCCCCCCGCATCCAGACCATGGCAATCGGCGCAGCGGGTGCGATACAGCGCCATGCCGCTGCGAATCGACTGGGGGTTGCCCAGATGGGGATTGTTCGCCGCCGGATTCTTCGGCGGGTCCTGGGCCAGTAACAAGGCGTTGACGGCCAGGAATACGAGCGCGATGCGCGTCATCTGCCCTCCGTGGGTGGGGGTAGTATCTCACTGTACGTGGTCAAGCTGGGCGTCGTGATCGCAAGCGTTCGTGAAGGCCGTGTCGGCCTGCCGGTGACCCAGTGGTTTGCGGCGATCGCGCGAACCCATGCGGCCTTCGAGGTCGACGTCATCGACCTGCAGGCGATCAACCTGCCCATGCTGTCCGAGCCCCATCACCCCCGGCTCCGACGCTACCAGCAGGAGTCGACGAAGCAATGGAGCGCCACGGTCACCGCATGCGATGCGTTCGTCATCGTGACCCCGGAGTACAACCATAGTGCACCGCCGGCGCTCGTCAACGCCCTGGATCATCTGTATGTCGAATGGAATTACAAGGCCGTCGGATTCGTGAGCTACGGCGGCGTCTCGGGAGGGACGCGCTCCGTGCAGACGACCAAGCTCCTCCTGGCGGCGCTGAAAATGGTGCCGATTGTCGAAGCGGTGAACATTCCATTTGTCGGCCCGTTGATCGACAAGGAGTCCGGCGCCTTCAAGGGCGGGGAGCCGCACGCGAAAGCGGCGACGCTGATGCTCGACGAACTGATGCGCTGGACGCGCGCCCTGCAGACGCTGCGCTCCTGAAATCCTCTCAACCTCTTCACAATTCCTTCACCGGACGCTGCGAAACTCCTCGAGAACGTGATTTCAGGGAGGGTCGCCATGGGTGATCGGTTCGGGTCTCGTCTGATGATTGGCATCGCGCTTCTCGCGGCGCTTGCCGCTGTCGGCTTCTACACGTATAACCTCGGCCTTGCCCACGGGATTGCACAGACCGGCCAGCTCGTGTCTGCGCCGGGCGCTGCGCCCGGGACCGCCGTGCCTGTCGTGATCTGGCCCAGGCCGTGGGGACTCGGTTTTGGCTTCTTCCCGTTCTTTCCGTTGATGATCCTGTTCTGGATCTTCGTCCTGCGCGGGCTATTCTGGCGTGGGGCGTGGCACCGGCGCGCGTGCCGCTACGACTCGCCGCCTGATAACCGCACCGCGAGTCCGCGGGCGGCAGAACGGACGACGTGAAGCACATCCTGGTCGTGGACGATGAGCCGCGGATCGCCGAGATCGCGAAGGACTACCTCGAGCGCGCGGGGTACGGCGTGACGGTCGCCGGCAACGGGGTCGATGCGCTGGCCATCGCGCGGACCCGACATCCCGATCTCATCGTCCTCGACCTGGGCCTGCCGCAGATGGACGGGCTCGATGTGACGCGCACGCTGCGCAGGCAGTCGAACGTACCGATCATCATGCTGACCGCGCGCGTCGACGAAAGCGACACGCTCGTCGGGCTGGAGCTGGGCGCCGATGATTACGTGACGAAGCCGTTCAGCCCGAAGGAGCTCGTTGCTCGCGTGCGCGCGGTCTTCCGGCGGATCGACGCGCCGCCGGCGCGCGGCGACGTCATCCGCGCCGGCGATGTGACGCTCGACAAACCGCGCATGCAGGCGACTGTCGGGGACCGCCACGTCGATCTCACCGCGACCGAGTTCGAGTTGCTGGCCACCTTGGCGCGTCAGCCGGGCCGCGTGTTCACGCGGGCGCAGCTCCTCGACGCGATTCGCGGCGAGGCGGTCGAATCGTTCGACCGCGCCATCGACGCGCACATCAAGAACCTGCGCCGCAAGCTCGAACTGGATCCGCGCAACCCTCGCTACGTGCTCACGGTGCACGGCGTCGGTTACAAGTTCGTCGAGTCCCTCGACACAAAGGACACGAAGGATACCAACGACACAAAGGGAAGACGATGGTGACGCGAGAGCCCACAGTTGTCTTGCCGAAGCCGAACAGCGGCGAAGCCGGACCTGTCCCGGCGAAGCCGCGTAGCGGCGAAGGCGGAAGCCGAGCGAAGCCCTGCGGCACTGGTCGGCCGCCGTGGTGGCCCGAAAACGAGCCGTGGGAGCCCTGGCGCGGCCCGCGGGTGCGCGGAAAGATCTTCCGTCGTCGCATCGCGCTGTTGGCGCTCACCGTTCTGGTGGTCCTCGTTGGGACAATGGTCGCGCTGGTCTGGTTCGCGGTGCGGAACCTGGCCGCCACCGGCGCCTCGTCCCTCGGCGCCGTGATGACGATCGTCGTGCTGGCCGCCATCCCCGTCGCGCTCGCGCTGGTCACGGCCGTGCGGCACGTCGGCCTGCCGTTCGGCGCCGTCATGGAGGGCGCGGACCGAGTGGCGGCCGGCGACTACGCGACGCGGGTGCCGGAGCACGGGCCGCCGCCGATGCGCGCGCTCGCACGATCGTTCAACACGATGACCGAGCGGCTGCAGAATCACGATCGGCTGCGCCGCGATCTGATGGCCGACGTGGCCCACGAGCTGCGCACGCCGCTGACCGTGATCCAGGGCAAGCTCGAAGCATTGCTCGACGGTGTCTATCCGCGCGACGATCAGCAGCTCGCCGCGCTGGTCGAGGAAACCCACGTGCTGTCACGCCTGATCGAAGACCTGCGGACAGTGGCGTTGTCTGAAAGCGGCGCGTTGAAGCTCGAGCGGGAATCGACTGAGATCGACGTCCTCGCGCGCGACCTCGTTCAGGCGTTCGACAAGGAAGCCAGCCAGCGCGGCGTGACTCTCAGGATCGCGGCGCCAGAGCCTCTGCCGCCGCTTTCGGTCGATCCCGTGCGTATCCGCGAGGTGCTGAGCAATCTGCTGGCGAATGCAATTCGACACACGCCGCCCGGCGGAACCGTCGACGTCCGCGTGTACGAGCGCCGCCTGGATGACGGATCCCAATCCCACCGGGTGCCGGCGACGAGCGGAGCGATTGCGGTCGACGTGCGCGATACCGGGAGCGGGATGTCTCCCGAGGACATCGCGCGCGCGTTCGACCGGTTCCACAAGGGACCCGGGTCGAGAGGGTCCGGTCTCGGACTGACCATCGCAAGAGGGCTCGTCACCGCGCACGGCGGCGAGATTCGCGCGTCGAGCGCACCAGGTGCCGGGACGACGATGACGTTTACTCTGCCGAGGGAGACGGATCCTTGACTGTTTCCTGACGCGGCCGCACTTCTACCGTCAACGGTTCCGGTGGGGCTGCGTCCGAAGCGGGATCGATCCGGATTCCAGTTTCCGGTGTGTTGCCGGGCGCATCGCTGGCCGGGAATGTCTCTTCGATCGTCTCGTCCAGGTTGTCTGCCACGGCTAACCCCTCGCCCCTAGCCCCGACGGTGGGTCGAGCTGTGCCGCGAGCGGAGCGAAAGCCGGTGTCGGCCCTTGCCACCGCAGATCGTCGACCGAGTCGAGCAGCGGAATGTCCGTGCGCAGGGTTGCCAGCGTTCGAAACAGCATGGCGCGCTCGCGTTCCGCTGCCAGAGTTCTGGCGAGCCGCGCCGGGCTCGAAGCGTTGACGCTCCACGTCTGCCAGTCGTCGGGGATCGATTCGATGTGCCCGAACTTCGCGAGGACGGCGGCGGCCGACTTCTGGCCCCAGCCCGGCAGCCCTGGATAGCCGTCCGCTGAGTCGCCCACCAGCGCGAGGTAGTCCGGAATCGACGCGGGCGGCACGCCGAACTTCGCGATCACCCCCGCTTCATCGCGGACGACGCGCGTCCGGCGATCCATCTGGACGACGCGCGTCCCGCGGACCGACTGCGCGAGATCCTTGTCCGGCGTACAGATAAACACACGCTCGACGCGCGGGTCGCGATCGGCGACGACGGCGGCGGCCGCCAGCGCGTCGTCTGCTTCGTATTCCACCATCGGCCAGACAGTGATGCCGAGCGCGGACAGCGCTTCCTCGAGCAGCGAAAACTGCGCGAGGAGCTCGGGCTCGATACCCGCGCCCGTCTTGTATCCGGACCAGAGCCGATTGCGAAACGACTCGATCACGTGATCCGTGGCCACGCCGACATGCGTAGCGCCTGCCGTGATCAGGCCGAGCACGGAGCTGACCACGCCGCGGACCGCGGCCACCTCTCGCCCGGTGGCGTCTTTTGCAGGCGGCAGGGCATAGTAGTGGCGGAACAGCTCGTACGTGCCGTCGATGAGGTGGACGTTCAGATGCAGCTCCTCCGTAACGCGGCCGGTCAACGCGGCGGGAGATCCAGAGTGTAACCCTCGTGGGGGAGGCGGCAAAGATCCGGCGCAAGGCGATTCAGATTGGAGGACCGATGCACAGCAATCGCGTTCGTCTGTTGGTGTCGTTCGTGCTCACGCTCGCCGTCGCCGCAGTCGTACGGGGGCAGCAGAAGCAGCCGCCCGATCCGGCCAGAGCCCTGACCGGTCAGTTGACGTCCGTCACGAAGCAGGTGATGGAGATGGCGGAGGACTTCCCGGCTGAGAAATACGAATTCAAGGCGACGCCGGAGGTCCGGTCGTTTCGAGAAGTGATCGTGCATGCGATGTCGGGGACGCAGTATGCCGCCAAGGCCGGGCGCGGTGAGAACGTCCAGTGGGACGAGCTGGACGCGAAGAACTACAAGGACAAGGCGGCTGTCGTCGAGGCATTCAAGAAGATCTCAGCGGATCTCGACGCCTCGCTGAAGGCGACTCCGGCGGCGCGATTCGCCTCGTCGCCGCAGCCGTGGCTGTCCGTGATCGAACATACTGGCGAACACTACGGTCAACTCGTGGTCTATTACCGTCTGAACAAGATGGTGCCGCCGGCGTCTCGTCCGAAGAAGTAGCGCCGCGAGTGTTCACATTCGCACGGCGGTTGCCCGGAATCGGGCAGGGACGGAGGTGACCTCCGTCCCCGCCAGTGTCGATGCGCGCACCGGCGCCGAGCTGTTTGCGCTGCGGTTTCAGTGGCCGATGTTCTCGCGGCGCAATCCTCTCGTCGCCGGCCATTGTGGACGACACGCTTTACGTCGGCAGCGCCGACGGCTATCTGTACGCGATCTCGTAAGCGCTACTTGCTTTTCTTGGCGTCCTCGGCTTCCTTCTGGCGCGCGCCGCGGAGCATGCCGCCGAGCGAGTAATTGCCCTCGTGGCAGGCGTACTCGTACAGATTCTCCTTCGTGGCGTTCCAGGGGTATTCACCGGTCCACGATTTCTCCCACGTGGACGGATCATCGACCGTAAACCGATAGAGCAGCGTGTTCGGGCCGGTGCGCGTGAAGCGCTCGACGACGTGGAGGTTCTCGCTCGAGCCGCGGAACTGCGTCTTGTTCGTGAAGTTGGTGGTGTCGACGACGAGCGTGTCGCCTTCCCAGTGTCCGACCGAGTCGCCCATCCACTTGCGAATGGTCGGCGGCAAGTGCTCGGCGTTCATGCGGATGACGCGCGCGTCGTGCACCATCTCGACCAGAATCAGGATCGTGTCCTTCGTCTGCACGATCTGCTTCATGTTGTTGTAGAAGTAGTTCGGCAGCGTCGGCGGCCCCGACGTGTTCAGGAAGCCAAGCAGACAGCGCTCGGCCAGCGGCCGGCTCTCGGGCCCGTCGAACGCGCCGGGAGGGCCTGTGGTCGCAGCCTCGCCTGCGTCTGGCGCGACCGCGCCCGCGAGAAAGGCGGCGTTGCGCTTCTGTGCTTCGGGCTTCATCGGCGGCACCTGACCGTCCGGCGGATCGATGATGAGCGAACTGCGTGGCTGGCCGTCGACCCTGATCACACGGTTGCCTCCGGCGAGCCAGAAGTTGTTGTAGCCGCCCACGACGCCGCCGCCCGCCTGTTCGAGAAACTCGAGATACGTCTTCGGCGCCGTGGTTTCGCCGCCGACCGGCGGTGCCGCGCGATCGCCGGCGAGCGGCGCGTCGTTCTTCACCTGCCGCTGCGCCTCGTACTTCTCCATCGCCGCCGCCTCTTGCTCCGTGAGCACGAGGGTTTTCACATTTCTCGGCCGGTCGACCGGCGTCATCGTCGCGACGTCGTAGAAACCTTGAAAGTCCGGATGCCCATCGGCGAGCCGTGGGATTGCGGGCTTCGCGGGAGTCGCCGTCTTGGCGGCCGTCGCCGGCTTCTGCGCCTGGGCGTCGAGAGGCGCGTGTGTCAGCGCGAGCGCCGCCGCAGCGATGGAAAGGCAGCCGATGAACGCCAGAGATCGTGTGCGCATAGCCTTCATTGTAAACCGGCGAGAAAGCTGGAGATCCTTTGGTTGAGAAACGCCCGATCGGCCGGATTCCCGCCGGCGCCCGCCGGATGGCCCCACAACGAAGGGATGGGCACGAGTGAAACACGCCGAATGAACTGCGCCTCGAAGCGCGCGTCTCCGATCGGGAAGTACAGATCAGTCTCCGACGGCATGTACAACACCGGTATGGTGATGGAACGCAGGGCGCGCTCGACGTCGCCGTTGAAACCCGGGGTCGTGCCGACGTCGTGCCGCTGCCAGGTTCGCGCCTGAAGAATCATGTCGTTGGCGTCGTTGTTGGCGAAGAAGGTCCGGCGCCGGTTGTCGAGCTCCTGCTCGAGCGTACGATCCGGCGCAGTCGTCTTCCATAGCTCGCGGCGCCACCATTCCTGCGAGTAGAGCCACCCGAGCCAGACCATCCCGTACGCTTCGATCCCTTTCCGAGGCGGAGTCGTGTAGTCGCCGCCATTGAAGGCCGGATCCGCCGTCAGCGCCGCAATCTGTCCTTCGAGCCGCACGACGCCGTGCGGCCAGGCCTTTGCCGTACCGGCGGTCGCCACGATGCGATCGGCGAAGTCCGGATAGCTGACTGCCCACTGGAACGCCTGCTCGGCGCCCATCGAGAAGCCGATGATGGCGCGCACGTGCGTCACCCGCAGCTTGTCGACGAGCAGCCTGTGGACCGCTTCGACGTTGTCGCGGATCGTCGTGACCGGAAAGCGCGGTCCATGGAACGGCTCGGGCGTATTGCTCGGCGACGAGGAGTGGCCGTTGCCGAAGAGCTCCGTGGCGATCAGGAACAGCTTGGCGGGATCGAGCGCCCGATCGGGACCGATCAGCCAGTCGTAACCGTGATGAGTGGCCATGTAGTGCGACGGCAGCAGGACCGCGTTGTCGCGCGCCGCGTTCAGGCGACCGTACGTGCCGTAGACAATCCGCGCCTTCGGCAGCGTGACGCCGTTCTCGGTGCGGAAGCTGTCGATGACGAACTCGTGGTGGTCGGCGGAGTGCGCGGGCTGCGCGGCGGGTTGCCCGCGCGTGACGCTGACGGCGGCCACCGCCAGCGTCACGACGACTCGGCGAAACGTGCTCATCCGCGCATCTTACTTCGCCACGAGTGCGACCTCGTCGATGGTCAGCCCGGGGCGGCCGTTCCGCTTTTCGACCAGGCGATTCATGTCGGCCCAGATCGCCTGAATCTCCTTCGGCGCCGCGTCGGGGATGCTCGCGTCGCGCCAGGTGAAGACGTCGACGAAGAACGCGCGCATCACTCCTTCTGCCGCTTCCGACCCACGCAGCGTGACATGGGGAGCGTCGACGACGAGCTTCAAGCGCTGGGCGGTCTCCCAGTGACGCGCGATCACCTGCGCCAATTCGGCTTCGGCGCCAGCTTTTGCGCGCAGCGTGATCATCACTGTCTCGGGCTCCTCCTGTCGCGGCTGCGCCGCGATCGATGAGCCCTGCGCCAGCGCGGCGCAAAGCAGCCCCAGCGCGACGCAAATATGTCGAATCCTCATGATGCCTCCTGTCCTCTTCCGGCATACCTGACGCGACTATGACTTCGTTCCGCCGACGTTCATGAAGCCCGTCACCCAATCGAGCTTCCCGTCCGCGCCGAAGACGAACACGTTGGTGCCCGTGGCGCGCTGCTGGCCGTCGCTCGACCGCGCCACAAAGTCCGCCAGGACCGTTCCCTGGCAGTGGCGGATGTCGCCGCTCCGCGTCATACGGATCCCCGGCATGAAACGCTGACCGCCGGTGATGTGGGCGACGAGATCGGCTACTCCGTCCGTGTTGCTGTACCGATCCCGGAAGCGGAGCGAGTCCGACGCGATGCGCGAGAGCGTGCGCTCGCGTGAAGCGACGTCGGGGTCCGCCCATGCGTCGTACCACGCGTCGACGATCCCCGCCGCTCCGGCATTGACCGCGTCGGCGACGACGTTCGCAAACAGCGACAGCTGATACCGCCACCCCTGGATGTGCTCGTCGCGCGCGATCGGCTCGGCGACTTCGTGGATGAGGCGCAGGCGCGTCGCGGCACCGACTGGCTCGAGCTCGATGGTGACGCGCGATCCGCCCGGCGGAATCAGCTTGCCGGTGCTGTAGCCATACGTAAACGCGATCCGTTGGGGCGCGCGGACCTCGATGACTTCGCCTGTCGCCTCGGTGCCGTCGGGGTACCGGATTCTCAACCGGCCGCCGGGCCGCGCGTCGATTTCTGATCCGGCGCCCCACCACGCCGCCCAACGCGGCGTGTCCGTCAGGAACCCGAAGACAACGGCTGGCGTTGCCTGAATCACGACGGTGCGATCGACTTGGTGGGGCAGCGTCATCATGATGTCCTCTTGTTCAAGATCTTTTTCCGCCGGCGTCGCGGCTTCGGGCCGCGGCGCGTCTGTTCCAGTTCGGCCACCAGCTTCAACTTCCACAGGGCGTCGTCCCACATCCGTTCGAGCATGGCGGCGACCGGGCCGAGCGCCTCGCGGCGCGCCTGGTAGAAGCGGTTCTGTCTGTCTGCGCGCACGTCGACGAGCCCGGCTTCGGCGAGCGATCGCAGCTGCAGCGACACGGCGCCGAACGTGATGTCCGGCATCGACCGGGCGATGTCGCCCGCGCTCAGCTCCTGGTCCCACACCAGACGCAGGATCTCGCGTCGTCGCGGAGACGCAATCGCCGCGAGCACCGTGGTCTCCATTTCTATACTTTAGTTGAAACTAAAATAA
>Ga0114129_10002647_pt1 | contig 24920 bp, 23 predicted proteins | sample RhiMetdeltSRZDD1_FD_80071 | JGI IMG/M metagenome (GOLD analysis project Ga0114129, IMG submission 80071) | Populus rhizosphere microbial communities from Tennessee, USA - Rhizosphere MetaG P. deltoides SRZDD1 (version 2) (version 2) | ecosystem: Host-associated > Plants > Roots > Rhizosphere >...
CAGCCACTGACAGGCGCGGCCGCCGCGGGCGGCATCACCGCGCTCGTGGGTACGCAACTCGCGGTGGAGCGCATCAACAAGAGCGGCGGCATCAACGGCCGCCCCGTGGAGCTTCTCGTCGAGGACTACCAGTCCAAGCCCGACACCGGCCGCCGCAAGGCGGAGAAGCTCGCGGTCGAGGACAAGATCGACGCCCACCAGGGCGGCTTCCTCTCGAACGTGTGCATCGCGTGCGCGCCCGTGTGGGAAGAGCACAAGCTCGTCAACATGATCGGCGTCTGCCTCGATACCACGCTCACCACCAGCAAGTGCAGCCGCTACACCTTCCGGCCGTTCGATTACGCCCCCGCGCAGGCCGTCGCCTTCGCGCCGTATCTGGTCTCGAAGCTCGGCAAGAAGTGGCACATCGCCTACGCCGATTACGCATGGGGACAGTCCACCCGCGACGCCTACGCGGATCAGATCAAGAAAGCCGGCGGTGAAATCGAAGGCACGACCGGCATCCCGCTCGGCACCGCCGACATGACGCCGTTCCTCTCGAAGATCAGCGGCAGCTTCGACGGCTTCTTCGGCATCTTCTTCGGCAAGGACGGCGTGACCATCGGCACCCAGGCCTACGACCTCGGTCTGACGCGCAAGTACAAGTGGGCGGGTGACGGCGCCATCGCCGAGTCGACGAATCTGCCCGCGCTCGGCAACAAGATCGAGGGGTTCGTCGGCATCAACCGGTACGTGCCCGTCCTCGACAAGCCGCTCGACACCCCGTACCACAAGCGGTGGTTCGAGGAGGCCAAGGCCGCGCTCAAGAAAGTGGATCCGCAGGGCCCGCTTCCGGACCGCTACGTGCAATCGAACTTCGAGGCGATGAACTTCCTGAAGCTCGGCATCCAGAAATCCGGCTTCCAGGGCCGGCAGGACACGGCGAAGCTCATCACCGCCCTCGAAGGCATGGACGTGAAAGAGAGCGACGATTTTCCGCAGGGCGACAAGACGCTGCGGAAGGAAGACCACCAGGCGTTCATCCGCGAGTTCATCTTCGAGATCAAGGGCGGGAAGCACCACATCACGCAGGTGGTGCCGAAGGAGAAGACGATGTTCCCGCCGGCCTGTCAGTTCCCCACGGCGTGACCGGACACCGCGTGGACGGGGCGACGGCGCCTGCGCATGCGCGCGCCGCCGCCGCCCCGCCGCCTCTCCTGCACACGGAGGGGCTCACGGTGCGGTTCGGCGGCCTCACCGCGCTCAACAACGTGAACGTCGACGTTCGTCTCGGCGAGGTGCGCGCGATCATCGGCCCCAACGGAGCCGGCAAGTCGACGTTCTTCAACTGTCTCACCGGCGTGATCCGTCCCACCGGCGGGCGCATCATCTTCGACGGCGAGGACGTGACCGGGCTTCCCCCCGACCGAATTTCCCGGCGCGGCGTCGCCCGCTCGTACCAGATCACCAACATCCTGCCCGGCGCCACCGTCCTCGAGAACGTGCGCGTCGCCACGCAGTCACGGCACCACGGCTGGAACCTCGTTCGTCACCATCGCTCCTTCCCCGACGTGCTGGCCCGGGCACGCGCGGTGCTGGCGTCGGTCGGCCTCGCCGGCAAGGAGGACGAGCTGGCGGCGAACCTCTCGCACGGCGAGCAGCGCACGCTTGAGATCGCCATCGCGCTCGCCACCGAGCCGAAGCTGCTCTGTCTCGACGAGCCGACGGCGGGGATGAGCGTGGCGGAGACGCACCAGACCGTGGAGCTCATCCGTCGTCTGGGCGCTCACCTCACCATCCTCATCGTGGAGCACGACATGGAGGTGGTGATGGGGCTGGCGCGGACGATCACCGTGCTCCACTACGGCGAGGTGCTCGCGGAGGGGTCACCGGCCGAGATCCAGGCGAACGCGCGCGTGCAGGACGTCTATTTGAAGACGTGATGCTCTCGCTCACCGACGTCCACGCCCACTACGGGAAGTCGCACGTCCTCCACGGAGTGTCGATCGACGTCGCCGCCGGCGAGGTCGTGGGACTGCTCGGTCGCAACGGCGTGGGCAAGAGCACCACGCTGAAATCGATCATGGGGCTCGTACCGCCGTCGTCTGGAAAGATCCTGTTCGAGGGCCGCGACCTCGCGGGGCTGCCGCCGCACCGGCTGGCGCGGCTTGGGATCGCCTACGTTCCCGAAGACCGGCGGATCTTCCGGCTTCTCACCGTGCTCGAGAATCTTCGCACCGGCCTCGACCGCCACGGCGTCACCGAGGCCCGGCGGGAGGCCCTCCTCGAGAAAGTGTACCGGCATTTCCCGGTGCTGCGGGAACGGCGCGCGCAACACGGAGGGACGCTCTCCGGCGGCGAGCAGCAGATGCTCGCCATCGCGCGCGCGATGATGCTGGAGCCGAAGATCATCCTCCTCGACGAGCCGACGGAAGGTCTGATGCCGCGCATGGTGAGCCAGATCCGCGAGATCATCCAGGTGCTGCACGGCGACGGCGTGGCGATCCTGCTCGTCGAGCAGAACGTGCCCCTCACCCTCGAGGTGAGCAACCGTGTCTACATCATGGAGAAGGGCACCGTGCGCCACCAGGCGGCGGCCGCCGCCCTCCGCGTCAACGACGCGGTCATCCACCAGTACCTGGGAGTCTAGCGTCGATGGTGTACGAGCAGATTCTCATCCAGACCGTGAACGGCCTCGTGAGCGGGATGATCCTGGCCCTCGTGGCTTCGGGTCTCACGCTGATCTTCGGCATCATGGACGTCGTCAACTTCGCCCACGGGGAGCTGTTCATGCTGGGCGCCTACGTGGGGACGACCACGCTCGTCGCCACCGGGAGTTTCTGGGCGGCTCTGCTCGTCGCCTCCGTTCTCATCGGACTGCTGGGGGCGGCGTTGCAGATCACCACGCTGCGGCCCCTCCTCGGCCGCGACCCCCTCACCACGATCCTCGCCACCTTCGGCATCTCGCTCGTCCTCCAGAACTACGCGCTCTGGCAATATGGCCCGGTCGCGCGCAAGATCCAGGAGCCGTTCACCGGACACTTCCGCCTCTTCCACCTCGATTATCCGTATTATCGGATCGTCATCGCCGTGCTGTCCGCCGCGATCATCGGCGGCCTCTGGCTGTTCATGAAGTACGGGACGTACGGGATCTGGATCCGGGCCACCACGCAGGATCGCGTGATGGCGTCCGCCATGGGCATCCCGGTACCGCTCGTGCACACGGGTGTCTTCGCCATCGGCGCTGCCATGGCGGCGGCGAGCGGCGTGCTCTTCGGCCCTCTCGTCGGGGTCAATCACGCGATGGGTCTCGACCTCATCCTGCGTGCCTTCATCGTCGTGGTGGTGGGTGGCATGGGGAATCTCGGGGGCTCGGTGCTGGCGGCGATCTTCATCAGCCTGGCGGAGTCGTTCGCGTCGATCTGGGTGAGCCCGGCGCAGGCCGTGATCGTGTCGTTCGTCGTCCTCATCCTCACGTTGCTCGTCCGGCCCACCGGCCTCTTCGTCCCGACGCCGAAATGACGGACACCGCGCGGTCGCCGCGCGCCCACGCCGAGATGACCGACACCGCCCGGTACTGGCTCGGCCTCGTCGCGGTCGTCGCGCTCCTGGGCATCGCGCCGCTCGTGCTTCCGGAATTCTGGCGGCGTTTCCTCACGGAGATCCTGATCTGGGGCTTGCTCGCGATGTCGTCGGACATCCTCATCGGCTACACGGGCATGGTCTCGTTCGGACATTCCGCGTTCTTCGGTCTCGGCATGTACGGAACGGCGGCCGCGCTCCTCACGGTGAGCCCTCCCAATCTCTGGCTCGGCATGGTGTACGGCCTCGCCGCCGCCGGCGTGGTCGCCGCATTCGTGGCGTTCTTCGCCACCCGCCTCCGCGACATCTACTTCTCGATCACGACGCTCGTCTTCTCGCAGATCTTCTACGTCGTGATCTTCACGTGGACCGAGGTCACGGGAGGCGAGAACGGGCTCACCTTTCGCCAGCCGGCCTTCTGGATTCCCGGCGTGGTGGAGGCGCGTTTCACCCCGGTCACCTTGCACTGGTTCGTGCTCGCGGTCGTCACCGTGTCCTACGTGGTCCTCCGTCGCATCACGCAATCGCCCTTCGGCATGGTGTTGCAGTCCATTCGGGAGAACGAGCCACGCACGCGGGCGATCGGGTACGCGGTGGAGCGTTACAAGATCGTGGCGGTGATGCTGTCCGGCATCTTCGCCGGCCTCGCCGGCGTGCTCTACGCCATCCAGAACAAGTTCGCCGCGCCCGATTTCGTCTTCTTCCTGGTCTCGGGCGAGGTGGTGATCTTCAACGTGATGGGAGGGATGGGCACGCTGGTGGGCCCGGTCGCGGGCGCGGCCGTCTTCTTCCTGCTGCGTGAGCTCTTCTCGCGCTACTTCACCCAGTACTACCTGATCCCGGTCGGCATCATCTTCACGTTCATGGTGATCTTCATGCCGCAGGGTCTGCTCGGCTTCGCGCGCCGCCGGCTCCGCTGACCCAGGAGCGAGCGCTGGCTTACGTGGCGAGGACGCGGCGGACGGTCTCCGTCAGCGACACGACCGTGAACGGCTTCTGGAGAAAGGCACCCGGGGGGAGAGGGCCGCTGAGGGCGACGACGTCTTCGTGCGGCTGTCCCGAGATGTAGAGCACCCGCGTCGCGCCGCGGGCCGAACGGATCTGCCCCACGAGATCCCCGGTTCTGAGACCGGGCATCTTGAGGTCGAGGATCATGAGGTCGAGGTTCCCCGGGTGCGTGCCGACGAGATGGAGCGCGTTGTCGCCGTTGTCGGCCTCGAGCACGCGATAGCCCGCGATCTGAAGGACTTCACGGATGAGGCTCCGGATCTCGGGCTCGTCCTCCACGACGAGCACCGTGGCCGCTTCGCTCACGATCGGAGCTCACCGGACACTCCCGGAACCGCGACCGGCAACGTGACCCGGAAGGTCGTGCCCTCGCCGGGCACGCTCTTGAAGGTGATGGTGCCGCCATGGTCCTCCACGATCTTGTGCGTGATGGCGAGGCCGAGGCCCGTTCCCTTCTCCTTCGTCGTGAAGAACGGATCGAAGATGCGCGGCGCGTCCGTCGGCGCCAGACCGGCACCGTCGTCCTCGATGTCCACCGCCAGCCGCCGGGCTCCCCGGTGCGGCCGCAGCGCGAGCAGCCACGCGTCCCCACGATGCTCGCGGGCCACCCGGATCGTCAGCCGGCCACCGCGCGGGAGCGCATCCACGGCGTTGGTGACCAGGTTCACGAAGACCTGGTAGAGGTACTCCTCGTCGCCCTGCACAGGGGGCAGGCCGCCCGCGTACTCGCGGTAGACGCGGATCTGCTTGGCGTCGATGTCGTTGGCGTAGAGCTCGACCACCCGGTCGAGCAGCGGCGCCAACGCCACGCTCGTGAACCGGAGCGGGGTGGGGCGCGCCAGCTCGAGCAGCTGTTCCACGATCGCGTTGATCCGCTCCAGCTCGCGCGGCACCACGCTCAGGAACTTCTCCCGGAAGTGGTCGTCGTCGAAGCGGCGGCGGAGGTGACGGGTGAACGTGAGAACCGACGTGAGGGGGTTCTTGATCTCGTGGGCGAGACCCGCGGCGAGCGTGCCGAGCGCCGCGAGCTGATCGGACCGCTGGAGCTGGCTCTCCAGCTCGCGCACCACGCTCAGATCGCGAATCACGCCCACGACGCCGAGATCCTTGCCCTCACCGCCCTTCAGCGGCGCCGCGCTGAACTCCACGGGGACGACGCCGCCAGTGCGCCGGCGCAGCGTGAGCTGCGTCTCGCCGCTGGGCACGCGGGTGGCGAGCGTCTGCATGAGGAGCTCGCCGAGGGCCGGCGTGTGGGCGAAGACGTCGGTGCAGTAGCGACCCACCGCCTCGCCCGCGAAAAAGCCCGTGAGCAGCTCGGCGGCGGGATTCAGCGTGACGAGCCGGCCTTCGAGATCGGCGGTCACGACCCCGGCGGCGAGCGAGCTCAGGATGTTGTCGGTGTAGCCCTTGAGATCGACCAGCTCCTCGAAGCGCCGCCGAAGCTGCGCGTGCGCGTCTTCGAGCGCGGTGCGTTCGTGGAGGAGCTGCGCCGCCATGTGGTTGAAGGCACTCGCGAGCTCCCCGATCTCGTCCGTGGACGTCACCTCGATGCGCTGTCGGAGCTCTCCGCGGGAGATCGCGGCCGCGCCTTCGGCGAGGTGCCGCACCGGGCGCGCGATGCGGCGAGCCACCACTGCCGCCGCGCCGCCGCCCAGGAGCAGGATGACCACGGTCAGACCGGCCAGCTCCCAGCGTGTCTGGCGTATCTCGGCTTCCATCAGGCGCTTGGAAAGGCCGACGCGCGCGGTGCCCCACTTCTGGCCGTTCACCATCACCGGCACCGCGAAGTCGTACGAGGCGGCGCGCCCGCCTCCAGCCGGGGTCTCCTGCGTCAGCGTGCCTTCTGCGCGCGCGGCGCGCTCGGCGACCACCCCCGGCAGGACGAGACCGACCTGCTCGGGATGTCGGCTGTGGGCGGCGACCTTGCCGTCCGCGTCGAGCACGATCGCGTAGCGCACGTCCGGCTCCGCCGCCACCCGCGCCACATTCTGCTCGAGGGCGGTGAAGTTGTAGAGCAGGATCGGCGTGTGGGACATGGCGGCGAGGTTGCGGGCGAGCACCTCGCCTCGCCGCTCGACCTCGTCGATGATGGCGGCCCGCAGCCGGTGCTCGACGACGACGATGACCGTGGCCATGACGAGCGCAATGACGAAGAGCGTGCCCCACAGGAGCTTCGTCTGCAGCGACATGAAGCGCCGCTCGCCCATCACGGCCGCCACCGTCAGCGCTCCAGCCACATCTTCCGCAGGGGGATGTAGGGATCGCCCAGGCCGTTCACCTCGACGCTTCGCACGTACGGCTGGAAGACACGCTCGTACGTGTAGTGCCACATCGGTATGACGGCGGCGTCGTCGACGATGAGTTGCTCCGCCCGGCGATAGAACGCGACCCGACGTCCCATCTCGCGCTCGTTCCGCGCGAGGACGAGGAGATCGTCCACGGTCGGGTTGGCGTAGCCCATGAAGTTGCGCGCGCTCCGGGAGTGGAAGAGCCGGAAGAGGAAATTGTCGGGATCGGGCACGTCGGCGTACCAGGCGTAGAGGAACATCGGCATCCGGCCTTCGGCGAGCTGCGCCGAGAACGTCGGCCAGTCCGTCTGGTACTTGATCTCCGCCTGGATGCCGACCGCCGCCAGATACCGTGTGAGGGCCTGATGCTCGGCCACGAGCCGATCGCTCTTCACGCTCGACCAGATCGTGATCGGCGGAAGCCCTCCGCCGCCGGGATAGCCCGCGGTACGCAAGAGCTCCTCGGCGCGGGACGGAGCGTATGTCGGTCCGCTGAGCTGCGGGTTGTATCCCAGCGTCCCCGGCGGCAGGATGCCGTGCGCGGGGTGGTAGCGGTCGAGGAACGTCTTCCGCAAGATCGCGTCGCGGTCGATGGCATGGACGATGGCCTGGCGCACGCGGCGGTCGTCGAGCGGCTTCACTCGGGTGTTCAGCCCGTAGAAGCGGACGCTGAACATCGGACGGCGGATGTATTGATGCCGCGGAAATGAGCGGCGATCGCTCACGCCGGCCGGCACCGGGCTGTCCTCGAGTCGACCGCTCTCGAATTCGCGGTACATCGTGTCGACGGGCTCACCCGGAAAGATGCGGTACACGACCTGCTTGAGCTTGGGTGGTCCCGCGAAGTAGTCGGGATTGGCGCCAAGGATGATCTCCCGTCCGGGCTCACGGCGGATGAACTTGAAGGGACCGGTGCCGACGGGCTCGTCACCGAACCGATCGCCTTTCTGCGCCACCACGTCGCGGGGCAGGACCTTCGCGTGGCCGACGGCGAGGACGGACACGAACGGGGCCGGCGCCTCGTCGAGGGTGATCTGCACGGTGTACCGATCAACGGCGACGAGACCGGCCACCTCACCCGTCTTGCCCTCACGGAAGTCCCGGGCGCCTTTGATCGCGGCGAAGAGATCGGCGGCGCCGGACTTGAGGCCGGGATCGAGCAGCCGCGTGAACGAAAACACGACGTCATCGGCGGTGACTTCACGGCCGTGATGGAATTTCACGCCGGGGCGGAGGGTGAACGTCCAGGTGAGACCGTCGCGCGAGGCCCGCCAGAACTTGGCGAGCGCGGGCGCAATCGTGAGCGTCTGGTCGAACTGCACGAGCCCGTCGAAGATCTGCTCCGAGACAGACCGGCTGTAGACATCGCTGATGCGCGCAGGGTCCAGCGTGGCAGGATCGTTGCCGAGCGGTCGTCGGTAGATCCCGCCATCCGCGCGCGCCATGCCATCCGCGGCCCGTGCCGGCGCGGGCAGAAGAACGGCCATGACGACCGCCAGACCCAAGAGAAAAGGGGAGCCAAAGCTCCCCTTCCTCTCGCCCCCACGTCGGAGGCGATCACGCAACACCACCAACAGATGGGGAGGGCTGACTACTCCCCGCCGCCGCCGCCATCCGCGTTGCCGATCGCGACGAAGAGTGTGGTCGATCCCGGCGTTCCCGACTCGATCACGGGAGCGACGAGCAAGAACGACGCGATCATCACCATGGCCGCCAGCACTTTCATCATGACTCTGTCCCCCTTGTTGGTGGTGAGCACCGCGACTGCGCGGCGCTCTGTGGACTTCTGGAGGACAGGCCCCAGCAAATCGATCGCCAATCGCGCCTGCGGCCCGCACGTCCGTCAAGGAAGCGTTATTGCTCACCGGCTCGCGATGGCGGTCGCGTTCGACCGCCGCGCCGATGTCTCGTCACTGGGCAGGGCGCCACGCCGCGAGAGCGCCACTTCGCCGTAAATACGCATTGCGTTGCGACGAACTCACCCATGCACAAGACCAGTGCAACGTGGACCGAAACTGGGCGCCTACGGCTCTCGGCTGGGCGGTGGGAGAACTTTCCAGCGCGCGAGTTTGGCCTTCAACGAGTTCCGGTGGAGGCCGAGCACGCGGGCTGCTTCGCTCTGATTCCAGCGCACACGCTCCAGCACGCGCAGCACGATCTGGCGCTCGAACTCGTCGCTCGCTTCGTTGAGGGGCAACGCATCACCCTGGCGCACCTTCGTGCGATGGTCGGGGAGGAGGAGGTCGAGGGGGAGATCGTTCAGCTCGATGAGCGGACCGTCCACGAGAGCCACCGACCGCTCGATCACGTTCTGCAACTCCCGCACGTTGCCGGGCCACGCGTACTCGCGAAGGGCGGCGGCGGCGTCCGGCGACAGTCCCGTGATGCGCTTGTTGAAGGCGTGGTTGTAGCGCTTCACGAAGTGCTGGACGAGCAGCTCGATGTCCTCGCTGCGGGCACGCAGGGGCGGCACCGGAATCGGCACCACGTTCAGGCGGTAATAGAGGTCGTGGCGGAAATGCTCCTCGGCAACCGCGCGCTTCAGATCGACGTTGGTGGCGGCGATGATGCGGACGTCGATGCGGATGGCCTGGGTCCCGCCCACCCGCTCCACCTCGCGCTCCTGGAGCACGCGCAAGAGCTTGACCTGGAGCTCCGGCTTCAGCGTGGAGATCTCGTCGAGGAAGAGCGTCCCTCCCTGCGCCATCTCGAACTTGCCCGGCTTGCGCTGGTGCGCGCCCGTGAACGCGCCCTTCTCGTGACCGAACAGCTCGGATTCGATCAGCGTCTCCGGGATGGCGGCCGGGTTGACGGCAACGAACGGTTTGTCGCGACGGGGACTCTGCCGGTGAATGGCGCGCGCGATCAGCTCCTTGCCGGTGCCACTCTCGCCCGTGATGAGCGCGGTGGCCGACGTGCGCGCGACCTGGGCGATGAGGCGGCGGAGCTTCTGCATCTCCGGATGCTGTCCCACCAGCTCGTCGAAGTCGTGCTGGCGCGCGAGCTCCGAGCGAAGGTACACCACCTCGCGGGCGAGCGAACGGCGCTCGAGCGCCCGTCCGATCACCGATAGCAGCTCGTCCTCCTCGAACGGCTTCGTGAGGTAGTCGAAGGCGCCCGCCTTCATCGCCGCCACCGCCGTCCGCACCGTCTTCACGGCGGTGACCAGGATCACCTCGACTTGTTCATCCAGGACCTTGATCTGCTCGAGCACCTCGATGCCGTCCATCTCGGGAAGACGGATGTCGAGGAGCACCACGTCGACCTGGGCGTTGCGGAGGATGTCGAGACCGCTCTTGCCGTCGGCGGCGTCGATGACATCGAACGTGTCGTCGAGGATCAGCCGGAAGGACTCCCGCAGGCCGGCGTCGTCATCGATGACGAGAATGACGGGCCGGAGTCCCCGTGCGGACTCCGAAAGCTCGATGCTCCGGACGTCCTGCCCCATGGCGCGAGGACTTTACCACCTTCCCGGACGACGTGGCGGGCCGCGTCGGGGCCGGCCGGTTCGACCCGACGTAGCGGGGGATGTCGGGATGGTTCCAGCGTGTGCGTTTCAGATCGCGCCGGCGGCGGCGGGCGCTTGCACCGTCCACCGCCGCCCGAGCGACATCGTGTCAGTGCGCGGAGTACACGGGCTGGTCAGGGCCGACGTAAATACGGTCCCCATACCCGCGCTTCGCATCCTCCGATCGATAGATCACGCTGCAACCGGACAGCATGCTTGCCGTAATCACCACTCCGAGCACGATTCCCATCAGTCCACGCATGGTCCCGCTCCTTTCGGGCCGGTTCGGGCGGCCGGCCGCTGTTGGCCGTGAGTCGCACGCGTCGGCGAGAAGGTTCACGAGGGGCGAGGAGCCGGGCCACGCGCGCAGCAGCGGGCCCGACGGGCGGCGCGTCTACGAATCGGCACATTGACCGGCGGCATCGCCTGCTCGAACAATCCCCACATGATCGCGCGAATCCGGTCCGCTGCGCTCATCGGCGTCGAAGCCGCCCTGGTGAGAGTCGAGGTCGACGTGGCGAACGGGCTGCCCTTGTTCACGACCGTCGGTCTGCCCGACTCCGCCGTACGCGAGAGTCGAGAGCGTGTCCGCAGCGCTATCCGGAACGCCGGCTTCAAGTTCCCGGGCGACCGTATCACGGTGAACCTCGCCCCCGCCGACGTCCGCAAGGAGGGCACCTCGTTCGACCTTCCCATCGCCCTCGGCATCCTCGCCGCGACCGACTGCATTCGCGGTGACGTCGCATCGGTCGCGGTCGTCGGCGAGCTCGCCCTCGACGGCCAGATCCAGCCCGTGCGCGGCGTTCTCGCCGTCGCGCTCAGCTGCCGCCGGGGCGGCATTGGGACGCTCCTCGTTCCTCAGGAAAATCGGCGTGAGGCGGCGTTCGTGAGCGGCGTCCGTGTCCTCCCCGCCGCCACCTTGCGCGAGGCGGTCGGCCTCCTGAATGGCGACGCACCACCCGCCGCGAGCGACGATCCTGCGCCCCCAACCGCCGCCGGTGACGACGTCGACTTCGCCGACGTCAAGGGGCAAGCCCACGCCAAGCGCGCGCTCGAAATCGCGGCGGCTGGAGGTCACAACGTGCTGCTCGTGGGACCCCCGGGCGGAGGGAAAACGATGCTGGCCCGTCGAGTCACCACGATCCTGCCGCCGCTGGCCGAGAGCGAAGTGATCGAGGTCTCGTCGATCTGGAGCGTCGCGGGACTCCTGCCCGGCGAGGGCGAGTTGATGACGCGGCGGCCATTCCGCGCGCCGCACCACACGGTCTCCGTTGCCGGCCTCATCGGAGGCGGCAGCCCGCCGCATGCAGGCGAGGTCACGCTCGCCCACCGCGGCGTACTGTTCCTGGACGAATTGCCGGAGTTCCAGCAGCACGTGCTGGAGTCGCTGCGCCAGCCCCTCGAGGACGGCCGCGTCAGGATCACGCGCGCGAGCGGCATCGCGCGCTTCCCGGCTCGTTTCCAGCTCGTGGCCGCGGCCAATCCGTGCCGCCGCGGCTGTGCTTCCCTCGAGCTCTGCTTCTGCACGCCGGCGGAGCGGCAGCGTTATCTCGGCCGCGTCTCGCGTCCCCTCCTGGACCGCATCGACCTTCACGTCGAGCTGCCGGCGCTCGAGCACGCCGACCTTGCCGCCTCCGGTGCGGGCGAAGCCTCCGCGAGCATCCGCGCTCGCGTCAGCGAGGCGCGCGCCCGGCAGCGTGCACGATTTCGCGGGAACGCTGTGCACACCAACGCCGACATGTCGCCCGCGCAGCTACGCCGTCACTGTCGTCCGTCGCCTGACGCCGAGCGGCTGCTCGCGGCGGCCATGACACGTCTCGGGCTATCGGCCCGCGGCCATGATCGTGTCCTGAAGGTGGCGCGGACCATCGCCGATCTCGCCGGCGCGGACGACATGAGCGCCGGTCACTGTGCGGAGGCGATCCAGTATCGCGGGCTCGACCGGCAGTGGCGCGGGTGATGCGTGGTCGCGGCCGTGAGGCCGCGGTGTATCAGCGGCGGCCGCGGGGAGGGATGTTCGTGTAGACGGTGGTGCCGTCGGGCTCCATCGTGCGATACGTCTGCCCGGGCAGGGAACCGTCGGGCACGATGTCCATGAGCCGGAGGATGCGGGCGACATACTCCTGCGTCTCCGGGTACGGCGGGACGCCGCCATATACCGTGACCGCCTGCTCGCCGGCGTTGTAGGCGGCCAGGGCGAGCGGCAAATTGTGGCGGTAGCGCTCCATCAGGCCACGGAGGTGGCGCACACCGCCGTCGATGTTCTGGGCGGGATTGAAGGCGTCGCGTACACCGAGCGTGGTCGCGGTCGCCGGCATCAGCTGCATCAGGCCACGCGCGCCCTTCCGCGACACCGCCTGCGCATTGAAACCCGATTCCACCCGGATCACCGCCGCCACCAGGCGCTCCGAAATCCCGTACCGTGCGGCCGCACCGCGGATTTCGCCCGCGTAGCGGATCGTGGGGTCGGCTTGAGGGAGGCGCAACCAGCCCACCGATGTTCCTGACGACACTCCCATGCGGCGGTACTGAGGGTCGGTGGGGAGATTGGTGAAGTGGACGGTGCCGTCGGGGGCCACCAGCCGGTACGTCTCCGTGCCGGCGGCGGACCCGACGACCGTCATGATCCCGATGACCGCGAGGCCAAAGGCGAACGCGCGGTTCACATGAAATATTCTAGCCGCTTGTCGCCGCTCGCGGTCAGCCAAAATTCGGCGCCCCGAGACGGTCTCAAACGAGCGTGGTCAGCCTCACTTTCCCCCGTTTTTCGCGATCTTCGAGCGCGCACTCCAGCATGTCGGCAATCTCGTCCACGAGGTGGAACGTCATCACGTCCCTCACCGCCGCCGGCACGTCTTCGCGCAGGTTCTTCTCGTTCCGCCGCGGCAGGATGACCGTCCGGACACCCGCGCGGTGCGCCGCGAGAACCTTCTCCTTGATACCGCCGACGGGCAGCACGCGGCCGGACAGGCTGACTTCTCCCGTCATGGCCACGCCAGGGCGGAGCGAGCGGCCCGTGAGCAGTGACGCCAGCGCCGCCGTCATGGTGACGCCCGCCGACGGACCGTCTTTGGGAATCGCTCCCGCGGGAACGTGGACGTGGATGTCCGATCGTTCCCAGAAGTCAGGCTCGACTCCGAGATCGTCCGCGTGTGCGCGCACCCACGACAGTGCCGCTTGCGCCGACTCCTTCATCACGTCGCCGAGCTGACCGGTCAGCGTGAGCGTCCGCTTCCCCGGCATGCGGTTGGCTTCCACGAACAGCACGTCCCCACCCGCCGGCGTCCAGGCGAGGCCCACCGCCACGCCGGGCACGCGCGTACGTTCCTCGACTTCCTCGAACTCGAAGCGCGGGACGCCGAGGAACGTCGTGACCACGTCAGGCGTGATTGCGAGCGGTTCGGTCTTGCCCTCGGCGCGGGCCCGCGCCACCTTGCGGCACACGCTGGCGATCTCGCGCTCCAGGTTCCGGACGCCCGCCTCGCGGGTGTAGCCGCGAGCGAGGAGCCGCAGCGCCTCCGGTGTGAACAGGATATCGGCGTCGACGGCGAGCCCGTGCTCGCACGCCTGTTTCGGCACCAGGTGCTTCTGCGCGATGGCGACCTTCTCCTCCTCGGTGTAACCCGCGAGGTGGATGACCTCCATGCGGTCACGCAGGGGCGCCGGCACCGTGTCCATCACGTTCGCGGTCGTGATGAAGAGGACCTGGGACAGATCGAACGGGACGTCGAGGTAGTGATCCCGGAACGACACGTTCTGCTCCGGATCGAGCACCTCGAGCAGCGCCGACGCCGGGTCACCGCGGAAATCCATGCCGAGCTTGTCGATCTCGTCCAGCATGAAGACCGGGTTGTTGGTTCCCGCCCGGCGCAAGCCCTGGATGATCTGACCGGGGAGAGCCCCGATGTACGTGCGGCGGTGGCCACGGATCTCCGCCTCGTCCCGCATACCGCCGAGCGAGATGCGGTGGAACTTGCGACCCATCGCGCGCGCGATGGACCGGCCGAGCGACGTCTTCCCCACGCCGGGCGGACCCACGAAGCAGAGGATGGGATCCTTACCGGCGGGACGGATCTTCTTCACCGCCAGGTATTCGAGAATCCGGTCCTTGATCTTCTCGAGGCCCTCATGATCGGCGTCGAGGATGTCGCGCGCGGCGGCGAGCTCGACGGCGTCCGTCGTCTGCTGCCGCCACGGCATCGCCACCAGCCAGTCGATGTAGGTGCGCGCGACCGTGTACTCCGCGGCCGCGGGCGGCATCTTGGTGAGTCGGTCGAGCTCGCGGAGCGCCTCCTTCTTGGCCTCCTCGGACATCCCGGCCGCTTCGATCTTCTCGCGCAGCTCGTCCAGCTCCTGGGTGCGCTCGTCCCGTTCCCCGAGCTCTTTCTGGATCGCCTTCATCTGCTCGCGCAGGTAGTACTCCCGCTGCGTCTTGGACAGCTCGGACTGGACCTCGGACTGGATCTTCGACCCGAGCTCGAGGACCTCCGCCTCCTTGCCGAGAGCGACCGCCAGCTTCTGGAGGCGTTCGCGAACGTCGAGGGTCTCCAGCAGCTCTTGCTTCACCTCGAGCGGCAGCGTCGTCAGTGACGCCGCCACCAGGTCGGCGAGAGCGCCCGGCGTCCCCGAAGTCTCCGCTGCGCTCGCGACCTGATCCGGAAGCCCTGGGGACAGCGACACCACCTTGTTGAACAACGTGGTTACGCTGCGCATCAACGCCTGCGACTCGAGGTCCACGTCGGCGCCCTCGTCGTCGGGAAGTGCCTCGATGCGCGCGCGCAGGAACGGTTGCTGCTCGACGACCTCCAGGAGCCGGAAGCGACCGAGCCCCTGGACGACGAGCCGCAGGCTTCCGTCGGGCTGCTTGAGCGTCTTGTGCACGATCGTCAGCGTCCCCACCGGGTGCAGTCCGTCGCCCGTGGGCGCCTCCTCCGACGCATCGCGCTGGGTGACGGCACCGATGAGGCGGCCGGCTTGGACGGCGTCCTCGATCAATCGGATCGACGACGCGCGGCCCGCCGCCAGCGGCAGCACGGAGTGCGGAAAGAGGACGCTGCCGCGCAGGGGCAGGATGCCGACGATGTCGGGGATCCGGACTTCCTTTTCTATCGACATTGGCCGCTTGCCTTTCTCGTCAAAGACTCAAAACAAATCGACGGGCTTGAGCTGCCCGGAGGCCGCGCGCACCAGCGCCTCTCGCGGGCCCCGCGCGTCGGCAACTGCGGCGTCGCCGCCGCTCTCACGGATGTACGCCACCATGTCTTCGATCTGCTTCTGCATCTCCAGCATCCGGCGCCTCATCTTTAGGACGATTTCTACGCCGGCGAGATTCACACCGAGGTCGCGCGTGAGCCGGATGAGCCGCGCCAGCTCCTCCACGTCTTCCGCGGAGTACATGCGCGTCCGCCCCTCCGTCCGGCTCGGGCGAAGCAATCCCTTCTTCTCGTAGAAGCGCAGCGTCTGCGGGTGGACCTTCAGCATGTCCGCCACGACGCCGATCATGTAGAGCGGCTTCGCGCGGTCGTTCACGCCACACCTCCGTTGTACCGGTCGAGGCCGGTGCGGGGCGCCATGGGGGCCAGCCGCTCCAACTCGCGCACCAGCTCGTCGGTCCGGGCGTCGAGACTTTCCGGCATCTGCACGTTCACCGTGACGTAGAGGTCACCCGTTCCGTCGCCGGAGAGCTTCGGGAGGCCGTGTCCGCGAAGACGGAACGCCTGCCCGCCCGCCGTCCCCGGCGGCACGACGAGGACGGTCTCCCCGCGCGGCGTCGGGATGCGGACGCGTGCCCCGCGCAGCGCTTCCCACACCGTGATCGGGACTTCGCAATGAACGCTGTCGCCTTTTCGCGTGAAAAACGGGTGCTCCGCCACGCGGGTGCTGATGATCAGGTCACCGCGGGGAGCGCCGAACGGCCCGGCGTTGCCTTCACCCTCGATGCGCACCTGCACACCCGAATCGACGCCGGGAGGAATCACGATCTCCACCGCGTCTGCCGCACGCCGGACACCGCGGCCGAGACAGTGTTCGCAGCGAGCGCCGCGGACGGTGCCGGCGGCGTTGCAGACGTCGCACGGGGTGAACCGGGTCACCGTGAGCGGACGGCTGATACCGCGCACCACCTCATCGAAGGTCAGCTCCACCGTCACGTGGAGATCGTCCCCGCGACGTCCGGCGCCGAGGGACGGGCCGCCCGGCACGCCGATCTGGTCGTACATCGAGCGCGCGCCGGGATCGCTGAGGACCCGATAGGCTTCGGCGATTTCCTCGAACAGCGAGCGCGCGCGCTCGTCCCAGAAGTTCACGTCCGGCGAATACTGCCGCGCGAGCCGCCGGTAGGCCTGACGGATCTCGCGCGGCCCGGCCGTCGCCGCGATCCCGAGGACCGCATAGTAATCGCGGCGCATCACCGTTACTTCTTCTCGCCGAGGTCCTCGAACTCAGCGTCCACCACCTCGCCTTCTTTCGGGCCCGACGTGCCGCCGCCCGGCGACGGTCGGCTTCCCGTGCCACCCGGCGCCGACGACGCCTGCGCCTCGCGGTACATGACCTCCGCGAGCTTGTGCGCCGCCGATTGCAGCCGTTCCTGGGCCTGCTTCATCCGGCTGATGTCCTCGCCCTTCAACGCCTCCCGCGCTTCCGCCATCGCATCGTCGATGGCCTTGCGGTCGCTCTCGGACAGCTTGGCGCCGTGCTCGCTGAGCGTCCGCTCCGTCGAGTAGACGAGGGAGTCGGTCTGGTTGCGGACCTCGATCTCTTCCTTGCGCCGCGTGTCCTCGGCGGCGTTCGACTCCGCGTCCTTCACCATCCGCTCGATCTCGTCCTTGGTGAGGCCGGACGACGCCGTGATGGTGATGTTCTGCTGCTTGCCGGTCGCGGTGTCCTTGGCCGACACGTTGAGGATGCCGTTGGCATCGATGTCGAACGTCACCTCGACCTGCGGCACGCCGCGCGGAGCGGGTGGGATGCCGACCAGATGGAACTTGCCGAGCGTCCGGTTGTCGCGCGCCATCGGGCGCTCCCCCTGCATCACGTGCACCTCGACCGACGTCTGGTTGTCGGCGGCGGTCGTGAAGATCTCGCTCTTCTTGGTGGGGATCGTGGTGTTGCGCGTGATGAGCGCCGTCATCACGCCGCCGAGCGTCTCGATCCCGAGCGACAGCGGCGTCACGTCGAGCAGGAGCAGATCCTTCACCTCGCCCGTGAGCACGGCACCCTGCACGGCGGCGCCGATCGCCACCACCTCGTCCGGGTTCACGCCCTTGTGGGGCTCGCGCGCGAAGAGGCTCTTCACCGCTTCCTGGACTTTGGGCATCCGGGTCTGACCGCCCACGAGGATCACCTCGTCGATGTCCTTCGCGGTGACGGCCGCGTCCTGCATGGCTTGCCGGCACGGCCCGAGCGTACGGTCGATGAGGTCGGCTGCGAGCGCCTCCAGCTTGGCGCGCGTGAGCGTCAGCACGAGGTGCTTGGGACCGCTCGCGTCGGCGGTGATGAAGGGCAGGTTGATCTCGGTCTGGAGCGTGGTGGACAGCTCCATCTTCGCCTTCTCCGCCGCTTCCTTCAGACGTTGTAGCGCCATCCGGTCCTTGCGGAGATCGATGCCGTTCTCGCGCTTGAATTCCTCGGCGATCCAGTCCATGACCCGCTGGTCGAAGTCGTCACCGCCGAGGTGGGTGTCGCCGTTCGTCGCCTTGACCTCGAAGACACCCTCGCCGATTTCGAGAATCGAGATGTCGAAGGTGCCGCCGCCAAGGTCGTAGACGGCGATCGTCTCGTCCTTCTTCTTGTCGAGGCCGTAGGCGAGGGACGCCGCCGTCGGCTCGTTGATGATGCGGAGCACCTCGAGCCCGGCGATCTTGCCGGCGTCCTTGGTGGCCTGCCGCTGGCTGTCGTTGAAGTAGGCGGGGACGGTGATGACCGCCTGCGTGACCTTCTCGCCCAGGTATGCTTCCGCGGCCTCCTTCAACTTGCGAAGGATCATCGCCGAGATCTCGGGCGGCGAGTATTGCTTGCCGCGGATCTCGACCCGAGCGTCGCCGTTCGAGGCCTTCACGACCTTGTAGGGGACGAGCTTCTGTTCCTGCAGCGTCTCGTCGTAGCGGCGACCCATGAACCGCTTGATCGAGAAGACGGTGTTCTCGGGGTTCGTAATCGCCTGGCGCTTCGCCACCTGCCCGACGAGGATCTCGCCGTCTTTGGTGAAGCCGACCACCGACGGTGTGAGCCGACTGCCCTCCTGGTTCGCGATCACCGTCGGATTGCCGCCTTCGACCACCGACACGACGGAGTTCGTCGTCCCGAGGTCAATGCCGATCACCTTCGCCATGGGGAACTTCCTTTCTTGATTGATGAGGGGGCGGCGCCGCGAGCCGCCCCCTGGCCCGACGACCTAGAGAACGTCGACCTTGATCTGCTTCGGTTTCACTTCCTCGGCCTTCGGCAGCCGCACCTCGAGCACACCATCGCGGTAGCTCGCCTTCACCTTCTCCGCCTGCACGGGGACCGGAAGCGGGATGTTCCGCTCGAACTTCCCGTACGTCCGCTCCACGCGATAGAAGTTGCCGTCGTTCGCCTCGTGGCTGAACTGCCGCTCGCCGCGCACGGTCAGCACATCCCCCGTGATGGAGACGTTGATCTCCTTCTCGCGAATGCCCGGAAGCTCGAAACTCACGACCAGGTCATCCTTGGTTTCGTAGAGATCGACAGCGGGGGCCCACGCCCGCTCCATGGCCGCGCCCGCGGACGCCGGGCGGCCGAAGAAGCTGTCGAAGAGACGGTTCATCTCACCCTGGATGTCCGTCACGTTGCGGAACGGTTCCCAGCGCTCTGCCGTACCGAAAGGACGCCAACGCTCCACTGCCATATCGAGTTCCTCCCTCTCACGGCCGGCCTCCCTGCCGGCTTGTTATTGTTGAGTCCGGATTTCTTATATCAGCTGAGTGTTATGCTGTCAAGTTAGGCCAACCCATTGTATAACCAAGCGTTCGAGGGTGGGTGCTACGCTGAGCAGGTGAGGCTCGGATGCGGCTGCCTCGGCTTTGTCCTGGTTCTGGTCGCGGCGACGGGCGTCGGCGGCAGCGCCTGGCTCGCGTCGCGGCTGCTTCAGCCCCCGTCCGATCTGCCCGCTTCCGGCACGGCGGCGGACGGACACCGGGCACAGCAGAAGATCTATGAGATCAGCCGTGGTGCGCACCCCACGCCGCGCGCTGCGGAACCCGTCGTCATCACCGAGGCCGAGCTCAACGCGTTTCTTGCACGCCACGTGGTCGACGCCATCGACGTGCCCCTCACCGAGATCGCCGTCCGGATGGTCGGTGACGACGGCGTGCAGATCTACGGCCGCACGACCGTGCGCGGGTTCCTCACGGAGCCTCCGCTCGCCTCCGCCGTCGAGGCGTTACCCGCGCGGTGGCAGCGCGCGCATGTGTGGCTTCGCTTCGACGGCAAGGTGCGCGTGGAGCCGGCGACGGCGAACGGCCGGCGCGTACTGCGTGTGGATCTGCAGCGAGTGTGGATCGGGCGTCAGCCGTTGCCCGCGGCGTTCGCGCGCCTCGCTCTCGATCCCACGGTGCTCGGCCTGCTGCGCTGGCGGCTCCCGTCTCGACTCGACGCGGTCTCCATCGAGCCGGGACGCGCGATCATCCGGCCACCTTCCGCGCGCTGACGTAACGCAGCTGAAGATCGTAGATGAGCTGTTCCAGGACGCGTGTCTCTTCCGAGGTCCGGTTCCCTTCGGTCTTCTCTCTGAGCAGGATCAGGAGGTCGATGATTTCGGTGGCTTGCTCGAGATCACGCCGCGTCTGCCCGGTGAGAGGATCCGCGGCGGCCCCCATGGCGACCACGGCCGAGCTGGCCAGCATCATGAACAGTCCCGTGAGACTTCGCTCGGCGGCGGCTTCCGCCCTCGACTCGGACGGTGCCGCCGCTGGTGCCGTCTGTGCGGCAGGGCGGGAGGTCGGTGGCGGTGGCGGTGGCGCCGGCGCGGCGGGGCGCGGAGTGTCCTCAGGCGCGTCATCCCGTCGACGCCGATCGGTGACCTTGAACGTGTCTTCGGGTTCAGACATTGACGGTGAGCCTAGCACACGCGAAAAGCTTTGCTGTATACTGACTTGACCGTCAGACAATCAACATGCCGGCTCCTGGTGCCCTCTTTGACATGCTCGTTGACGTCATGGCGCGACTCCGCGAGCCGGGCGGCTGTCCGTGGGATCGAGAACAAACGCGTGTTTCCCTGAAACCCTTCCTCGTCGAAGAAACGTACGAGGTGCTGGAGGCGATCGAGTCGGGGGATCCGCGTGGCCTCCGCGAAGAGCTCGGTGATCTTCTCTTCCAGGTGATCTTCCACGCGCAGATCGCGCACGAGCTCGGTGAGTTCGCGATCGCCGACGTGCTGCGCGTGCTCCACGACAAGATGGTGAAGCGTCATCCCCACGTGTTCGGCGACGCCTCGGTGGCGAGCCCGACGGAAGCGCTCGCGCAGTGGGAAGCCATCAAGCGCCGAGAATCGGAGCGCGACGGTGTACTGCGGTCGGTCATCGACGGCGTGCCGCGCGCGCTGCCCTCGCTCATACGCGCGCAGCGGCTGCAGAGCAAGGCGGCCCGCGTTCACTTCGACTGGCCCAACGCGGCGGCGGCATGGGAGAAGGTGGAGGAGGAGATCGGCGAGGCGCGGGAAGCGCTTGACGCCGGCGACCGCGCACGCCTCGCGGACGAGCTCGGCGACGTGCTGTTTTCCCTCGTGAACGTCGCGCGGCTCTCGTCCATCGACGCCGATGAGGCACTGGGGGGCGCCATCGAGAAGTTCCGCCGGCGCTTCACCGAGATGGAAGCGGGGCTGCGCGCTCGCGGGCAGTCCGTGGAGAGCGCGTCCGTGGACGAGCGCGAGCGTGCGTGGGAGGTCGCGAAGGCGGAGGAACGCCGTCCATGAAAGTCAGGATCGGACAAGCGACGATCGCCATCGAGCGCGGCGACATCACGGACGCCGAGGTCGACGCCATCGTCAATGCTGCCAACACCACACTCGCGATGGGTGCGGGTGTGGCGGGCGCCATCAAGCGCAAGGGCGGCGTGATCATCGAGGAAGAAGCGATGCGCCAGGGTCCGGTCGAGGTGGGCGAGGCGGTCCTCACCACCGGGGGCAACCTGATCGCGACGCACGTGATCCACGCTGCCGTGATGGGGTCCGATCTGAAGACGGACGGCGACAAGATCGGCGCCACCACCCGCGCCATCCTCGCCCTCGCCGACAAGCATCGGATCACGTCGGTGGCCATGCCCGCCCTCGGCACCGGCGTCGGCCACGTTCCGCCGCCGGTGTCGGCGGACGCGATGCTGTCCGCCGTGGTCGGCCATCTCCGCCGCGGCCAGACGAGCGTGAAGCGCGTGGTGTTCGTGCTCTACCAGGACGATGCCGAGAAGGCCTTCACGGGTGCGCTCAAGCGGCTGAGTGGGACGAAGTAGCGCGGGCATGCCGCCGCCTCCGTCCAAGCTGGGACAGCCCGCGAATCGTCGCCTCGGCGATCTCCTCGTCGCCGACGGCCTGATCACCGACGAGCAGCTCCGCACCGCGCTCGCCGAGCAACGCGGGACGGGCGAGAAGCTCGGCAGCATTCTCGTTCGCCTGAACCTCGTCAACGAGGAGCAGCTGACCGGCTTCCTGTCGCGGCAGTACGGCATCCCCTCCATCACGCTCTCCCAGCTCGACGTCGATCAGGAGCTCTTGCGGCTGGTGCCGGCGCAGATCGCGAAGAAGTACGAAGTGCTCCCCATCCGGCGCGTGGGCGATTCCCTCGCCCTCGCCATGGCCGATCCCACCAACGTGTTCGCGCTCGACGACGTCGCGTTCATGACCAATCTCAAGGTGCTGCCGCTCGTGGCGCCGCAGGCGGCGATCCGGAAGGCCATCGACCGCTTCTACGACAACCAGAGCGAGGCGATCTCCGGCGTGCTCACCGCCCTCAGCACGGAGATCCCGAACGTGGAAGTCGTGGACAGCGAAGACACGGCCAAGGTCGATATCTTCGAGCTGAAGGAGTCCGCGGACGAAGCGCCGGTCGTGAAGCTCGTGAACATGGTCCTCGTCGATGCCATTCAGAAGGGCACGTCGGACATCCACTTCGAGCCCTACGAGAAGGTGTTCCGGATCCGGTTCCGCATCGACGGCGTGCTCCAGGAGGTCCTCACGCCCCCGAAGAAGCTGGAGGCGGCGCTGATCTCCCGGCTCAAGATCATGTCGAACCTCGACATCGCGGAGCGGCGCCTGCCCCAGGACGGCCGCATCAAGCTGCGCTACAACCAGCGCGAGATCGACTTCCGCGTGTCGATCCTGCCCACGATCTTCGGCGAGAAGGCCGTGCTCCGCATCCTCGACAAGGAGGCGTTGAAGCTCGACCTCACGCAGCTCGGTTTCGATCCGTGGAGCATCGAGAACTTCGAGAAGGCGATCAACCAGCCGTACGGGATGGTCCTCATCACGGGGCCCACCGGCTCCGGCAAGACCACGACCCTCTACTCCGCCATCCACACCATCAACTCCCCGGACGTGAACATCATGACGGCCGAGGATCCCGTCGAGTACAACCTGAAGGGCGTCAACCAGGTGCAGATCGACGAGAGCGTGGGACGCACCTTCGGGGCCGCGCTCCGCTCGTTCCTGCGCCAGGACCCCGACGTCATCCTGGTCGGTGAGACGCGTGATCTGGAGACGGCCCAGATCGCGATTCGCGCCGCCCTCACCGGCCACCTCGTCTTCACGACCCTCCACACCAACGACTGTCCGTCCACCATCGCCCGCCTCATCGACATGGGGGTGCCGAATTTCCTGGTGGCGTCCTCGCTGCAGCTGATCCTCGCCCAGCGCCTCGGTCGCAAGGTGTGCAAGCAGTGCCGCGAGCCGTACGACTCCAACGAGGACATGCTCATCCCGTACGGCCACGTGGCCACCGGTGTGGGCAAGACGCAGTTCTTCAAGGGCAAGGGATGTCCAGCCTGTAACCATACGGGCATGAAGGGCCGTGTCGCGATCTACGAGGTCATGCCGATCTCCGAGGAACTACGCGACCTTATCCTCAAGAACGGCTCCACCGCCGAGATCCGCTCCATGGCCCAGGCGCAGGGCATGAAGACGCTCCGCCAGTCGGGACTCTTGAAGGTACTTGACGGAACCACGACGCTGGACGAGGTCCTTCGCGTTACGATCGCGTAAGGAAGGCTCGCCGGCGAGCGGCGCCGGGACGTGCATCATTCTCGTCACACCGTAGGAGAGGCGCATGGCGGTATTCGCGTACCGGGGCCGGTCCACGGCGGGAGCGGTGTCCGGCGAGGTCGAAGCCGACGATCGGCTGGCGGCGGTCGCCCAGCTCCGCGCCAAAGGCGTCGTTCCCACCTCGGTCGAGGAACGCAAAGGTAAGACGGCGGCGGCGGGGGCCGGGACCAAGAAGGTACGCGGCAAGGTCAAGGACAAGGACCTCGCCATCTACACCCGGCAGTTCTCGACCATGGTGGATGCCGGTCTCCCCATCGCGCAGTGCCTGACGATCCTGTCCGAGCAGAGCGACTCCAAGGCGCTGCGTGAGGTGACCGCGCTCATCGCGCGTGACGTGGAAGGAGGCTCGACGCTGGGCGACTCCTTCCGCAAGCATCCACGCATCTTCGACGACCTCTTCACCAACATGCTGCAGGTTGGTGAGTCGGGCGGCGTGCTCGACGTCGTCCTCCAGCGCCTCTCGGGCTACATCGAGAAGGCGGCCTCGCTCAAGCGGAAGGTCAAGGGCGCCATGGTGTATCCGATCACGATCATCTCGGTGGCCTGCTTGATCATCATCTTCATGATGGTGTTCGTCATTCCCACCTTCGCCACCATGTTCAAGAACCTGGGCGCCGACCTGCCGCTGCCGACCAAGATCGTCATGTGGGCGTCTGACTTCACGCGGAAGTTCATCATCTTCATCATCATCGGCATCGCCGGCCTGATCTATGCCTTCAAGCGCTACTACCGCACCGAGAACGGCAGCATGGTGATCGACACCTTCATGCTGAAGGTGCCCGTGATCGGCATGCTGATCCGCAAAGTCGCGGTGGCGCGCTTCACCCGCACGCTCGGAACGTTGATCTCTTCGGGCGTTCCCATCCTCGAGGGCCTGCGCATCACCGCGCGCTCCGCTCAGAATCGCGTGGTGGAGAAGGCGGTCATGCAGGCACGCGCGGCCGTCACCGCCGGTCGCACGCTCGCCGAGCCGTTGAAGGGCACGCCCGTCTTTCCGCCCATGGTCGTCCACATGATCAACGTCGGTGAGAACACGGGCGCGCTCGACGCCATGCTGTCGAAGATCGCCGACTTCTACGACGACGAGGTGGATACCGCCGTGAGCGCGCTCACGTCGCTGCTGGAGCCGCTCATGATCGTGTTCCTCGGCGTGGTGGTGGGCGGCCTCGTGGTCGCGATGTACATGCCGATCTTCAAGCTGGTGACGCTGGTCAAGTAGTGAAGTCGCTCGACGCCAACCGCCTCCTGCGCGGGTTCTCGTGGGTGCGGCTGGGGCTCGCCGAGCTCC
>Ga0114129_10002648_pt1 | contig 24920 bp, 18 predicted proteins | sample RhiMetdeltSRZDD1_FD_80071 | JGI IMG/M metagenome (GOLD analysis project Ga0114129, IMG submission 80071) | Populus rhizosphere microbial communities from Tennessee, USA - Rhizosphere MetaG P. deltoides SRZDD1 (version 2) (version 2) | ecosystem: Host-associated > Plants > Roots > Rhizosphere >...
GTCGTCGAACTGATAGTTGCCTTTGTTTCGATAGAGACGATTCGGCCCGAGATTCGAAGTGAAATAGAGATCGGGCAACCCATCGCCGTCGACATCGCCCGCTGCGACACCACCACCGTTGTAGTAGTAGAGGTAGTTCAGGATGTTGAAGTCGGGCGTCTCCGGCAGCTCGTTCGTGAACGTGACGCCGGTCGACCGCGGCGAGAGCATCTCGAACAGAGGGTTCGTTCGCTCGGCGCGCTGACACGCGGTCACCGCAACCGACATTGCAGCAAATTCCAGAAGCCGTGAGGAATTACAGCGCATGCTGTTTTCAAGGCGCCGGACGGATGCGGATCGCTTGCCCACCACCCGGCGCGAGAGCCATCCGCAATCGAGTCGTCGAGTCAACGGGTCGCGATAAGATCGTGATCGGCAGCGGGTTCGTCGACCAGTTCGCGCCGGGGCCGTCTGCATAGATCTCGGCCACGTACTTCCTGCCAGCCGTAAGGAAGGAGAGCGGCACGTCGAACGTGCGCGCTTCTTCATCCGTGATCGCGCCGACGAACCAGCTCTGACCGTTTCGCTCTCGTCGCGCGACGACCACGTAGTCGCCGATCTTTCCCTCGATCACGCGAGTGGTGTCCCAGTCCACCGCAACGTCGCGGATGAACTTGAACGCGGGTTGCCCTTCGTAGTTCTCGATGAGGTCCGCCGCCATCTGCAAAGGCGAGTAGAGCACGACGTAAAGCGCGAGCTGCTTCGCGAGCGTCGTGCGAACGTGCGGCTCTGCGTACTGCTTCGGCGTGCCCGTCGGTCGCTTCATCTGGATGTCGAAGATGCCCGGCGTGAAGTCCATGGGGCCGTCGACGAGGCGTGTGAAGAACAGAATCGTCTCGTGCTCCGGCGGATTCCCACCGTCCGCGCTCCACGCGTTGTATTCCTGACCGCGTGCACCCTCACGACTCATCATGTTCGGGTACGTGCGGCGCTCGCCCGTGTCATGAATGGGCTCGTGGACGTCGAGCATGATCCCGTACTTCGCCGCCGTCTCGATGACCTTGCGGTGGTGTCGCACGGCAACCTGTGAGTAGTGCGAGTGGTTGCCGCCGACGGTGTCGGCGACATAGCCGGTCTTGATCGCGTCGAGGCCGAGCGAGCGATACAGCGTGTAGGCGCTGTCCAGTTGGCGCTCGTAGTTCGCAAGACCACCGGACGTCTCGTTATGCACAATGAGCTTGACGCCCTTCTGCTTCGCATAGGCTGCGACGCCAGGAAGATCGTAATCGGCGTACGCCTTCGTGAACGAGAATGCATTGCGGTTCGCGATCCAGTCGCCATCCCAACCGACGTTCCAGCCTTCCACGAGCACGCCACCAAACCCGTTCTTCGCGGCGAAATCGATGTAGCGTTTCGTGTTCTCGGTGGTGGCGCCATGCTTCGGCCCCGAGCTCCACGTCATGGTGTTGAGATGCATGCCCCACCAGATGCCGACGTACTTCATCGGCTTGATCCAGTCCGTATTCGTGATCTCGCTCGGCGGGTTGAGGTTGAGGGCGAGGAGCGACGGCACGAGGTCCGTCACCTTGTCGGCGAGCTGGATCGTTCGCCAAGGCGTCTCGAACGGCGTACGTCCGCGAGCCTTCACGCCATCCGACATCGGAGCCAGCGCTGCGCTCAGCGTCCGGTTCTCCATCCCGCGCCCGGCGAGAAACATCCGCGGGTAATCCACCAGGTTCGCCTCGTGAATCACCGCGACGGTGTGGCCGTCGCTCAGCTCCAGCGTCACTGGCGTCTGTACGCTGTCCAGCGTGCTCACCGGCGCCGATGAATAGAGCATCTCGGAGCGATCGAGACGCGGCCTGTTCGACGGGATCCACCACGCACGCGCGTTGTCGGCGAACGCGAACTCGGTGCGTTCGTCCGTGATCTCGAAATCGGTCAGGCCCGGTTGCTCGGGGAGCTCGTACCGGAATCCCACGCCGTCGTCGAAGACGCGAAACGTGACGGAGAACCGGCGTCTTCGCGCCGTCGTTTCCTCCGCGGTGACGCGTAGCTCGTTATGGTGGTCGCGGACGCGCGCCACCTCTCCCCACGGCTGGGTCCATGTCTCGTCCTTCGACGTCCGCGCGGAGTCGACGATTCGCAGGCTATCACCAAGGGGCGGCGCACCGCGGAACTCGAACCCCAGCCGAGAGGGTAGAAGAACAGCGCGGCCCTGTCGCTGCACGTCGTACCGCAGGGTGCCGTCGCGAAGCGTTATGGTGACAGCGTTCTGGCCATTTGGCGATGTCACACGAAGGGTTGGCTGCGCCGCCGCCGAAGCGGGCCGGACGAGCCCAAGCCAGAGGACGGCGAAAATGACCAGCCGCCAGCGTCGCGTTCGCATGTGATTCTCCGTACATTCCTGGTGGAGACGCCGGCCCGCGCTGTCGCGGTACGTTAGGCTTTCATGTTTGTGAGGACCCCATGCTGTCGTTCTCATCACGACACCTGCTCCGCAGCGCATTCGTCGCTGTGCTCGGTACTGGATGTGCCCATGGGGGCGGAACACGACAGAACGAACCGGCGCCGCCCGAAGCAAGCAAGGCCGGTCAAACCGTGACTGCCAAGGACGTGTCGAACACGCCTGGCGGATCGATCGAGAAAACCCTGGAGGGCCGCTTCCCGGGCGTCACGGTTCTTCGCACCGCGAGTGGCGGGCTGTCGATTCGCATTCGAGGTGCTGCGTCGGTCACTGGTCCCAGCGCTCCACTCTACGTGATCGACGGCGTTGCCATGGAGCCCGGACCGGATGGCGATCTCACCGGGCTCAACCCGTACGACATCGAGTCCATCAAGGTGCTCAAGGATGCCGCGAGCACGACGATGTATGGCGTGCGCGGCGGCAACGGCGTCATCGTCATCAAGACCAAGCGCCCGGGTCGCTGACCCGTACACAGGGCGTCGCGGCATTCAGTGAGCGCGTGAGCCGGTCGGCGCGGTAGCCACGTTTGCACCGGCTTGGTTGACGCGGAAGAACAGCGGTCGATCGTTGTTGCGTACGACGACGTAGAGCGCGCCTTCGCGCGTACGGATCTGACGGATGTCGCGCGCCTGCCCAGGTACGAAGAACCCGCTCTGCGCGGCAGGGATCGGTGTGAACGTTCCCTGTCCATTGCCGCGGAGCACGAGGCCGTAGCTCGAGTGCATGGCTCCGAGGTCGAGGCGCACCTCATCGAGGTTTCCGGCTACCAGCAAGTCGGTCTTCCCGTCGCCATCCACATCCTGCGGCAGGATTCCGTACACGGGCGCAAGCTGCGCTTCACGCGGTAGCGGCACGAGCGTGAACTTCCCCCCTCCGTCGTTTCGCACGAGCGTCGTCGCGAACGTTTCCGCGGACTTGAACACCGCTTGATCGAGCTCCGCTTTCGAAAAGATGTCGGTAACGGTCTGGCCTGCGTAGTCCTTGTAGTTGGGATAGCGCGCGCGGAGGGATGGCAGCGTTCGAATGAGATCATCACGCAGTGGGAGCGGATAGCTCACGCCGTGGCTGTAGCACGATACGATCTGCTCGGCGTAGCCGGTCCCATCGAAGTCCCTCACGTACATCGTGACCGGCTCGGTGGCACTCGCATGACAGCGCGAGTTGAGACCCGCATTGCCGACGATGAAATCGAGGCGACCGTCGCCGGTGAAATCGCCGGCGACGATCCGATTCCACCAACCGCTGCTATGCTCCAACCCGGGAACGGCAAATGGGGCGAGTCGTCCGCCGCCCACGTTCCGGAAGACCGAGATCGGCATCCACTCGCCGACCACGATGAGATCCTTCCGTCCATCGCCGTCTACATCGTTCCACACGGCATCAGTCACCATCCCCACGCGCGCGAGCTGCGGCGCTAGCTGCGAGGTGACGTCGCTGAAGTGACCGCGACCGTCGTTCTGCAGCAGCATGCTTTGCGGATTCATACCGTAGCGCCACGGAACCACTCGGCCGCCGACGAAAAGATCGAGGTCACCGTCGCCGTCGTAGTCGGCGGCAACGACGCGAGAGCCGCTCACTCCCTCGGTGGGAAGATTCGCGTCGGCTCTGTGGAATTGGCCGCGACCGTCGTTCAGGTACAGTCGGTCGTGCAGTGCGGGCGCGAGCTCGCTGAATTCGTTGCCGCCGCTCACGACGTACAGGTCGGGGTGACGATCGCCGTTCGCGTCGAAGAAGAGCGCGCCGACGTCCTCCGAAAGAGAGTCGGGCTCGAAGACTCCTGCGTTGCTGCGTGAGAATCGACCGTTGGTTTGCTGAATGAACAGCGCGCCCGGTTGATCCTTCGCCCCGCCGAAGTAGATGTCGTCGAGGCCATCGCCGTTGACGTCACCGACCGCGACGGGCGGCCCTTCGGTCGAGACCATGCGCGGCATGAGGCGCTCGCGGTCGAAGTCGACGAATTGGTTTTCTCGGTGAGCCCAGGAGATCCCCGTCAGGTCGGTCACGTCGTTGAACAACGACTTCGCGAATGACCCGGAAAAGGCCCGATTCTGCCCCGGTCGGCGAATACCGGCACCGGCGGTTGCTTCCGCTTGGCGGACCGTGATCCGCCCATTGGTGGGAACTTTATGAAGCGTACTCTCGCGGCCGTCCGGCCACTCGACCGTCAGCGTATCGATCGTTAGGCACGGGCCGACGCCGAACGTGAGAACATAGTCGACGCTGGACTGAAAGCCGCGCGTCGGCTCGAGCTCCTGCATGAACTGCTCGCCTTGGGCGCGCAGCGTCACGCGCGACCCCACGCCATACGGGTTCTTCCCTTCGCCCTCGAGCCGCACCTGGACGTAGTGGCTCTCCTTGTTCAGCGTGCGAGAGTTATTGCGGTAGACGAACGCTTCCTCGTTGACGTTGTTGACGACGAGGTCGGGAGCGCCGTCGCCATCGAGGTCGCCGTACGCGGCGCCACTCGAGATGCTCGGCGTGTCAAGTCCCCAGGGCTTCGCGTCGTTCGAGAACGTCCAGTCCCCATGATTCCGGAACGCGAAGTCGGCGAGCTTGGTCGACGTCATGGCGGTGACGAGCTTCATGAAGTCCACCTTCCCCGCTTTCCGCGCTTCCTCCATCGTCTTCTGGTTCGCGAGAAACGCGATGTAATCCTGTGATGTCACGTCGCGCAGCAGCCCGTTCGTGACGTAGATGTCCTTGTTGCCATCGAGATCGAAGTCGGCGACGAGTGCTGCCCAGCTCCAGTCGGTTCGTGACACGCCCGCCACCTGCGCGATGTCGGAGAACGTGCCATCCCCGTTGTTGTGCTGGAGCATGTTCCGCATGAACTGACGGCCGTACCCGGTGCGGATCTTCGCCTGATAGACCTCCCACGAATCGAACGACGACGTCGTCTTGAGCCGAGCGTCGTCGTCAGGCAGCATGTCCGTCGTGTAGATGTCCGGCCACCCGTCGTTGTCGACGTCGGCGATGTCGAGCCCCATGGAGAAGTAGCTCGAATACGGCATGTCCTTCTCGAGCGACTCGGTGAACGTTCCGTCGCCGTTGTTGAGATAGAGATAGTCGCGCTCGAAGAAGTCGTTCGACACGTAGATGTCGGGCCAGCCGTCGCGATTCACGTCGCCCACCGCGAGTCCTAAGCCGAAGCCGACTTCGCTGCCGTAGATGCGGGCGCGCGCGCTCACGTCCACGAAATGCCCGTTCTCGTTCCGGTACAGCTTGTGGCCACCGTACTGGTGGCGCACGTTGCGCACGTTGCGGTCGCTGAAGCTGCTCACGGCGCGAGGCGAGTTGTTGATGATGAAGAGATCGAGATCGCCGTCGCGGTCGTAGTCCACGAACGCCGCTTGCGTCGTGTATCCCTCATCGGCAACGCCGTACTTCGCCGCCATCTCCTCGAAGTGCGGCGTCGAATCGGCGCGCAGGCCTTCGTTGATCCAGAGCTGGTTGGCGCGGCTCTCAGGCGGACCCGAGCCGGCGCGGCTCACGTAGATATCGAGTCGTCCGTCGCCGTTCACGTCGGCGAGCGTTACACCTGTGGTCCACGAGTCGCGATCGGAAGTGAGCCCGGCAGAGTTCGTGACGTCGCGGAATCGGAAGCTCCCGAGGTTGAGGAAAATCCGCGCCCCGCCCTGGTTCGAGGTGAGCACGACCTCCGGGAGCGAATCGCCGGTGAGATCACCGATCGCGACGCCACCACCGTTATAGAAGTTTCGGTACGTGAAGACGTTCTGTTCTCGGCTCTCCGTGACACGATTCTCGAACGCGACGCCCGTGTAGGAGGAAGGAAGCCTCGTGAAGAGCGTCGTGCCGACGGGAGGCGGCGCGGCGTCGCGCTTGGGTTCATCGGTCGCGCCTGCGCCTGAGCAGCTTGCAAGCCCAAGGCACCAGCAGGAAAGCAGAAGTGGTCGCCGAATGGCAAATGCAAATGCCATGAACATCCTTGAGGGTTGTCCGACCTTCACGCCGTGATAACCGATGACGCATCACCGATGACCGAACACTCAGGACTGTATGACTCATTGCTCGTGACTCGATTCGGCTTGAGCGCGATGGCTGCCCGAGTCATCGGCTCGAGTCATGTCCTGAGTACTTGGTCATCCGTCATCGGTCATCAGTCACCTGCCTAACGAACGGGGGAGGGCTGGCAGCGCCCTCCCCCGCTCGAATCACCGTGGTACTGCGCAGAGCTCAGTAGCCCGCGTTCTGCGTGAGCTTCGAGTTGCTCTCGATCTGCGTTTTCGGGATCGGGAACAGCACGCGGTACGCCTCGCGCTGCTGCTTGAAGCGACGCGCGTCAGTGAAGTGTCCGAACCGGATCATGTCCTGCCGGCGTTTCGCCTCGGCGGCGAACTCGAACAATCGCTCTTTCAGGATCGCGTCACGGAGCGAAGCACCCGAGAGGCCGGCGAGTGGCTTCGGCGGGCTGAAGGCCCGAGCGCGAACCAAATTCACCTGCGTGAGGGCCGCGCCCGCGTTCCCCTGCTCGTTCAGCGCTTCCGCCTTGATCAGGTACATCTCGGCCAGACGGAAGTACGGGAAGTCGTTCGGGTGGGCGCTGCCAGCTGGTGCGTTAGGCAGCGGCGGGAACTTGTTGAAGCGTACCCCCTCCCCTTCGGTCGCCTGCGTGATGTCGTTGATCGTTGGTGTGAAGATGAGCGGTTTCCCGGCTCGGTCGTTGACCGCTGCGCCCGTCATGAAACTGTACTGCTGCCCGACGAGCCACATGACGTCACGCTTGTCGACCGGGTCGAACGCCTGGTAGGTCTCGGCGATCGTTGCGAAGCCGTTCCACGGACCTCCCTCGCCGGTCGTCAGCTGGTTGTAGTGCAGCGTCCGCATCGGGAGCGACATGCCCAATCCGGGCTGATTCGTGTGCACGACGACGAAGATGTTCTCGGGCGAGCTCTCGTTCGTGGTGGAGAAGTTGTCCTTGAAGTCCGTCGCGAGCGAATAGACGCCTGAATTGATCACGCGGTCTGCCGCTTCCACTGCAGCAGCGCAGGCGTTCTTGCCGCCGCTCACCGTGACGCCGGAACACGAGTTGTAGCCGGTCGCGTTGATGCCCTGGTCCTTGGTGAACACCCCGGCGTTGATGTAAAGGCTTGCCAGGAGTGCGTCCGCTGCACCGCGCGTTAGGCGCCCGTATTCCGACGCGGGGCGCCTGTCGGGCAGCGCGGTCCGTGCCGCGGTGAGCTCCGACTCGATGAACTTGAACATCGAGTCACGCGACACGCGAGCATTCTGTACGAGCTCCGACGTGGTCACCAGCGGCACGCCGCCGAAGAAATCCTGCAGGAGGTAGTAGAAAAACGCGCGCAGCACCCTCAGCTCGGCGAGAGCCTGGGGGTTGGTCGAGCCCGCCTTCTCGAGCACGTCGATCATCAGGTTCGCTCTTGCAACGCCACTGAACAGGTTGTTCCAGGCGCCGTTCATGAGGGCGAGGGTCGACCCGCTGTTCGCGGTCCATGTCTGCCGGTAGATCTCGAGCCACTGCCCATTATCGAACCAGTCGCTCCCCCGCGTCGGGACGATCATCTCGTCCGTCGTGATCTCGCTCAGGTTGTAGTAGTCGTCGATCGGGTTGCGGAGTCTCGCGTAGACCGACGCTATGCCGGCGATGATCTCGGCGTCGCTTCTGAACGCGTTGTCCGGCGTGAGTGCGTCGTTAGGTACCTCGGTCAGATCGGTGCACGCGAGCAGCGGCACCACCACCAGCGAGGCGAGCGCCGCACCTCGGCCGATCTGCCGGATCGATTTCGATAGAAATGAAGTCATAGTGGTCATATGCCTCAGAATTCGACCTGCACACCGGTCGTGAACGTCCGGGCGCGTGGGAACGAGACGTAATCGATGCCGCGGGATGCCACACCACGGGACGAGTACACCTCCGGGTCATACCCGCTGTAGCCGCTGAAGAGCAGCAGGTTGTCGCCTGACAGGTACACGCGCACCGAGCGCGAGAACCGGCTGACCGACCGCGCATCGAGCGTGTAACCGATCGTGATGTTCTGCAGGCGGACGAACGTTCGGTCCTCGACCCAGCGCGTCGAGTAAATAGCCGGCTCGCCGAGGGCGTCCTTGTCGCTCAGCGCGTCCTTGAGGAAGTTGCGATTCTGCGTCACGTTGCTCTTCGTCTGGTAGACGAGCGCCGTGTTGTTGAAGACCTGGCCACCGAACTCCCCGCGCCACAGCCAGCTGGCGTCGAAGTTGCTCCAGCGCCCGTTACTCGTTAGGCCCAGCGTGAAGTCGGGGTTCGCGTCGCCGAGGATCGCGTCGTCATCGCCCGCGGGCACCGTCGTCTCGCCATTGACGCACTCGGGCCGCTGCTTCGCGCAGAAGAACACCTGCTTGCCCTGCTCGTTCACGCGCAGGAACTTCGGCCCCCAGAACGTGCCGAGCGGCTCACCAACGATGATACGCTGTGACTGACGGTTCGACTGCCCCTGGCCGTTCACGTCGCCGGTGCCGATGAACGTGCGGCCGGGGCCGAGGCTCGTCACCTCGTTTCGGTCGAACGTCCCCACCAGGCCGACGTTCAGCAGGCGTTTCTGGGCCTCGAAGACGCGTGCGTCGAGCGAGAACTCCACGCCCGTGTTCTTCAGGTCGCCGATGTTCTCGAGGCGCGTCGGCACCACTGCCGGCTGAGGTACCGACACTTCGAGGATGAGGTCCTTCGTCTTCTTGTTGTAGAAGTCGAGGGAGCCGGTGAACCGATCGTTGCTGAAGCCGTAATCAATGCCGAAGTTGATCTGGTTCGACGTCTCCCACTTGAGGTCGGGGTTCGCGACCTGCGTGGCGCTCAATCCCGTCGTGAGCCCGCTGCCGAACGGATACCGTGCATTCGGGTCCGACTTGAGCAACAGCTGCGTTCCGTATGGACGCACGGCCTGGTTGCCCTGAACGCCCCACCCGGCTCGGATCGCGAGCGTCGAAAGGCCGAACGGCCGGTCCTGCATGAACGACTCTTCGGACATCCGCCACGACGCGGAGAGCGCCGGGAACGTCGACCACTTGTTGCCTTCCGCGAGGCGCGAAGAGCCATCGTACCGGAGCACGCCCGTGACGAAGTACTTGTTCGCGTAGCCGTAGTTCGCTCGCCCGAAGAACGAGACGAGCTTGCTCTCGTCATCGTAGGAGGTCGGCGGCGGTGCGGCGCCCGCCACGCCGGAGGCGAGGCTGTTCCACCGGAACGCGTCGCTGACGAAGTTCCGCGCCTGAACGTTGAACCCGTAGTTGTCGAACGAGCTGTACTCGTATCCGCCAACGACATCCAGCTCGTGTTTTTGGGCGATGGTCGGGTTGTAGGTCAGCAGTTGCTGGAAGTTGAGGTTCTGCAAGTTCCGCTCGGCCTGTTGGGCCAGCCCGTTGTACTGCGCGCCGAGCGCGTTGCTGCGCGGGAGGTAGGTCTGGCGCACGGATCCGGTGTAGTCCGCGCCGAATGTGGTCTGCGCCACCAGGTTTGGCATGAGCGTGAGCGTCCCCGTCACGTTGCCTAACACGCGGTTCTCCGGCGCGATGTCCTGAACCTGCTTCACGAGCCCAACAGGGTTGCGGTCATCCTGAGCCCCAGAGCCGAGCTCGTAGAACTTCTGCTGACCCGTCACGGAGTCGGTCACCATGACGGGGCGGGTCGGGTTGAACACCGCCACATTCGTGAACACGCCGCCAGCGAAGCCGGCGCCATTCTCGAACGGGATGTAGTCGTTGTTCACACGCGACGCGGTGAGGTTGAGCGACACGCCCAGCTTTCCCCCGAATGTGCTGTGCAACGCGTTCAGACGACCCTGGTATCGCTTGAGGCCGCTCGAGACCACGACGCCCTGTTGCTCGAAGTAGTTGAGCGATGCGCGATACTTCGTCGCCTCCGTTCCACCCGAGAACGAGAGGTTGTGGTTCTGCGAGTACGCGACGCGCGTGACCTCGTCCTCCCAATTCGTGTTCGCTGTGCCCAGGTTAGCCAGGCGAGACGGATCGAGCTTTCCAGCCGTGACCTGCTCCTGCACGAACGACCGATATTCGTTGCCGTCCATGTAGCCCAGGTCTTTCGTCGGCGACGCCGCCGCCGCGTAGCCCTCGTAGCGCAGACCTTCCGCCAGACGCACGGAGCCGCGCTTCGTCTGAATGAGGATGACGCCGTTCGCTCCGCGGCTGCCGTAGATCGCCGTGGCCGACGCGTCCTTCAAAACGGTGATCGATTCGATGTCGCTCGAGTTGATCGAGTTGAGCGGACTTCGCGCCAGCGCCGCATCGAAGCCTGTGTTCGGCGCGCTGGCTACCGTCTGCTCGTTCTGCAGCGGCACGCCGTCGACCACGTAGAGGGGGTCGTTGCTCGCGCTGATCGACGTTCCGCCCCTAACGCGGACCTGCACCCCCGAGCCCGGCTCGCCATTGTTCGTCACCATTTGCACGCCGCTGACTCGGCCCTGGACGAGCTGGTTAGGGTTGGTGATCACACCCTTGTTGGCATCGTCCGCCTGGACCTGTGCAACCGATCCGGTTATCGCCTCACGTCTCTGGCTTCCGTACCCCGTGACCACGACCTCGCTCAGCGTGGCCGCGACCGGCGTGACGACGAAGTCCAGCGTCGCGGTGCCGCCATCCGTGACCGTGACGGGCTTTTCCTGAGCGGCGAATCCGATTCGCGTGACGCGAACCTGGTGCGGGCCGGTCGAGACTCCCGTTAGGAAGTAGCGACCGTCGAGCCGCGAGAGACCGCCGATCTGGGTGCCGACGACCTGGACCTGCGCGTTGGCGACCGGTTGTTGCGATGTGGAATCGACGATTCGTCCCGAGATGCTGCCCGTGCCCTGCGCTCGCAGCGTGCTACCTAACGAGGTGCCCACCAGGAACGCAGCAACCACCCAACGTTCCATTGCCATATTCCCCTCCCTGGCTACGGGTCGCACTCGGCTCCGCCAACCGGTCGTCGCCGAGCGTGTGAAGCGTCAGCGATCGAGGTTAGTGAGCCCTCGCGTATGGCGGGGCGGGAACGACTGCCGGCACTTCTGCGTGTTCGGCATACTGGTACATCCTTTCTGACGGCCCGCTCGTTTGACGCTAGCGTCGCGTTACGAAGGCGTGACCGTGTGATCGGAAATAACGTCCGACCCCCGCCTCCGCAAGAAGCGCTCGGCGGAGGTGGCTGTGCGCAAGGTGGACACTGTCGAGGCGTGACGTGAACACATGCTGGCTCCCGCAGGCCGAGCTTGAATGCCATACTGGTGGCCTATGACGCTCACTCACATCGTGCTTGCCACACAGCTGGTTGCGAGTGGTCAGGCGCCCGCACGTCAGACTGTTCCGGTGCTGGCGTTCCCGGATCGAGTGCTCGATGATGCCGCGGCATATCGAGGATACCAGACTCGACTGTTCCGCGACGACGCTGGGAACACGCTCCAGATCTATCTGGATTCTCGAAGTGGGCGCGTCGTTCACCTTTGGGCGGACGCGGAGAACGAGAGTATCGGCTTCACCGCTCGGTCCAACGGGCGCCCCGCCGCCCTGCGATGGGCAAGCGATGGCGCCGTAGTCGTTCCCGGCCCGAGGAGTGCGCGCGCGCGAACGCTCGAGTACCAACTCGTGGCCGACGTTCCTCGCATTGACCTCGGATGGTTCTTGCTCGGGTCCATGCGCGTCGAGCGAGATCTTCAGTACGGGACGCGGCACCTCAAGGCGTTTGCGGCGCCGACCTATCCGTTGCCGGAGATCGACCGGATGCTCGCCGCACTGGAGCGTGTCGATCCGGCGACACGGTCGCGGCACCTCGAGCTGTTGCGTGCGCCGAACGCTGTCACACTCCACTCGCGACTCCTCCCGACGATTATCGTGGGCGACAGTGCGTCGACCTGGACAGCGAGAATCATCCAGCCCACGCTCGATGCGCGCGATACCATCACGTTGGAGCTGCGAGCCGACTCGCGTGCGATCGCCCCATCTCGCGCCGGCGATTCGATCTCGCTTCGCGCACGTGCTGGCGGTCGGGTGCCGTTCACCGTGCGCATCACTACGACGGGGACGCCCCTAACGCCGCTTTCGCGGCAGGAGATCTTTTCGCCCGCGTTTCTCGCGTTTCTGGCCGCGGTGCAGGATTCGGGGCGGACCGGAGGTGCTCACGCAATTCGAGCCCGCTGGCTCGAGCGCCAAGTCCGCGGAGTGGAGTTGCTCTCGTCGCGCGAGAAGCTCATGGCGGGGCTTCCCACGTACGCGACGTATTTCGGACGTGACATGCTCGTGAGCGCGCTCATGATGCGTTCGATCTGGCGGCCGGAGATGTCGGAATTCGCTGTCGCGGCCGTGCTCCGGAAGCTCTCGCCCTTGGGGCAGGTGAGCCATGAGGAAGCGTTAGGCGGTCAGGCTGTTCGTGAAGGCGCGGCGGAATACGCTCGGCTGGTCGACGATCACCTGAAAGCCGCTCGCGATGGCAGGCGCGCGGCCGCCGATTCGCTGCTCGATCGCGCGACGGCCGTGCTTCGCGATCTGCGTCGCACGCGCGAGAACTACCATATGATCGATGATGAGTTTCAGCTGCCCGTGCTCGCGGCGCGCTGGCTCGCCGACAGCTCGGTCTCGGCGCAGAGAAAGCGAGCGTTTCTCGCCGATTCGTCGGATGGGGACGGCACCCGATTGACTCGGCTTCTGCGCGAGCTCGCGCTCGTCGCGCGCATGACTGCGGCGTACGCCGCCGATCCGATTCCGACGAATCTCGTGTCGTTCGAGCCCGCGGATTCGGGCCGGTGGTCCCCTGCGAGCTGGCGTGACAGCGGCGCGGGGTATGGCGGCGGCCTCGGTCGGTATGCGATGGATGTGAACGCCATCTGGGCTCCGCACGCGTTGGAGTCGATTGGCCGCATTGTAGCGGCGCTGACGTCACTTGGCGTATCGTTCGACACGTTGTCGCGGTCGATCCCCGGCTTCACCCCTAACGAGCCGCTCGCCCGGTACGCTCGCGACCCGCGCGCGCTCGACCAGGCCATTGGACAGTGGTACGGCGCATCACGCCACTTCGTCGTTAGGCTCGGGCCTGCGGACGTGCGCTCGAAAGTCACCGCGCGGCTGGCAGCGATGCCGGCCGCGGAGCGCAGCTACTGGAATGGTGTGCTTGCCGCAACCCGAGCCGATCGGGATTCTCTCACGTTTCTCGCGCTCGCGCTCGACTCACGTGGCCAGCCGGTTGGCGTCGCGAACACCGACCCTGCCACGCGTCTCTTTCTCGGCGAGAGCGAACGCGGAGTCGGAACCGATTCGGCGCAGATGGCAGCGGCGCTGCGCGACGTTCGATTGTTCGTGCGCGCCTATCCGGTGGGGCTGCTCGTGAGTCGCGTGGGGCCCGTCGTCGCGAACGACGCGTACGCCACGCCGCCGGTCTGGCGCGCGTTCGATCGCGACCGCTACCACAGTCCGCATGTGGTGTGGGGTCGCGAAGTGAACCTCTTCTCGCTTGGCGTCGCGAGCCACATTGCCGCTGCGAGCGCATCGGGCGACGGCGCCGGACAGGGTTCGTACGTGCGCGAGCTCCGCGACGCGCTCACGAAGGTGCGCGGTGCAGTGGAAGCGTCCGGTTTCCGAAGCGAGCTATGGAGCTACGCCTTGCGCGGCAACCAGATTGTCCCCATCCGCTACGGCAGCGGCGCCGATGTGCAGCTGTGGAGCACGACCGATCTCGCCGTGCAGTTCGCGCTCTCGCGTCTTGGTCGTTAGGCTCGAGCTACCCCACATCGCTCATTGCGAGTCTCGAGGAGCCAAATGCAGGATCTCACAACCGGACCGATCACCCGCCATTTGCTGAAGACCACCGGCTTCATGCTGGTCACCATGGTCTTCCAGACGCTCTACTTCCTGATCGACCTCTACTGGGTTGGGCGGCTCGGCACGGAAGCGGTGGCCGCGGTCGGCATCGCGGGGAATCTCAGCTTCATCGTCCTCGCGCTCACGCAGATGCTGGGCGTCGGCACCACGACCGTCGTGTCGCATGCGGTCGGTCGCAAAGACCACGAGCAGGCGACGCTCCTCTTCAACCAGTCGCAGGTGCTGGCGATGGTGACGGGAGTGGCGTTTCTCATCGTCGGGTTCGCTCTGCGGTCGTGGTACTCGGCCGCGATGGGTGCGGACGCAGTGACTGCTCGGCTGTCCGATTCGTACCTGCTCTGGTTCATCCCCGCACTCGCGTTGCAGTTCGCGCTCGTGGCGATGGGGGCGGCGCTCCGCGCCACCGGCAACTTCAAGCCCGGAATGATCGTGTCGACGGCAAGCGTCATCATCAACATGGTGCTCGCGCCGTTTCTGATCTTCGGCTGGGGAACCGGGCACCCGCTCGGTGTCGCGGGCGCGGCGATCTCGACACTCGTGGCGATCGTGATCGCCGTCGTGTGGTTCTCGACGTACTTCTTCAAGAAGGATTCGTATCTGCACTTCAATGTGGGGCTGTGGGGGCCGCGATTCGCGGACTGGCGACGGATGCTCGCGATCGGGCTGCCAGCGGGCTTCGAGTTCGGGATGATGGCGGTGTACCTCGGCGTCGTGTACGCTCTGACGCGGTCGTTCGGCGCGGCGGCGCAGGCCGGATTCGGGATCGGTCAACGCATCGTGCAGGCGGGGTTCATGCCGGTCGTCGCGTTAGGCTTCGCGTGCGCACCGGTGGCCGGGCAGAATTTCGGTGCGAGGCTGCCGGAGCGCGTGAAGGCGACGTTCAAGGATGCGTCGCTCATGGCAACTGGCCTCATGATCCTGTTCGCGCTCGCCTCGCACATCGCGCCGGCCGCGCTGGTCGGCATCTTCACGAAGGACCCGGCCGTCATTGCGGTCGGCGAAGAGTACCTGCGGATCGTGTCGTGGAACTACGTCGCGTCGGGACTCATCTTCGTCGCGTCGAGCATGTTCCAGGCGATGGGCAACACCATGCCGTCGCTCATCGCGTCCGCGGTGCGCATCGTGCTGGTAACGGTTCCGGCCGTCGCGCTGTCGCGGATGCCGGGGTTTCAGTTGCGCACGATCTGGTTGTTGTCGGTCGCGGCAGTAATCGTGCAGCTAGGGCTCGCGATGTACCTGTTGAGCCGGGAATTTCGTCGCCGACTGAACTTCGGGGTCCTCGAGGCGAAGGCCGCATAGCGGGGCGTCGTAGCAGGAGGGACATATGCGACTTCGAATCTGGTTCGCTCTCGTACCGATCACGCTGCTCGCCGCGAGTTGTGGTGGTGGCGACGGCTATGGCTCAGGGCCCGCCGCGAGCTCAGGAACGAGCACGTCGACCAGCATCGCGGTGAAGAACAACGTCTTCGACCCGGCCGCGACGACGGTGGCGGTGGGCAGCTCGATCACGTGGAGCTGGGCTCAGGGAGACACGGATCACAACGTGACGTTCGACGACGGCCAGAGCTCGCCGACGCAGTCAACGGGCGGCTACGTGCGGGTGTTCACTGCGGCGGGGAAGTTCGCGTACCGTTGCACGCTGCACCCGTCGATGACGGGTACCGTTACGGTCCAGTAGCGCTGGCCGTTGTCTGTTACTGATGACCGATGACGAATGACTCATGACGAATGACTGAGGACTGGCCGAGCTCTCGCGTGGAATCCTGGCCAGTTGTTAGTCATTCGTTTCCAGTCATTCGTCGTCGGTCATCAGTTTGGAAGGGGCGACTTCCGCGTCCGCTGGCCAGCGCGGCTACCAGAAGACTCGTCACGATCACGACGGCCAACCCGCCGCGTAGCGTCACCAGCTGAGAGACGAAGCCGATGAGCGGTGGGCCGGCGAGGAAGCCGGCATAGCCGAACACGGACACGGTTGCGATCGCGGTGCCCGCGCTCGTGCCGGGCAATGACCCCGCCCTCGCGAGCATGAGCGGGAACGCGACGGAAAACCCGGCGCCCACCGCGGCGAACCCGACGATCGCTGCCCATGGAACCCCGAGACCCAAAGCGAACGCGAGGCCGAGCGCGGCGAGCACGCCGCCGCCGCGTACGAGCGTCGTCGCGCCCATGCGCATGGTGAGCCGGTCGCCGATGAACCGCCCGCCGGCCATCGCCAGCGAGAAGGCGGCATAGCCGGCTGCAGCCAGGCCGGGCCCGGCACCGGTGATGTCGCGCAGGTACAGCGCGCTCCAGTCGGCCATCGCGCCCTCGCCGAGCAGCACGCAGAACGCCATGATGCCTAACGTGAGCAGGACGCCACGCGGGCGTGCCGGCGCAGCGTCGGCGGTAGCCGCGTCGGCGTGGCCTGGCAGCATGCCACCCGTCACGATCACACCGAGCACGCCCGCGACCAGCGCGACGCTCACGAGATGCTGCTCCGGTCCGACGTGATGCTCGGCGACGAAGCCGCCAACGCTCGCGCCTACGAGTCCGCCGGCGCTCCACAGCGCATGGAAGCCGGACATGATGGGCCGACCGTACCGTCGCTCGACGGTAGACGCCTGCGCGTTCATCGCCACGTCGAGCGTCCCGTGCCCCACGCCAAGTGCCACCAATGCGAGCACGAGCACGAACGGATTCGGAGCGAGCGCCGGCAGAAAGAGCGTCGCGGCAAATGCGGCAGCGCCGACGCGAGTGACCGGACGACTGCCATATCGAGCCACCAGGTGGCCCGTGCGTGGCATCGCGATCAGCGCGCCGACGGCGACGCCAAGGAGCGCCAGCCCCAGCGCGCCAGCGCTGAGGCCGAGCCTCGCCTGCACGGCAGGAATGCGAACGAGCCAGTTCGCAGTCCCTGCTCCGTTGATGAAAAAGATCGCGGCGACGGACGCGCGAGCGATTCGAAGCGACCGCTCGGTAGCGCGTTCGGCCACCGCGCCATGGACGGACGTGACTGTTGCACTCATCCGTCTACGCCACCACGGCCATGGGACCCTGTTCGCTTGCGCCATGCTCGCGAATCGTCAGCCAGTCGGTGCGAACCTTCTCCCATTCCTGAATCACGAACCCATGTCGGTCAAAGAGCGCGCGGATCTCCGGGGTTCCATATCCGACGATCTCTTCCAGCACTGGCACCAGTACGCTGAGCGCGTCGTCGCACACGACGGTGCGCTTCGCGATCTCGCTCACGCTGCGCACCTGTGACACGGCGATGGTCAGCCCCTCGCCACGATTGACGTGCAGCATGACGTGCAGGTCCGAGCTTCCGTCGCCGACGTACACGACGCGATCACGGGGCAGCCCCAGCGCGATCCGCAGCTCGTCGACCGCCTCGACCTTTCCGTACCCGGCCGCAACTCGCGCGATCGATTCGATCTCGCCGGTGCTCGCCGCGTACGTGAACTGCGTGCCGCGAATGTGGGCGCGCGGAAGCAGTCCCTCGAGCGCGGAATGCACCACCTCCTCCGGCGCGGCCGACACGACGTGCATGGCGAAGCGGTGACCATCGATCCCGTCCGCAAGGACGCGCGCCAGCTCGCGGATGTGTCGCTTGAGCCGGATGTGCCGGCCGACCTCGATGAGGTCGTCACGCCGCACGCGTCGATACTCCGGGTCGTGGCGGAGCAGGTATGTCAACTCGGCGCCTTCCTGGACGAGGTTGAGGCGTGACAGCCCCGCGACCCTCTCGTCGAACCCGCCAATTCCCAACATCTCGCTCAACAGGCGACCGGAGTCGTTGAAGCTCAGCGTCTGGTCGAAGTCACTGACCAGCAGGTACGGCTTCATTCCTCCCTCCTCATGTATGCCTAACGTGCTCACTGGCACGTCTGCTTCCTCGAATCGGATTCCCATACGGATGAACGAACGCCAATCCGGGCGGCGGAGTCCAATACATCTTTGGTGAGTGGTGATACCTTTTGGGTAAGACCCACCACTCCCGACTCCCCATGGAACTCCGCCATCTGCGCTACTTCGTGGCCGTCGCCGAAGAGTTGCATTTCGGCCGCGCCGCTGCGCGCCTTCACATCGCGCAACCGCCCCTGAGCCGTCAGATCCGCGACCTCGAGCGCGAAGTCGGCACGGCGCTCTTCGAGCGCGTGCCGCGCGGCGTCGCGCTCACACCCGCCGGCCGTGCGTTTCTTCCCGAAGCCCGCCTGACGCTGGCACAGGCGGCGCGCGCCCAGCGCACCGCAGAACGCGCCGCGCGAGGCGAGATCGGTCGGCTGCGCGTGGGCTTCGTCGAAGCGGCGACGTACTCCCGTGTGTTGCCCGAGGTGCTCGGGTTTTTCCGCCTGCACCTGCCGAACATCGGGATCTCGTTGTTCGAGATGGACGCGCACCAACAGGCGGACGCGTTCCGCGACGGCCGCATCGACGTTGGAATTCTGCATAGCGTTCCGCCGGATGCGGACCGATTGCTTCACGTCGAACCGGTGTACGCAGATCCGATGATCGCAGCCATTCCGCAAACACACCGGCTGGTCGACCAGCCGCGGCTCGCGTTAGGCGCATTTGCCGCCGAGGCGCTCGTGCTGTTCCCGCGGCCGAGCGCGCCGCGGCTGTACGACGACATCATCGCCAGCTGCCGCGCCGCGGGATTCCACCCGCGCATCGTCCAGGAGGCCACGGCCTGGCATACGCTCGCCAGCCTCGTGGGCGCGGGCGTAGGGCTCGCGTTTGTCCCGAAGTCGCTCACGAGCTTCCAGCGGCCCGGCGTGGTCTATCGAGCGGTTCGCGCGCTGGCCGTGGGGATGGAGATGTCGGCGGTGTGGAAGCGCGGCGACAAATCGCCCGTTCGCGAGCGCTTCGTCACGGCGCTGCGGGCGGTGGCCCGTGCATCAGTGGCTCCTTCAGAACCGCACCGCGCTGCGTCGCGACGTACTCACCGATGAGGCACAGCACGTCCGGGCTCGAGCCGGCCATCACGGCAGGCGCTGACTCAGCAGGTTCTTGCTGCTGTGCACCTCGATCCGGTTCGCGGAATTCAGGGACAATCGATCCGGGAACACGACGAGATTCGTTCCGCCGTCGGCGCGCGCTGATGCGTACACGAGGCCGGCAATCAGCGTGGTGTCGTACGCCGCTTGCCCGAGCACCTGCGTGACTGGCAACGGACCCTTGCCCTTGACGTGTCGCGCCTGCGCGCGGACCCACGGTCCTGCCAGTTCCTGCTCGGTCGTGCCGAGGTCGTTTTGAACGTCCTCGTCGCGAAGATCGACAACGTCAGCGACGATTCCCACGACACTGAACACCACCATCGGATCATGGATCACCTGATGGATCCCGGTCGCGCCGGTCTGGAACAGCGCCTGGACTTCGGCCAGCGCCGTGACGCCATCCGATCCCAGATACAGCATGTCGGGACCGCCTAACGACGTGAAGCGCGCGCCGACGAGTCCTCCTCCGCCACTCCACAATGGTTGCGGATCGCTCCCCGGAGCCGCCCCAGGCGGCGGTCCCTGAAGATATTCCAACGCGACAGCTCGCGACCAGGGACCATGCACTGCAGCGCGTGGCAAGGCCGGAAGAACCGTTTGCAGCTCGCTGAGAGGTTTCACATTCCGGCTGATCGATGGATCAACCCGGGAGTCCTACTCGCGCGCCTTCGAGGAGCGTCAGGACGGCGTCGGCCTCGCCGGCGAGAATGACCGCGAGCGGGGAGTCGCCCTCGAGCTCCTCGCGAGGGCTGTTGAGCCACGACCTAACGACGGTCGTGTCCTCGAGCGCCGTCACCAGGAGACCGATGATGAGCGCGACCGGACGCAGCTTCTGTTGTGCCGCGGGCGCGTCGGGGGTCCGGTGGAGCGCCTTGTAATTCAGCTCCACGGCGTCCGCCAGCTTGGCAAGCGGCACGTCGAGGAAATCGGCGATGCGCTGCGCGTCCAGACGCCCGGAGCGCTCGTTGTGCAGCTCGCGTACGGGCGCAACGCGAGAAGAGATACCAGGTCGCTCGCGCTGCGTCGTGTCTGCGCGGCTCGGTGCTGCCTGGCCACCAGCTCGCTGATACTTGTTACGAAGCAGCAACCTCACCTTGTGCCTGAAGAGCGCAGCCTGCAGCTGCCGCATCCCTGGGTCGACGACGCAGTAGTCCGTCGCCCCGGCTTCCAGTAGTCGAACTGCGGTTTCCCCCACGCGAGCCGGTGGTGCTTTCGCTTCCATGACCATCACGAGGATCGGGACGTCCGGAGCCGCGGCTCGCAGCGCCGCCAGCACCTTCTCTCCCGGCTTCCCCGGCAGCGTTACGTCCATGACGACGAGATCCGGAGAATGGTGCTCGTCAGGCGCCCGACTCCCAACGTCTTCACCGCCTTCGACGAGATCGAGGTCGAGATCCGATTGCTCGATCCACATCCGTACCTGCTTTCGAAACTCGTCCGTGGGGTTGACCAGCGCGACTGTCGGGACCGTCATTTTGCTCAACTCCTCAAGGATATCTAGTTTATATCAACATAATATCTACACCAAGTCTACCGCCTGGTCGGCTTCCTCGCAACCGACCGGCTCAACACTCCGATGTGACATGCGTCACAGGATGGCGCTGCACGACCCCCGCACGGGCCACAGGATCCCCGGCACGACGGCCTTCGACGTCCCCTGGTATTCCTCGTACGCTCCGCCGAAGACCTCAAGGCGTCGAAGGCTGTTCCGATTCATCGGATCAAGCGAATCGCTCGGATCGGTAATTGGTGCATCGCTGCGGATGACATCGGAATGAGTCCGGCTGGCGCCTCTCGTGACTCAGCCGGCTGTGTTGTGCTCGCAACTGGTGCAGTAGAGCGTAGACTCATCATCGACCATCGGTTGATTCAGCTCACCAACGGAGGAACAGGCACATGGCGCAGGCGACACTCAGGAACCAAGAGACGATCATCTCCAACGAAAAGAAGATCCTCCAAAATCAGCGTCGCCTTGTGCAGATCCTCGCCAACCAGGGCACAATCCTGCGGGACCTTCAAGCAATGCTGAAGAACCAGAAAAAGATTCTGGCGAATCAGAGCAAAATCTTGGGGAAAATAGGCCGAGCCTAACACCCTCACGTTCGCCAGGAGCGACGGCGCTCCTTAACTCCGCGCGACGGTGCGACTCCGCTACGCTCGGGGTCGCCTAACGGTACGGTTGAGTCGGCAACGGTCTGGCCTGCACACAACCGGCTGAGCTTTACGCATCGGGAACTGCCAGTAATTTTCGCGGTTCCATTTCGGCTCGCCATCCGGCGGGCGACGAGCTGCGACGTTAGGCATGACGTTGCACGCTTCCACTAACAGTCGTATAGGCAGTCTCATATGTCACGCGAAACGCACTCTCACAAGCACGAGCACGCTTCGCGCCATTCGGACCACGCACACGGCAACACCCACACGGCGCATGCACACACCGGGCACGGCCACGCCCACGGACCTGTGGTTCACGCCGTCGCCGCCGATGCGCTCGCCGCCTACACCCGGGCTTTCGAAGCGGCAGTTCCGGACACGGGCCGAGAGGTCGTTCAGGTCGACCTCGAGGCGGTGGAGATGGACTGGGAATTCGTCCCGGGCCGCAGCACTCGCGCGTGGGGCTTCAACGGCCAGATCCCCGGCCCGACGCTGGAAGCCCGCGTCGGCGATGTGCTGGAGGTGCGCCTAACGAACCACCTGCCCGAGCCGACCACGATCCACTGGCACGGGCTGCAGATCCCGGCGGCGATGGACGGCACCGACATGGTGCAGCACCCCATCGAGCCGGGTGAGACGTTTACGTATCGCTTCCGGCTCCCGGACGCCGGTACCTTCTGGTACCACCCGCACAGCAACGAGGTCGTCCAGCTCGAGCGCGGCCTCTACGGCGCCATCGTGGTCCGCGGGCCTAACGAGCCACAACTCGATGCCGAGCGGGTGCTCGTTCTCGACGACGTGCAGCTCGACCGAAAAGGGCAGATCGCCCCGCCGGGTTGGTGGATCGAGCAGCACGACGGGCGGCTGGGCAACACGCGACTCGTGAACGGGAAGACGGAGCCGGAGCTTGCGATTGCCGCGGGACAGGTCGAACGCTGGCGGATCGTCAACGCGGGGAGCGCGCGCTACGTGCGCCTCTCGATCGGCGGGCGGCCGTTCACCATCCTCGGCACCGATGGCGGACTGATCGATGCGCCGGTCACGGTGAGCGAGCAATTGCTCACTCCCGCTGACCGGCTCGATATCGCCGTGGGTCCCTTCGAGGAAGGCGAAACGCTGAAGGTCGAGTCGCTGCCGTACAACCGTCGCACTGTTGCTCGCTCGCGTCGCGAATCTTTCGCCACGCTGCGCGTCGGCCCTGGCGCGCCGTCGCGTGCGACGATTCCTGCGCGGCTCCGCGAGATCGAGCCTCTCGTGACAGAAGGTGTAGCGCCTACCCGCGAGATACACCTCGGCATTCGGCCGAGCCTTCGCCATGGCGTGGACTTCGTCATCAACAAGGAGCAGCACCACCGCGACAAGCCGGTGCAGGTCGGCGAGCTCCAGGTATGGGACGTCGTCAACGACACGCTGATGGATCACCCGTTCCATCTGCACGGCTTCTTCTTCCAGGTCGTGGACGTCAACGGTGAGCCGCCGCCATTTCGCTCGTGGGAGGATACGGTGAACGTACCGCCGAAGAGCCGAGTGCGCATCGCGTTCCTTCCGGACGACCGGCCGGGCGAGTGGATGTATCACTGCCACATCCTCGAGCACCATGCATCGGGGATGATGGCGCACTTCGAGGTCGTACAGTGAAGCGCCCGGAGGCCTCGCCCGACACTACGGGCGGGACCCTCCGGGATACTGGCGATTCACATGCGCTTCAAGCACCACGTTAGGCGCGCCCTTGGTCGTGGGCTTCGGGTAGCCGCTCGTACTCGAGGCCCCCGCTTCCCGCAGCTCCGAACTTTGGAGAGGTCAGGAAGCCAAGGGTTGTGTAGGGCGGTTCGTGTTCCTCGAGACGTTCTTCTTCCTGCCGAGGCAGCTCGGCCTGAGACGTGTATCGCTCGGGCGTCGCTGCGAACGCTGTCGCACATCGCGACGAGCAGAAGTAGTACGTCTGCCCGTTCCACCCTGCGCGAGCCGTCGCCGACTCGCTGTCGATCGTCATCCCGCAGACGGGGTCTCTCACTGTGGCCATAGGTTCCTCCTGTCTGTCTAAGAAGAATCCGCCATCAGTTCGATGAGTGCCAGCGCCGTGGCCGATTTGCGCGACGTGAGGGCCCAGCTCGTCGCCGACGCGAGTGCCGCGCTGATCGTGTAGGTCGTCGCGACGACGCTGTCGGTGTACAAGCCACGCGGCCTGACGCGCTATGGGTGGCGTAAGCGGCGTTCGGGTGGGCTAACGTGGCGTTCTCGGGTGCATCGCCTCGACCATCTTCTCGTACTTCGCCGCCTGGTCGGGCCTGAGGACGCCAAGTACTTCCTGCAGCGTCGAATCCATCGTGGCATGCACGTGCGGCTGCATCGCGTGCCATGTCGAGTCGACCATACGCTGCCGGCGCGCGAGGATCGTTGCGATCGCGTTCTCCTGCGCCGAATCCAAGCCGAGCTGGTCCCTCAAACGGCGCAAGACGTGATGAGCGTCCATGCCCTCTTGATGCGTCGGGGGGCGGCGGCGCTCGTACCCCACGCCGGCGAGTGCCCCGGCGGCAAACGTCACGGCGAGCATTGCTGTCCCTTTCACCCAAGCCGGTAGCGTCACCTAACGCCTCCCGCGCTGACCGCTGAGCACCAGCGCTCCAATGGCGGGTGGACCATCACGTAGAACGATCGCCCTGCCGACATCGTCGGCCGGAGCAAGCGCTCGTGCCCACTCGGCGCCGAAGGTCTTCGCCGACTCGCGCTGGGACGGCAGGACCATGAGTACCAACGCCGCGGCCAGCAGAATCGACGCAGCGACCCAGCTCGCACGCGAGTGCACGAACCAGTCGAAACCACTCTGCTTCGAGCGGTGTATCGCCTCTCTTGCCACTCGCGCAGCCAGCGCGTCCCAGTACGCAGTGTCATCGCGGATCTGGGTCGTGTCGAAAACATCAGTCATGATCGCCCCACATCATGCTCTCCCAACACCCATCATGATTCCTCAACGTCGGCGTGCTCTCCGCCAAGCACGCGGCGAAGTGCGACACGTGCGCGGAACATATGCTGCCGCACCGTCGATTCGCTGATTCCATGCATCGCTGCCACCTCTTCAATGGAGAGATCGCGGACAGCCACGAGCTCGAAGCATGCCCGCTGCATTGGTGAGAGATTCTCCATCGCACGTCCAGCAGCCGCCGCGTCGAGACTCGCAAGAAGTGCACGGTCGACAGATTCGGGCGCCGACGCGGTAGTAAGAGCCCGGTGCCACAACCGGAGCAGCCGCTCTCGCCGCGAGTCGCGTGACCTCCGGTTCGCCGCCAACCGCCGGACAATCGCGAAGAACCAGGGGGCAAATGGACGCGCCGCGTCGAAGCTGCGCGCGGTTCTGTGCACCACCGTGAACGCGTCCTGCACGATGTCCTCGGCGTCGTCACGGTCCCCGAGCAGCTGCGCGGCGAGCAGGGTTGCCGCGCGGATGTACCGCAGCACGAGCACCGCGAATGCGGCGCCGTCGCCCCGCGTGGTGGCCGCGAGGAGCTCGGCGTCTGTGCGTCCGTCATTGCTCA
>Ga0114129_10002649_pt1 | contig 24917 bp, 20 predicted proteins | sample RhiMetdeltSRZDD1_FD_80071 | JGI IMG/M metagenome (GOLD analysis project Ga0114129, IMG submission 80071) | Populus rhizosphere microbial communities from Tennessee, USA - Rhizosphere MetaG P. deltoides SRZDD1 (version 2) (version 2) | ecosystem: Host-associated > Plants > Roots > Rhizosphere >...
ACCATGATTGCCTGGAATCCGCCCATCGGCGCGCCGTTGATCGAGCGCACGTCGTGTCCCATCGCCTTCAATCGTTCGCCGACCAGTTCGACGAGCTGCGACTCCATCATCAGCCTGTTCGGCACCTGCGTGTGACGAAAGCGCGCCATGTCCGATGCGGCCTGCACATTGGCGCCGAGATCGAGAATGCCTACCAGCACCTGCGCAATTCCCTGCGCCTGCACGTCGCCACCCATCAGCGTCACCGTCATCAGCGGCTTGTCGTTGCGCATGACGAAGCCTGCCGACAGCGTGTTGTACGGGCGCTTGTGCGGCTCGATTGCGTTGGGACTCTTCGGGTCGAGTGTGAACAAGCCGCCGCGGTCGTGCAGCGTGATGCCATAGCCCGGGACTGTCAGGCCGGAGCCGAAGCTGTCATAGAGGCTGTTGACCCACGCCACCATGTTGCCGGAGCGGTCCGCAGTCGACAGCACGATGGTGTCGCCGTCGCTCTTCGCGTTGCCGCCTGCCTTGGTCGGCGTCGCGCGATTCGGATCGACCTTGGCGCACAGCGACTCGGCGTGCGCTTTCGAAAGCAGCCGCTCCAGCGGCACTTTCGAGAAATTCGGATCCGCGTTGAATGCGTACAGGTCGTTGAACGCGAGCTTCTTCGCCTCGACGAACAGGTGCCAGTACTGCGGATTTGCCGGGCCGAGCGAGGCCAGCGTCTGCCCCGGCGTCCACTTCGGCACGCACACCTCGAGAATGTTGAGGATCTCTTCGGCCGCCCAGGTCTGCGCCGGCGGCGGCAGCGTGAAGACGTCGTAGCCGTGATAGTTGGTGGTCGCCGGCGTGGTCCACTCACCGCTGTACGTCGCCAGGTCTTCGAGCGTCATCGTGCCGCCGTGGCGGCTCGACTTGTCGACCATCGCCTGCGCGATCTCGCCCTTGTAGAAGCCGTCGCGACCCTGCTGCTGCAGGATGCGAAACGTCTTCGCGAGACCCGGATTGCGGTGAATCTGGCCGGCGACTGGCTGGCGACCATCGATGTACCAAGTCGCTATCGAATCAGGATCGATCTGCGTGCAGCACTTGCGCGGATCGCTCGCCGTGTCTCCCAGGCCTTTCGGCAATTCCCAGTCGTGCGCAATGCGCTCGGAAATCGGAAAGCCCTGCTCGGCATAGTCGATCGCCGGCTGCAGCGTCTCCTTGAACGTCAGCGCGCCGAAGCGACGCTGCACTTCGTCCCAACCCCACACCGCACCGGGCACAGTGACCGTGAGGATGCCGCCTTCGGGCATGCCCGAGCCGGGTCCCCAATTGCTCGTATCCCACACGTAGCCGAGCTTCTTCATGCGCGCGACGGTCGCACCGCTGGGTGCCTTGCCGCTCGCGTTCAACGCATACACCTTGTTCTCTTTCGCGATGTAGATGATCGCGAACATGTCGCCGGCGGGACCGACGTTCATCGGCTCCACGACGCTGAGCATCGCGGCCGTCGCGACGGCTGCATCCACCGCGTTGCCGCCCTTCTTCAGGATGTCGAGCCCCGCTTGCGCGGCCAGCGGCTGACTGGTCGCTACGATGCCGTTGCGCGCCATCACTTCGGAGCGATGCTGAGTCAGCCAGCCTTGCGAACGGTCGCCGGAGACAGCGGCGCAGAACGGCGGCTTCGGCGTCGCGTTACACGACTGAACCGGCGATTGCGCCCACGCATGGACGATGAAAAGCACGAACGGGGCGATTGCCAGGGTTTTGTAGTTCATGCCCGCATTGTAGCCAGATCGGATTGCCCGAACCTGTCATGGCGCCTCTATACTTCCGCGCATGAGCAAGCGTCGTAGAGTGTGGATCGCGACGGTCATCGGCGTGGTGCTGCTGATAGCCGTCGGACTCCGGGTCCTGTCGCGCCCGCCGGATTCCGACGCTGCGGCCGCGCCCGCGATCGATCAGGACGAAACCGTCGCTACGCTCGCCGCGCTCAAACCTCCCAAGCGCGAGCGACCGGTGATCGCAGTCATCGGCATCAACGATGCGACAGAGGTGAACGACTACGTGATGCCGACCGGCATCCTGCGACGAGCAGATGTAGCGGACGTGCTGCTGGTCGCGACGGGACCCGGCCCCGTGAAGCTCTATCCCGCGTTGACGGTCGAGCCGGACACGACGGTCACCGAGTTCGATGCTCGTCATCCCGACGGCGCCGACTACGTGATCGTGCCCCAGATGAGTCGCGCCGACGATCCTGCAGCTCTGCAGTGGATCAAAGCCCAGGCTGCCAAGGGTGCGACCATGATCGGCGTCTGCGCCGGGGCCAGAATCGTCGCGGCGGCTGGACTGCTCGACAACAAGCGCGGCACGACGCACTGGTATTACCTGAAGAAGCTGCGCGAGAACCACCCGTCGATGCACTACGTGCCGGACCGGCGGTTCGTGGTCGACCAGAAAGTCGCCACGACCACTGGCATCACGGCCGCGATGCCGATGTCGCTCACGCTGATCGAAGCCATCGCCGGGCGCGAGAAGGCCGAGGCTGTTGCGCGAGACCTCGGCCTCGATCACTGGGATGCGCGCCACGCGAGCGATGCTTTCAAGTTCAACTTGCCGTTCGCGCTGACGGTCATGGGCAATACGGTGGCCCTGTGGAATCGCGAGCAGCTTGGCGTCGAAGTGTCGGAGGGCATCGACGAAGTGTCGCTCGCCGTGGTGGCGGACGCCTGGTCGCGAACCTATCGCTCGCGCGCGTTTACGTTCGCAGAGAAGACGGGGCCGATCGCGACTCGCAATGGCATCCGCATCGTTCCCGACAAGACCGGCGCGAACTCGTCGAAGGAAGATGTGCCCGCGTTCGACGATCGGCATCCGGCGCAAGCCCTCGACGAAGCCTTGTCCAGCATCGAGTCTCGCTACGGCCCGCGCACGCGCTACGTCGTCGCCATGCAGCTGGAGTATCCACGGCTCGCAACGAGTCAGTAGCTAGCCTGCTTGCAGGCGCGAGCGCGCCGTCGGCTGCAGCCGCAGGACTTCGATCTGGTGGTGCGTCCAGGCTGTCAGCTGGACGGCAGCTTCACGCCATTCCATCGATTGCATCAGCGCGCGTGGGTGCCGATCCGCTGTTGCCTGATCCGGAAACAGCGAAAACCACACGAACACATTTTCCTTTTCTCGTACCGGCAGATTCGGATATGTGTTGGGGCTGTGCTCGCTCACCATCTGCGCGATCACCGTGGCCCCCGCCTGCTCCCAGCGCGGCTTCAGTTCCTTCTGGAAGAACTCGCCGAACTCACTCGGGGTCTTGCGCTCGACGTAGACGATGTTCGCGACGAGCAGGCCCTTGCCCGGCCCGCGCGTGCCCGGCGGCGGCAACTTGACCGTCGACGCTGCAAACACAGTGTCGGGGCGCAAAGGTCGCAGCAGCAGAACGTTGTCCGAATCCACCATCGTGCCGGACGCGACGCGGCCGTTCGCTTTCCAGACCGGTCCGGTGTAGAGGCTGGTCAGCGCGACCTTGCGCGTTTCCATGTCTGGAAAGCTGCGCATCCACACGAACCGATCCGGATCGCCGAGATCGCGATACTGGCCGATGATGCGAATGCCCGCGGCCTCCTGCCCTTCGACGAAGTTGTCGTCGAACACGTCGACGAGGACATCGCGCTGGCCCGGTTTCAGGACATACTGCCGCAGCTCGAAGATGGTGTCGGTACGCGCCTGATCAGCGATAGCGTTGCTTGCGACGATCGCTGCGAGCCCGCACGCGGCGAGTGTGGAAGGTGTCGGGTGACTCATGGAGATCCTCCACCGGAGATCGAAGGAGGATGCGTCTACGCCTGTCCAGGCGGAAGGGCCATATAGGAGGGCCCGGCTAGGCCACCGAAGCGCTAGTCGAGAATCACCGGCTCCGACTCCGACGGACCGATGCGACCGAGCAGCGGCAGCTTGATGGAGAGGCTGCGCGGATCGAGGCCGAACGTCAGGCCGAGCAGGTTGAGCTCGACGCCCTCTTCCCAACCAGCCGCGACGCCGGCGATGCCGAGCACGCTGACCTGGCCGCCCGTGCCGCTCGGCGTCAGCGCGACAGGCATGATGCCGAGATAGTCCTTGCCGATCGCCGTCGGCGGCAGATCGACGCGCAACTCCGGAACCTCGCGCAGCACGAACGCGGTGAACGTGTTCGAATTCGGACCTGGCCAGACGCGATAACTCTTCGCGTAAGGATAGCGATGCACGGCCGCCTCGATGCGAGTGATTAGCGCATCGACGCCGGGTCCACGCACATCGCGCAGCAACTCCGGGTGCGCACCGAACCAACGCGCGTCGGGCGCACGAACGCGCGACACAACGACCGTGCCCTCGCGTCGCAATCGATAGCCGATGACTTCGTGGATCGTGAAGTGATCCGCCTTGCTCGGCTTCACGGCGATCCACGTGTGCACGCCGAAGTAGCCGCGCCAGCTGATCGTGCGGGCCGAATACACTTGGACGACGGCCTCAGGCGTCGACGCAGGATCTGGCGCGAGTCCGACGGGCTCGCGGCTTGCCGTGCGCCAGTTTGAACCGCCCAGTTGTCCCGAGTGGCCGATATAGGTGGTCGAGCACGCCGTGTACAGCGGCAGCAACAGGATCCAGAACAGGCGGGCCTTCGAAATCATCGCTTCTCGTCCTGGAGACGTTTCTCGAGCCGCTGCTTCCCCGCCTCCGCGTAGCGCTTGCACGCACTCGCATCGATCAACTTCGCGCGGTCGCCCTGGCCGCGCTCGTCGATGATCGACCACAGTCCGGCAAGCTCCGGATGCACTGAAATGAGGACATCGCACGGCGCAACGGCGAGCGCCGCAATACTCGACTCCATATCGGTACGCGCGTTCGGATAGCGTGCGTCACCGCTGTACTTGAACGAGTCGTCGGAGACTGCGTTCAAGCTGTCGCCGTAGACGACGTTCAAACACCGGCTCCCTTCGCACGAGGTCCAAGACCACGAGGTGCCACCGGGTGTGTGACCGGGCGTGTGGATCGCATGGAGTTCCAGCTTGCCGACGTTGACGGACTTGCGCGAGCCAAGTGCCTCGACGTTGCTCACGGCCGGATAGGACTTGATGATCTCGAACTGCGGATCGTTGCGCTCGACCTTGCCCGTGCGCAGAACCCTCGCAGCGATATCGCTCGCGATGACCTTCGCACCGCTGCTCTTCTGCAGCTCCGCGAGACCGCCGGCGTGATCGTAGTGCACGTGGGAATTCAGGATGACTTTGACATCCTCGACCTTGAATCCCAGCTGCTGCACGTGCCGCGCGATCAACGGCGCAGACTGCGGCAGCGCGCCGTCGATGAGGATATGCCCCTCGGGAGAGGTGACGAGGATCGAGCTCAGGCCGTGCGGGCCGACGTAATACGTGTTGCCGAAAATCTGAAACGGCGCTTGCTCCTCGTTCCAGGCTTCGCAGCGCTCGCAGTCGATGGAAGCGGCGACTGCGTTGATCGACGAGAGGAGCGAGACGGCGCCGAGAATCCACGCGCGGCGCATGACGGCGCTATTTCTTGTCGCCGTGATGCGAGTAGACGGTAGCGCTGCCATCGCGCGCGACGAGCATCACGTCATACGGCTGCACCTGGCCGGACGGCGACTCCATGCCAGGAGATCCGACGGGCATTCCAGGCACGGCGATACCCTTCGCATCCGGCCGCTCGCGCAGCAGCCGCTTGATGTCTTCGACCGGCACGTGCCCTTCCACGAAGTAACCGTTGACTTCCGCGGTGTGGCAGGAGCCCATGCCGTACGGCAGCCCGACGCGCTGTTTCACAGCGTTCAGATTGTCCACGTCGTTCACTTCGACCTGGAACCCAGCGTCACGCAACCGCTCGACCCAGATCTTGCAGCACCCGCACGACGCATTCTTGGTGACCTTCACGAGCGGCAGCGCGGGCTCGGCTGTCGTCCGCGAACAACCGGCGAGCACGAAGGCGAGAAAGAAAGCGGGAACGATTGCGGCGATTTTCATGGGCGGATTCTCGGTCGACCTACTCCTGGGTTTCGTGACTGTAATCACTCTCGGTGCGGCTGTCATTCTCCGTTGGGCCAACTCGTGTGTTCGCAGTTGCCCGCTTCCCACAATCCAGCGAGCAATTTTCATGAGGAGCCGATGCTACGCCAGCCCGGGCAATCAATTGTGATCAATTGTGGCTACAGTCCGTAGCTGAGACGCCGAGCAGCCAGTGGCCGGCACAATAGTCTGTTGCGCAATGGGCTATTGCGACTCGCGCAAATACGGCGCGACGTTGCGCGCAATCTTCTCGAACTCCTCCGCGCTGAGCGGGATGCCCTTGCGAAAGGCCGCCCACGAGCCGCCCGGGTCGGGATGAGTGCCGAACGCGGCGTCCGAGCCGTAGAAAATCCGATCGAGGCCGATCTGCCGAATACGCTCTGCGACTACTTGCGCGGGCTCCGGCGTGCTTGCCACCAACGCGGCATCTGCAACGTCGAAGTACAACCTACGCGTAGCAGGCCGTCGCGCTGCCACGGCTTGCGCATACACAGCCAACGCATCCGCCGAGAAATTCGCGCCGCCCCACAGATGCGCGATCTGAACTGGAACGTCGGGCGCAGCAGTCACCAGCTCGTCGAGAAACACGCGCGCATGCGGGGCACCGTAGCTGTCGCCGTTGCGCACGTGGACGACGATCGGCAGTCGCGCTCGATTGGCAGCGGCGAACACCTCGCGCACTTTCCGCACGTGATCCGGATTCAGCAGGTCGACTCGCGAATTGCCGAAGTGCAGTTTCAGTCCTTTGAAACGCTTGTCGGCCGCGCAAAGGCGCAGGGTCTCGGTCGCGGCGTCGCTCACCGGGTTGAGGCTGCAGAATGCGATGAGGCGATCCGGAAAGCGCGCGGCCTGCTCCGCCGTCCAGGTGTTCTCAGCCTGCATGGCCTGCGCTGACCTGACCAACGGACGCGTCGGCGAATCGAACCAGTAACCGACAGACAGCACGACGGCGCGCTTGATGTGTGCAGCATCCAGCATCGCGACCAGACGCTGGCCATCGAGGGGCTCTTGGCGCGGAGGACCGGGAAATATCGGGTACTCCGTCGCGATGCGCCACTGCTCGCCGTCGCGGACCAGCTCGATCATCACTGAGCCGATGTGAGTCCGCTCGATGCCCTCGCCTCGTGAGTAGTACGCAGCCAGGCGAGCGTTGCGATCATCTCCGGTGTAGGCCACGGGTGTGAACTGATAAGGCCGCGCGAAGCGCTCACCGAGGAATGCCGCGACCGCGTCGCGACCGTGCACCCACACGTCGTCGTCATCGTTCAGAACCAGCGCATCCGCGCTGTAGATCGGCGCGAGCTTGGCGGGATCGTTCCAGGCTGCTTCATGCTGACGCAGAACCTGCGCTATCGCTGGCGGGATCTCGACTGCATTGCGCGGATTGTTGAGCACCGCAGCGGCCTGTGGACTGAGCAGGTGCTGATGATGGTCGATGTCGGGGGCGAGCTCGTCCGCATTGCAGGTGAGACTTGCCAGGACAGTTGCAACAACCCACCAGCGCCGCAAGCTCTTGTTCCCCACAGGCCTCTCCCGAACTGGATTCCTCCCAGCAATGACGCAGAACCCGGCCTTTTGTTACAGCGCCCCTACTGGGACACGGGAATTTCGACGTAGCTGTCGTTGAACCACTCGACCCGCAGCGGTTCCTTGGCATCCGCGATGGACTCGTCGCTGACGTCCTTGCCCGTCCCGTAGTTGACCTGGGCGAACGGTCCGCGATTGACGTCCACGACGACGAGCAAGCGGCTCCCTTTGCTGAGCTGACGACTGATCAGCAAAGTCTTGTCCAGCCTGATCGTTTCGACGCGATTCGGCGTGAGCAGCGTGCGTCTGGTCATGTCGCGCGCGTAGCTCGCACGCTGCAGCGTGTCCGACAAATGGAAATATTTGCCGTCGGGCATCACTTCGTACAACACCACCGCCAGGTCCAGATCCTTCCTGTTGACGAGCAGCCGCAAGGTCGCGCTGAACAAGCCGTTGACCGAGACGGGGCGATCGAACGGTTCGCTGACGAATGCCAGCCCCTGTTCGAGCCCGAGGTCAGCCGTGACGATTTCCCCCGGGTACGAGTTGGCACTGATCGTCGCCCGGTCGGCGAAGTCGACGACACTCTGCAACGAGCCGCGCACTGCAGGTTTCACCTTGGCAAGGCGGTGGAAGGCTCCGTCTTTTGCGCTGTCCAGGTACAGCGTAAGCACGCTCTCACTCATCTTCTCGATCGACGGCGCATGCCTCCAGACATTCGCGCCCATCACCTGGTAGTTGATCCTGTCCTTCAACAGTTCCGGCTTCGTGCCGCTCTTGAAAATGTAGTCGAACCAATCGAACGTGAGATCGAGCGTATCGAGCTGCGCGACAGGATCGATCGAGTATCCCCGCAGCACCGCAGGCTTGGTCGCAGCCTGCGTGCCGCGATGATCGTACGGGCCAATGACCAGGTAGTGCTCGGCGTTCGGCCGATGCCGATAATGATCCTGCAGTCGGCGGACCGCGTTGGTATGTCCATCGTCGTAGTAGCCATCGATGGCGAGGACCGGTATGTCGAGTGCCGCGTACTCCCTCCCGTACACCGCCATGCTCTGCCAGTACTCGTCGTAGGCAGGATGTTTCAACCAGCGCTGCAGCCACGGATTCGGAGTTCCATCGACCTGGTCGATCTCGCTATACGGCCGGCCGCTGCGGTACCAGTTCCATGGAAGATTGCGCCAGCGCTCGGCATCGGAGTACGTCGCGTTGTCCAGCTCCTTGTTGTTGGTCGCGTAGAACGCCCACGCATAGTTGGCAGTCAGGAATACGTTGTTGTTCATCGGCAGCCCGAATCCCGGATCGTTCGGACAATACGGCACGATCGTCTTCAGCGCCGGATGCAGCCGCTTCACCGCCGCCCACTGCGTGAAGCCGTTGTAACTGCCGCCGTACATGCCGACCCGCCCGTCGCTCCACGATTGCCGGCTGATCCAATCGATGACTGCGCGCGCATCGTCGCCATCGCGCTCGTAGGGCACGACGTCGTTCGGACTCGTCCATTTGCCTCGCGTGAAGCCGATGACGCCCACGTAGCCCCGCCTGGCCGCGTCGAGCGCCTTCGACATCGCGGATCGATCGGCATAGATCGTGAACTGCAGCGCCGCGGGCAACTTGCGCGACTCGTCCCGGGGCCGGGCAACAAAGGCACTAAGCGTCACGCCCTGGGGCGTCTTGATCAGGACGTCTTCATCGGTGATGAAGTCCTGCGCATGTAGCATGGGCGCACCGACGACCAGTGCACATGCCCCGAGTGTAGCTACCAGCTTCCGCATCGTTACGCCGATGTTACTCGACAGGCCGTCCGCGTGTATGCTAATTTTCCAGCATACCGACCGACCTCGAAGGGCCTGACCCCGTGAGCCACGAATCCTTGAGCCGCCGCGAGCGCCAGATCATGGACATCGTCTATCGCCGCGGCGAGGTGACGGCGGCACAGATCCAGGCCGACCTGGCGGACCCGCCCAGCTACTCGGCGATACGCGCGCTGCTGCGCATCCTGGTCGACAAGAAACACTTGCAGCATCGTGAAGACGGGCCGCGCTACGTCTATTCACCTACTGTGCGGCGACAGACAGCGCGTGCGCGCGCCTTGGCGCAGGTGGTCAACACCTTTTTCGAAGGATCGGCGCTGAAAGCCGCATCCGCATTGCTCGGCTCTTCGCAGCGCAAGCTTACGGAGACCGAGCTGGACGAGTTGAGCGCGCTGATCGACGCCGCACGCAAGCGAGGGCAATGATCATGCTCGATCCATCGACCGCCCTGGCCATCGCGTGGAAGACGAGTCTCGTGCTCGGCGCCATCGGGCTCATCGCCTGCCTCACCGCGAGACAATCGGCGGCCTGGCGGCATTTCCTCTGGACCTGCGCGCTCGCGCTCTCGCTCCTGATGCCGATTGCGATCGTCTCGCTGCCCTCCTACGTGCAGGTGACGTTGCCATGGGAAACCGTCGAGCCATGGGCACGCGACACGACCGCACTCGTCACAGCGGATGCACACGCCGCCGACGCAGCGTCGGAAGTTAGCGGCACGCGAGCGAACGAGCAGGCCGTTGCGGCGCGCCCGACGCGTGCGGGCTGGCCGGCCGCGATGATCGTCTGGCTCGTCGGGGCGTCGATCGTGGTACTGCGTATTGCAGTGGCCCATGTCGGACTGATGCGCTGGCTGCGTCAGGCACGGCCCGAACTTTCACCAGCGTGGGCTGCAACGCTGCGTCGCGTGGCAGACGAAACGAAATTGCGCAGGCCCCTGTGCGTGCTCGAGTCCGATCGCGTGACGAGCCCCTGCACCTTCGGAATCGTGCGACCGGTCGTCTTGCTCCCGGTCGCTGGCGCAGACTGGCCCGAGGCGCAGCGTCGATTCACGTTGCTGCACGAGGTCGCGCACGTACGGCGCCTCGACTACCTCACGACGCAGATCGCGAGCCTGACTTGCGCCGTGCATTGGTACAACCCGCTGGTGTGGTTCGCCGCCGTCCAGGCGCGAAAGCTCCAGGAGCAGGCGTGCGACGACGTCGTGTTGAACGCCGGCGAGACGCCGTCGGACTACGCGCAATTCCTCGTGGGCATCGCCGGCGGCGCGCGACGTTCGTCGCCGGCATTGCCGGCCGCGATCGGCATGGTCCAGCGCTCGCAGCTTCACGGTCGCGTGACCGCGATTCTCGACGCGTCAATGACGCGCCTGCCCCTGAGTCGTCTGGCGTTCGTCGTCGCGCTCGCGCCGCTCGCGTGCCTGACGTTCTTGCTGGCCACTCTCTCCGCGGCCGCCGCACCCGTCGCGATACAACCAGGCGTTCCCGTGACGGCATCGTTTGGCTCGGTGGAGCTGCGCAACGGCGGCACGGTGACCGTGATCAATGGCACGCCGCAGCGCGTGACATTGCTCGAGGGCGATCCTGAGCAAGCTTCGATCTCGATTCGCGACGACGGGCGACTCGTGATCGACCGATGCCCGGCGAAGTGCGCGCGCCGGCACGACTTTGCGGTCGAGGTCGTGACGCCGGCACTTGCTGCCATTGACGTCGCCGAGGGCGGCACGATCCAGACGCGCGGCGAATTTCCGCGTCAAACGCAGATCGACGTCGCAGTCAGCCAGGGCGGCACGATCGACCTCCGTTCGATGGCGGTCGCGAACGTCACGGCGTCAGTGGACAGCGGCGGCAGAATCTTCGTGAAGCCGACGGGCGCCATGTCGGCCAAAGTCGAGCAAGGCGGCGTCATCACCTACTGGGGTGACTCCGTTGTCACATCATCGGTGCAGCACGGTGGCGTAGTTGCCAAGGGGACCGCAGCCGATGCGGACAAGCCTCTTGCGGAATTGGGCCCGCAGGCGCCAGCGCCGCCACCTCCTGTGCCGCCAGTTCCCGCGATACAACCAATACAACCGATCAGTCGCTGACCCACCCCGCCGGGAGAGTGACCATGCGCTCAGCTCGCTGGCTTTTTTGCGCCTCGATTTTGATTGCGCACGCCGCGTCGGCGCAGACCGCTGCTACGACGGACCTGGAAGGACTGTGGGCCGCGCACGCGCACTACGGCCCTGATGTGCACGGAAGGCTGATGATCCTCCGCCGGCCGGACGGCCTGGTGGCAGACATCGCCGGCTTTTCCGTGCCGGTGAAGCAGCAGGGCAAGAAGCTCAGCTTCGACCTTCCCAGCGGCAAAGGCAGCTTTCGAGGCGAGCGTATCGGGAGCCAGATCGACGGCCATTGGATTCAGCCGGTGACAGTCGAAAGCGGCGCGCGCTACGCCACGCCACTCGTGCTTCGCGCGGACGGCGATGAGCGCTGGATCGGCCAGGTCGTGCCCCGCGAGGACCACCTGACCTGGTACCTACCGGTCACGCGCGGCGCAGACGGCCGCTACTCGACGTATTTGCGCAATCCAGAGCGCAATCAGGGCGTGTTTCTCGGCGTGTCGCGGATCGAGCAGAACGGTGACACGATCCGGCTGGTCGGAAAGCGGCGCGGTCAGCAGGAAGAGAGTGTCATTGCCACGGGGCGGCGCGATCCTGAAACGGGCAGGTTCAGCATTGTCCTGTTCGGCAGCACCTTCGAGTTCGCTCGCGAGACGGACGCGAGCAGCCCCTTCTACGCGCGCGGCAATCCGCCGGAGCGCTACCACTACTTTCCGCCGGTGCAACTCGACGACGGATGGCCCGTGTCGACGCTGGAGAAAGAAGGCATCGAGCGCGCGGCGATCGAGAAGTTCGTCCAGAAGTTGCTCGACATGCGCCAGGAAAGTGTCAGCACCTCGCAGATCCACAGCCTGCTGATCGCGCGCCACGGCAAGCTCGTGCTCGAAGAATACTTTCACGGCTTCGATCGCGACACGCCGCACGACACGCGATCCGCCGCGAAGAGCTGGACCAACGTGCTGATCGGCGCGGCGATGCAGGCCGGCGTCCCGATCCGCCTCGATTCGCCGGTGTTCGAGACGATGCTGGGCTCGGTCCCGGCGGATCTCGACCCGCGCAAGAAGGCGATGACGCTCGAGCACCTGATCTCGATGACCGCGGGGTTCGACTGCGACGACTCAGGGGAAAGGCCGGGTGACGAAGACCCGATGCAGCAGCAGACGGCGCAGCCGGACTGGTACCGCTATTCGCTGAACGTGCCGATGGCGTGGAATTCGGGCGACAAGATTGTCTATTGCAGCATGAAGCCGAACCTGGCGGCGGGCATGCTGGACAAGATCAGCGGCGAGCCGCTGCCCGAGATGTTCTACCGGCTGGTCGCGAAGCCGCTGCACATGGGGAACTACCACCTGTTCCTGCAACCCACCGGCCAGCCCTACGGGGGCGGCGGACATCATTTCACCACGCGCGATTTCATGAAGCTCACGCAGCTGTTCCTCAACGACGGGCAGTGGGAAGGTCGTCAGATCGTCAGCCGCGAGTGGGCGCGAACATCGGGCGCGGCGCTTCGCGTTCTCTCGCCAAAGAGCGGCCAGACCTACGGCTATCTCTGGAACTCCGTCAGCTATTCGTACCGTGGACGCAAGCTGCACGCGTATTTTCCGGGCGGGAACGGCGGCCAGGTGTACATCGGGATTCCCGACCTGGACCTGCTGATTGCCTTCACCGGCGGCAATTACGCCGACGCGGTGTTGTTCAGATCGCAGCGAGAATTCGTGCCCGAAGACATCCTGCCGGCGGTGATGCCTTAGCAACCTGCGACGCACTCAGCTCGCGGCTAGACTGAGCACAGTCTCGCAAAAGAAAGGAGTGCCGCCGCAACGGCACTCCTGATTTGAGATCCGGATCGGCGAGACATCGGTGTCCTCGCCGATCGGAGGTTCAACGGAATGAGAAGTAGGCGACTGCGTTGCTCGCAGCCGGGATGCGCAGCGTAAGCCGGCGGCAGGTGCCTGCCCACGCGTCGTCGCTGACCCATTTCACGTTGAACTCGTCGCCCTGCTTCTTCAGTCTGCCTTCGGTTGCGATCGTTCCCGGCGCCTGGCCAGTGATCTCGAGCGTCGTGCAGTCGACATCCTGCGAGTCGATTTGCAGGCTGCTGCTGTTACCGGACAGTCGGAACTTGAGCGGTATGGTATCCCCCGCATCGACAGTATTGACCGCCGGCGCATTCAATACGGGCGGCCTGAAGCCGCCGAATGCAGCGGCCCTGCACGTTGCCGGCAGATCGAACGCTGCGACGCCGTCCGTGCGCACGATCGAGCTGCCCTGACTTGCGCTGAAGCCCATGCCGCGCTTTGCGAAGCCGCGCCAGATCTCGCACTGGTTGGCTCCGCCGGTCAACGCGACGTCCGCAGCGAGGATGGCGTTGCGCCCATCCTGAAAGCCCGGCTGGCACGGCTGGAACTTCATGCCATCCATGACCAGCTGCAACGCCCGGTTGTTGCCGCCCGTTGTCCAGCTTTCGTAAATGTTCGCGTTGTAGCCGTAGCGATCGACCAGGTTCCAGTACATCTCCCAGAGCATCGTGTTCCACACATAGCCGATGCCGTGCGGCTGGCTGATGTTCACGACATCGGCCACCGACGCATACGTGGAAGGGTTCACGCTCATGTCGGTCGAGTACGGCGTCGGGCGGATGCCGTTGCCGTCAGCCGGCTGGAAGCTGACGTACGTGCCGACGCCGCGCGGCGTCGACGGCCGATCGGACGGATGCGTGGTCAGCGTCATGCCGAACCAATCGCTCCAGCCCTCGCCCATCTGCTCTGAGTTGCCGCCGGCATTCTGCAGGCAGCTGACGGTTGCGGGCCCTCCGGTCAGACGATTCGAGATGCCATGGCCGTATTCGTGCGCGATGACACCTGCATCCAGATCCGAATCGCGATCCGGCACGCCGCCCGTGCCATCGGCGATCGTCGCATTGAACGGAACGTTCGCCTTGAACAGCGTGCCGTCGTCCTGGCTCACCATCACGGACGGAATCACGATCGCCGGGTTGGCGCCGCCCATGGCCGTGGGCGGGCCGGCGATGTTGTTTGCCACGATCACCATGATCGCGCCGTTCACTTCGGCTTTGCGGACCTTCGCCTGGAACTCGCAGCTGCCGCGGTCGATGATCGCGATCTTGCCCGCGGGGTTTGCGAGGTACGGATCGAGCGGCTGACCTGCCTGAAAGGCCGGGTCGCAGCCGCGTCCGATGTAGACCACTTCGCCGCTGATCGGGCCGGTGGTCGTGAGACTCTCACCGAAGCCGGCCATCGGCCCGAAGTACGTGCCGGCGATCGGCGAGGGCGGGTGCACGGTGACCGGGTTGGGCGCCGACGAGCGCCACTCGAACATCTGCATCCGCGGGCGGATGCCCTCCACGCCCGTACCGAAATTGGCGTTGTTGCGGCCGCTGCCGTCCTGCGCCTCGGCCCGGACGTCGTCGTTGCCGACTCCGCCCTTGCCGTAGTTGTTCACCTGGAAGTTGCCCGAGGCCTCGTCGAACCCGTAGTTGTAGGTGACATCGTGGACGATGTTGTTCCAGTAGAACAGGTTCGTGACGAAGGCCGGCTGAGAATCGAGCGGCCGTACGTCGAGGTTGAGCGGGAAATCGAACACCAGTGCCAGCCCGCCGTCAGGATCGCTGCCCAGGTCCGGCACATTGTTGTTGTCGCGATCGGCATAGGCGTGCACGTTGTTGCCGCGGGTGACGGTGAATTCCGCCCCCGGCGCGCCATTCGTGTCGTGCCAGCCGAAGGGCGAGGCACGAGGGTCAGCCGCATTCGAGACCAGAGAGCGGTCACCGTCGCTCGGGCTCTCGAAAGGCTGCGGATAGACGCGATAGGTTGCGCCGTCGGTAGGTGCGAAGGAGACGAGGGCGGATGCCGTGCCATCCGGGCGCGCGATCGCCGCGGCGATCGAACCTGCCGAGTCCTGGACGATGAGATCGTGCTTGCCGAGGGATTCACCGCTCTCGGCATCGACGAACGCATACATCCAATGCTGTCCGTCGTCCTGATCGATCTCCAGGCGCCAGGCGAGCCGCACCTTACCGTCATCGCGCGGCAGCCAAACGAGCTTCGCGTCGATTGGCTTCGCAGCGATGCCGCCATCGGACAGCGTCAGCTGCTCGCTCTGTCCGCCGCGACGCTGCAGGACCTCGAACGGCTTGTTCGCCTTCAGCTTCAAGTGACGAGTGGCCGCCTCGGCCGCCTCGACACCGCTCTTGCGGGCATTCTGTCCGGCAGTGACGTTGGCGATGTTCCCAACGAAGGTGCTGCCGGCGCTGATCACGGAGCCGTCGGCGGCAACGTTGACGTTGATGATCGCGTTCCACACGTCGATGCCGCGGTGGCGCTGCTGCAGATAGACGTGTGTGACACCAGTGTGCCGACTGACCACGGTATTGCTGACCGCGATCTCGTTGAGATCGGAGCCCGTCACGCGGAGCTCCTGCTTGTGAGTCTGCACGTATTTCAGTGCTGCACCGCTGGCATCGGCGGCGGGCGGTGCGCTTACGGCGACGCCAAGCCAACCGAGCGCGAGTACGAGCACGCTCATGACTCTGGTTCCTGTGAGCATTGCTTCTCTCCCTTCGCTGCCGCGTGCGAGCGAGGCAGCCTAACGTTGATTTTTCATTGAGCCAGTCCGATGGCCGAACGTCGTTCGGCCCGGGGCGGCCATTTAGCACTAGCCGCGTTGAGACGGCAATGTGCCACTAAAGTGGTACGTGGCAAGAAGTACTGCGGTGCTCGTATAAACCCAGCGTCGGATGTGTCCGACAGACAGACTCACGACGGTTTTCGTGGAGGACCGTGAAAAAAATTCCAGTTGAAATCGCAGCGGTCGTGAGGCGGCAACTTCAGATTCCGGCGTACCACGACCAGCCGTTCTGGATGAGGCCCCGCTTGCCGTGGTCGTCGAAGTGATCCGTCACGACAATGCGCCGCAGGAATTTCATGCTCTTGTAGCCGAGCTGCTTCTCGACTCTCAGTCGTACCGGCGCGCCGTGGCTGATCGGCAGATCGCGTCCGTTCATCCCATACGCCAGGATGGTCTGCGGATGCAGCGCATCAAGCATGTCGATGCCGTCAACCCAACCGTCATAGGCGTAGTACTGCACGAATCGAGCAGTCGGGTGCACACCCGCGGCCTCGAGAACGGCGCGCAACGGCACGCCGGTCCACTGCGCGATCGCCGACCAACCCTCCTCGCAGGTGTGCCGCGTGATCTGTGTGCGAGATGGCATGCGCCGCAATTCATCGAGCGAGAACGCACGCGGCCGTGCCACGCTGCCTTCGACCACCAGTCGCCAATCTGCAAATCGATTGGCGAGCAGTTGCTCATAGACCGGACCGTGCTCGCGACTGTAGCTGGATTTGTCGGGGTCGGCGGGATTCGTCGTGCCGATGGCAGGGACAGAGGAAATATCGGAGTAGTCGTACTCGCGCGCGAGCGAGTGTGCGGGGAGCAGCAGGCGGTGGGCTTTGTACGTCAACAAGTCGCCCATGCGCAGCACGTTGCCGTAGGTCGGTGGGTCCATTGGCGTGCAGCCGGCGAGCAGTACGCCAGCCGAGGACGCCAGGCCTTTGATGAAGACACGACGCGGCATACGGCTTTGTTGCTTCATGGCTAGTTCCCCAATGTCATAGCGCGAAGCTGTCGACCGAAGCCGGTCGCAATGACCATGGCTATGTGAACGAGCAGAAAAAGAACGAGAGCCGCGAATCCAAAGAAGTGAATGGTCCGAGCCGTCTGGTAACCACCGAACAGATCCAGCAGGAATGGAAACGACGCGGTGACTGCCGGTGACATCGTGAGACCTGTCGCCACCATCAGCGGGAGAACCACGAGCATGACGCTCGCGTACGCCAGTTTCTGGAGCAGCCCATAAGGCGGTCCGACGCCAATTGCGCCGACAACCGGGCGCAAGTGGCTCTTCAAATCCTGCAGCAATGCTCGCGGCGCGAGCTCGCGACCGCGCGGAATCAAGTTGGTGGGGATGTGGCGGCCGACGCTTCCGAATGCAACGTATGTTGCACCCGCTACAACCAATATCCACGCGGCCAGAAAGTGCAGGCTGCGGGCCCAGCCGTTCTGATTGAAGATCGCGAAGTTGCGCTCGGCGGTGACAGGAGCACCGGGCACGGCCATGAAAGTCACACGTGAATGCAACTCATCGGGCCGATAGTTATTGCTGATGGGCAGCGTCAGCAGCGCCGGCATGAGGTCGTTGCCGGCATGACCGAGATACAACCGGGGATGCACCATCAGGATGAAAAATCCACTGACCGCGAGCGTCATGAAGGCCGCGGCCGAGAGCCAATGACAAACCCTGACCCAGCGGCGGTGGCCACGTGTGTGCGCGCTGGATGCGCTACTACCCGGCTGTGCGACGGATTTGGACACGCTCACTCCCAAGCGGTTATCGCCCAGCATACGCCCGCGAACTCCGTTTTTTGCAAGAGTCACTCGGTTCGCGGTCGAGCGTTGACCAGGGCGTCATCCAGCATCTTGATCAGGGTCTCGCGGTCGAAGGTGTAGGAGTGGCCTTCATTCCACCGGACGAGCTGCTTCATCTGATAGCGGATCAGCCGCTCCGGCAGCCGGCTATTCATCCGGTCCTTGGCGTTGCGCGGAATGGCCAGATAGCGCCGTTTCGGGTTGGGCTCGAACAGCGCCTGTGCAACCGCTACTGCGACCTCGTCGGCCTCCGGAAACATCATTGGATCCGGCGGCGGTCCCCAGACCTTGAGCATGTTCGCTTTCTCATCTTCAGTGAGGCGCGCGAGCATGTTCTTGTCCATGTCGGATCTGTACGCACCGGGCTCGACAGCGGTGACTTGAACGCCGAGGGGACCGAGTTGCAGCACCAGGGAATCCGTCAGCCCCTCGATCGCGTGCTTGCTCATGACGTATGCGGCGATGTCGGGTCCTCCGCCATCAGTGATTCCGGAAGGTGAGCCGATGTTCACGATCCGTCCCTTCCCGGCGACGATGAGCGGCGTGAACGCCTTGATCATCATCACGGGTCCATAGACGTTCACCTTCATGGACAGATCGAACTCCTCCATCCTCATGTTGGCGATCGTGCCGAATGTAGCGACACCGGCATTGTTGACCAGTCCATAAAGGCCGCGGCCGGCTTTGGTAATTGTTTCCACTGCAGCGGCTATATCCGCAGGTTGCGTGACGTCCAGGCGCAGGGGTTGCACGTTCTTGATCGCTCCGAGCGCCTTGAGGTCCTCCTCCTTGCGCGCAGTGGCGTACACGAGATAGCCCTCCGCGGCGAGATGCTCAGTGATCTTGCGGCCGATGCCGCTGCTGGCACCGGTCACGAGAACAGCCTTGGAGACTGTTGGTTCGCTGGGCTGCGCCGGGGCGCACAGCAGTGCAGCGAGCAATGCGCACATCGTGGTCAGAAAAACTCGCATGGCGGCCTCGCGATTGCCAAAGTCGAGTCTCAGTCTAGTGCCCACCACCGCAGGCACCCAGACCGCTTACTGCACCGGGGCGGCGATTCGCTGCAGTGGTACTCTGCGACCGCCGGTCCCGCAACGAGACGACCGCTGCCGAGTCGAGGGGGTCCTGTGAGGGTCGAAGGCAACCGCGTCAAACCTGCGCCGCTCATCGGCGCAGCCGTGATCTTCGTCAGCCTGGGAGCTGCTCTCATGTCGAGTCGCGCGAACGAGCCCGATGAGGGCGATGACAAGCAGTCTTCCGGGACAGCGGCCGCACGTGCACTTCTGCAATCGCTACCGCAAGCCAAGCGAACACAAGCTCTGTTGTCATTCGATTCCTCTGAGCGGACGAACTGGAACTACGTTCCGACGAAACGCGCCGGCGTCCCGCTGGCAGAGCTCGATGCAAACCAGAAAACGCTGATCGATCCATTGCTGCGTTCCGCGTTGAGCCCCTCGGGCTTCAAGACCGCTCAACAGATCGTGCAGCACGAATCGATCCTGGCGGAGATCGAAGGAAACCCGCGGCGCGATCCGCAGCTCTACTACACCGCAGTCTTTGGGGAACCGGGTCCGCGTGCACCGTGGGCGTGGCGATTCGAAGGCCATCATCTTTCCGTCAACGCGACCCACGTCGACGGCCAGACTCAAGTCGTCGCGCCGCTCTTCATGGGCTCGAACCCCGCGCGCGTGCCGAGCGGTCCCAAAGCCGGTCTGCGATTGCTCGCGGCAGAAGAAGATGTGGCTCGCGATCTGATACGCATGTTGCCGGATGCGCGACGCGCCCGCGCGATACTTGCCGCTGACGCGTTCCCAGACATCATCACGCGTAACGACCCAAAGGTCCGTTCGCTGAACATCGAAGGGCTTGCGGCAGGCGACATGTCTCAGGCTGAGCAAGCACAATTGCGCAAGCTACTGCACGTGTACTCTGATCGCTTGACGGAGAGTGCTGCACGAGAGCAGCTCGAACGCATCGAGCGCGCGGGCTTCGACAAGCTGCACTTCGGATGGGCCGGCAGTCTCGAACCGGGCAAGCCGCACTACTACCGAGTGCATGGCCCCACTGTCCTCATCGAGTACGACAACACTCAGAACAACGCCAATCATATCCACAGTGTCTGGCGCGACCTGGAGCGCGACTTCGGTGGTGACTTGTTACGTGCGCACTACGCAGCGCATCAGGCTGATGATCACGGTCACGAGCACTAGCGTGGATGCCTGGCGCCGCTCAGTTCAGTTCCGCGAGAGGAATTGGCAGATCGCCGCGTTCACGACCTGCGGATGCGTGACTGGACCCATGTGTCCCAGCGTCTCGAACTCCATGACCTCGACCCGCGGGAGAACTTGGGTCAGGAGTCGAGCGACGCTTCGAGACGAGGGCGGAGAGCGCCCGCCGATCATGTACAGCACCGGAACGTCCAGTGTCGCGAATGCCTCCAACGGCGTCGGTTCATTGAACAGCGCGTCGGCCCAGCCGCCCACGTTCGCTATCGAGGCTGCTATCGGACCTCTGCGCTGCTCGGGAGTTTGAGCCCACGCACCACTGCCCATCCAGAAGTCGATGAAGTACTGCGCAGCGCTGTTCAGGTCATTGGCTTCCAGCGCAGTTGCTGCGAGCGCCACGGTGTTGCGAATACCGTCGACATCATTCGGAGATGGCGATTCGGCGTCGACCACCGAGAACAAAGTTGGCTCATAGAGCGCCAGCGCCCCGACACTGCGTGGTTGTCGCAGCGCCGCGATCAGCGCGACTGCGGCTCCATAGGAATGACCCACCAGTGAAAACCGCTGACCAGCCCGCGCGAAGACCGGTTCGAGTAACGCGACTTCATCGCCGAGCCGGACAACCCTGTCGACCGGCCATGCGGGACCTTTGCCAGCGCCGTAGGCATCGGCTGCCAGCACGCGGTAGTCCGCTGCAAGCATCTCCATGAGGCCGCGCCACTGACTCGACGAGCTCGCGTTCGCATGCAAGCAGACAACGCCAGGGCCAGTTCCCGCTTCACGGAAGGATGGAAGGATGGTGGTCATGCACCCGAAAACGGAATCGGCGCTCGTTTCCCGCCATTTGATGGGAACAGGGCGCGGCGATGACCGACCGGCCTGCCGCACTGCCGCGACGATCGCGGGAGCGCGGCAAGCCCGCTTTCACTTCGGCACGATGCGATCGGCGAGCGTGTCGTGATGGAACGAGGAATGATCCCGCACGGAGGTCCAGCCAGGATCATTGACGGTCGCGGCCGCGTCCGTCGCCACGTCCTGCCAGGAGTTGTACCGGTCGATGCTGACGAAGTTCCAGGGCCCGCCCTCGATATGCGTGAGCACGACGGTGGAGATCGGCGTCTTGGCGTTCGGACTCGGCTCCTTCAGCACCTTCTCGAGCTGGCCACGGTGTCCCGGAATTGCCCGATGCACGGCCACTACGTAGACCGAACTCGACTTGCCGTCGCTCGCTGCAGGCATCATGGTGCGCGTCAACTCGCCCCACGACGGTCCAGCGGCGTACGAGTCCGTGTGCCACGCCATCGTGGGTGGCGGATTCGGGTTCGCGTTCGTGAGCTCAACCGACGCCTTCGCGCCGAGATGCTGGATCAGACAGTAATCCCAATCGTCTCCCCACTGGTGTCGCAGCAGCAGAAAGTGGGAACCCATCGGATCCTTCGGGTCGACCTCCTGGAGCTCCTTCTCGAGCGCCGCGGCCTGGCCCGGGGCGGCCTTGGCGAAGAGCACGTGATACACGTCCGTGCTGGATGTAGCAGCAGGCGTCTGTGCCTGCGTCGCGGGCAGCGACAACGTAGTAGAAAGCGCCAGCGCAAACAGCGCCGTGCGATACGGACGTTTCATAGAGCCCCCTTTCTGGTTGTTCAATGTGAGGACGTAGCGTTGGCAGTGGTACTCCTTCCTGTAGACATGTCAATGCGCACATGAGGCAGAACGGCGGATATGCGAAGCGATCCACCCTGCCCTGCCGCGCTCACTTCGCGTCTGGCTTGGTTGATCTGCCGCCGATGACCCGAGGCACTACCATGCCGGTGCGCTCTTTGTACTCAGCGTATGCGCCCGCGAGAGCGCTCGACATCAGGTTACGCTCTTCGCGAAAGACAGCGTGTGTGAAGAGTGCAGCGTTGGCGATGAAAATGAGAAGCGTCAGCAGGGTTGGCATCGCCACGAACAGTGCAAGGAACGCGAGCATGTAGCTCGTATAAAGGGGATGGCGGATGCGCGCATAGGGACCCTCATCCACGAGCTCATCAGGCACGCTGCTGCTCCACGCTATATAGAATTTGCGTCCCCAGATCACGTGCCTGGCCCACTCGTAAAGTGCCAGGGAGCAGATCAGCAGGACTGCCGCAGCGATGCCGTTGGCTAGCTTGATGGGCACGACGAACATGCCAAGAAACAGGGCGGGAACAGCGCCGGTGCCGATGAAGGAAAACTCCGCCACGAGCGCTCCGACGTCGTCGTCGCCGCTGCTGGTGAACGTCCGTGCTCCCGCCGCCAGGAAGTAGACGAATACGGTACCGAGCGGCAGCATCAGGATGACTTGCGGAACGGATGGAATCATAGGGTGCCGAGCGCATCGAGCTCATGCTGAAACATCCTGGCTTTGCCCCTCTGATTCCGGACAGCGAGCGCCGTGGCTGCGATGACCAGCAGCCCCAGCAAGCCATACTGCAATATCGCTTGCGGACGCTGGTCATACACCGCACCGCCGATCAGAAGAACCAGGGCGGAGGGCCACATCGGCAGGATCGACCAACGCCACGCTTGCAGGTAGATGTTGCGACGGCGCTCCAGTTCTGAACGATACGCCTGCAGACTCTGACGCACGTTTTCATCCGGACGTGCAAGAGCCGTTTTGCGCCTCGGCATCTGCAACGCACCGTACAAAGCCCCGAGCAGCGCTAGCATCACGCCGACGCGAACCACATATCCCATCGGGACCGATAGCGCAGGCGACACATTCAGCAGCACGAACAGCGCACCGGCTGCGCAAAGACCAGTGCTGGCGTATACGAGGACAATCTCACGGCGGATCTCCGCATTCAGTTTGGCGATCTGCTGATGGACGAACGCGAGTGAAATCATTGGCGCCTCCAGGGGCTGGGATTGCCAAGCGGATTTTCCGATCGTGGTGGCGTCATGCCTCTCGTTCATGACTTGTCTCCGCGTGAAACATGGTTGCCAGCAATCGCTTGATGCGATGGATCTTGGTCGCGATATTTTCCGGCGATAGGCCGACGACCTCGCCGATGGACTCGGCGCCGAAGTCCTCGAGATAGAGGAGGATGACTTGTCGATCGAGCGGTTTGAGCCGCTCGATCAGCTTCAGCAACCGCTGCAGCGAACTGCTCCGATCCAGAGATCCCATTGCGTCGTGGTGGTCTTCCGGCTCCGGCGCGTCGTCCAGTGTGTACATCTCGTGCAGGCGCGTACGCCGATCAGCGACGATGTGCTTGGTAGCCGTGATGTGCGCAACGCGGTAGACCCAGGTCCTCAATGAGCAACGGTCGTCGAATGACGCGAAGCTGCGCCAAAGCGCAATGTGCACATCCTGCAGCAGATCCTGTCTTCGATCCGGGTTCGCCTCGTACCCGCGGGTCAGGCGGACCAACGCCGGGCCGTACAAGCCGACAGCTTCGGCATATCGCTCGTCCTGGGCGCGCTCGCCCCCGCTCGCGGGGGTGGGTGCGGCTGCAAGGGTGTGAGTTGCTTCACGAGGCATCACACTAAGGTAGTACGGACGATGACGACTTTCTTACAGGCTGTGAGCGCGGAATCGTAGCGCTCGGGGCGAGCCAAAAACGTCTGCTTTGGTCGAACCGGCCGTTGGCTTGGCCCCTCGCCCTACTCCGCTCGCGGGAAGAAGCTCAGGATCACGACAGCCACCCCTGCCACCGCCGCAATCGGCGCCATGTACTGAACGACGTTGGTCGCCGTCGCCCCTCCTCCCAACATCACGCCCGCCATCATCGGCCCGATGATCGACCCTATTCGACTCATCGCCACACTCGCACCCGACCCCGTGCCACGCATCTCGAGCGGATAGTACGAGCCCGCAATTCCGTAGAGCGCGTAGTTCGCACCGAGCAGGAAAAATCCCAGCACGCCGCTCAGGAACAGAATCGCGCCGTGATTCGTCGCAGCGCCGAGCGCCATGAGCGTGCCGATCAGACCGACGTACGCAACTACGAGCGGCGTGCGCGTGCCGTGCTTGTCGACCAGGCGCGCGAAAAACATCGCGCCGACGACGGCGACGAAATTGAATGCGACGGCTGCCTGCGGCGCTTCCGAGCGGGCAAAGCCCTTCGCGACCACGAGCGTCGGCAACCAATTCAGGATCAGATACAGAATCAACACCGTAAACAGGAATGCAGTCCAGAGCAGCAGCGACGGCTTCGCACGTCCTTCGCCGAACAGGATGTGCCAAGTCGAATGCCGCTTCGTGACCTTGTGCTCGCTGGGACGCAAAGTCTCCGCCATGTACAGCCACAATGCGGGCACGAGCAGCATCGGCAGCACGCCGCCCACGACGAACAACGCGCGCCAATCCATGTCGGGCGGCAGCACTTGCGTGACCACCGCTGAAAACCCGCCCCCAATGGGCATGCCGCAAAACATGATCGAGGTTGTCTGCGCGCGCTTGCCTGGCGCGCTCAGTTCCGTGGCTATCGCCATCATGTTGGGCATCGCGCCGCCGAACCCGAGTCCGGCCAGGAACCGCAGCACGAACAGCATCGTGAAGTTGCTCGCGAGTGCGACGCCGAGCGTGAACACGCCGAACGTCGCGACTGCGGCGATGAACACCGGCTTGCGGCCGACGCGATCCGCCAGCCAGCCGCCGAATGCCGCGCCGAACACCAGGCCGATGTTGCTGATCGAAAACACCCAGCCCATCTGCCCCGGGCTCAACCCGAACTCGGGTATGAGCCGCGGAGCTGCCACGCCCATCGCCTGGATGTCGAAGCCTTCGAGCACAGCGCAAAGGAGGCACAATGCGACCGTGACG
>Ga0114129_10002651_pt1 | contig 24909 bp, 23 predicted proteins | sample RhiMetdeltSRZDD1_FD_80071 | JGI IMG/M metagenome (GOLD analysis project Ga0114129, IMG submission 80071) | Populus rhizosphere microbial communities from Tennessee, USA - Rhizosphere MetaG P. deltoides SRZDD1 (version 2) (version 2) | ecosystem: Host-associated > Plants > Roots > Rhizosphere >...
GAATAGTCACGGGCAAGTCACCAGTCCCGATCTGTTTGCCATCGACGAACAGCTTGATGTTTGCCGGGACGCCGCGGCCTTTGGCGATGTCAGGCTTGCCGGTCGGCGTGAACTCGAAGCTGAGGATGTGATCACCATCCGGCAGGGCGCTGTCGGACTGCACTTTGAAGCGCTGATCAGCGACGTAGTTGTAGCCGTACGTGAGCTTGCCGCCCTGTACGTAGAAGGTGAAACCGCCGTCGTTGCCGCCCATTGAATAGAGCACGCCCTCCGCGCCACCTTTAGGCACGTTCGCGTGCACCGACACGGAGTGCGGCACGTTGACGACCCGCGGGGCGGCATTGGCGGGCACCATCTGAGTGCCGGGATAGTACACGTACTTCTTGCGGCTCACGGCGATCTGCGGCCGCGGATCAGCGAAGCGCAGCGTTCCGCGGCTGTCGATCGGGAGGACGTCGTACTTGCCCGCCTCGACATACCACATACCGATCATGGCGATCAGCCGGTCGCGCTCTTTGTCGGCGAGGTTCTTCGTCTCTGCGAAGTCTTCGTCGATGTTGTAGAGCTCCCAACCCTTCGCATCGAGCTCGATGAGCTTGTTGTAGTCGATCGGCGCCCCGAACATCAGACCGGACTCGGTGAACGAGGTGCCGGGCCACGGACACACGGCACGCCAGCCGTCGTGATAGAGCGAGCGGTGGCCGAACATCTCGAAGTACTGGGTGACGTGCAGGGAGGCCGCCTTGGCGTCTTCAAAGGACGACTTCAGACTGAAGCCCTGCAGCGGCGACTGGGTGACGCCGCGGACATGTGTCGGCGGCTCGAGGCCGAGCGCATCCAGCACGGTCGGCACCATATCGATCGCATGGCAGTACTGGGTGCGGATCTCGCCTCTGGCCTTGATGCGCTTGGGCCACGTGACGATGAACGGATCCGAGGCGCCGCCGCGGTAGGTCTCGCGCTTCCAGCGCCGGAACGGCGTGTTGCCCGCGTGGGTCCACCCCCACGGATAATGATTGAAGTACTTTGGTCCGCCGAGGTCATCGATTGCCGCCAGATTCTGCCGAACGTCGTCGGGCACGTTGTTGAAGAACTTGCCTTCGTTCACAGAGCCGTGTGGACCGCCCTCGGCGCTGGCGCCGTTGTCCGAGATCACCATGATCAAGGTGTTGTCGTATTCGCCGAGCTCCTTGAGAAACGCGATCAGCTCGCCGATGTAGTGGTCGGTGTGCTCGAGGAATCCGGCGAAGACCTCCATCATCCGCGCATATAGGCGCCGCTCGTTGTCCGACAGCTTGTTCCAGTCCTGCACGTCGGGATCGTGCCGCGACAGCTTCGTGTTCGCGGGCAGGATGCCGAGCTTCTTCTGCTTCTCGAACACCTGCTCGCGGTACGCATCCCAGCCGGCGTCGAACTTTCCCTTGTACTTGTCGGCCCACGCCTTCGGCACGTGGTGTGGCGCATGCATCGCCCCGGGGCAGAAGTAGAGGAAGAACGGCTTATTGGGCGCGACCTGCTTGGCGTCGGCGATCATCGCCTTGGCCTTCTCGACCAGGTCGGGCGTCAGGTGGTAGCCCTGTTCCGGTGTCGTTTCTGGCTCGGTCTGGCTGTTGTCGCGCACCAGCTCCGGGTAGTACTGATGCGTGTCGCCGCCGAGGAAACCGTAGTAGCGCTCGAAGCCGCGGCCGAGCGGCCAGCGATCGTAAGGGCCGGCCGCCGACGTCGCCTCGGCCGGCGTGAGATGCCATTTGCCGAGGGCATAGGTGTTGTAGCCGTTCTGCAGCAGGATCTCCGAGAGCATCCCGTTCTCGAACGGCATATAGCCATTCGCTCCGGGGAAGCCGACGGATCCTTCGGTGATGCACGCCAGGCCGTTGGAGTGATGATTGCGTCCGGTCAGGATGCACGAGCGCGACGGCGAGCACAGGGCGGTGGTGTGCATGTTGTTGTAGCGCAGCCCGTCGGCGGCGAGCGCGTCGAGATGCGGCGTGTTGATCGGGCTGCCGTAGCAGCCGAGATGGCCGAAGCCGGTGTCGTCGAGAACGATGAACAGCACGTTCGGTGCACCTTCTCGTGCCCGATTCGGCGCCGGCCACGCCGGCTTGGACACGTCGAAGGTTCGGCCGATCACGCCGGAGAACGCTTGCCCAGGCTTGTATTCCGTCAGCGCCATTGATCGTCCTCCATCACTCCCGGACCAGCGGACCGGCAGGAGTTGCTCTTGCGCGCCATCTCGCGATGTTGTCGACCTTGTCGTGTCGTGCACAGAGCCGAACGACGACGGTGGAAGTGGCCCTGATGGCTCTAAGGCCGAAGGTCACAGAGATCTTTGAGAATGACTCGGGCCGCGTGCAAGATCACAGCGATGCGGAAACGGAACGTTGCCCTCTGCGTGCTTCTGATGCTGTCGGCGGTCATCGGCGCCTTCGCGACATCGCCTGGAGGAGACATGGCGCGATTTCGGACGGTCGCGCCGGGCATCGAGCACGCGACGTTCCAGGTAGAGCCGAGGGACGCCGAGCCGTTTTCAGGGCATGCCTTCAAAATCGATCTCGATGTCGCGAAGCTCCGTTTGATTCCCGCCGGAGGACCATCCGCGCGGCGTAGGGTAGAAGAAATCGTCGCGTCCTATCCTGCCGTCGTCGCGATCAACGCAAGCTTCTTCGACAGAGACGGCCAGGCCATGGGTCTGGCGATCTACGACGGGCGCCCCGCAAGCGGCAACAGGCTGAAAGGCTGGGGCGCCCTCGTGATCAGCGACAGGGCACGCATCGTGTTAGGCGCCGACATCGACGAACATCCCGCGAATCGTCTGGTGGTTCAGGGCATCCCGCGTCTCGTGGTCGACGGGAAAGTGACAGCCCTGAAACCGCAAATCGCCGAGCGAACCGCCGTGTGCGCGGAAGGAAGCAGCGTCATCCTCGTCGTCTCGACACGAGCGGAAGCGACTCCCTTCGCACGTTTCCTGGCCGAGCCGCTCGACAAGGGCGGACTCGGTTGCTCGAATGCGCTGAATCTCGACGGCGGACCGTCGACACAGCTGCTGGTGAGGCTTCCGTCACTCGCGTTGTCATTCGCCGGCGGATGGGGCGTGCCGAACGCGTTGGTGGTGTCTCCGGGCGCGAAATGACGATCATCGCCGCCTTGCTCGTGCTCACGCTCGCGTCGTCCGCGGCGGCTGAGGATGCGTGGGTCTTGTGGGCCGAGCAGAAGCGCTCGACTCGCGGCGGCCCCTACCAGCGCACCTCACTCGATCCGGTGCGCGGTTACACGACGCTTCAGGAATGTGCGGCGACACTGGATAGCCTCCAATCGGCCGGGGATCAGCGCTGGGGGCCAGCAACGCTGTACCGTTTCATGGGCGATCCCAAGGCCGAGGTCTTTTTCGTCACGTTTCAGTGCTTGCCGGCCGCCGTCGACCCCCGCGCGCCAGCGCGGCGCTGAACGGCGCCGGAGTCATCGGGTGCGGCGCACTACAGCGTGCGTACGACCAGCGCGGCCCCCGTGACGAGCAACGCGGCGCCGATGATGCGGGCCATCGTCGCCGGTGTGACACTCAAGTGCACTCGATTGCCCACCCACAGTCCAGCCAATGCGATCGGAAGTAGCAGCATCACCGCGAACCAGAGCGTGCGCGAGGCGAGGAGCCCGGCGAGGGCGAACGCGACGACGCGTAACCCGACGTTGAGGATGACCATCTGAGCGATCGTCGCGCGTTGCGCGGCGGCGTCTGCAATCCGGCCGGTGATGTACATGACGTACGGGGGGCCGCCCATGCCGAACAGCGCCCCGACGATGCCGCCGACGACGCCAGCGGGCGCCGCCCAGCCGCGACTCAACCGTTGCAGCGGGCGCCGCCGAAAGATCACGTGGAGCGCGTACACGCAGACGAACACTCCCAGTGCCAGCACCGTCGCCCGGCGCGGAAGCTTGACCAGGAGCGTCACACCGAGCGTGAGTCCCACCACGGTAAACGGCAGCAGTGCGAAGAGCTCCCGCGTATCCGCCTGCCGGCGCGTGTGAAAGCCAAGCATCAGCCCCGAGCTGAGGTCGAGAATGGCGGCGAGCGACAGGACGAAGGTGAGCGGCAGCACCTGAGCCAGGACTGGGATCGCGAGCGGCGATGCGCCGAAGCCCGTAGCGCCGAAGATCGTGTACCCGACAAAGATCACGAGCACTACGACGATCAACGTCTCGGGCGCGATCGCCATCCGAATCGAGCGAGATGTCGAGCGCTAGCCGGTGAGGGAGACGCTCGTCGTGGCCACAGGGTGGTCGGCCACGCCCATCGCGGCAAGCGTCTTTCGCCCGATCGGCGTGACGACGAGCGCACGACTGTCGGGAATGCGCGTGACCAGACGCTGGGCGAAAAACGCCTCCGCGAGTGCCGCGCCGACGGCACCCGAAATGTGATGGCGTCGCTCCGTCCAGTCGATGCAGCCGCGGCAGTATTGACGTTTGGCTCCGCGAAGCCTCGGGAGATCGACGCCGAGCCCCGAAAGGAATCGCTCACCGCTCGAGGTGACTTCGCCACCGCCGTCGACGAGCACGACGTGGCGACGACGCAGCAACATGTCGCACACGGCGACGCCGAGGCGCCCCGCCATGTGGTCGTAGCACAGACGCGCTTCGCGGAGCGCCGGCTCGACGCGGTGATACGGCGGCCAGCCGTTGGACGGAATGGTCGCGACCGTCATCAGTCCCTCGATGGCGCGAGCGACCTCGGCGGAGCGCAGCCGATAATAATGACAGCGGCCCTGCTTCTCCATGACGAGCAGGTTGCCGGCGAGCAGGCGAGACAGATGGCTGCTCGCCGTCGCCGCCGTCACTCCGGCGAAATAGGCCAGCTCCTTCGCGGTCAGCGCACGGCCCGTGAGCAGGGCGGTCAGGATGCGAGTGCGAGCCGGCTCGCCCAGGAGCGCGGCCACTCTAGAGAGCATGTCCGTGTCGGTCATGGCTAAAGAGTAGAGCGCCGCGGCCGTTGCGCCAAGGCCGGACGGTTGGGGCTCGATCGAAGCGTTCCGCGTGGACTGACGCGCATCGTGTGGCCATACTCCGCGGAAAGGAGGGCGTCATGCTCACACTGTGCATCCGCTATACGCTCGACTCCGCCAAGCTCGCTGATTTCGAGGCTTATGCGCGTGCCGTCGCCGGCCCCATCGAGCGCTGCGGCGGTAAGGTCGTCGGCTACTTCGCCCCGACCAAGTTCGCCGGGCCGACCAACTTCGGGCTCTCGCTCATCGATTTCCCGAATCTCGCCGCGTACGAACGGTACCGTGAGGCGCTCGCCGCCGATTCGGAGCACACGGCGGTGGCGAAGCGCGCGGCCCAGGCCGGCGTCATCCTGGTCGAAGACCGCTCGTTCATGCAACGCATGTCATAGGCGAGCAGCCGCGTCGAGTGCGCGAGATTTTGTGGCAGCGACCGCGCTCGCGAACCGCTAAAGTGAGCGTGTGACGCTGCGGCCATGGTTCGCGTTGCTTGTCTTCATCGCGTTGACGATGCCGCACGGTCTGCCAGGGGCACAGAGCGCAGCGCCCGACATCGTCACGACCAGGGGCACGGTCGTCAGCCGGGGCGCTGCGCCAGGCACGTGGCTGTTCGAGCTCGACCGCGGTCTCGACGTCGTCGCGGGGCATGTGCGGTCCGTATCGCTCTTCATCGACGAAACGTCCGGTCCTGCGCATCCGATCGGCGTGGGTGATCGGCTAGACGTCGAAGGCCGATTGCTCACGCCGATATTACCGGGAGATGTCGGCACGCTGCAGCCCACTCGAATCACGCAACTGTCGGAGTCGCGGCTGAGGCACGCGTATTTCCTGTTTCGAAGCGGCAAGAGCGAGGGATGCGCCGACTGTTACGTTCCGTTGTTGCTCAGCGCCGCGCCGCTCGAATCGTCATCGCCTGCCACACCGGAGTTTGAAGTGATCGTGACGTACGAGCGCGATTCGATCTGGGAGATCCGCGATCGCTTGGCGGTGATCACCGAGGTCGAACCGAAGGCGCGGACGCTGAGACTCGACGGTCGGCCGTATCGCTATCAAGAAGTGTCGCCGGACGAAGCGATCCGCCTGCTCAAGAATCCGCTCGGGTCCATTTCAATCTCTCGCCCCGGGTTGGTGGACGCGCCGACCAGCACCCGTCGTCGAGCACTTCTGCTCCGCATGGGTGTCCGCGACCCCTGAGGTCTTCTGGCGGCCGACGCGCTGGTGCGCCGGCTGTGATTAGCGTCGGCGCCGCGTCGCTTTCGCGCATCGTTCGTCGAGAGGCGCCGCGCGCGGGAACTTTCGCACGTACTGAAAGAACCGAGCCAGATGTCGATCGGCGGCTACGAGCACGCCCGGGCGAAACCTGATGGTATCGAGGACCGGAGCGTCCTCGGCAAGGAGCCGCTCGACGAAGCCGCGCAACATTTCGAGCTTCGCTGCCACCGCCTGCGGGTCGGCTTCGGACTTCGGCACGCCGTACACGTAGAAACCCATCGTCCTGCCATGGGCGAGCGGTGCTCCGCTGAACAGCATGAAGAGCTCCTCACCGCCGATGCTCAGATGCTGCGAGAACGTATTGACGCCGGTGATGAGCCCATGCTGCACGGCCCCGGTCGACTCGACGCGATATTCGATGCTGTAGTCGCGCACGGTGACGGTCTCGGGTGTGACGGCCTGCAAGCCGTGGAGCGTGCGGAGATGCTGGAAGTCGACGCCGTTCGAAACTCCGACCCACGGATCGAGCGCGCGCGTTCCACGAAAATGGGACTCACAGCTGAGATCGGCTTCGGCGATGTCCGGAATGCGTGGTAGCGGGAACAGCGGTGTCTCGCCGTTGAACGCCCAGATGAGTCCCCAGGCCTCCGCGCTCGGATAGGTCCAGATCCGAGCGCCCGGCGGAATCTTGTCGCCCGTCGGGATGTCGACACAGCGGCCGGTGCGATCGAAACGCCAGTGGTGATAGGCGCAACGAATCTGCCCATCGACGAGCTGCCCGACCGAAAGGTCCGCGCCGAGATGCGGGCAGTAGGCGCTCTGCACGAGCGGCTTTCGATCCGAGTCCCGGTGGAGCACGACGCGCGTGCCGAGGAAGTCCCGTCCGATGATCTGACCATCGCCGAGCTCGCGCCCGAGCGCGAGCGGAAACCAGGATTGATGGAACATGCGCTCCTCCGTGGCGTCATGATCGCGCACCTCGGCGACGGCGCACGCGGAATCCGACGAACGGCCTGAATGGCGGGACGAACGGCCGTTTCTGCTGGACGGCCGGGCACCGATTCCGGATGGTGGGACACCACCAGGGATCGATACTGTCCGGGGTATGGAGTTCCGCCGATTCGGGCCCACGAAGTTTGAGGTCCCGGTCATCGGGCAGGGGACCTGGCATCTCGAGCGCGGCGATCGCGCCGCCGCGATCGCCGCCTTGCGTCTCGGCATCGACCTCGGCATGCGGCACATCGACACCGCCGAGCTGTACGGGTGGGGCGTCGTAGAGCGGATCGTGGGCGAAGCGATCGCCGGACGCCGCGAGGAGGTTTTTCTGGTCTCCAAGGTCGTCCCGGCCAACGCGTCCTACAGCGGGACCCTCGCGGCGTGCCAAACGTCGCTCTCTCGGCTCCGGACCGACTGGGTAGACTGCTACCTTCTCCACTGGCGTGGTGACTACCCGCTGAAGGAGACGTTCGACGCCTTCGAGCAGCTTCAGCGCGACGGGAAGATTCGGTGTTGGGGCGTCAGCAATTTCGACGAGGCCGACCTGGCGGAGGCGCACCGGATTGCCGGCGACGGCCACCTGGCGTGCGATCAGGTCCTCTACCATCTGCAGGAGCGGGCGATCGAGCACGCCGTGTTGCCCTGGTGCGAGCGGCACAACACCGCCGTCGTGGGCTACGCGCCGTTTGGTCACGGCCGGCTTCCGGGCCCACGCACGAACGGCGGCCGCGTCCTGCAGGCGATCGCGGACGCGCACGGCGCGACCGCTCGTCAGGTCGCTCTCCGGTTTCTGGTGCGCCGCCCCTCGGTGTTCACGCTTGCGAAGGCCTCGAATCCCGAGCACGTCGCCGAAAACGCCGCTGCGGCTCACCTGCGACTGAGCGAACAAGAGATCGACATGATCGCTCAGGCGTTGCCACCATCAGCGTTGCGCCACCGTCGCGCCGCCGATCCCGCCGCATAACGACGGTACGGCCGCCGGAGTTCGTTGCCTGACCTCGAAGTGTGACGAGGTCGCGATACGTGCGAAGCCCTTCATCAGCACCGCCTCGAAGGCCTGCTTTTCCGGTGGATTCGGATCGGCCATCGCCGGATGAAGCACCAGGAGGTTGGCTGGCTGGATCCAGAGCCGATCGATGACGACCCACTGCGCCTTGGCGATCACCTCCGCACAAACGTCGCGGAACTGGTCCACGGTCGTGTAGCTCGGCATCATGACATCCAGTCGCGCGATGTGATGTCGAGCCGTGAGATATGGCACCAGCGGCATGTTCGGATAGAAAAAGAATCCATCGGCGGGCGTCGTGTGCTCCTGAATCCCTGCGACCAGCCAGGCAAAATCGCGCGCCCAGAAATCCTGATACCGCTCGACGATCCCGCGGGCCGTCGCGATCTCCTGCCGCGGCGTACGCGCCATGCTGATGCGACCCGCCACCGAGGATCCGACGTGCCACAGACACACGCCGATGAGCGCCGCGATCAGAGTGAGCCGATAGCGGCCTTCGAGCCTGTGGAGCAGGGCGGTCAACGCCAGGGCACACATCGGCGTCGCGAGCGCCATGACGTACGTCAGATGAGTCACATCCGGCCGTGGGTATGCGCCGATGAGCGCGATAACGGCGAGAACGAGCAAGACACGAAATTCTGGCCGTCGGAATTCAGCGCGCAGCGTGACCAGCGCGAGCAGCAGCGTGAGCGGGACAAACACCACGATGCCGGCGTCCTCAAACGAACCGAAGGCGCCGAACGGGACGGCTTGAATCGCCGAGTAGCGCCGGGATGGGAAGATCAGCGTCTCCTCGATCGCTGCACGGAGCGCCCCGACGGACGCGAGATACAGAGCCGCCGCGGCCGGCGCGACGGTCATCCCGGCGGCGGTCCATCCCAGTCGCCGCTTGCGGTCTGGCAGTGTGAGAAGCGCCGCGAGGATTCCCACGACGAGCACTCCGCCCCGGCTCTGTGTGAACATCGTCGCCACGCCGGCGAACACGCCGGTGGTGAAGCACGCGAGCCAGAGAAACCGCCCACTGTGTATCGAGGTGACAAGACCCAGGGCCGCGGCCATCGCCGCCGCGGTGGTGAACCAGTGATGGTTGAGATCTTGTGGCGCCTTGACGAGGAACACGAGGGCTAAGGCCAGCGCGATTGCCCGGTGCGCCGAGACCGCGCGGGCCGTCAGATAAATCAGGATTGCGATCAGCGTGACCGCGGCGACGCTGAGGACCCGGATTGCGGCGAAGCTCGAGCCAAATATTTTCAGCCACGCCGCGCTGACCAGGAACGTCCCCGGACCGATGATCTCGAAGAAATCGCGATACAGCACCTGGCCCTCGAGAAGTCTCGCCGCGCCGTGGAGGATGATGCCCTCGTCACTGAGTGAAGCGACCAGGCGAAACGCCGGGATGCAGTAGATGACCGAAAAGACCGCGAGACCGTAGAGCCACGGATCGCGCGCCACCGCACGCCAGGAGAGCACAGGCACCAGATCGATCGTACTGTGGCCGTCGGCTCAGCGACAAGTCATTTGGCACGCGCCATATGTGATACTTGGCCGCGGGAGTCACGAGAGGAGCCACGATGCGGAAACCGATCATCTCTGCCGACTCGCACATCACCGAGCCGCCGAACACGTACGTCGACCGGATCGAGGCGAAATTCCGCGACCGCGCGCCGCACGTCGTCCATGATCCCAAGCGCGGGGATCTCTTCGTCATCGAAGGCCTCGACAAGCCGATTCCGATGGGGCTGGTGGCTGCGGCGGGCAAGCGCGCCGAAGAGCTGAGCGTGTTCGGCAGCCGGTTCGAGGAGCTCCATCGCGGCGGCTGGGATCCGCAGGCGCGGCTGGCCGATCAGGATCGCGACGGCGTCGCGGCGGAGATCCTGTACCCGACCGTCGGCATGATGCTGTGCAATCATCCGGATTTCGATTTCAAGCACGCATGCTTCGTCGCGTACAACGAGTGGATCGGTGAGTATGCGTCGGCGCATCCGGAGCGTCTGCTGGGCATCGGCCAGACGGCGATGCGCTCGGTCGACGATGGGATCCGCGATCTCGAGCGCATCAAGAAGCTCGGGCTGCGGGGCGTGATGATGCCCGGCAATCCTGCGCTGGCGGACTACGACGACGCGACGTACGACCCGTTCTTCGAGGCCGCGGTCGACTTGAAGCTGCCGCTGTCCTTCCACATCCTGACGAGCACGAGCGACACGTTCAAGACGCGCGGGCCCAAGCTCAACGCGTTCATGTCGATCATCCGCGGCTGCCAGGACATCATCGGTCTCTTCATCTTCGGCGGCGTGTTCGAGCGTCACCCGAAGCTGAAGCTCGTCTGCGTCGAAGCCGATGCTGGCTGGGTGCCGCACTTCATGTACCGCATGGACCACGCCTACGAGCGGCACCGGTACTGGCTGACGGGCAGCGCGATCACCAGGCTGCCGAGCGAGTACTTCCGCGAGCACGTCTACACCACGTTCCAGGATGATTGGGTGGCCTTCCAGGTGAAGGACCTCTGCAACGTCCGTCGACTCATGTGGGCGAACGACTTTCCCCACAGCGATTCGACGTGGCCCAACTCGCAGGCGGTGCTGGCCAAACAGGCGGCGCATCTGACCGAGGCAGAGCGCGACCTCGTGCTGCACGACAACGTCGCGGAGCTGTACGGGCTTGGAGGCTGACATGACGTACGATCTCGTGATCCGCGGCGGCACCGTGGTCGATGGCTCCGGGCTCCCGCGGTACCGCGCGGATGTGGGAATCCACGGCGACCGGATCGCGCGCATCGGCAAAATCCGCGAGCGCGGCCGTGAGGAGCTGGACGCGCGCCACCGCGTCGTGGCTCCCGGCTTCATCGACGGCCACACTCACATGGATGCACAGGTCGCATGGGATCCGCTCGGGACGTGCTCGTGCTGGCACGGAGTGACGAGCGTCGTCATGGGAAACTGCGGTTTCACGCTGGCCCCCTGCCGACCTGACGAGAAGCACCTCGTCGTGCGCAATCTCGAGCGGGCCGAGGACATTCCGGCCGAAGCGATGCAGGCGGGAATCGACTGGACGTGGGAGACGTACGCGCAGTACCTGGACGCCGTCGCGCGCTGGCCGAAGGGCATCAACTACGCGGGCTACGTCGGCCACTCGGCGCTGCGGACGTATGCCATGGGCGAGCGCGCGTTCTCGGAGCCGGCCACCGCCGAGGACCTCGCGGTGATGAAGCGAGAGCTGTCCGATGCGCTCGCTGCAGGCGCGATGGGTTTCACGACCTCACGCACCCGGAACCATGAGACGGCCGATCGGCGGCCCGTGGCCAGCCGCGTCGCCGAGTGGAGCGAGGTGCGTGAGCTGGTGCAGGTGATGGGCGACCTCGGCGCCGGCATCTTCGAGATCGCCGGCGAGGACACGGGCCGCGACCTCGACCGCCAGCGCGACTACCTCGCGCGGCTGCGCGATCTGGCGATCGAGACCGGCGTGCCGGTCACGTGGGGCATGTTCAGCTCCCGTTTCATGCCCGACGCATGGCGCGCATACTTCTCCATGCTGGACGAGACCGCGCGTGGCGGCGGTCGCATGTTCGCCCAGGTGCACAGCCGCTCGCTCTCGCTCGTGCTGTCGTTCGAGACACGACTGCCCTTCGATCGCCTGCCCGAATGGCGCGATGTCCGGCAGCAGCCACTCGATCGGCAGCGCGCGCTGCTGCGTGACGCCGAGGTGCGTCGGCGACTCGTGAAGGCAGCGGCCGAAGCGGAGTACGGCCGCGTTGTCGGCGCGGAGGCCCGGAAGCCGGACTACGAGTGGACGATGCTCATGGAGGATCCGTGCGGGCCGCACCGGCCCATCGCCGAAATCGCGCGCGAGCGTGGCGTCGACCCCGTCGAAGCGCTGATCGAGGTCGCACTGGAACGTGATCTCAAGGCGTTCTTCGTCCAGCCGTTGTTCAACGAGAACTTCGACGACGTGCTCGAGATGATGAAGCACCCACGCTCGGTGGTGACGTTCTCCGACTCCGGCGCGCACGTCTCCCAGATCATGGACTCGTCGCTCCAGACCCAGGTGCTCGCCTACTGGGTGCGCCGCCGCCAGGCGCTGACGCTCGAAGAAGGTGTGCGGATGCTGACGCTGGAGCCGGCATCCGCATGGGGACTGCACGATCGAGGGCTGCTGCGCGAGGGACTCGCCGCCGACGTGATCATGTTCGATCCCGACCGCGTGGCGCCCGACATGCCGGAGGTGGTGAACGATCTGCCCGCCGGCGCGCGGCGTCTGCGCCAGAAGTCGACGGGTTTCGACGCGTCGATCGTCAACGGTCAGGTCGTGCTGCGCGACGGGGAGCACACAGGCGCGTATTCGGGGCGCGTTCTACGCGGACCGCTCGCGGCGCGGGGGTAGCCGCTCATCGGTCCTTCTTGGCTCGCTCTGTTGTCGCCTCCCTGAGCGCTCTGCTTGATCGTTCCATGGCTTCATCTGTCTCGACCCGCAGCCCGCGGGGCATCTGAAGCCTGACGTCTGTGGTCGTTCGGGACTCCGTGTCCTGAGCGGGGGCGTCGAGAGGCTTCTCGATCGTCGTGCGGTCGCGTTCTTTCGTCGCGTCGGCTTCGCCGGCCGAGACGATCCCCGCGACACTCGTGAGGGCCAGTACACCGACCGCGAGCGATACGAAGCGCAGTCTCACTATGCGGTCCACCGGGTAAGACCGGGCGAGGGTGTGCGTGACGCCGGGCGAATCACAGCAAATCCGTCACGTCGTATACGGCCATCCACGTCCGACCGTACTCGGCGCTCTGCGATACGCCGTCGCGCGGGCCGAGACCCCTTGCGGCGGTCGTAGAAGATCTCGACGCCGGGATCGTTCGACAACGCCGTGCACAATGACCGGTACACAGCTTCATTGCCGCTCTCGACGACAAAGATCTGTCGCCCCCCTATCGGTTTGGCGTACGCGTCGTAGTTCAAAGCGTTGGCGTAGCTCAGATATGTCGCGAATGACGCCACCACGATCCTGGCCTCGACGGTCAGGAGGTCGATGCCGACGAGCGACATGCGAACCCACGCATCGATGACGATCCCTTTGTCGAGGACGCGATCGAACACATCGATGAGGCTCCAGCTATTAGGAGTGTGCTTGACAGCCATCAGTGACGTTGCGGCCGCCGTGGCCGCCGGCGAGCGGCCGAAGCGTAACCCCGGGAAAACATTTTCAGCATGCCTGGACCCCCGGCGGATCAGGCACGCAAACATGATGCCCGCAAGTTTCTGGACCGACCGCCAGTCCGGTCCATGGCATCTCGTTTGAAGCGACCAGCGCAATCGCACGTCGGAGATGGCCATGAGCATCCAGTCGATCAATCCCGCGACCGGCAAGCCGCTCGAGACGTTCCAGGAGACGACGCCTCAGGAGCTCGATCGCATTCTGCGCACCGCCCAGCGCGCCTTTCACGAGTGGCGCGCCGTGCCTTTCGCCGTCCGCGCGCAGAGGACGCAAGAAGTCGCCGCGCTCCTGCGCGCGCGTAAGGCGGAGTATGCGCGGACGATGGCGCTCGAGATGGGCAAGCCGATCGTCCAGGGCGAGGCAGAGGTCGAAAAGTGCGCGTGGGTCTGCGACTACTACGCCGAACACGCCGAGGCGTTTCTGACGCGCGCACCCCGCGAGACCGACGCCTCCACGAGCTACATTCGCTTCGATCCGGTCGGGCCGGTGCTAGCCGTCATGCCGTGGAATTTTCCGTTCTGGCAGGTGTTCCGGTTCGCAGCGCCCGCGCTGATGGCGGGGAACACCGCCGTCCTGAAGCACGCATCGAATGTGCCGCGCTGCGCGCTGTCCATCGAACAGGTCTTCCGCGACGCGGGCGCACCGCAAGGAGTGTTCGCGAGTGTGCTGGTCGGTTCTGCCGCGGTGGCCGGGCTGATCGCAGATCCGCGCATCGTCGCCGCGACGCTGACCGGAAGCGACCGCGCGGGGAGTCAGGTCGCCGAGCGCGCGGGACACGAGATCAAGAAGACGGTGCTCGAGTTGGGCGGTAGCGACCCGTTCATCGTGCTCGCTGACGCCGACGTGGCGGCCGCAGCCCGCACCGCGGCCGACGCGCGTCTGGTCAACAGCGGCCAGAGCTGTATCGCCGCCAAGCGCTTCATCGTCGTCGAGCCGGTGGCTGATCAATTCCTTTCATGGTTCATCGACGAGCTGCGCAGCCGCAAAATGGGCGATCCTCTCGTCCGCGATACGGAAGTCGGCCCGCAGGCACGGGCCGACTTGCGCGACGCGCTTCACCGTCAAGTGCAGGAGTCCCTCAAGCGTGGCGCGCAGCGGCTGCTCGGCGGCGAAATGCCGGCCGGCGAGGGCGCTTTTTATCCGCCGACGGTGCTGGCCGAGGTCGACAAAGGGATGCCGGTGTTCGACGAGGAGACCTTCGGCCCGGTGGCGGCGGTGATCCGCGCAAAGGACGAGACGGACGCGATTCGGGTAGCCAACGACACCTCATTCGGGCTGGGCGCCTCACTGTGGACGCGCGACCGGGCGCGGGCCGAGCGGCTGGCCGCAGAGATCGAGGCCGGCGCGGTCTTCGTCAACGGGCTGGTGAAGTCAGATCCGCGCCTGCCGTTCGGCGGCGTCAAGCGCTCGGGCTACGGCCGCGAGTTGTCGGAGTTCGGCATCCGCGAGTTCGTCAACATCAAATCGGTCTGGATCGCGTAGGCTTCAGACCGGTCGCGAGCTCGTCTCGGGAAGCAGCAGGTAGAACGTCAGCCCGTGATCGACATTGCGGCGGGCCCACAGCCGGCCGCCGTGTGCCTGGGCGACCGAGCGTCCGATCGACAACCCCATTCCCAGTCCGTCGCGCTTGGTCGTGAAGAACGGATCGAAGAGGCTCTCGAGGTCATGTGCCGTCGTGCCAATGCCGTTGTCCTGTACGGCGACGAGGATGTCGGGACCGGTCTCGCTCTGTCCACGCTCGCAGGAGATCAGCAGCCGGCGCGGGCGAGTGGTCACGTCCGCCATCGCCTCCACGGCGTTCATGATCAAGCTCAGGACGGCCTGCTGCAGCTTCGTCCGCTTTCCAAGCACGAGAGGGCGACTATCCGACAGGGGCGCCTCGACGAGGACGTCATGCTCGCTGAGCTCAGGCTCGAGGAGGCTCAGCACTTCTCGGATCACATCATTGATGTCGACGAGGCGCTTTTCATCGTCCAACGTCTTCACGAGCGCTCGCGCATGTGAGATGACGGCGCTCGCCCGCTTGGCCTGTCGGATCACGAGCCGCATCGCTGCCGTCGCGTCGTCAATCGCGGGCGGGAGGCTCTCGAGCCGCTGCACGCTCGTGGCCGCGTTTGCCATGATGGCCGTCAGCGGCTGGTTTACCCGATGCGCCAGCGCGGCTGTCACTTCGTTGATGGTGGCGAGCCGTGCGCGATGCGCCAGCGCCGCCCGCTGGTCCAGCGCGTGGTTGAGCCGAGCGATCTCGGCTTTCGCATGCGTCAGCTCCGGAGTCTCGACGACTTCCCATTGCCCATGGCGCTTGGCGACGGCGAACTGGTGCGTGCGGGCGACGTCGAAGACGTTCGCGGCGCTCGTAAGGGGATAGGTGCATAGCAACAGCATCCGCTGATCGCCGACGCTCCGGTTGACTTCGGCCTCGTACTCCATGAAGTCCGTCCACTGCGTGTGTTCGAGGAAGGAGACATTCCCGCTGGCCCGGATGCCGTGAAAGCCTCTCGACAATGCGGCCTGGAGCTTCCTGTTCCAGTCGGCGACGATCCGATGACGGTCGATACCGCCGTCGGCGAGATAGACATCGCGCGCATTCAACACCTCGATGCTGTGGTCCGACACGTATCGATCAAGTCTTGGAACGGCGCGGTTCAGAGCCTGCCACGCGCCATCTTCGGTCAGCGGCTCGGACACCACCCACGCGCAGAACTCGTTCGATTCGAGCCCAGCCTTGAAGAAGCCTAGGAGGGTTCCTAACAGATCGTCCGTCGTCTCATAGAACTGACAGAAGTGGGTGGCCCACGGCATCTCTCCGACCGGTTCGATGCCGGTATTCCGGAGCGCACTCGTCATGTGATCGGCCCTCCACCGTCAGGTCGCACATCGCCTGAACCTAGCAAGGGACCATCCCCGCCGGACATGCGACCAAAGTCCTATGCCCGACATACGTAAGTTGCCGGATTATCGGGTGCGATCGCCGTCGAGTGTGTGGCATGCTTGCACACTCGCCGCCGATCGGTCAACGGCGCCCGACGCGAGCATGCCTCAGGAGGAGACGGATGCAGTCTGTTGACCAAGCGCGCCACGCGTCGTCAATGGTCGCGATTCGAGGCGGCAGCGATCTGAACGGCGACCCAGTGAACGGCGACGGCCACCGTCAGCGGTTGCTGGTCCGCACGGTTGCCGCGCACTGGCCCGTGCAACTCCGTGTTGGGCCGAGCTCGGGCGCGACGTGCATGTTGTGCCGCGGCGCAATCCGAACCGGCACACTGCAGTACGACATCGATGCCGGCCCGGGCAGGATCACCGTCGATGACGACTGCTACATGTCGTTCCTGCGCGACATCGTCGAAGGGAAACCCGAGTGCTGACGATGAGAATTGCTACAAGTCTTTCAGGGAGGAGATTCTAGAGCACCGCGGGATCGCCGATACACGCCATCGGCCCGTCGCCATTGACGCGTGGGCTCGATTACGTTTTCATGACGGGCCGAGGGCAACGACATGTCCGCTTCTTTCCACGCCGGACGCAAGTCCCCACACCCGAGCAGCGAATAACTCCGTGGAGTCGCGCACGCACGACGCGCTCGACCGCCTATGCGATGTCTGTCGCGGCTCGATCAAGGGCGGCGATGGCCGCTACCGCGTCGGCGAGAGCGAGTATCACCCCGATTGCTTCAGATTCTGGCTCACCGCGCCATCGCGCCGCGAGGACGAACCGCCGGAGTAATCTCCCACATCTCGAGTCACTTCATCGGCTCGACATCGGGCAGCGTCCATGTCTTGTCGAAGAGCGGTTTCTCGGGCCCGGCAGGACTCTTCGGACCGAAGTAGACGTCCACCGAACCGTCAGGATTTTTCTGGAGCCCCGGGGTCTGTGACGAACGGCCGGACCAGGGCTGATTGCGGATAAGCGCGTGCGTCTCACGGTCGTGCGCCATCCCGCAAAAATTCCAGCGCGTGTGGTATGGTGCGCCGCATCATCGGCAAGACGATCGGCGTGACCGAAACGCAGGCAGGCGGCGCGCGGGCCCGCGGCAACGGTGTCGCGCGCGCGGGCCATAGCGTCGAGCTCGAATCGATTACCCATCGATTCGGCGCGGCGACGGCGGTCGACGACGTCAGCCTCGCCGTCGACGCCGGCGAGCTCGTCGCGCTGCTCGGTCCGAGCGGCTGCGGCAAGACGACGCTGCTGCGGATCATCGGCGGCTTCATCGTGCCGAATGCGGGCAGCGTGCGGGTGGACGGCCGTGCGATCGACCACTTGCCGGTGAGCCGCCGCGACATCGGTATCGTCTTCCAGAACTACGCGCTGTTTCCCCACATGACCGTCTATGAGAACGTCGCGTACGGTCTGCGTGCGAGACACGCGCCGCGCGAGCAGATCCGCGAGCGCGTTGCCCGAATGCTGGAGACGGTTCAGCTCGAAGGGTTGCGGGACCGCGTGCCGCGTCAGCTGTCCGGGGGCCAGCAGCAGCGCGTGGCGCTGGCCCGCGCGCTCGCCGTCGAGCCGCGCATCCTGCTGCTCGACGAGCCGTTCGGCGCGCTCGACAAAAATCTGAGATTGGACATGCAGATCGAAGTGAAGCGGCTGCAGCGACAGTTCGGGATCACCGCGATTCTCGTGACGCACGATCAGGAAGAAGCCATGAGCCTTGCCGATCGGATTGCCGTGATGAATCGCGGCCGGGTCGAGCAGTTCGCCAGCCCGGTGGAAGTCTACGACCGGCCGCGGACGCTGTTCGTGAACAGCTTCGTCGGCACCGCCAACCTGATCGCCGGTGACATCGTGGCGCGCGACGGCGCCATGCTGACCGTCGCGCTCGAGGCCGGCGCGACCGTGCTGCTGCCCGGCGCGGCCGCGCTCGATGCCAGGCGCGTGATCGTCTCCGCGCGCCCGGAAAACCTGCGCTTGTACGCCGAGCCGGGCCCGGGGCGCTGGAAAGTCGAGCTGCGCATTCGTATGCCGGTCGGCGCGCAAACGGTCAGTGAAGTCGTCACCGCGGCCGGCGAGTCGCTGAAAGTGACCGAGCCGCGCGCAATGATGGCGCCGGCGGGCGACGCCGGCGTCACGCTGTACTGCGCGATCGCCTCGACGGCAGCCGTATCCCTATTCCCCGCGCCGGCGTCTGCGCCGGCGCAGCTCTGAGGAGGCCAGCCGATGTCGACTCCCGCACTGACTCGTCGCACGCTGCTCGCTGGAGGCGCCGTGCTCGCGACCACCACGCTGCTGCCGCGTCCGGCGCGCGCCGCCGGCCGCATCATCGCGCCGGTCTATCCGGGGCCGTGGGAGGAGGCGTATCGCGCCGTGGTGCTGCCCGCGGTGAAGAAGACGCAGGACGTCGACACCGTGCTCACGCCGCTCCTGGCGCTCGATCAGGTCGCGAAGGTCAAAGCCTCGCGCAGCACGCCGCCCTTCGACGTGTTTCTGCTCGATCCCGGCCCCGTGGTGGTCGCCGCGGAAGACGGCTTGATCGACAAGTTCGATCCCTCGCGCTGCAAGAACATCGGGAATCTCCAGAAGTCGTTCTACGACGACTCGGGCGTTGCCGTGGCCGCGCAGATCGTCGGGATCGCGTACAACCCGAAGAAGGTGGAGCGGCCGAAGGGGTGGAAGGATCTCTTCGACCCGAAGTACTACGGCAAAGTCGGCATCTCGGGATTCGGCACGACGTTCGGCACATCCTCCCTCATCGAGATCTCGAAGCAGTACGGCGGCTCGATGACGAACGTCGATCCCGCGTTCGAGCAGCTCAAGAAGTGGCTGCCCCACGTCGGCGTGATCGCGCAGAATCCCGTGGCCGTGAACACCCTTTTTCAGCAGGGCCAGATGGACGTGACGTACACGAACTATCAGACTGTCTCGACGCTGAAAGGCCGAGGCGTTGACATCGAGTTCGTGAAGCCCGACACCGGTCCGATCGCGTTCTACACCACGCTGCACGTGGTGAAGAACGCCCCCAACAAGGACAACGCCTACAAGTACATCGACACCGTGCTCAGCACTGAGGTGCAGGCGGCCCTGCAGAAGCCGCCGTACAACCTCCTGTCGGTGAACAAGAACGTCCCGCTCCAGCCCGACATGCCGACGGATCTCGTGAAGTCGCACGCGGAGCTGGCGAGCTTCATCCACCACGACTGGCGCATCATCGCGCCGCTGCGCGCAGGGTGGATCGAGCGCTTCAACAAGGAGATCCGGCAATAGCGACGCCGCGCGCCCGCGCGCCGCGGGAGCGAGAGGGCTGGCTGGCGCTGCCGCTGGCGCTGTACTTCTGCTTGTTCTTCCTGGCGCCGCTGGCGCTGCTCGCCGGCATCAGCCTGCGGACGACGCCACAGCTCGAGGGCTTCGGTCTCGTGCAGTATGCGAAGTTCGCGGGCGACCCCTTCAACTGGAGCGTGCTCTGGCAGACGCTCCTGATCGGCGTCAAGACGGTCGCCCTCACGGCGTGTATCGGCATTCCGCTGGGCCTGCTGTTCATGGACGCACCGCGCCGTTTGCAGCCGATCTTGCTCTTCATCATCGTGCTGCCGCTGCTCACGAGCGTGGTCGTGCGCACCTTCGCATGGATGGTGATCCTCGGACGCGATGGGCTCGTGAACAACGCGCTCACGGCGCTCGGCGTGATCACCGCTCCGCTGCGGCTGCTGCACACCGAGCTCGGTCTGGTGGTGTCGCTGTCGCAGATCGAGATGCCGCTGATGCTGCTGCCGCTGATCAGCGTGATGTCGCGGCTCGATCCGCATCTGAAGGACGCCTCCGCCGCGCTCGGCGCCGGCCGTTGGCGCACGCTCTTTCGGGTGACGCTGCCGCTGAGCCTGCCCGGACTGCTCGCGGGGTGCCTGCTCGTCTTCGCGAGCTCCGTGACCGCGTTCGTCTCGCAGACGATCATCGGCGGCGGCCGCATGATACTGATGCCGTTCTATCTCTGGCAGCAGGCGACCACGCTGTTCAACTGGCCGTTCGCGGCGACGATCGGGATGGTGCTGCTCGTCGCGGTGCTCGCGGTCGTCACCACGCTGAATGCGCTCGGCCGCCGCAGCCGGGCGCTCGTCCACGGCTGACCGCATGGCCCGACAGACCACGGCCGGCGATCTCTCCTATCGCGTCGTGCTCGGGCTGCTCAGCATGGTCGCGTTGCTGATTTTGATAGTGCCGGTGGTCGTGGTCATCATCACGTCGTTCACGGACTCGCGCTCGCTGCGCTTTCCGCCGCCGGCGTTGTCGCTGCGCTGGTACTCAGCGCTGTTCGATCCGGTGCAGTCCGCGCAGATCCACACGGCGGCCTGGAACAGCCTCGTGATCGCCGTGTCGGCCACCGCGATCTCGGTCGCCCTTGGCACGGCGGCCGCACTCGCCATCAGCGGGCGGAGAACGTGGTGGACGCAGGCGCTCGACGCGCTGTTCATGTCGCCGCTCATCCTGCCGACGCTCGCGTTCGGCCTGGCCGCGCTGATGTTCTTCAGCACGCTGCGGCTTCCGCTGTCCATTCCGCTCATGATCCTGGGCCACGTCGCGGTCATCGTGCCGTTCATCCTGCGCACGACGATCGCCAGCCTGTCCCAGCTGGACCGCGGGCTGCTCGACACGTCGTCCAGTCTGGGCGCGAGCGCGATCTACACGTTCCGGCGCGTCACCCTGCCGGCCATCCGGCCCGGCATCCTGGCCGGCGCGTTCATCGCGTTCATGGCGTCGGTCGACAATGTGTCCGTGTCGCTGTTTCTCGCGGGACCGGAGAACGACGTGCTGCCGATCCGCATGTGGAACATGCTGGAGAGCCAGCTCGACGTGCGCACGGCGGCCGTCTCCGGCGTCCTCATCTTCACCACGGCGATCCTGGTCGTCGTCATGGACCGCATCGTCGGACTCACACGGAGGATCTCGTGATGCGCATCGTCGCCGAGCCGCTCACCGCCGAGGCCTTCAAGCCTTACGGGGCCGTCCTCGAGGGTCCCGCCATCCCCGGCCGCGTCTATTTCAACGACACGCTCGCGAACGGCCGCGCGCAGGCGCCGGTTTCGCTGTCGATCGCGACGGTCGCGCCGACGAAGGAGCTGCCGCTGGTCGTGAAGGTGCTGGAGCGCCACGAGCATTCCTCGCAGAGCTTCATCCCGCTGAGCGTGTCGCGCTATCTGGTCCTGGCAACGCGTGGTGCGCCCGGCGGCGGCCCCGACGTCTCACGGCTGCGCGCATTCGTTGCGCGCGCCGGCCAGGGCGTGACCTATGCGATGGGCACCTGGCATCATCCCGTCACCGTACTCGACACCCCGGCGTCGTTCGCCGTGCTGATGTGGCGCGACGGCACCGTCGGCGACGAGGAGTTCGTTCCCGTCACGATTCCGCTCACCGTCGACGTCGCTTGAGGAGTGGCCATGTCCACATACACGGCTCCGCGTGATCTGATCGGCTACGGCGGCAATCCGCCGCACGCACACTGGCCCGGCGAGGCGCGCATCGCCGTGAACTTCGTCATGAACTACGAGGAAGGCTCCGAGTACAACGTCCACGACGACGGCATCTCGGAGGCCACGCTCACCGAGGCGGGCGCCGCCAACTACGGCGTGAAAGGGCGCGACCTCGCCGCCGAGGGCATGTTCGAGTACGGCAGCCGTGTCGGCTTCTGGCGCGTGCAACGGATCTTCAAAGAGCGGGGACTGCCGCTCACGGTGTTTGGCTGCGCGCTCGCGCTCGAGCGCAACCCCAAGGTGGCCGCGGCCATCCGCGAGTCCGGCTGGGACGTTTGCTCGCACGGCTGGCGCTGGGTGAAGCACTACGAGCTCAGCGAGGACGAAGAGCGCAAGCACGTCCAGCTGGCGGTCGAGTCGATGAAGAAGACAGTCGGCGAGCGCCCACTCGGCTGGTACTGCCGCTATGGCCCCAGCGTGAACACGCGCCGGCTCGTGGTGGAGGAAGGCGGCTTCCTCTATGACTCCGACGCCTACAACGACGAGCTGCCCTATTGGGTGCGCGTGAACGACCGACCGCACCTGGTCGTGCCGTACAGCCTGACCGCCAACGACTCGAAGTTCGGCAGCGGCGGGTTCTTCACCGCGGACGACTATTTCACCTTCGTGAAGGACGGCTTCGACGTTCTATATAAGGAAGGCAAGACGCAGCCGAAGATGATGTCGCTCGGGCTGCATCTGCGGCTGATCGGGCATCCGTCCCGGGCGGCCGGCCTCGAGCGCGCGCTCGACTACATCGCCAAGCACAAAGGCGTGTGGTTCACGCGGCGTGTGGACATCGCGCAGCACTGGATCAAGACACACCCGGCGAAGTGAGCGGACGCCGCTACCCGCGCCCGCGCTGGCGAAGGACGAGCTGGCCGCGGCCGGGCCGGCTCAGCAATCGGCCGTCGCGCGCGACGATCTCCCCGCGCGAGAGCGTCACGCGCGGGACGCCGCGCACGATGAAGCCGTTGAACGGATCGTAGCCGGCACGCGACTGAAGCGCGCGCTCATCGATGGTTTGCGTCGCGGCGGGATCGAGGATCAGCAAATCCGCGTCGCTGCCGACCGCGATCGTCCCCTTCCGCGGATAAAGTCCGAACAGCTTTGCGGGCGTCGTGGCGAACGCCGCCACGAACGTCTGCAGTGAGATGCGGCCGCGCGCGACGCCTTCGGAGTACACGACGCGCATCTCGGTCTCGAGGCCGGGCACGCCGTAGGGCACCTTGCGAAAGTCGCGCGCGCCCTCGGCCTTTTGCGCCACCGTCCACGACGTGTTGTCGCTGCCGATCGTCTGGATGTCGCCGGCACGCAGGGCGTCCCAGAGCGCTTCGACGTCGGCCTCGGTGCGCAGCGGGGGAGCGCCGCAGACTTTGGCCGCCTCGACGCCGCCCTTGGCGTACGCGTTCTGCGTGAGTCCCAGATAGATGGGGCGCGTTTCGCCCCACACGCGCAGGCCGCGCTTACGCGCGGCGCGCACAGCATCGGCGGCGCCCGAGCACGACATGTGGACGATGTACACCTCGGCGTCGACGAGCTCGGCGTAGTCGATCACCCGGCGAGTGGCTTCGATCTCCGCCAGTGCGGGGCGGCTGTCGGCGTAGTGGCGCGGGTCGGTGCGGCCGGCGCTGACGAGGTCGGCCTGCGCGAGGTCGAGCATCTCGCTGTTCTCGCAGTGCACGTTCACCAGCGCGCCGGCGCCGCGGGCGGAGCGCAGCACACGCAGCAACGCGTCGTCGGCCAGGCCGAACTCACGGATGGTAAACACCTTCAGGCTCGGAAAGCCTGCCGCCACGAGGGCGGGAATCTCGGACAGGCGCTGGTCGCTCGCCTCGGACAGGATCACGTGAAAGCCGTAGTCGATGTGCGCCCGTCCGTGTGCCTTGGCTTTCCACGTCTCGATCGTCTGCGCGAGGCCGATGCCCTTGGTCTGCCACGCGTAGTCGCAGATGGTCGTCACGCCGCCGCACGCCGCTGCCGCCGTGCCCGACTCGAAGTCGTCGGCGGTCCGCATGCCGCTGAGGTCGAGGTCGAGATGCGTGTGGACGTCGACGCCGCCGGGCACGACGACGAGACCGCGCGCGTCGAGCGCTTGTGGGCTCGCGGGCAGGCCGGCGTCGATCGTCGCGATCCGTCCGCCGCGGATGCCGAGATCAGCGACGACGACGTCGGATGCCGTCGCGACGAGGCCGCCGCGGACGACGAGGTCGTACGTCATCACGCGATGGGCGGCACGAACAGGTTCTTGGCGATCATGCCGTGCACGCCCTGACGCTGATCGACCACCTGGGTCACGCCGAAGTCGGCCGCGACGGAGATCAGCGAGTAGGCATCGTCACGGCTGAGGCCCTGGTGGTCAACCAGGAAGTCCAGCAGCGCGCGCGCCGCGGCTTTCATCGCGCGATTCAGATCCTCGTCGAAGCCGTGCGCGATCCAGTGCGTCGGCGTCTCGAGCATCGGCGTCGTGAGCCGCAGATCCTTGCGTACCGTCAGCTGCACCACGGCATTCGCCGAGGCCTCGATCGCCGTGCCCGAGAGCTCGGCGTCGCCCTCGGCCATGTGAGGATCGCCGAGATAGCACAGCGCGCCCTGGTGAAAGACGGGATAGTGCATCGCTGAGCCTGGGCCGAAGCGCCAGTTGTCGATGTTGCCGCCGAACTCGCCGGGCGGAATGCTGTTGATACGTCCGCGCGCGCGCGGTGCCACGCCGCCGACGCCGAAGTGCGGTCGGAGCGGCACGACCACGTTCGGCAGCGCAGGCTGGCGCGCCTGGTGACTCGGCGCGATCACGACGCCGGGCTCGTCGTAGCGGGCGGTGGTCTTGTAGTCGAACGCGAACGCCGCCCGGGCCAGCCCGGACGCCGCGTCGATCCGATAGATCGTGAGGCGCTCCTTGCCGAAGTCGTCGTAGAGATGGCCCCACCACGCGGCGATGTTGGTCCCGTACGGCAGCCGCGGCTCCATGGACAGCACCCGGATCTCGAGCGTGTCACCCGGCTCGGCTTCCGCGACGTGAATCGGACCGGTCATCACATGAACGCCGGGTCCCCGATCGCGCGCCGGGATCGC
>Ga0114129_10002652_pt1 | contig 24907 bp, 13 predicted proteins | sample RhiMetdeltSRZDD1_FD_80071 | JGI IMG/M metagenome (GOLD analysis project Ga0114129, IMG submission 80071) | Populus rhizosphere microbial communities from Tennessee, USA - Rhizosphere MetaG P. deltoides SRZDD1 (version 2) (version 2) | ecosystem: Host-associated > Plants > Roots > Rhizosphere >...
ACTCGGTGATCATGGACTGGGTAGAAATCGGCCGCGGATGCAAAATCCGTCGCGCCATCATCGATAAGGCCAACGTCATTCCGTCGGGCACTCAGATCGGCTACGATAGCGAAAAAGATCGCGAGCGCTATACGGTCTCACCCAACGGCGTCGTTGTGTTGCCACGCGGACCGCGCAAAACCACCTGGGTCATGACCAACCCATAGGGACATAGCATCGTTCAAAGTTCAATGTTGCTACCGGACCTGTGACTTCGAACCTGGAACGTTGAACCTTGAACGCCAAAAGTTCGTATGGACCGCTATATCTGTATTCACGGCCACTTTTACCAGCCGCCGCGGGAGAATCCGTGGCTCGAAGCCATTGAGCTGCAAGATTCGGCCGCGCCCTATCACGACTGGAACGAACGAATCACCGCGGAGTGTTATGCGCCGAACTCCGTTTCGCGCATTTTGGACGAGCACAATCGCATCGTTAAGCTGGTTAACAACTACGCCAAAATCAGCTTCGACTTTGGCCCAACTCTGCTCTCCTGGCTGGAAGCCCAAGCGCCGGATGTCTATGACGCCATTTTGACGGCGGACAGAGAAAGCCAGAACTATTTTTCCGGTCATGGTTCGGCTCTCGCCCACGCTTACAATCACATCATCATGCCGCTGGCCAACACCCGAGACCGCATCACCCAGATCGTTTGGGGCATTCGTGACTTCGAAAAAAGATTCATGCGCGCTCCGGATGGTATGTGGTTGCCGGAAACCGCGGTGGACCTGGAAACTCTCGAGCTGCTCGCAAGCGCCGGCATCCGGTTTACCATTCTCGCGCCGCATCAAGCGGCCCGTGTCCGGAGGATCGGCGCTGAAGCCTGGCGCGAGCTTAACGACACGGCTATTGATTCCACGCGGGCCTACCGGCAAAGGCTCCCATCGGGACGGTCCATCGCGCTGTTTTTTTATCAAGGGCCGATTGCGCGCGCCGTCGCCTTCGAAGGGTTGCTTTCCCACGGCGATCGCTTCATCGAACGCTTGACCGGCGCTTTTTCCGCGGAGCGCGAGGGGCCGCAGCTGGCGCACATCGCCACCGACGGCGAAAGCTACGGACATCACCACCGATTCGGCGACATGGCGCTCGCTTACGTGTTGGAGCACATTGTGGCGAGCCAAACCGCCCGCCTGACGAACTACGGCGAGTTTCTCGAAAACAACCCGCCAACTCACGAAGTTGAAATCGTCGAGAAAAGCTCCTGGAGCTGCGCTCATGGGATCGATCGCTGGTGGAACAATTGCGGCTGCAACACGGGCTCGCACCCCGGCTGGAACCAAGAATGGCGCACTCCTTTACGCAATGCGCTCGACTGGCTGCGCGACGCCATCGCTCCTCGATGGGAGACCATAACTCGAGAATTCCTAAAAGACCCCTGGCCCGCGCGTGACGCCTACATCGACGTCTTGTTTCATCGATCGATGGAAAACGTAGAGAACTTTTTCTCGCGCCATGCGGCTCGACCCTTGACCCATGCGGAAAAGACCATGGTGCTCCAGCTCCTGGAGCTGCAGCGCCACGCGATGCTCATGTACACCAGCTGCGGCTGGTTTTTCGACGATCTATCCGGCATCGAGACGGTTCAGAATCTCCAGTTCGCCGGACGCGCCATTCAATTGGCGGAGACATTTTTCAGCATTTCTTTGGAAGCTCAGTTCACCAGCCTCTTAGCGTCGGGAAAAAGCAACTTGCCTGACCAGGGAAACGGATCGCAAATCTATGACCGGATGGTTCGACCGGCTAAAGTCGACTGGAAAAAAGTCGCCGCCCATTACGCGGTGAGCAGTTTGTTCGAAGATTTTCCGAAAGAAGCGACGATTTATTGTTACGATGTCGTACTCGAAGACCAGCAAATTTTCACAGCGGGCCGCGCCAAACTGGGGATGGGCCGGATCGAGCTCAGATCGAAAGTCACGCTGGAGTCACAAAAACTAAACTTCGGTGTGCTGCATTTCGGCGACCACAACGTCAACGGTGGGGTGGCGGAATTCGTCGATGATGTTACCTACCAGGATATTATCCGCAGCGCCGTGGAACCTTTCATGCGCGCCGATCTTACCGCGGTCATGCGCCTGATGGAGCGCCGCTTCGGTGAATCGAACTATTCGCTGCGATCGCTTTTTCGGGAAGAGCAACGAAAGGTACTGCAGACGATTCTCGCAGCCGATTTAGAAGAAGCCGAATCTCTCTACCGCCAAATTTATGAGCGGCGCGCGCCTCTGATGCGTTTTTTGACTGACCTCGGCATACCTTTGCCGAAAGGTTTTTCAGCGGCGGCGGAGTTCGTCGTCAATAATTATCTGCGCGCTGCGTTGGAACGACCTAGCATCGATCCCAATCAAGTAATTAGCTTGTTCGAAACCGCCAGGCTGGAAGGTGTCGCGCTGGACACTGAATCTCTGGAGTTTGCTTACCGTCGATCATTGGAGGCGGTCGCGATGAAATTTGCCGCCGATCTATCGCCAGCGACGCTTCAGCAATTCTACGCGGTCGCGAGCTTGCTCCAGAACCTTCCGTTCAGCGTCAATCTGTGGAAAGCCCAGAACATCTACTACGATCTGCTGAAACACATTGACCCGAGCAAACGCAAAGAACTGGGACTTGCGTCGGCCGGTCGCTTTGAAGATCTCAGCCGCTTGCTCGGCATTAAAGTCGTGTAGCGCCCCTCGGCAGGGGCGCTACCGGCAGTGCTGCGGCGTTAGAAAATTCCTCTGATCAAACCACCGACCGCGCGAAACGGAAGAGCGATCACCTCACCTACGACGTCGACGGTGCTGCTCAATACGCCGCCGGATTCGCTGCGGGTCTCGGTTGTGGTTTCAGTTCTCCTCTCGACGCTTGGCGGATATTCTCTCGACTCTGTCGTCACCGTTCGGCTATGTGTGGAACATCCAAGTCCTGTGGTCAGAGCAATCACCATAAAAATACTAAGCGCAACTTTACGCATGATTGACCTCCTGGCATAGAGAGCCCTCCTAACCATTCACATCCCTACCCAATAACTCTGCAAGGCTCATACCAGCCGAGGCTTGGTATATCGATTATATCGATTTGATTAGATTTTTTTGCCAATGGTATTTCTTTCACAGCAGTTCTGTCGGAGTTTTCCTTTCGCGCCGAACCGGATTACCTGACTCTGGCATTGCTGCAAATTCTTGAAAGAAGGGGAACTTCCCTACTATAGAGTGTGTCGCAATGTCATTCTGAGGCCCTTCGACTACGCTCAGGATAAACTCCGCCGAAGAAATCTCGACTTTTCATTACGCTGGAAATGCGAGATGTTTCGCGTAGTTTATCCTGAGTCCAATCGAAGGACTCAACATGACAACCGGTGGATTTTGCTACTTACGACACAGTCTCTATCCGCGCGGATCAAAAGGCGACCGAGAATTACCGAAAGAATAATAGGACCAGGAAAGGCGCGGCCGTTTGAGATGGATCGTGACGGCGCTCGCAAGACGTGCTATTCGGAGCTTTTGAAATCCTGAATCTTAATGCCGTGCTTTTTCAGCAGGTCGTAAAAATCGGCGCGATACTTGCCGGCGATTTCCGCCGCTTTCGCCGCCTTGCCGTCGCAGGACTCCAGCACACGAATTAGGTAGGCCTTTTCGAATTCCGTTCTCGCCTCTCTCAACGATTTCAGCGGACCATCGAGAGACGGGACGCTGGGTGGTCGAGGGCCTTCCTGTGGCCTGTCGACGGCAACCTTCGTCTGCAGGACGAGACCATCCGTAATCAGTCCCTCTGCCATGACAACGCCGTACTCAATGGTGTTTTCCAGTTCTCTTACATTTCCCGGCCAGTCGTATTCCATGAGCTTTTTCATCGCTTGAGGAGTAAGACCGCGCACTTCTCTTTTCGTCTGCTCGGCAAACCTCTTTAAAAAATGATCCACTAAGTGCGGTATGTCTTCTTTTCTTTCCCGTAGCGGAGGCAAATGAATGGGAATCACGTGTATCCGGTAAAACAGGTCCTCACGAAAGAGCCCCTTTTTGACCGCCTCTTCCAACACCTTGTTGGTAGCCACGATCACCCTCACGTTCACCCTTACAGGTTTTTCGCCACCAACCGGATAGTATTGCCGTTCTTCCAATACCCTGAGCAATTTGGCCTGAACCGGCAGCGGCATATCACCGATCTCATCCAAAAAGATCGTGCCCTCGTGGGCCTGAGCAAACAAGCCTTTGGTGCTACGAACGGCACCCGTGAAAGCTCCCTTTTCGTGACCGAATAACTCGCTTTCCAGAAGACTCTCAGGGATCGCCGCACAATTGATCGCCACGAAAGAAGTATCTTTGCGATCACTCGCTAAATGGATAGCCTTGGCAATCAACTCCTTGCCCGTTCCACTCTCACCGTGAATGTAAACCGTGGATTCTGTCTTGGCGATGCGGGACACGGCCTCGAGCACTCTGCGCATGGTCTCGCTTTTGGTGATAATGTTGGTAAAACCATACCGTTCTTCTAAAAGTCCCTTCAAGCGGCGATTTTCCGCCGTGAGTTGTTGCTTTTCCAATGCGCGAGAAATCTGCAACAGCAGCTCGCGGGCGTCAAAGGGCTTCGTCAGGTAATTGTAAGCGCCTCGTTTCATGGCTTCGACGGCGCTGTCGATGCTGCCATATCCGGTCAAGATGATGACCGGCAGTTCCGGCTGGTTTTCATGCAGTTCCTCCATCAAGGAAATGCCGTCCTGCCCCTCGAGTTTCATATCCACGACCGAGAGATCGAAGTTGACGTTCTTCGCAGCGGCTTTGGCCTCGTCCGCGCCAAAGGCCGTCGTCACCGCATAACCGGCAGTTTCAACCCGAGTCTTCATTAGCTCGAGAAGATTAGCGTCATCATCAACGATCAGTATCTTGCCTGCCGACGACATGTTCGTCCTTGTTACGCTGCCCCCATTGTTTGGTCGCGCCAACTACCGAAAAGTAAAAGTACTACACCTGATAGCATTCCCGAGTGAATCATTTCAATGGGGGTGACGATCGGGTAGTGGGGTAATAGTGTGTTGCTCGCATTAGGGGATTAATCCGATTTGAGTGCGGTTGTAATTCCCCTGGCGATTTCTGCAACGATGTCAGGACAGGTTTTAATGGCTAGTAACAGAAGTTTCTCTGCGTCCTCAACGGTACATTCGATTTTAACAAGGCGCTCGAAGTGACCGTCTTTTTTCCGTCGAAAAATCAAGCCGTTTTTAAGGACTGCATATTCACGCGAGGCTTCTTCGCATTTCTCAACGAAGCCGTCATAAGCGGGGAGTAGCATCTCGATGGTGACGCGCTGCACGGGGGACCCCCCTTATAAAAAACAAAAATCGCCTCGGCTTTTATAAAAATCGCTTCTGGTTGTCAACAGATGTTTGTATTGGGTGATGTATGAATCTGTGTGCAAATTCGGTGGGGAGAGAGGGAAGTGGAAAAAAATGGTTGTATTCCCGGAAAAGTGACAAAGACTGGAAAGCTAAGTCGCGGTACCTGTCACTAATTCTTGAATCGTCCAAACATGGTTGGTCAATCCCATTGAATGGGATTGCAAATCAGTGACGTTTAGCAGCCGACGACGGGCGTTCTACGGACTGTCCTGAACGCTACGGACGTTCCGCGGCGAAGGATCAATCTAGAATTCCTAAATGATCACCGCAAGACGCGGCACTTGGCGAGAATAACTGACAAAAATGAGGCGATTGCGCCGAACCGATGGTCTTGACGGTGCGGAGGGGACAGACGCGAACTTACATGTAGAGTCGGACTCGTAGAGCGCTCAGAGAAGCCGGTCATTTGTGGCGCTCTGTATAGAGCTTAGCCCGTCGATACCTGGAGCAATTCAATACGTACTTGAGCGAGACCAGATTCTAAAATGCCGAGCTCATCCGCAGCGGCGCGTGATAGATCGATGATCCGCCCCGGTACGAATGGTCCTCTATCGTTGATTGTCACTTCAACTGAATTACCGTTTTTCAAATTAGTAACTCTTGCTCTGCTTCCGAGCGGCAATGTTTTATGCGCCGCGGTCATCAAGCGGTGATCAAAAACCTCGCCACTAGCTGTGGGCTTACCGTGGAAGCGCCTGCCATACCAAGACGCTTTACCTGACTGCGTGAGCTTCGCTCGCCAGCTTCGATGGTTCTTTGGTGGGTTGTCCACTTGGGCGCGAACCGTTTGCAACTCCTCTTCCTGGAACGACGGTACTGAGGTTGCGGTTGCTAACCTGGCGTCCTCGGAAGAATCGCTCAGCGCGTCGTAACTGTAACAGATGAACAACAAAGACAGCAGCAGCATCGTGAGAAGACCTTTTCGGCCGGCGATGCTTCGATGCTTTGCCCACAAACATAAAAGAGTCAGATCGGTGCGCATAGAGTTTGCCCGGGGTGTGTCTGATGGCTCGCCAGACGGGCACCCCTCCTAGCTTATTGAATTCGTCGCTTATTGAATTCGTCTTTGGCCCGACGCCTAATTCTAAGGCAAATGCAATGCCACTTCGGCGGAGATTCCGTCAGCAGCGCGATTCAAAAGACAAAATTCGTGATCGCGGTAAAAAGGAAAGTCACTGTGAGTGTAGGGCTTCTTTACCAGCCCTGTATGAAATCGCCGTACACAATTCGAGATGTAAAAATACGTAAAGATACGGAAAAGAAAATTTCCTAGCGGTCAATGAACCCGGATGGATGAATCAAGCTTGTGCAGCTCTCGCTTCGGTCTGTTTCTGTACCGCGGGATTTTTGTCCAGCGGCAGACGAACCGCGAATGTCGTGCCCTCACCAGGTTGACTCTCGACGGTGATCCTGCCACCGTGGGCTCTGACAATTTTATCGCAAATAGAAAGACCCAGCCCCAACCCACGTCTCTTCTTCGCGGTAAAAAAGGGCTGGAAAATCTTCGGCGCGGTTTCCGGGTCAATGCCATAGCCGGTATCCGCTACGGTGATGGTGATTCGACTAGTTGAATCTCTCGCCGCGCCCAACGTCAACTTGCCGCCCGTTGGCATGGCATCCACAGCGTTCAAGCATAGATTTAAAATCACTTGTTGCAGCTGTTGTGCATCCACGTAGATTCGCGGCAAACCTTCCGCGATCGTCGTTACTATTTCGACATTATTCTTGGCGGCGTGGCTGCTTATCAAGTCCACCGTCTTGTTAATAATCTCGTCGATCTTCGTCAGAGCAAAATCGGCGCTTTTGGGTCGACCGAATTCTAACAATTCCTGAACCAGCCTTTCGCACCGTTTGGCCTCTTCAGCGATGATTTGTACATGGCGGTAACTTTCCTCGGAAGGATCCATAGTGCTGAGGAGTCCCTGGGCAAAACCCAAGATGATTCCTAATGGGTTGTTGAACTCGTGCGCCATGGACGCCGTCAATTCTCCAACCGCAACGAGGCGACCGGATGCCATGAGTTGCTGCTCCAGTTCTTGGGCTTGGTCGCGCAGACGTTCTTCGCTCCGGCGCAGCGCTTCCTCCGCGCGGACACGTTCGATGAACTGCCCGACCTCGCTGCCTAGCGCTTGCACCATCTTGAGCAAGTCCCGGTCTTCCTCCCGGATTTCCTCGCCAACGAATTCCGCGACGGCAAGAATTTCATCGCGTAACATGATGGGAAACGCGAAAGCTCCATGGAGACCTTCGTCGAGTGCGCTTTGTTTGCGCGAGGAATCGTTTGCTTTGGTCATATCGGACATCCACATGGGTTCTTTCTGGCCCCAGACCCTGCCGGGCAAATCGTTGCCGCGAGCAAGAACGAGTTTGCGGCTGTGCTCGATAAATCGCGCAAACTCCTTTGCCGGGCGATGCCAGGTTTCCAAACAAGTGAGCGCTTGTTGGTTCCTGTCTACCGTCCAGAAAAGCGCGAGATCCCACCGCATGCTTTCAGCGATTGTCTGGAGCAAATTGCTGCACGCGTCCGCCATGGTTTGAGACTCGGCTAAAATCCTCGTGACTGCTTGTTCCATCGCCAGCCGCTGCGCCGTGCGCCTGCGGCTGGTGATATCGCGCGCGCATTCCAACACGACTCCGCCACCCTTCCGGTCACTGATTAGCTTGAAGCGACTTTCGACGATAAGCCGTCGGCCAGATTTGGTTTTGTGCGTTAGTTCGCCGGCCCATTCACCTTTGTTGGCGAGCTCTATGTCAAAGGATTCCCTTGTTTCCGGAAATTCGGGTGACAGTAATTCGTGGCTCACGCTGCCAATGGCATCGTGCTGGGAGTAGCCGTAGAGCTGTTCGGCGCCGCGGTTCCAGAATACGATCGTGCCGCGCAAGTCCCAAGCGAAAATGGCTTCGTTCGCGAGGTTCAAAAGATCCGCCTGGCGCTGCAAGAATTCTTCTTGTTTCCGGAGCGCATCTTCGACCCTGTCTCGCTCCTTCTCGCGGTCTCCTAGAAGCTCAGCCGCGCGTCCCATCTCGCGGCCAAGCTCTTCAAGCTCAGCGACGGGTGAAGAAATGGGCGAGGAAACCAAACTTCCCCGGCCGAGCGCGTGCGCAGCAGACGAAAGCGCCCCAATCGAACTGGAAACTTGACGCGCAAAAATCAAAGCCACGCCGATGCCCACGAGTAGGAGAAGAAGGCCCACTCCCAACACCATTCCAATTGACCCGCCCTTAATGGCCTCGAACTCCGAGCTTGGCACCACCAGCGCCAACTGCCAATGCGATAGCTGGGAGCGACTCATCGCGGCATAGGCGCGTATTCCGTCCGCGGTCTCGCCGGTAAGGAGTTGCTCACTCTGTGGCAGGCTGGACCTGGGAAGCAGGGGGCCCGCTGGCCGGCCGACATACTTCTCGGCATCACGCGTGCTGGCGATAGTGATTTGCCGGGTGTCGAACAGAGCGCCTAGCCACCCGCTGGGGATTTGCTGGCGCATGAGAACATCGGTAAATATTTGCGGCTCGATTGCCGCGCTGATGACGTAAATGGTCTTTTTTTCGCGCCGAACCGGAACGTGTATATTGATTCCTTTCTCGCGGGAATTTTCATCGGAAAAATCGCTGATCAAATGCCGTCCGGTTCGCAAAACTTCTGTCAAATTTTCTTGGCTGATATCGCCCGGGTCGGCGCCCGGAGGCTTTGTGACGCTCATCAGTCGGCGGCCTGAGGTGTCGAACAACATGATAGCTTTCCAACTCTTCTGGGTGCGGAAGATCCGCGCGGCAATTTCACGGAAGCTATCCACCAATCCAAAGTCCAATGGATCCGATGTGGCGAGCGCCTCGAGGTTAGTGAGCGAGGCTTTGATTTCCAGGTCAACGGCTAGAGCCAACGCCCGTGCCGTATCTTCCAGCCCGCGCCGCCGATTGGCTTGCTCCTGGCGCGCAAACAGAACCATCATGACGATCGAGAAGATCAGCAGGGGAGCGAGTCCGCCAACGATCAATCTGATCAAATGTCGATTGAGTGATGTGGAACGAGAAAACCAGCGGGCCAAGTAGGAGCTGATGAAGGACATCGCGGATGCGAACAGAACATTGAATTTCTTACTTGGAAGATAATGTTCGATGGCACGCTCCTATGCAACTGCGAACCCTCTGGTTGGAGCCAGTCGATATTTGCGGCGATGGGCTTTTAAAGACTCTGGATCGCCTCCGACAGCTGTTGGAGATCGACGGGTTTGGTGAAATAACGTGAAGCGCCTTTGTCAAACGCTTGTCTAACGCTACCAACCGTCGGGTAGGCCGTCATCACGATCACCTTGAGGCCAGGTTGCCGCTCGGTGAGTGAATCCATCAAAGTCAGCCCGTCGGTGGTTCCAAGCTTGATATCGAGCAACGCTATGTCAAAGTCTCGCTGCTCGACGAGATCCAAAGATTCTTGCGCGCTCGGCGTCGTTACAATGTCAAATCCTCGTGCAGTTAGGAACCATTTGAGTAGCGTCAGGAAGTTTTCTTCGTCGTCGACAACCAAGACTGATCGACGGCCGCTATGCTTCATGACGTCTCCGGTGAACTGGCGCGCCGAGGAGGTCTGCTGTGCGGCAGCTAGATTAATTTTATTACGATGACCAGAGTCCTCATTCGCGACATTTCTTTGCGGCGAAAGCAAATGCGGAAGAGGCCACTCTATCGGAAGAGGTCCCGGCGCGTTCCACATGCTAAGCACGCTTTTGGATAGCTCCTGCATGTTGTCACCGTCACGAATCTACTAGACTCAAGGTTGATTAGCGCCACCAGGCTTGGCCCGCCTATGTATCGTAGTGCTTGGCGGCGCGCCCTGTTCATTCTTATTGAGCCCCTCCGCTTCTAAACCGCAAGGCCTGTGCCACGTGGCGGAGGCGGCTGCAGATATATTTAAACCTGCCGGTGGAGCCTCACGCGCAACACTTGCTCGTTGCTTCTCAGGCAGAACCCTAGGAGAGATCAAGTTAATTGTTGACGAGCAACTGGCATGCCAGTTGCTCGTGAATTATAGTGACCTTAGTAATCACCAGAAATTTGATAGTTCGCGCAGTTGAAATTGAAGGGTTTCCCCTATCAAATTAGTAGGGGAAATGGTTAGTATGTTTCTGTAAGTTCAGGCGGCTTAAGCAATCGGGCTTGCTTCGCAGAGTACCGAACGGCAAAGTCTGCTCGCTGCGCGTGGCCATAAACATACCCGCTTAAGAAGGTCCAATGCTCAATCCACTCTTCAACATTAGGATAGCGGATGTCGTGGATATCTTGTTTGTCGCCACGATGTTCTACACCGCCAGCGTCTGGTTGAAACAAACCCGCGCCGCCTTCATGGTGCGCGGCCTTTTCATTCTGGTTGTTATATACATTGTCGCGCGTCAATTCGGGCTCGAGTTAACCGCGTGGATCTTTCAAGGATTTTTCGCCATCTTTTTAATTATGGTGGTGGTGATTTTTCAGGAAGAATTGCGACAGCTTTTTGAAAGAATCGCGGTCTGGAGTTTTGCTACCCAGAGACCATCGCCGCTACGTTCCGAAACCGCCGACATCTTGACTCGAACTTTGGCCGACTTGGCGCGAGATCGAGTCGGCGCGCTCGTCGTGATTCAAGGCAAAGATCCCCTGGCACGACACATTACAGGAGGAATCGAGTCAGACGCCAAGCTCAGTGAACCGATTCTAAAGAGCATATTTGATCCCCACTCTCCAGGTCATGACGGCGCAGTGATCATCGAAAAAGACCGTATCTCGCGGTTTGCTACTCATCTGCCGCTTTCCAAAGACTTGAGCCAATTGTCCGACGTGGGAACTCGCCACAGTGCCGCGCTTGGACTTGCCGAGCTGACCGATGCGCTTTGTCTCGTGGTTTCCGAGGAACGCGGGCGCATCTCGGTTGCCCGAAACAGTCGGTTGAGCGCGATTACCAATCCGCAGGAGCTAGGATTGCAGCTGCATCAATTTTTGCACGAGAAGTACCCGCCGGCCGCCGAACAGAAATGGCTGCGGGTCCAACTCCTGAGAGAGAATTGGCTCGCCAAAGCGGTAACCGTCGGTCTGGCGATCGGTCTGTGGTATGTCTTGGTACCCGGGTCAGAGAAGATTGAGGCCACTTACAACGTGCCGGTGGCGGTAGACAATTTGCCTCAGGATCTCGCCCTCGAGAGCGTCAAGCCCGACCGGGTGCGGGCCACTCTGGTTGGGCCGAAACGCGCATTTTACCTGTTCGACCCGAGTAAATTGAAAGTTACTGTCGACGCCTCGCAGATCGATTCGGGCCGTCGGACGCTTCGGATCACCGAACAAAACTTGCGTTTTCCAAAAGATCTTAACCTTCAGGATTTGACCCCCACGACGCTGCAAATTTCAGTCAGCAGATTATCCGCAAAGAACGACCAAAAAAATCGGCTGAATGCTCCATGATCGACAGCGAATTCAACGACCAACGGGTCACCATAGAGAGGGTCGCGCCGGAGATTGACTTCGGTTCATATCCGATCAAGCGCACCGTCGGCGAGTCAATCGTCGTGGAAGCGGACATTTTCACGGACGGTCATGACGCGTTGTACGGCCTGCTGCTGGTTCGCCGCAACGGCGCCGAAAATTGGGACGAGCTGCCGATGGAGTTCATTTCCAATGACCGCTGGCGCGCGAGCTTCATCCCCACCGAGATCGGCCGCTATTTTTACACCGTGCAGGCTTGGATCGACCGTTTCGGCTCTTGGCGCCGTGATCTCGAAAAAAAGCTTGCCGCACGCCAGCTGGAGCCGGTGGACTTTCTGATCGGCGCTCAGCTTGTCGAAGAAGCGAGCAGGCGATCTTCTCGCGTCGACGCAACAAAGCTCAGAGAAGCGGCTGCGGCGTTGCGAGCAGCGAAGCCCGGCGAAGATCTATCGCGAGCGATCGACCCGGACCTTGCGCGTCTGGTCAATCGTTATCCCGACGCCCGTTTCGTCACCCGTTATGCCAAGGCGTTGCCCGTGGTCGTCGATCGCGAACGGGCCCGCTTCAGCGCCTGGTACGAAATGTTCCCGCGCTCGTGCGCGACGGCACCGGACAGGCACGGCACTTTCAAAGATTGCGAACAGCGCCTGCCTTATATTGCTTCGATGGGATTCGACGTTCTCTACCTGCCGCCGATCCATCCGATCGGCCGTAGTCATCGCAAGGGGAAAAATGGCGCTCTGGATGCGGGTGACCGGGATCCCGGCAGCCCGTGGGCCATCGGCGCGAAGGAAGGCGGCCACAAATCGGTCCACTCCGAGCTCGGCACTTTGAATGATTTCCAAAGTCTGGTTAAAAAGGCGCGCCAATACGATATTGAGATCGCTCTAGACCTGGCGTTCCAGTGCAGTCCCGACCATCCCTACGTTACCGAGCATCCGGAATGGTTTCGCTGGCGGCCGGATAACACGATCCAGTACGCGGAAAACCCGCCGAAAAAATACCAGGACATCTACCCGCTGGAATTTACCGGCGAGCGCGCAGAGGAACTTTGGCAAGAACTAAAAAGCGTCGTTCAATTCTGGATCGCTCAAGGCGTGCACATCTTTCGCGTGGACAACCCGCACACCAAACCATTTCCCTTTTGGCAGTGGGTGATCGAAGGTATCAAAAAAGATTTTCCTGATGTGATATTTCTGGCCGAAGCATTCACCCGCCCCAAAGTGATGTACCGTCTGGCGAAGCTCGGTTTCTCTCAATCTTATACCTATTTCGCCTGGCGTAACTCCAAGCACGACATCACCGAGTATTTCACCGAACTGAGCCAAAGCGAGGTGCGCGAATACTTCAGGCCCAACCTCTGGCCCAACACTCCCGATATTCTAACCGAGTATCTGCAATTCGGCGGGCGACCGGCGTTCATGGTGCGGCTGATATTGGCGGCCACGCTCGGCGCGAGCTACGGGATCTACGGTCCGGCGTTCGAGCTGTGCGAGAGCCAAGCGCGCGAGCCCGGCAGTGAAGAATATCTCAATTCGGAGAAATACGAGATCAAGTTTTGGGATCTGGAGCAAAAAAATAGCTTGAGAGAATTGATCGCCCGAGTGAACCGCATTCGCCGGGAAAATGCCACGTTGCAGAGCGACCGCGGCCTCCGGTTCGTACCCGTCGATAACGATCAAATCATTTGCTACACCAAACTTAGCGAAAAACCGCCCAATGCCATCCTGACGGCGGTCAATTTGGACCCGCACCATGTGCAATCGGGATGGATCGACCTTCCTCTAGACATGCTCGGCGTGCCCGCGCAGGAACCTTACCAGTTGCACGATTTGCTGACCGACGCGCGCTATTTGTGTCACGGTCCGAGAATCTATGTTGAGCTCAACCCGCAGATTGTCCCGGCCCACATTTTTCGCCTGCGCGGCCGAGTCAAAAGAGAACAAGATTTCGACTACTACATGTAGCAGGCAACGAGGGATCAGCCGTGAGCCGAGCGAACAAGCGAACCGAAGAGCCAGCGCTCGATAAAAACCCGCTCTGGTACAAGGACGCGGTCATTTACGAGCTCCACGTCAGAGCCTTTTGCGATGGCAACGCAGACGGCATCGGTGATTTCATTGGACTCACTGAAAAGCTCGACTATCTTCGCGACCTCGGCGTGACCGCCATTTGGCTCTTGCCCTTTTATCCGTCGCCATTGCGCGATGATGGTTACGATATTTCCGACTACACTGACATCCATCCCGATTACGGCACCGTGCAGGACTTTAAAATCTTTCTGAGAGAAGCCCATCGACGCGGTCTCTACGTGATCAGCGAGCTGGTGATCAATCATACCTCGGACCAACACCCATGGTTTCAGCGCGCGCGCGAGGCCAAGCCAGGGAGCAGCGCGCGCGATTTTTACGTGTGGAGCGATGGACAAGAGAAATATCGCGACGCGCGCATCATATTTAAAGATTTCGAGTCGTCCAACTGGGCTTGGGATCCGCTGGCCAAGGCCTACTACTGGCATCGTTTCTACTCGCACCAGCCGGACTTAAACTTTGACAACCCGGAAGTCCGCAAAGCCGTCTTCAACGCCATGGATTTCTGGTTGGAGATGGGCGTCGACGGCCTGCGCTTGGACGCCGTCCCCTATCTTTGTGAGCGCGAGGGAACCAATTGCGAAAATCTTCCAGAGACACATGCCTTTCTTAAAGAGTTGCGCGCGCACGTCGACAAAAATTACCAAAACCGGATGCTCCTGGCCGAAGCCAACCAGTGGCCCGAGGATGCGGTCACTTACTTTGGCGCCGGCGATGAGTGCCACATGGCATTTCACTTTCCGGTGATGCCGCGCTTATTCATGGCCCTGCGTATGGAAGACCGCTTTCCGGTCATCGATATCCTCGAGCAAACACCGGCGATCCCTGAAACCAGCCAGTGGGCGTTGTTTCTGCGCAACCACGACGAGCTGACCCTCGAAATGGTCACCGACGAAGACCGCGATTACATGTATCAGGTTTACGCCAACGATCCGCGCGCGCGAATCAACCTCGGCATCCGCCGCCGGCTGGCGCCGTTGGTCGGCAACAACCGCCGGCGCATGGAGCTGCTCTATAGCTTGTTGTTTTCGCTGCCGGGAACACCGGTGATCTACTACGGCGACGAAATCGGCATGGGTGACAATATCTATCTCGGCGACCGCAACGGCGTGCGCACGCCGATGCAGTGGAGCGCCGACCGCAACGCCGGTTTTTCGCGGGCCAACCCGCAGAAGCTTTTCTTGCCGATCATCATCGATCCCGAGCACCACTACGAAACCGTCAACGTTGAAGCCCAACAGCAAAACCCGAGCTCGTTTCTGTGGTGGATGAAACGGCTGATCGTCTTGAGCAAGAATTACCAAGCCTTCGGCAAAGGAACGATTGAATTCCTTTATCCGGAAAATCGCCAGGTGCTGGTGTTTCTGCGCCGGTACCGTGACGAGATTATTTTGGTCGCTGCGAATATGGCCAGGTTTGTAAATTTCGTCGAGCTCGACCTTTCAGCATACAAAGGCTTGGTGCCCGTAGAACTCTTCGGCCATACGCGCTTCCCGAGCATCGGCGACCTGCCGTATTTTTTGACCCTCGGCCCGCACGCGTTTTATTGGTTCAAGCTGGAATCGCCGACGACGATTGCGGGACAGACGGCGCAGCGCGGCTTTGAGCCGGCCAACGTGGAGGTTACCGGCTCGTGGGAAAACATTTTCCAATACGGGCCTCTGGCAGCGCTGGAGCGAACCTTGCCGGTGTATTTGCAGGGCTGCCGTTGGTTTGGCGGCAAAGCCCAGCCGATCCGCTCGGTGAAAATCGTCGACGTCATTCCGTTTTCCAGCGACGCCCTGGCAGCCTGTTTCACCACGTGGGAGATCCAGTATCACGGCAAGCCTGCCGAAACGTATTTTGTGCCTCTCGGGTTTATCGCCGCGGAGCGCGCCGTTGAGATACGCCAAGCGAACCCGCAAGCCGTTATTGCACAGCTCAAGATCACGACAGCGAGCGGCGAGATGGAAGGAATCCTTTGCGATGCAGTTTACGACGCAAACTTCTGCAAAGCCCTGATGGCAGCGGTGTCGCGCGGGCGGCGGTTCAAGGCCAATGGCACGGAATTGCTGGCGGAGCCTTCTAAGGTTTTTCGCGAAGCCCACGGCCCCGTCGACCTGGAGCCGACGGTCCTTAAACGAGAGCAAAGCAACACTTCAGTGACCTATGGCGACCGCTTGATTTTTAAGCTTGTGCGGCGCGTTACCGAGGGCCTTAACCCCGATCTAGAGATCGGCAAATTCCTTACCGAAAAAGCCGGGTTCGCGCACACTCCGGTTTTGGCGGGCGCTCTCCAGCTCCGCAAAGGGCGAGCTGAGCCAGCGACGGTCGGAATCATTCAGGGCCTGGTAGCAAACGAAGGTGACGCCTGGAGTTACACTCAGGACAATCTGGCCCGTTACTTCGATGAAATCGTATCTCGCCATGCGGATGCTCATGAGGCAGCGCTAACACCGCGCCCGTTGGTCGAACTAGTCCAGGAGGAGATTCCAGAATTCGCCCGCGAGGCCCTTGGTTCCTTTTTGCCTTCGATGCTGCTGCTGGGGCAGCGCACTGGAGAACTACACCGGGCTCTGGCGTCGGATGTGAAAAGCGCAGCCTTCGCGCCGGAACCTTTCACGGCGCTTTACCGCCGGTCGCTCTATCAGAGCATGCGCACCTTGGCCGACCAATCGGTGAACCTGCTCGGCAAACGGCTGAAGGAACTCCCCGAACCGATCCGCGCCAACGCCGATAAGGTCCTAAAACTCAAGAACGTTATTTTGGCGCGCTTCCGCCAATTGTTGGACGTCAATAGCACCGCCATGCGCATCCGCTGTCACGGCGATTTCCATTTAGGGCAAGTGCTTTTTACCGGCAAAGATTTCGTGATCATCGATTTTGAAGGCGAGCCGACGCGCACACTCGGGGAACGGCGGCTAAAACGCTCGCCGCTGCGCGACGTGGCGGGAATGTTGCGCTCCTTCAATTACGCCTCGACGGTAAAGTTAAAGAGCGAAACAGTGCGGCCCGATGCCCCCGTGCAGCTGCTGCCGTGGGCGCGCTTTTGGAACCGTTGGGTGTCGGTCGCGTTTTTGCGGGGCTATCTGGACGCCACCGCGCAAGCAGCACTGTTGCCGAAAACGCGCGACGAAACCGCTTTCTTACTGGATATCCACCTTCTTGAAAAGGCAACCTATGAGCTGGGCTACGAGCTCAATAATCGCCCCGTGTTCGTCGACGTTCCGATCATGGGGATTCTCGATATTTTGCAATCGAGCGACACGGCTTGATGCCACAGTCACGCAATCGGCACCGTCCGATCCGCGCCAAGCCAGTGAGTCGTTCGGGGAGTAAGATGATGGCACTTACACAGCCGAAACAAACCGATTTTACGCTTTTAAGCGATCACGACATCTATTTGTTTAACGAAGGCAGTCACTTTCGACTGTACGAAAAGCTCGGCGCCCATACCGCTCGCATCAACAATGTCGAGGGAACCTATTTCGCCGTCTGGGCCCCCGATGCCGAGCGCGTTTCCGTCCTGGGAAACTTCAACAAATGGAACGACTCGAGTCATCTGCTTTCTCCGCGAGGCTCGTCGGGAATTTGGGAGGGCTTTTTCCCGGGGATCGGCAAAGGCGAACTTTACAAATACCACGTGCGCTCCCGCTTCAAAGGTTATCGCGTCAACAAGACCGATCCGTTTGCGGTCTTTAACGAAATCCCGCCCAAAACCGCCTCCATTGTGTGGGATTTGAATTATGGCTGGAACGATCGGGAATGGCTCGAACACCGCGGTGAACGCAACGGCCTCGATAAACCGATGGCTATTTATGAAATCCACTTGGGTTCTTGGCGGCGCCGCCCTGAGGACGGCAATCGCTCGCTGTCGTATCGGGAACTGGCGGAAGAACTACCCCGATATGTGAACCAACTCGGCTTTACCCACGTGGAATTCCTGCCGATCATGGATCACCCCTTCTTCGGTTCGTGGGGATATCAGACCACGGGATATTTTGCGCCGTCGGGGAACTACGGCACGCCGCAGGATCTGATGGCCTTGATCGATGCTTTGCACCAGCATGGTATCGGCGTGATTTTCGACTGGGTGCCTTCGCATTTTCCCACCGACGAGCATGGTCTGGGCTTTTTTGACGGCACGCATCTCTTCGAGCACGCCGATGCGCGCCAGGGCATGCACCAAGAGTGGAAGAGTTTTATTTTCAATTACGGCCGCAATGAAATCCGCAGCTTTCTAATCACCAGCGCGCTTTTCTGGTTGGAAAAATATCACGGTGATGGCCTCAGGGTCGATGCCGTCGCGTCAATGCTTTATCTCGACTACGCGCGCAAAGCGGGCGAGTGGGTACCGAACGAGTATGGCGGCCGCGAGAATATTGGAGCCATCGGTTTTCTGCGCCGTTTTAATGAAGAGGTCTACAAAAGTTTTCCCTCAGCCCAAACCATCGCCGAAGAGTCGACGGCATGGCCGATGGTGTCGCGACCGAACTATGTGGGCGGGCTGGGCTTTGGCCTGAAATGGGACATGGGTTGGATGCACGACACTTTGGAGTATATGTCGCAAGATCCGGTGTTCCGAAAGTACCATCACGACAAGCTTACTTTTCGCATGATCTATGCTTTTCACGAAAATTTTGTTCTGCCGCTATCGCACGACGAGGTGGTGTACGGCAAACGCTCTCTGCTGAGTAAGATGCCGGGCGATGACTGGCAAAAGTTCGCCAATCTAAGGCTGTTGCTGGGATATATGTACGCCCAACCCGGAAAGAAACTCTTGTTCATGGGCGGCGAATTCGGTCAATGGCGCGAATGGACCCACGACGCGAGCCTCGATTGGCATCTATTGGAGTTTCAGCCTCACGCCGGGATTCAGCGCTGGGTTGCCGACCTCAATCGATTTTATCGAAACGAACCGGCGCTGTTCGAAACAGATTGCAATGCCATGGGTTTCGAGTGGATCGACTGCAGCGACGCCGAGTCGAGTGTCTTCAGCCTCCTCCGAAAAGATAAATCCGCGACGAATTCGGTCATCGTCATCGGCAACTTCACTCCGGTTCATCGCTACAATTATCGGATCGGCGCTCCCAAAGGGGGATTTTGGCGGGAAGTTTTAAATAGCGATGCGACGATATACGGCGGTAGCGGTCAAGGTAACCTCGGCGGCATCGAAGCCGGCCCGGTGACTTTGCATGGTCGTCCACATTCGCTGACCCTCACTTTGCCGCCATTGGGCATGCTCTTTCTAAAGAGCGAAGGGTGAGTGAGGATGGATTTTTCCCGGCGTCCCGGTCCAGGCGCGACTTACTGCGGCGACGGTCGATATCAGTTTTGCGTTTGGGCGCCGCAGATCGAACAACTGGAAGTCCAGCTCATTTCGCCCACCTACGAGCGGCTGCGGCTCGAGAAAGACGACCTAGGCTATTACGTTGGCACGAGCGCGAGCGTAGTCCCAGGGAGCCGCTATTTCTACCGGTTGAATGGAGTCCTGGAACGTCCCGATCCGGCGTCGCGTTCTCAACCCGAAGGCGTGCATGGTCCGTCCGAAGTCGTCGACGCCGAATTCTCCTGGGAAGACGACGGCTGGAACGGCCTCGCTTTGCGAGCCTACATCATCTATGAGCTTCATGTCGGCGCGTACACCCAAGAGGGGACCTTCGACGCGGTGATTCCGCATCTCCAGGAGCTCAAAGATTTAGGTATAACGGCCGTTGAAATCATGCCTGTTGGACAATTTCCCGGCAGCAGAAATTGGGGCTATGATGGCGTCTATCCGTTTGCCGCGCAAAATTCTTATGGCGGCCCGCAAGGGTTAAAGCGACTGGTCAACGCTTGCCACCGAACTGGCTTGGCGGTCATTCTCGATGTCGTCTATAACCATCTTGGCCCGGAAGGAAACTATTTGAACGACTTCTCGCCCTACTACTTCACGGAAAGATACAAGACACCCTGGGGATCGGCGCTTAACTTCGATGGGCCCTACAGCGATGAGGTAAGACATTTTTTCGTTGAAAACGCCCGCTACTGGGTCGCCGACTGCCACATCGACGCGCTGCGCCTCGATGCGGTGCACGCGATTCTCGACCACTCGCCGGCGCCCTTTCTCGAAGAGCTCGGCGCCAACGTTCATAAGCTCGCTAGCGATCTCAATCGGCGAGTCTATCTAATGCCGGAGAGCGCCGCCAACGACGTGCGCCTGATTCGTTCGCGCGAACGCGGCGGTTACGGCCTAGACGCGGTGTGGAGCGATGATTTTCATCACGCCCTACGCGCGCTCTTGACTGGCGAGCACAGCGGCTACTATGAAGACTATGGCCAGTTCAAGCATTTGGTCGATGCCTACCGTGATGGATTCGCATATTCCGGCGAATACTCTCAGTTCCGCAAGCGCCGGCACGGCAGTTCCGCCAAGGACATTCCCGCCGAACGTTTCATCGTCTTTTCACAAAACCACGATCAGGTGGGAAATCGTCTGCACGGCGACCGTTTGACCCATAGTGTTTGTTTCGAAGCGCTCAAGCTTACCGCTGCAACGGTGGTCCTGTCGCATTTCATTCCACTGATTTTCATGGGCGAAGAGTACGGCGAGACGGCGCCTTTTCCATATTTTATCAGCCATACCGACCCCGGGCTGATCGAGGCGGTGCGCCGCGGCCGGCGCGCGGAATTTGCCGCTTTCCAGTGGCAAGGTGAGATTCCCGATCCGCAAGACGAAGCGACATTCCTGCAAGCGCAACTCCGCCATGAGGCACGCCACTCGGAGGGCCATCTCGTCTTGTACGAGTTTTATAGAGAGCTTTTTGGCCTGCGAAAAACGATTCCTGCCTTGGCCAATTTGAACAAAGATGCGATGACCGTCCGCGGCTACGATAACGAGCAGGTCCTGTTCGTTCATCGCTGGAGTGAAGACGGTCAGGCAATCATCATCGAAAACTTCAGTCGGGCCGAGGCATCCGTCTCTCTCCCCATCCCTGATGGCCATTGGCGCAAGATCCTCGATTCAACGGACAAGAAATGGCAAGGCAGCGGCAGCTCGACTCCGAAGGACTTGCATTCTCAGGGAGCGATGACACTTTCGCTCGTGCCTCGATCAGCCGTCGTCTTCACCAGCATCGAATGAGGAATCATCCACGGGAACTCGAATGAAAATATGGCCGGGAAAGCCTTATCCCCTGGGAGCTACTTGGGACGGCGCCGGTGTGAACTTCTCGATTTTTTCCGAGAACGCCACGAAAGTCGAGCTGTGCCTATTCGACGGTGCAAACGCAAAAAATGAAACCCGCATCCCGATTACCCAACATACCCATCAAGTTTGGCACATCTATTTGCCGGAAGTTCGCCCGGGACAACTCTACGGTTATCGGGTGCATGGTCCATACCAGCCCGCGGATGGGCTTCGCTTCAATCCGGCGAAGCTGTTATTGGACCCCTACGCCAAAGCCATCGCTGGCAGTATTCAGTGGAGCAATGCGCTGTTCGGTTACACGGTCGGAAATGCCAAAGCCGACCTATCCTTGAATGGCGAGGATAGCGCAGGCGGGATGCCGAAGTGCGTCGTCGTCGACCCGGCGTTTAGCTGGGGCAATGACATGCCGCCAAAAACGCCGTGGCATAGAACGATCATCTATGAATTGCACGTTAAGGGATACACGAAGCTTCACCCCGAGGTGCCGCCGGAGCTGCGCGGCACCTATGCCGGTCTCAGCTGTCCGCCGGTCATCGACTATCTGAAAAATCTGGGCATTACCGCAGTTGAGTTGATGCCGGTGCATCAATTCGTCGCCGATCGCCACCTGAAAGACCGCGGCCTCACCAATTATTGGGGGTATAACACCATCGGTTTTTTTGCGCCCGAAGTTTCCTACGCGAGTAGCGGCATATTCGGGCAACAGGTCGTCGAGTTCAAAACCATGGTCAGAGCTCTGCATCGCGAAGGCATCGAAGTCATCTTGGATGTGGTTTATAACCATACGGGCGAAGGCAATCATCTCGGCCCCACGCTTTGTTTCCGCGGCATCGACAACGCCTCGTACTATCGTCTCGTCGGCGACGATCGGCGTTACTATATGGATTACACTGGCTGCGGCAACACTCTCGACATGACGCATCCACGGGTTTTGCAGTTGATCATGGATAGTCTCCGCTATTGGGTGCTGGAGATGCACGTCGACGGGTTTCGCTTTGATTTGGCGTCGACCTTGGCGCGTGAGCTTCACGATGTCGACCGCCTTGGCGCGTTTTTCGATATCATTCAGCAAGACCCGATTATTTCGCAAGTGAAGCTAATCGCCGAGCCCTGGGACCTTGGACCTGGAGGCTATCAGGTCGGCAATTTTCCGGTTCTTTGGGCCGAATGGAACGCTGCATATCGCGACACGGTGCGGCGCTTCGGCAAGGGGGATGCCGGGCAAGTGGGCGCGTTGGCTTTCCGTTTGACCGGTTCAAGCGATCTCTATGCGCGCAATGGCCGGCTTCCCTATGCAAGTATCAACTTCATAACTGCCCACGACGGCTTCACACTGAGCGATTTGGTGAGTTATAACGATAAGCATAACGAAGCCAATGGCGAAGAAAACCGCGACGGCCATAACGAAAATCTCAGCTGGAACGGTGGCGCCGAAGGGGAAACCGACGATCCGGCGATTTTAGCGCTGCGCGAGCGACGAAAAAGAAACTTCTTGGCGATGCTTTTCTTGTCTCAAGGAGTGCCTATGTTACTTGTCGGGGATGAATTCGGACGCACCCAGCGGGGCAACAACAACGCCTACTGCCAAGATAACGAGATATCTTGGGTTGACTGGAAATTGGACCGGCCGCGCCGCGCGCTCTTGGAATTTACCGAATTGCTCATTCGTATTTTTCATCAACACCCGGTGCTGCGGCGCCATCACTTTTTTCAGGGCCGGCGGATCCGCGGCTCGGAAGTCAAAGACCTCGCATGGTTTCGTCCCGACGGCAAGGAGATGACCGATGAAGATTGGGCCAACCCTGAGATGAGGTGTTTTGGATTGCGTCTCGCCGGCGATGCCATCGAAGAGGTCGATGAACGCGGCAATCGCGTCGTCGACGATACCTTGCTGATCCTTTTGAATGCATACCATGAGCCGATACCGTTCGTGCTGCCGGCGCACCGCCGCAAGTTGCATTGGTGGGTGGTTTTCGACACCAGCGAACCTACGACCCGGCGCGAGCAGCGCCAGTTGCGCGGCGCCGCGCCCTATCCTCTGAAGGATCGTTCTCTAGTACTTTTGCGCCTGCCACGGCACGATGAGCCGGAGGATGAAAACGGTCGGGTTTTTCTACCTTCCCGTCGTCAACGTCCGAGTGTAGCACTCGGTCAGTGATACGGCGCGCAATCTATGCGTATTCCGCTCGCGACTTATCGCATCCAGTTTAGCCCCGCGTTTGGCTTCTCGGCCGCCAAAGACATCGTCCCCTACCTTCACGAGCTCGGTATCTCCGACATCTACGCCTCGCCGATCTTTCAGGCGAGAAAAGGCAGCACCCACGGTTACGACGTCGTCGATCCGACCCAGATAAACCCCGAACTGGGCACCATCGAAGAATTCGAAGCATTGATCGAGGAAGTGCGCCGGTACGATATGGGGTGGATTCAGGACATCGTGCCCAACCACATGGCCTACGATGGTCAAAACCGGATGCTCATGGACGTGCTCGAAAATGGAGCGGCTTCTGTCTACTTCGATTATTTTGATATCGATTGGAACCATCCTTATGAGGGGATCAGAAAAAAGATCCTGGCGCCGTTTCTCGGGGGATTCTATGGCGAATGTCTCGAAAACGGCGAGATAAAACTTCACTACGACGGGAATGGACTGAGCGTCAGCTACTTCGACCTGAAACTTCCAGTGATGATCGAGTCTTACAGCAACGTGTTCACCCATGGCTTGGCGGCGCTGCGCAGGAAACTTGGCGGCAAACATCCTGAGTTTGTCAAGCTGCTCGGCGTTTTGTTCGTGCTTAAAAACCTGCCGCCTACGGAAGAGACCCGAGAGCGCGCCGATCAGGTCACTTTTACCAAGAGCATGCTCTGGGAGCTCTATACCGGCAGCCCGGAAATCAAGGAGTTTATCGATGCGAACGTGGCCAGGTATAACGGCACACCCGGGGACGCCGCAAGCTTCGACCTCCTGGATCGGCTCTTATCGGAGCAACTCTATCGCTTGTCTTTTTGGAAAGTCGCCGCAGAAGAGCTCGATTATCGAAGATTCTTCAACATAAATGAGCTGATCTCGTTGAGAATCGAAGAGGAGAAAGTCTTTCGGCACACCCATGAGTTGGTCTTCAAGCTCGTCCGAGAAGGGAAATTCACCGGCCTCAGAGTCGACCATATCGACGGGCTCTATGATCCCCTCAAATATGTGCAGCGCCTACGCCAAGAGCTTGGTGACCTATATCTGGTAGTCGAAAAGATCCTCGACTTGAATGAAAGCTTGCCGCGGGTGTGGCCGGTGCAAGGAACCACGGGCTACGATTTCTTGAACTACGCCAGCGGGATTTTCTGCGACCGCAAACACGAGGAAGAACTTACCGACTTCTACACTCGATTCAGCGGCGTGGACACTCCTTGCCTGCAGATCGCGACCGAAAAAAAACGGCTCATTATCGGCAAGTACATGGCCGGAGATATCGAAAATCTTGCTCATCTTCTCAAGAGCATCTCGAGTCGCGACCGCCATGGCGCGGACGTGACGCTTTACGGTTTGAAGCGGGCCCTTGTCGAGGTTCTAGCATTTTTTCCTGTGTACCGGAGCTATGTCAGCGAACAAAGTTTCACTGAACAGGATCGTTCTTTGCTGCAAGAGAGTATCGATAAGGCTCGGCAAGCCAATCCCGGCCTGCTTCTCGAAATCAATTTCATAGCCCGTTTTCTCTTGCTTCAGTTTGGCAATCATTTTCCCGAAGAGGAGCAAAAGCGCTGGCTTCATTTCGTGATGCGATTTCAGCAGCTGACCGCGCC
>Ga0114129_10002653_pt1 | contig 24904 bp, 26 predicted proteins | sample RhiMetdeltSRZDD1_FD_80071 | JGI IMG/M metagenome (GOLD analysis project Ga0114129, IMG submission 80071) | Populus rhizosphere microbial communities from Tennessee, USA - Rhizosphere MetaG P. deltoides SRZDD1 (version 2) (version 2) | ecosystem: Host-associated > Plants > Roots > Rhizosphere >...
AGTTCGTCAGGACGAGCCGCCAAAAGCGGAGGAAGTTGGTCCACGGGGCCCCGGTGCGGAGCCGGTAGTAGAAGGTCCCCCAGAAGAAGACCGTGAAGAAGGCCCATCCGGCGAGCGCGCCGAGCACGAGCGCGGGCGCGCGCCACGGCTCGAGCAGCGGCACGCTGACCGCGAGCGCCAGCCAGAGCAGCGCGCGGCCGCGGAGCGGGAACGGGAACCGGCTGAGCACGACGGCGAGCGCGAGCGCGCCGATCAGCGCAAGCCCGAGCGAACCGTCGGGCGCGAGGCCGACGAGCTGGGCCGCGAGCAGAACCAGCACGGGATAGACGAGCGTGAACGGGCGACCCTCGTTGAAGACGTTCCACGCCCGCGCCGCCCAGACCTCGATGAGCCCCGCCGATCGCGCCACACGCAGATCGTATTAGGGAACCCTAATATGGCGCGCTCATGGGAGAGCGCACGCTCGTGACGGGCGCCGCCGGCTTCGTCGGATCGCACCTCTGCGACCACCTGCTCGAGGACGGGCACGAGGTCGTGGGCGTCGACTGCTTCACCGAGCACTACGCCCGCGAGCTGAAGGAGCGCAACCTCGCGAACGCACGCGCGTGGGATGCGTTCGAGCTCGTCGAGGCGGACTTCGCCGAAGATCGCGTGGACGCGCTTCTCGACGGGGTCGACACCGTCTTCCACCTGGCCGCCGAGCCGGGCGTCCGCGGCGGAAATCTGAGCACGTATCTGCGCCGGAACGTGATCGCGACGCAGCGCCTGCTCGCCGCGCAGCCGCGCCGGCTCGTCTACGCGTCGTCGTCGTCGGTCTACGGCAACGCGCCGCACCAGTCCGAGCGCACGCCGGTCGCGCCCCTCTCCCCCTACGCGGCCACGAAGGTCGCGATGGAGCGGCTGGTGGAATCGTCCGGCCTGCCCGCCGTCGGGCTCCGCTTCTTCACGGTCTACGGGCCGCGGCAGCGCCCCGACATGGCCTTCCACCGCTTCATCGAGCGCTGCCTCGACGGCGAGCCGATCGCCGTAATCGGCGATGGCCGCCAGGTGCGCGACTTCACCTACGTCGGCGACGCGGTCGACGCCGCGCTCTCAGCCGCCGCGCGCGGCCGACCCGGCGCGATCTACAACGTCGGCGGCGGGCACCCGGTCGAGCTGCGCGACGCGATCGCGCTGATCGCCGAGCTGGTCGGCGGGCCGGTGGCGGTCGAACACATCGCCGCGGTCGCCGGCGAAGCGCGGCGGACGGCGTGCGACGGATCGCTCGCGGCACGCGAGCTCGGGTTCACGCCTCAGACGCCGCTGGGCGCCGGAATCGCGCGGCAGTTCGAGCACATGCTCGAAATAACCCGAGCGGCGCCCCGCCGGAACCAGAAGGCGGAGCGCCGCTCGGTTGTGCAGGTCGAGGTGACGGATGCTTCGACGACCCGCATTAGGGGCACGGCCCAAATTACCCCGGGCGCATTAGCTCGTAGTTAGCAATCTGCAACGGAGTTGCCCATTCCGTCCGCCCCCGGTGCGACGGTGGATGGTCCGATGGAAATCGTGTTTGCACTGGTTCTCGGACTGATCTTGGGCGGCGCCGCCGTGTGGACCGTGGTGCGCGCGCGCATCGACGCGGCGCGGGCCGAAGCGCTCCACTCGCGCGAGCTGCTCGAGCAGGTCAAGACCGACATCCCGAACGCCGTCAAGGCGGCCTCGAGCGACGCGTCGCAGTCGCTCATGGACGTGATGGTCAAGCCGATCGCCGACTCGCTCGAGAAGGTCGACGGCAAGCTCGAGACGCTCGAGAAGGCGCGCAGTCTGGCGCAGGGCCAGCTCAGCGAACACCTGCGGACCGTCACCGCCGGGCAGGACCAGCTGCGGCGCGAGACCGCCAGCCTGGTCACGGCGCTGCGCGCGCCCGCCACGCGCGGCCGCTGGGGCGAGCTCCAGCTCAAGCGCGTGTGCGAGATGGCGGGCATGATCGAGCACTGCGACTTCGAGCAGCAGAGCTCGGCTGACACCGACGAGGGCCGCGTCCGGCCCGACCTGATCGTGAAGCTGCCCGGCGGGATGAACGTCGTGGTCGACGCCAAGGTTCCGCTCGAGGCCTACCTGAAGGCGCTCGAGACCGAGGACGACGACGAGCGCCGGTCGCACCTCGAGGCCTACGGCCGCCACGTGCGCGACCACCTGCGCAAGCTGGGCGCCAAGTCGTACCAGGACAGCTTCTCCCCCACACCCGAGTTCGTCGTGCTCTTCCTGCCGAGCGAGGCGTTCCACAGCGCCGCGCTCGAGCAGGTGCCAGACCTGATCCAGGACGGCGTCGACAACAAGGTGCTGATCGCGACGCCGACGTCGCTGATCGGGCTGTTGAAGGTCGTCGCCTACGGGTGGCGCCAGGAGCGCATGGCCGAGTCGGCCGAGCAGGTCGCCGAGCTCGGCCGCCAGCTCCACAAGCGGATCGCGACGATGGCCGGGCATCTGAGCAAGCTCGGACGCGCCATCAACACGACCGCCAACGCGTACAACGACACGATCGGCTCGCTCGAGCGCCAGGTGCTGGTCAGCGCGCGCAAGCTCTCGGATCTCGGCGTCGAGTCGGGCAAGGACATCGAGTCGCTCGAGCAGGTGGAGACGGCCGTGCGCTCACTCCAGGCGCCCGAGCTCGTCGAGGGCGACGACCCCGACGAGATCAAGATCACGTCGTTGCCGAAGCTGGCTTCTTAGCGACCGTTAAGGTCGCGATAGCTACTCTGAGCCTCGGCGGGGGTTCAGCAGGGGACTCGCATGCTCGATCGCCGCTCCTTTCTCACCTCAACAGCTGCCGCTGTGCCGCTCATCTGCTCCGTCGGGGGCAAGACGTACGACGTCTCGACGGCGCGCGAGGTCGACGAGGCCGACGCGGCCGCGGCGAAGACCCCGCGTCCCAAGGCGAGCGCGGCGCAGTCGGAGTTCCCGACGCCCCAGCCCGCTCCAGGCGGACAGGTGCGCGAGTACTGGATCCAGGCGCGCTCGAAGCGCTGGGACATCGCGCCGAAGAAGGTCGACGAGTGGATGAAGAACCGCATCACCGGCCGCACCACCTTCCGCGCGTTCGTCTACCAGCAGATGAGCGCGGGCTTCGCGGACCCGATCGGGCGCGCGAGCATGCCCGGCCCGACGCTCGAGGCCGAGGTCGGCGACCTGCTGGTCGTGCACTTCCGCAACGCGGACAAACGGCTCAACCAGGCGGTCACGATGCACCCGCACGGGGTCAAGTACAACCCCGAGTACGACGGCTCCTACCTGGGCGACTACACGCGCGCCGGTGGCTTCATCGCGCCCGGCGAGGAGTTCACCTACCGCTGGGAGTGCACGCCCGACTCGGTCGGCGTCTGGCCCTACCACGACCACGGCCCGAACCACACGCTGAACACGATGCGCGGCCTGTTCGGCGCGGTGATCGTACGGCCCAAGGGCGCTGGGAAGCCCGACGTCGAGCAGATCCTGATGATGCACTCGTTCGCTCCCCAGGTCACGCGCCTGCCGCGCCTCTTCCAGGCGGTCAACGGGCGCAGCGGCGCCGGCAACACGCCCACCGTGACCGCGAGCGTCGGCCAGGACGTCGCGTTCCACGTCACGGGCTTCGACAGCAACTTCCACACGTTTCACATCCACGGACACCGGTGGAAGGACCCGGCCGGAACTTTCGTGGACAACCCGGGTTTCGGTCCGAACGAGACGGTCACCGCTCGCTTCACCGAGGACAACCCCGGGCGCTGGCTGTGGCACTGCCACGTGTTCTCGCACCAGGACGCCGGAATGGCGGGCTGGTATGTCGTCAACTAAGGAGGAGATGTAGTGAGGACTGGACTCGCCGCGATTGCGGCCCTACTGCTCGTACCGAGCGCCGCGATGGCGATCGACTATCCGTCCCCCAAGGACCCCGGCAAGCTGCCGCCCCGGCCTAACGGCCAGGAGGCGACGCTGCACGTCTGCAAGAAGCCGCGCTGCTTCCACTCGATCCAGGAGGCTGTCAACGCCTCGCGCGGCGGCGACACGATCAAGGTCGCGAACGGCAAGTACAAGGAAGGCGTCCAGGTCAAGAACAAGGGCCGCCGCGGGCTGCGCATCATCGGCAACAAGAAGAACCCGGGCAAGGTCCTGCTCAACGGCAAGAGCCTCAAGGGCGCCAAGGCGCAGAACGCGTTCTTCGTCAACGACGTCGACGACGTCACGATTCGCGGCTTCAAGGCCAAGAACTACAAGGCGAACGGGTTCTTCCTGACGAATGTCACGGGCTACCTGCTGAAGAACCTGATCGCGCAGCACACCGGCCGCTACGGCGCGTACGCGTTCAACTCGAAGGGCGGCACGATGGCCAAGTCGGAGGCCTACGAGATGAGCGACTCCGGCTTCTACGTCGGCCAGACACCGCCGCAGTCCAAGCCGAAGCGGACGTTCCTGAAGAACCTGAAGTCGCACACGAACGTGCTCGGCTACAGCGGCACGAACATGCGCTACGTGACGATCCAGGACTCGCAGTTCTGGAACAACGGCATCGGGATCGTGCCGAACGCGCTCGACTCCGAGGATTTCGCGCCGCCGGAGTTCAACGTGATCAAGGACAACGAGATCTTCTGGAACAACTTCAACTACTACCTCGGCGCTCCCTTCCCCGTCACCGGGGACGAGACGCAGACCGGCGTGTTCCCGTTCCCCGTCGGACTCGGAATCCTGCTGTTCGGTGGGCGCGACACGCTCATCGAGGGCAACAAGATCTACGGCAACTACGCCGCGGGCTTCGCGATGATCGACCAGCTCGCGCTGGAGCAGGAGGACGCCCGCACCGTTGACCGCAACACGATCCAGGGCAACGAGTTCGGGCTCGGCGGCATGGATCTGAATGGCCGCGACATCGCCTACGACGGCAGCGGTTCGGACAACTGCTTCGGCGACAACGGCGACACGCAGAACAACCTCCCGGCCGACAACAGCGAGCTGGTTGCATGTCCGTTCAGCGGCGCGAACGGCGTGAACACCGATGCACGCAACGAGATGATCCAGATCTCGGTCGACAAGGACCGCGAGGCGCACTGGATCAAGCACCCCCACGCGGACAAGGCGGGCTACACCCCGCTGGAGCACTATGGGGGTTAGGGCATTCGCCGGGATCGCGGTGGCGGCTACGGTCGCCACCGCGGCCCTGCCCGCTCAGGCAGACGACCCGCCGCCGCGCAAGGTCGTCCGCATCTACGACAACTTCTACTCGCCTGACGAGATGAAGGTGAATCGCGACACGGTCGTCGTGTGGAAGTGGCCGAACGATTTCGGCGACGTCCACGACGTGAAGCTGAAGGAAAAGCCGAAGGGCGCCAAGCGCTTCCACTCCGACCCGGCTTCGGTGGGTTACAAGTTCAAGCGGAAGCTGACCGTGTCCGGCAAGTACCACATCGTCTGCACGCTGCACGAGGAGATGGAGATGGACATCACCGTGCGCAAGCGGCGCTAGAGGTCGCGCTCGAGGATCTGCGAGGCCGCGCTCGCCGGGTCGAGCCGGCGCTTGACGACCTCGTCGAGCAGCTTCTGGACCTCGGGGTCGTCCATCGCCTGCTCCTGAACGCGCCGGCGCAGGCGAACCGTCGCCAGCTCCAGCACCTCATTGCGCAGGTTGCGGCGACGGCGCTCCTCGAGCGTTCCCTCCGCCTCGATGTGCGCGCGATGCTCGTCGATCGCGCCAGCCACGTCCTCGATCCCCTCGCCGCGCGATGCCTCGGTCGTGAGGACCGGGACCTGCCACGACTGCTGAGGCCCGAGCGACAGCACTGCCTTGACCTCCCGGACCATCGTGTCCGTGAGCGGGTGGTCCATCTTGTTGATGACGATCACGTCGGGGATCTCCATCACGCCCGCCTTGAGCGCCTGGATCGAGTCGCCCGAGCCCGGCATCAGCGCGAGGACGACCGTGTCGGCGTGATCGATGATGTCGACCTCGGCCTGGCCGACGCCGACGGTCTCGAGGAAGACGTCGTCCTTCCCGGCCGCGTCCATCAGGAGCGCCGCCTGGAGCGTCGCCTCGGACAGCCCGCCGAGCGAGCCCCGGCTCGCCATCGAGCGGATGAAGACGCCGGGGTCGAGGAAATGGTCCGACAGCCGGATGCGGTCACCGAGCAGCGCGCCCTTCGTGAACGGCGACGAGGGATCGATCGAGAGCACGGCGACGTCGCGGTCGCGCTCGCGCGCGTGCTTGACCAGAGTGCCGATCAGCGTGGACTTGCCGACGCCCGGCGGCCCGGTGAAGCCGACCATCGCGGCGCGCCCGGTCTTCGGGTACACGCGCCGAACGAGCTCCCAGCCCTCGGGGTCGTCGTTCTCGACCAGCGAGATCGCGCGTGCGAGCGCGCGCTTGTCGCCGGCGAGCAGCGGCTCGGCGAGGTCGTCGGCGGTGCGTCCGGTCGTCGCCACTCAGCCGACGCGCTCGGCCGCGGCGGCCGCCTCGGAGAACGCCTTCAGGCGCATCTCCTCGAGATCGGCCAGCTGCACCTCGGCGCGCCCGATCAGTCCGTCCAGCTCCTCCGCCTCGAGTCGCGGCTCCTGCGGGACGATCTGACGCAGCGCGACCCACAGGCCGCGCTTGCCGGTCACGCCGACGACGAGACCCTCGAGCTCGGTGACACGGCTCTGGGGCGAGTAGCTCGTCAGGTGGCCGTTCAGCTTGAGCCGGCCGGCCTTCTCCCCCACCCACGCGCCCGCGACCTTGAAGCGGTCGGGGCCGACGCCGAGCGTCGTCATGATCGCGCGCAGGGAGTCGCGGTCCTGCTCGATCTCGCGCGCGATCCGCCCGAGCTCGGGGCCGTACGGAGTCCCGCTGTTCGCCGAGGCGGTGCGGCGGGCGAGCTCGAGCCCGGCCGTCGCGCCGGCGTAGTGATCCTCGAGGTAGATCTTCAGGTAGTCGCGTCCGAGTAGTTGCATCGCTGTGAGGCTACTCGTAGGCCAGTGCATCCAGCACGTCGAGCCGCGCCGCGCGGCGCGCCGGCAGGATGGCGGCGACCACGCCGGCGATCGCGGCGAGGATGAACAGCAGGATCAGCGTGCCCACCGGGAACGAGAGGTTGAAGCCCTCGTCCGCGAGCGGGCGGGACACGATCACGGCGAAGAAGATGCCGAGCGCGCTGCCGAGCAGGGCGCCTAGCAACGCGGTGATCACCGCCTCGTAGCGGACGATCCGCCGGACCTGGCGGCGCGACATGCCGATCGCCCGCAGCAGGCCGAGCTCGCGCGTGCGCTCGTAGATCGAGAGCGTCAGCGTGTTGACGATGCCGAAGAGCGAGACGATCACCGCCAGCGACAGGAGCGCGTACAGGAGGTTGACGAGCTGGTTGACCTGCTCGCCGATCCGGTCCTTGAGCTCGCCCTGGTCGAGCACGTCGATGACCGGGAAGTCGCGGTCCATCGTGGTTTCGACGCTCTTGCGTACGGCGGTCGGGTCCGCGCCGGACGCGTAGTCGACCAGGATCATCCCGTCCTGGCGGACGTGGAAGTCGTCCTCGAGCGCCTGGTGGGTGAGCACGAAGTCGCCCCACAGGTCGGCGGTGTCCTCGAGCGCGCCGCGCACCGTGAACACGACGTGCTTGTCGGTCGGCGTCGTGACCGACAGGGTGTCGCCGACATCGACGTCGTTGTCGGTCGCCCACGCCTGGTCGACGATCGCATCCCTGGGCGTCATCTGGTCGACGACGGCGTCCGACCCCTGATCCCACTCGAACTTGAACACCTCGCGCGCGTGCTTGGGATCGATCGCCGTGATGAAGCTGGTGTCGCCGGTCTCCTTCACCTCGCCCTCGCCGAAACGGAGCGAGGAGACCGGGCCGACGCCGTCGATCGCCTTGACCTCGCGTGCCGCCGCCTCCGGGATCGGCGAGAAGCCGTCGTCGTGCTGGAGCGTCAGGTCCGCGGCGAAGCTCTTGTCGATCGCGTCGTCGATCGAGCTCTTGATCCCGGCGGCGAACACCGCGACAAAGGTGACGAGCGCCAGGCCGATCATCAGCGCGGCCGCCGTCGTGGCGGTCCTGCCGGGATTCCGGACGGCGTTCTCGCGCGCGAGCCGGCCGGTCAGCTTGCGCACGCGTTCGAGCGCGAGCCCGACGACTGACGCAAGCGGGGCGACGAATCGCGGTGACAGGAGCGCCGTGCCGAAGAACATCAGGACGGCGCCGAGGCCCAGCAGCGCCGCGGCGTCGCTCGAGGAGTCGATCCCGCCGAAGAGCCCGATGCAGATGGCGACGATCCCGCCGAGGCTCAGGAGCACGGCGAAGCCCGTGACGAAGCGGCGCCTGCGCCGTGTCGGCGCGATCGCCTGGTCGCTCAGCGCCTCGACCGGCGACACGCGCGTCGCGCGGACCGCGGGGATGATCGCCGCGAGCAGCGTGATGGTGATGCCGATCAAGAGCGGCACCACGAGCGCGCGCGTCTTCACGACGCTGCCGGTGTTCGGAAGGTCGATCCCGGCCGCCTTGAAGAGCGAGTTCAGCCCGCTCGCGACCCCGATCCCCGCAAGGATGCCCAGGCCGGCGCCGATCGCGCCGATCACGAGCGCCTCGATCATCACGGAGGTCAGCACCTGGCGGCGCGACGCCCCGAGCGTGCGCAGCATCCCGAACTCGCGCGTGCGCTGCGCGACCGTGATCGAGAACGTGTTGAAGATCGTGAACGCTCCGACGAAGAGCGCGATCCAGGCGAAGATGAGGAGCGCGACCTTCAGGAAGCCGAGGTCGTCCTCGATGTCGTCGGTCTGCTGCTGGGCGTTCTCCTCGCCGGTGCGCACCTCGACGCTCCGCGGCATCACCTCGGCGACGCGCCGCTTCAGCTCGGTCGGGTCGACGCCCTCGTCGGCGGCGATCGAGATCTGGTCGAGCTCGCCCTCCTTGTCGGCCAGCCGCTGAGCCTCGCGAAGCGGCAGGATCGCGACGGTCGCGCCGCCGAACGAGTCGACCTCGCCCAGCTTCGCGATGCCGACGATCCTGTACTTGCGCGCGGCCTCGCTGCCGCTGACGGTGATCTGGTCGCCGACGTCGAGCCCCTCGTTGTCGGCCGAGAGCTTGTCGATCGCGACCTCGTCGGACGCGGCCGGCGGCCTGCCCTCGGGGTAGTCGAACGCCTCGAATCGCCCCGGCTGTGCGGAAGCGCCGAAAGCGGGCGCCTGCGTCGAGCCGATCCGATCGCCGTCGTCGTCGATCAGCGACACGCCGGCCGAGAAGATGCCGCCGACGGCCTCGGCGACGCCGTCCACCCCACGCACCTTCTTGAGCAGCGCCTCGGGCATCGCCGGCGGGTCGGCGCCCTGCTGGCTGTCCACGACCTCCCTCGGCACGACGGCGACGTCGGTGCCCTTGTTCGACTCCTGGAAGATCTGGCCGAACGAGTTCGTGAACGTGTCCGTGAGGACGTACGTCCCGGTCATCAGCGCGACGCCGAGGAACACGGCAAGGGCCGTGAGGAACGCGCGCAGCTTGCGCGCGAAGACGCCGCGCAGCCCGACCTTCAGCATCAGGCGACGCGCTTCATGACGTCGAGGATCTCGTCGGCGTCCGGCGCCTCGCGATCCTCGACCACCTGCCCATCCACGAGCACCACGAGCTGGTCGGCGTAGGACGCCGCGTGCGCGTCGTGCGTGACCATGACGACCGTCTGACCGAACTCGTCGACGGCGCGCCTGAGCAGCACGAGGATGTCGTCGCTGGCCTTCGAGTCGAGGTTGCCCGTCGGCTCGTCGGCGAAGATCACCGCCGGCCGGGACGCGAGGGCGCGCGCGATCGCGACACGCTGCTGCTGGCCGCCCGAAAGCTGTGAGGGACGGTGCGTGCGGCGATCGTCCAGGCCGATCGTCGTGATCAGCTGGTCGACCCAGGCCTTGTCGGGATCACGGCCGGCAATCGAGAGCGGCAGCACGATGTTCTCCTCGGCGGTCAGGACCGGGAGCAGGTTGAAGAACTGGAAGACGAACCCGAGCTTGTCGCGGCGAAGCTGGGTCAGCTTGCCGTCGTCGAGGCCCGTGATCTCGACGCCGTCGAGCGCCACGGTCCCCTCCGTCGGCCGGTCGAGGCCCGCCAGGACGTTCATCAGCGTCGACTTGCCGGACCCCGAGGGGCCCATGATCGCCGTGAAGCGGCCGGCCGTGAAGTCGACCGAAACGCCCCGGAGGGCGTCGACGGCCGCGTCGCCCTCGCCGTAGCGGCGGTGGACGTTGCGGGCAGAGACGATCCCGGGAGAGGCGTCAGGCATCGCATTCCACGTTAGCTTGCGCACCCGTGCGACCACCACCCGCTCCCCTGCACGGAGGTCCGTTGGCGCTGCTGCGCTTCATGCGCGCCCACGGGATGCTCACCCCGAAGTACGCGTGGCTGATCGCGCTGCTCCTGCGGCGCAAGTATCTGTCGACCTACGGGCGGCGCCTGAAGCTCGACGGGCTGGCGTTCGTCCCACTCGGCGTCGTCCTCCAGATCGGCCGCCGCGGGCGGATCGAGCTCGGCCGGTGGTCATGGCTCGGGCACGGCACGAAGATCCGGTGCCACGAGGGCGTGGTCTCGATCGGCGCCAAGACCGTGCTGGGCCAGGAGTGCACGATCTCGGCCTACCAGCACGTCTCGATCGGCCGTGAGTGCGTGATCGCCGACCGGGTGATGCTGATCGACTTCGACCACGGCATGGTCGAGGTCGATCGCCCGATCAGGCTCCAGGGCATCTACAAGCGCGACGTCCGCGTGGGGAACAACGTCTGGATCGGCTACGGCGCGTGCATCCTGCGCGGCGTCACCGTGGGCGACAACGCCGTGATCGGGACGAATTCGGTGGTGACGAAGGACGTGCCCGCGAATGCGGTGGTCGGCGGCGTCCCCGCGAAGGTCCTACGGATGCGCGACGAGCCCCGCGAGATGCGCTTCGAATAGGCCCGACAAATGGAAGGGCCCGGCAATCATTGCCGGGCCCTTCACTGTGGCCGCCTTGTTCGTAAGCCGCTGCGGCGGCCGGGGGAACTAGTTGTTTTCGGAGCTCGCGCTGATGTCTGCCAGCGCCGAGTCCTCGTCACGCTCGATGGCGAGATCGCCGATCGACACGATGCCGACGGGCTTCGCGTCCTCGACGACCGGCACACGCCGGACGTCGTGCTGCCGCACCAGCTCGATCGCGTCCTCGACCGAGTCGTCCGGAGACAGGGTGTGCAAGTCGGTGGTCGCGACCTCACTGACGGTCGTCGACGTCGGGTCCTTGCCCTCGGCAACTACGCGCAGCGCGATGTCGCGGTCGGTAAGGAAGCCGCTCACCTTGTCGCCGTCGCCGCAGAGGACGCCGCCGAAGTCCTTGTCACGCATCAGCTTGGCCGCGTCCGCGACGGTAGTGTCGCCGGCGACGAGCTCGGGGTTCTGCGTCATGACTTCGCGAATGCTCTGGGCCATCAGTGGCTTCTCTCCTCAGTCCGATATCAGGTCTATAGAAAGAAGTGCCCGGGGTGGGATCGGGCAAACGCACGTGAAAAACCCTGCAAAAAGGCCTATTCGCCCGCCTGTGCCCTCGCGAGGTCGAGCTCGTGTTGGACGGTCTCGGTCTGATTCGGGATCTCGAGCCGGGTCTCCAGCACGGGGATGGCTTCGTCGGGCCGGCCCGCCAGGCGAAGCGCTCTGCCGAGGCTGTACAGCGCGTAGGCGTAGTTGATGTCGTCCTCCCAGGTGGTCCCCTCCGGGAACGCCTCGATCGCCTGCGTGTTCAGCTCGATCGCCGTGTCGTAGTCGCCCGCCTGGAGCGCGTTGTAGCCCTCGAGATGCAGGCGGTCGGCCTCCGCCGTGCCGCCCGCGCCGCTCGGCGTTGGAACTCCGTCGACGGCCGGTGCCTCGGCCGCCGGCTCCTCGGCCGGCTCGTCCGTCTCGGTCGGCAGCGCGGTCGTCTTTTCGGCGTCCTTCTTCTTCTCCGCCTGCTTGCCATTGCCGGCGACGGGCTGCGGTGCCGAGTCGTCTCCGCCGCCCGTGGCCAGCGCGATCGCGATGGCCGCGAGCGCGACGGCGACCAGCCCTGCGATCGGCACCCAGCGGACCCGGCGCGCCGGCTTCACGAGGTAGGGCGGCGTACCGGTGCGCGGGGTCACCGGGACCGGCGTGACCGGCCGGGCGCGCTCCATCCGCCGTGTCGTCCCCTTCCCGACGCACCCCTCGAGCCGCTTCGCGAGCTCGACCGCCGAGTGCGGGCGCTGCGAGGGCTCCTTCGCCATCCCGGCGCGGATCGCCTCCGCGGCCGGGGCCGGAATGCCGGGGTTCACGTCGCGCGGGTCCGGCGGCGGCTCGTTCACGACCTGATGCGCGATCTCCACGGCGGTCCGCCCGCGGCGGGCCTTGCGGCCCGTCAGCAGCTCGAACGCCATCGCCGACAGCGCGTATACGTCGACGGCCGGTCCGAGCTTGCCGCCCTGGAGCTGCTCGGGCGCCATGTAGGCGGGCGTGCCGAGCACGGTGCCGGTGCCGGTGATGTCGGTGCGCTCGACGGCCTTGGCGATGCCCAGGTCGGCCAGCTTGACCGTCCCGTCGCGCCCGAGTAGGACGTTCGCCGGCTTCACGTCGCGATGGACGATCCCCGAGGCGTGCGCGTGGTCGAGGGCCTCGGCGACGGCCCGAATGATCTCGACGGCGCGATCGACGTCGACAGGCCCGCGCGCGAGCAGGTCGCCGAGGGTCTCCCCGTCGACGTACTCCATGACGAGCAGGACCGACTCGTCGTCCTCCTCCGTGTCGAAGATCGAGACCAGGTTTGGGTGGCTCAGCGACGCGCCGAGCTTGGCCTCACGCTCGAAGCGCCGGGCATCGACGTCCTCGTGCTCCGCACGGTGAAGGCGCTTGACCGCCACGTCACGGCCGAGGCGCTCGTCGTGGGCGAGATAGACAGCAGCCATCCCACCCGTGCCGAGCCGCTCGAGCACGCGGTACCTATTGGCGAGCAGCGGCCCATCTGCCGTCCCCGTCGGCATCAGGCGCAGTGCTTACCGCTCCGCGGGAGTGTCAAACCCCACGCGGTCGACCTTGCGGTGGAATCGCTCCCCCACCTTGCCGCCCGCGATGCCCGCCAGGAGCGTGCCGACGACGATCGCAGCGAGGGTGATCACCCCGCCGGTCGTGAGGGTGCCCTCATCCACCGGAATCCGCGGCAGGTCGAGCTGCTCGAAGACATTCCACTCCGAGCCCGCCAGCGCCGCGAGTGCGGCGAAGGCCACCGTCACCAGCACGCCGAGGATCCATACCCCGAAGCCCTGGCGCGCGCCGTCGAAGCGCGCGAGCCTCCCGGCGACGTAGCCGCCGGCGTAGTAGCTCAGGAACAGCACCGCGAAGAGCAGGATCGCGCCGGCCAGCCCGATCGTTTCCGCGTTGTCGCTCAGCTCGCCGTCGTTTAGCTCCGTGATCCCGATAGCTGTGCCGGCGGCCGTCAGGATGGCTGTCAGCAACACGGCCAGGCCGATCGCGACCAGCCAGCCGAAGAAGACCGAGCCGAACGAGAACCCGCCGAACTCCTCTCGCTGGCGCGCACGCGCCTCCACCGGTCCGACCCGCTCGCGCGGGAGATCCGTTGGTGTGGCGGCCGTCCGAGCCCGCGAGTCCGATTCCGTACCGTTACTCCTCGTGAGAGGGTTCCTCATGGCATTCCTCCTTGATCCATTGGAACAGGGTTTCCCGGTATCGGGCTGGCGTAACCGCACCGTTTCCCGGCGGCTCGAAAGGGGGTAGAGAACGACAGATGGCCGATGTGCTCACAGACCGGATCGACGCCCTGATCGACAAGGGCGAGGACATCGGCTGCGTGAACCTCTCCGAGCTGAGCGAGGCGATCCAGGACCTCGAGCTCGACGAGGAGCAGATCGCAGGCGTCCACGAGCGGATCGAGTCGCGCGGGCTCGAGGTCTCGGACGATTGCGGCCGCAACGGCGTCGAGCAGACGAAGGTGACCAACGGCGACGTCGCCGGCCAGACGACGGACGCGCTGCAGCTCTTCTTCAACGAGATCCGCCGCCACCCCCTGCTCACGGGCGACGAGGAGATCGAGATCGCCAAGGCGATCGAGCGCGGCGATCTGGACGCGAAGGAGCGGCTCGTGAACTCGAACCTGCGCCTCGTCGTCTCGATCGCGAAGAAGTACCAGGGCCAGGACCTGTCGCTGCTCGACCTGATCCAGGAGGGGATCCTCGGGCTGATTCGCGCGAGCGAGAAGTTCGACTGGCGCAAGGGCTACAAGTTCTCGACCTACGCGACCTTCTGGATCCGCGAGGCGATCCAGCGCGGCATCGCGAACAAGGGCCGCACGATCCGGATCCCGGTGCACATCGGCCAGCGCGAGCGCAAGATCGCGCGCGCCACGCAGACGCTCGCAACCGAGCTCGGCCGTGACCCGACCGACGAGGAGGTCGCCGCGGCGACCGAGCTGCCGGTCGAACAGGTCATCGAGGTGAAGGACGCGGCGCGCACGGTGACGAGCCTCGACCGTCCCGTGGGCGAGGGCGACGAGACCGCTTTCGGCGATCTGCTTCCGGGCGACCAGCCGACCCCCGACGAGGAGGTCGAGATCGGCTTCCGGGAGGAGATCCTCCATCGCGCGCTCGACAAGCTGCCCGAGCAGGAGCGCAAGGTCGTGAAGCTGCGCTACGGCATCAACGGCGACAACCCGACGCCGCTGCGGGAGGCCGGCCAGATGCTGGGTATGTCAGCCGAGGGCGTGCGGAAGCTCGAGAAGCGGGCACTCGAGCGGCTCGCGCAGGAGCGCGAGATCGAAGGCCTGCGCGACGCCGCGTAGCTCCCTTAGGGTGTCGCTCCCTAAAGGTGTCAGACACCTTAGAAATCGGCTGTGACCAGGCCCCGGTAGTTCTCGAGCGCGTCGCCGCCGCCGATGCTGAGACAGGAGAGCAATCGGGCGAGGCTGAGGAAGGGTGGCGCCTTGCGACGGACGACTGCGCCGTAACTCGACCACTCATAGTTCTCGGCCCGCGGAGACAGCCCGGCCTCCACGGGATTACGGGCGATATAGCGGATGGTCATCCAAAGTTGGGCGTCGTTTTCCATGCGGACACATCCGTATCGACTCTCGAAGAGAGCGCCCTTTGCGCCGTAGCGTTGGTTCACCAGGCGCGCATATCCGCCATGAAGGCTCTGCATTCCCTTGCCCAGATTCGCCTCGGGCGTCTCGATGAGCAGGTGAAGGTGATTGCCCATGAGGCAATAGGCGAGGCAGTTCCAGCGATGCCGGGCTACCGCGCGTGCGAGAAGACGCAGATACGTCTGCCGGTCGTCATGCGTCCGGTAGATCGCCTGCTGTCTGCTTCCACGTGCGTACACGTGGCAGATCGCTCCCGGCACTTCGATCCGAGGCGCGCGAGCCACACGGATGGGAGTCCACGCGCCGCGGAATCCGCCCCTTTCTAAAGGTGTCTGACACCTTTAGGAATTAGCCGCCGTTGGTCGCGATGAAGAGGATCGGCGCGGCGACGGCGAGGCCGCAGATCAGCGCGAAGTACGCCCAGCCGAGCCCGCGTGCGAGCAAGCCGTTCGCCTGGTCGCCCATGAGGCTCCGGTCGTTGCCGGTCAGCAGAACCGGCAGGTACGTGAGCGGCAGCACGGGCATCGAGAAGATCACGGCGTACTCCGTGAGCTGCACCGGATCCACGCCCGTCTGCACGACCGCGTAGCCGAGCGCGAAGAACACCGCGAGCGAGAGGACGAACTTGCGCTCGCGCTCCAGCCCGCCGCGCTTCCCCCACTTCCAGCCCTCGTGCTGAGCCAGGTTGTACGCCGCTGAGAACGCGCAGTCGATCGTCGCGCCGCCGAGGGCGAACAGGATGCCGATCAGCGCCAGCACGAGCCCGGTCTCGCCGTAGGGCACCTGGCCGATCAGCGCGACCGTCCCGATGCTGTCGGGGGTTATCCCGCGCGGCAGCAACGTCAGTGTCGCCGCGACGATCACGCCCACCGCGAGGATCCCGCCCAGCCCGAACCCGACGATCGCGTTCAGGCGATTGACGGTGATGTCCTTCTTACCCCACTTCTCCTCGATCGCACCGCTCGAATAGAAGTAGATCTCGTACGGCATGAACGCCGCCGCGATCAGCCCGACGACGAAGTACCAGTAGAGGGTCGTGTTGTCGCCACTGGGGACGAACCCGTCGCCGACGGCCCCCCAATCGGGATCGAGGTTGATGGAGGTGGCGACGAACACGAGCAAGCCGAGGCCCATGTAGCCGAACAACCGCTCGATCCACTCGAACGGCAAGAACCACGCCGCCGCGGCGACGGCCACCAGGGCGACGAGCACGAAGAAGCCAACGCTGACGTCGAAGAAGTAGTTGAGGACGAATCCCAGCCCGCCAAGCTCCGCGGCGAGGGTGAGAACCGTCAGGAACAGCGACGCATAGAGCGTCGCGCGCGCCAGGCCCCGCGGGTAGCGATCGCGCACGAGCTCCATGTTGGGCTTCCCCGCGATGGCCGCGACGCGTCCGCTCATCTCCGCGAAGACGATGATGCCGAGCACCCCCACGGGAACCGCCCAGAGCGTCGAGTACCCGTACGTCGCACCCGCCTGCGACGTGAAGACCAGGTCGCCGATATCGAGGAAGCCGCCAATGGCGGCGATGATCCCGAGGGCGATCTGGAGCAGCGTCTTCACAGGTGCTCCCCCAACGCGCTGGCGTCATCGGCGAGCTCGCGAAGGCGGACGCTGATCGCCCGCGCCGCTTCCCTGTCGTCGGGCTGGCTTTGCAGTTGGCCCAGCTGCTCTGAGGCCTGCCCCGCGAGGTCGATCGCACGCTCCTGGTCGGCGGCGACGTCGTCGTTCTCGGCGTCGGCGTCGTGCAGCTTCTCCTGCTCGTGGTCGAGCTCCTCGCCCAGCTCGCGCGCGCGCACGCGCGCGAAGGTCGTCTTCGTCTTGTCGGTGTAGACGTGCGACGCGAGTAGCGAGCCCTCAGCCGCACTCGACTCGATCGTGTCGATGCTGTCCGCGAGCTCGCTCTGCTTCATCGGCCCGCCGCAGCCGGCAGCCAGGAGCACGGCGACCGAGGCGGCAATCAGAAGCCGGTCAGGCCGCAGGTCCCACATGCAGCGGGAAGCGTAGAAAGGGGACTAGACGCCGCGCGACGTGGTCGCGGCCGCCGACCGCTCGCGCGAGCGACGGATCAGCCAGACGATCCCCATCGCCACGAGCACCGACAGCAGGATGCTGCCGCCCTCGGCGCCGAAGAGGGCCCAGCTGAGCAGGCCGACGATGAAAGTCGCCGCTATCCCGACGAGCATCGTCTGGCCGAGCGTCATCGGGTCCGGGCCCGGCAGGGCCAAGCGCCCGAGTGCTCCGACGAAGAGGCCGGTCACCGCGAGCAGGATGAGGTACAGGATGATGTCCACACCGATGGGATAGCCCGCGGCCGGGCCGCCGAAACTAGCCCGGTGCGCTGTCCGGCGGCGTCTCCGGGCCCTTCGGATCGGTCTGGGGCGCGTCCGGCGCGGGCGGATCGGGCGTGATCGGGCCGTCGGGCGGATTCGTATCCGGGGTCTCCGGCCCGCCGGGATCGGGCAGCGGCTGGTCGGGTCCGACCGGGCTGGGGACTTCGAGTGTCGTGGTCATGCTCCGTTCACTACCCACGCCGACGGGGTAAGGAACGGGAATGGCCCGTCTCCGCAGAGTCGACTGCTCAACGCCCGGCATCAGCCGCCGGCGGCGCGGTCGCGGGTTCGAATACGTGGACCAGGACGGGACGCGTGTCGAGGACCCCGAGGTCCTCGAGCGGATCGGCGAGCTCGTGATCCCACCCGCGTGGAAGGACGTCTGGATCTGCCCGTTCCCGATGGGACATATCCAGGCCACCGGCATCGACGCGCGCGGGCGCAAGCAGTACGTCTACCACCGCAAGTGGCGCGAGCGGCGCGACCAGGAGAAGTTCGACGAGATGGTGCGGTTCGCCCGCTGCCTGCCGAAGCTGCGGAAGCGTGTGAAACGCGACCTGCGCCGTCCCGAACTCGATCAAGAGCGGGTCCTCGCCTGCGCTGTGCGGCTGCTTGATCGCGGGTTCTTCCGGATCGGCGGCGAGGACTACGCCGAGTCGAACGACTCGTACGGCCTGGCGACGATGCGCAAGGAGCACGTCACGCTGACGGAGCCCGACCTGATCCGCTTCGACTACCCGGCGAAGAGCGGCAAGCGCCGTGAGCAGTCGATCGTCGACCCCGAGGTGTTCGACATCGTGCAGACGCTGAAGCGGCGCCGCGGGGGCGGCGACGAGCTGCTCGCCTACAAGGCCGGCCGCCGCTGGACCGACGTGCGCTCGGAGGACATCAACGGATACATCAAGGTCGTGGCGCACGAAGACTTCTCGGCGAAGGCGTTCCGCACCTGGAACGCCACCCTGCTGGCCGCGGTCGCGCTGGCCGTCTCAGGACCGGCCGCGGGCGGCTCGAAGACGGCGCGCAAGCGTGCGGTCACGCGCGCGGTGAAGGAAGTCGCGCATTACCTGGGCAACACGCCGGCGGTCTGCCGCGCCTCCTACATCGACCCGCGCGTATTCGACCGCTTCGACTCAGGGCTGACGGTCAGCGGCGTGCTGCCGGAGCTCGGCGAGGAGCCTGACCTCGCGTCCATTCACGGCCGCGCCGAGGAGGCGGTCCTGGAGTTGATCGCGGACAACGACGACTCGCCCCACGTCGAAGCCGTCGACGAGCTCGAGAAGCTGGCGGCCTAGCTGACGCGCGAGCCGGCGAGCTCGGCGTAGACGGCGCGTGCCTGGCGCGCGACGTCGCCCCAGTCGAACGTGAGCACGTGCTCGGACGCCTCGGCGACGAGCGAGTCGCGCAGCTCGACGTCGGTCAGCAGGCGCTCGGCCATCGCCGAGAGCGACTGCGGGTCGCGCGCCTCGAAGCGCAGGCCGACGTCCTCATTGGGCACGACCTCGCGCAGGCCGCCCGTGTCCGCGACGAGACAGGGGCATCCGGACGCCATCGCCTCGAGCGCAACCAGGCCGAACGGCTCGTAGATCGACGGCACGACCGTGAGGTCCGCGATCCGGTAGAGCGAGTGCAGCACGTCGTCGCCGATCCAGCCCAGGAACGTGCCGTGGTCGTCGAGGCCGAGCGCGGTCGCCTGCTCGCGCAGCTCCTGCTCGTGCGTGCCCGAGCCGGCGACGAGGAAGCGAACCTTGCCCACGCGCTCGATCAGGCCGGGCAGGGCCTCCAGCGCGAGCTGGAACCCCTTCTCGTAGACGAGCCTCCCGACGAGCAGCACGAGCTGCTCGTCCGGCTGGGCGAACCGCAGCCGCAGGTCGTCCAGGTCCGGGACCGGCACCAGGTCCTCAGGATCGATGCCGTTCGGGATCACCGTCACCCGGTCCTCCTCGAGCCCGTAGATGTCGGCCACGTGCTCGCGCATGTACGACGAGCACGTGATCACGCGCTCGGCGCGGTTCGCCATCCAGCGCTCGACCCCGTGGATGTGCGACTGCGGGTGCTTGTCGACCCAGCCCTGGTGGCGGCCGTACTCGGTCGCGTGGATCGTGACCGCGAACGGACACCTGAACCGCTTCGCGAGATGGTCACCGGCGACGGCCACGAGCCAGTCGTGGCCGTGGACGACGTCGAAGTCGTACCTGTCCCCCAGCTCGACACCCGCCGCGAGCATGTCCGCGTTCATGTGCTCGATCCAGGTGACGAACTCACCCAGCTCGCCCGGGCGCCTCGGCTCGCGGACGCGGTGGACGAGGACGCCGTTCACCTCCTCCTCGGCCGGCGACTCCTCGTGGCCGCGCGTCAGGACGTGGGGCTCGACACCCTGCTCCGCGAGGTTCTCGGCCAGCTTGCGCACGTGGCGGGCGAGCCCTCCTTCGATCAACGGCGGGTACTCCCAGGAGAGAATCAGCGGGCGCATGTTTGTCAAGGCGACACCAGCGGTGCCAGGTCGAGCCGGGGCGCAAGTGAGCGCAGCTCTGGGTCCGGCAGCGGCGCGGAGTCTAGAGCCCCGAGGGCGGCGCTCAGCTCCGCGGCGTGCGCGCGGACGCGCTCGAGCGGGTAGTCGGCCGCCAGCTCGCGCGTCATGAGAAACGCCCAATCGCTCGACTGGAGCGCGAACAGCTCGCGGGCCGCGCGCTCGAGCGCAGGTCCCCGGCCCGCGCTCGCGGCCGCCGCGACGGTTGAGAGCTCGGCGCCCCGCGCCGTGAAAGCGATCTCGGCCACGCGCGCGGAGTCCCACGTCGAGAGGTCCTTCGGCGAGCCCCAGGTCGAGGCCGCCAGCTCGCGCTCGACCGGCTCGACGTGGTCGAGCCCGGCCGGCAGCGTCGTCAGCTCGAGGCCCTCCGCGTCGGCGGCGGCCAGCACCTCGGCCAGCCACGCCGTGCCCTCGTACCACCAGTGGCCGAGCAGCTCGGTGTCGAGCGCGCAGCAGAGAAGTCCCGGGCGGCCGCGCTCGGCCGCGTAGGTGTCGAGGCGCTCGATCGCCCGGGCGACGAAGTCGCGGGCGTGCTCGCCCGCAAGCTCGAGCGCGCGCGCGTGGTCGTACGGCGCGCCGCCGTTCGTCCACGGCTTCAGGTCGTGCAGAGTGCGCCCGTGGTAGTTCCGGTACTCCGCGTGCGAGGGGTAACCCGTCGCCCCCCACACGAGCTCGACGGTCTGCCAGTCGAGCGGCACCGCCACCGGGCCGGTCTCCGTCGCGACCGGTTCGAGGTGCTCGAGCGCACCGATCCCGTGAACGTCGGTCTGGTCGACGCAGAATGCGCGCACCCCGTGCTCCGCGAGGTCGCGCTCGAGCCCTGGCTCGTATGCGCACTCGGGCAGCCAGAAGCCGCCCGTCCAGCCCTCGCCGAAGCGGTGCTCATGCGCCGCGACTCCCGCCGCGACCTGCAGCCGTACGCCCGCGTCGGTCGCGAGCAGCGGCAGCACCGCGTGCGTCGCCGTAGAGGTCCACAGCTCGGTCCCCAGGCCGGCGAACGCCGCGAGCAGGTCGCGGCCGCAGCGCTCGAACCCCTCATCCCCGCGCACATAGTCGCCCGCTGCGCGCCGCAGCTCCTTCGCGAGCTCCGGCTTGCCGGTGGCGTCGAGGCCATCCGAGTCCTCGGCGTGGATCGGCGCCCGGACCTCGCGCAGGAAGCGCAGGTAGCGGTCGCCGGGCTCACCGCGCATCGCCTCGAGCTGATCGCACAGCACCGGCGTCAGGCTCACGGTGACGGGCGCGTCCTTCAGAACCTCGAGCAACGGGATGTACACGCCCGCGACGGCCTCCCACAGCCACTCCTCGCCGAACGGCCACGTGCCGAAGCCCTCCACGTACGGCATGTGCGTGTGGAGGACGAGGGCGAGGGAGCCGCGCTTCACCTGAGCACCGCCACGAAGTCGAGCGCCTTCTCGAGCGGCCCGTCGCGAAGCACGAAGTCCGTGTCGCTGATCGCCGGCGTGAACCAGTCGTAGAAGCGCTTGGTGATCCCGAGCCGCGGATGGAGCGAGTCCCAGCCCGCCGCGATCGCCTTCTCGTGTAGCCACAGCTTGCGCGTGTGGAAGAGGCCGTGGAGCTCGACATGGTCGAACACGGACTCGCACAACTCCCGGAACTCCTCGGCGCGGTACTCCTTGATGTGCCAGGGGTTGCCCGACTTCTCCGCGCCCTCGGGCGCCAGCGTCAACACGTTCGGCGTCGACACGTACGCAACGGAGGCGATCGACTTGAAGTGCTCGAGGATCGCCTTCGGGTCCTCGACGTGCTCGATCGTCTGGAGAAACACGACCGCGTCGCATTCGCCCGACCATGACTCCACGAGGTCGCGCTCGAACGAGACTCCCGGGCGCGTGTACTTGAGCCGCGCGTGCTCGAACGCCTCGGGGTTGGCGTCCACGCCCGTCACACGCGCCGCCCTGTGTGCGAGCTCGGCGGTCCCGTAGCCCTCGCCGCAGGCCATGTCGACGACGTCCAGCCCCGCGACGCGCTCCGCGATCCAGCGGTACACCGCGAGGTGGCGCTGGAACCAGTAGTTCTCCTCCGGCACGTCCGGCAGCGTCCGCTCGCCGGTGAGCGACAGGGGCGGGACCCCCTCGGGCTGGTTCTGCTGCCTGTATTCCGCTTCTGCCTGCAAAACGGCGGCGAATATAGTCCCGCGCCCCTCTGATGGCCCCCGCCACCACCGACAAGATCCGCGACGTCAACATCCGCTACCACGATCTGGCGGCCGCCGATTACGACGCCAAGTGGGGAATCGACTACGGCGAGGCCGGCCAGGCGCAGGTGACGGGCAAGCTGGCGAAGGCGCTCGGCGGCGACCCCGGCCGCTACGGGCGCGCGCTCGAGATCGGCGCGGGGACCGGCTACTTCACGCTCAACCTGCTGCGCGCCGGGGTGATCGGCGAAGCCGTCGCCACCGACATCTCGCCGGGGATGCTCGAGACGCTGTCCTCGTCGGCCGAGCGGCTCGGCCTCGACGTCCGGACGACCCGGTGCGAAGCGGACAAGCTTCCGTTCGCCGACGATTCGTTCGACCTGGTCTTCGGGCACGCCGTGCTGCACCACCTGCCCGACCTCGATGCCGCGTTCGCCGAGTTCTGGCGGGTGCTGAGGCCCGGGGGGACGCTCGCGTTCTGCGGCGAGCCGTCGCGCTACGGCGACCTCATCTCGCAGGTCCCGAAGCGCGCGGCGGTGGCGCTGGCGCCCGCCTGGCGACGGGTGATGCGCGCGACGAAGCGCGACTACTTCGCAGAGCCCGACGATCGCGAGGAGGCCGACCTCGAGTGGCTCGTGGACGTGCACGCCTTCACGCCGCGGAGCCTCGGCTCGCTCGCACGCGAGAACTATTTCGAGGACGTCCGCGTCGCGGGCGAGGAGCTAACCGCCACGTGGTTCGGCTGGATGAACCGCACGCTCGAGGCGACCGCGGAGCCCGAAGGCGTGCCGTGGCTCTGGCGCCAGTACGCCTACCGCGGTTATCTCACCCTCCAGGCGCTCGACCGCGCCGTTCTCGAGCAGCGGCTGCCCGCGGCGATCTTCTACAACCTGCTCATCTCGGCGAGGAAGCCCGTATCGCTCATATGAGAGATCGCCTCCCCGCGATGCCGTACCGCTATGGCCTGCTGGTCATCGCGTTCGCGCAGCTCGGGGCGACCATGCAGGCACTCCTGGCACCGAGGAGCTTCTACGACGACTTTCCGCTCGGACGCGGTTGGGTGCAGGCGTATCCCGCCTACAACGACCACCTGATCTACGACTACGGCGCCTACACGCTCGGCGCCCTCGTCGCGCTGGTGATCGCCGCGATCTGGCTCGACCGGCGCGTCGTGCAGCTTGCGACGGTGAGCTGGCTCGTCAGCGCGACTATTCACCTCGTCAACCACGTGGTCACTGTCGACAGGTACGGAACAGGGGATGCGGTGGCGAACCTGACCGGGCTCTTCGTGTTCGTCGCGATACCGGGTGTCCTACTCGTAAGGAGCATCAATGAGTCACCAGCAGAGGATCCAGGGCGCGCCGGAGCGCGGGCCGCTACGTAAGGTCGCGTACTCGATGGCGCGCAAGCGGCTGGGGCGCGTGCCCGAGCCGTTCGCCGTAGCTGCGCACCACACCAAGATGTTCGGGGCGATGAGCGGCTTCGAGATGGCGCTCGACCGCTCGAAGACCGTGCCGACTCGCTACAAGGCGCTCGGCGAGTTGCGCGCCGCAATGGTTGTGGGCTGCGAGTTCTGCGTCGACATCGGCTCGATGATCGCGCGCGAGTCGGGGTTGTCCGACGACGAGCTGAAGGACCTCGTCGACTGGCAGGAGAGCGAGCGCCTCGACGAGAAGGACAAGCTCGTGCTCGCGTACGCGGACGCGATCTCGGCGACCCCGGTCGATGTCTCGGACGAGCTGTTCCAGCAGCTCCGCGCCCACTTCGACGAACAGCAGCTCGTCGAGCTGACCGCGGCGATCGCGTGGGAGAACTGGCGTGGCCGCTTCAACTGGGCGTTCGGCCTCGGCGAAGAGGGGTACTCCGAGGGCGCGTACTGCGTGCCCGTCGTCAGCGCGAATTGACTACGTCCGGCAGCGCGGCGGCGAAGAGCGCGTTCTCCTCGTCGGTACCGGCGGTCACGCGGATCGCGCCCGGCGCGCCGAAGCCGGTCAGCTCGCGCACGATGAAGCCGGCGCGGAGCAGGCGGTCGGCCAGGCCGGCGGCGTCGCCGCCCGGCACGTCGGCGTAGACGAAGTTCGCCTGCGACGGCTGGGCGCCGAGGCCCGCTCCCGCGAGCGCGGCGCGGATCTGCTCCCGCGCGTTGCGCGCGTGCCCCACGCGGCCTCCGATCGCGTGCTGCTCGTGCAGCGAGGCCAACGCCGCCTCCTGGGCCGGCTGGTTCACGTTGAAGATGGGGCGTACGCGGTCGAGCCCATCCGCGATCGCAGGCGAGGCGAGCGCGTAGCCCACGCGCAGCGACGCGAGGCCGTAGACCTTCGAGAACGTGCGCAGCACGCACAGGCGCTCGCGACCGTCGCGGAGGAGGGCCGGTCCTTCGGGCTCGGGATCCGCGTACTCGGCGTAGGCCTCGTCGAGCACGACCAGGACGTCCGGCGGCACCTCGTCGAGCAGCCGGCGCACGTCGTCGTGGCCAAGCAGCACGCCCGTCGGGTTGTTCGGGTTCGGCAGGTAGACGAGCTTCGCCCCGTAGTTCGCCTCGCTGATGAGGCGGTCGAGGTCGATCCGGCGCTCACCGTCGAGCGGCACCATCACCGGCACCGCGCCCGCACTCGCCGCTGAGACGACGTAGCTCGGGAACGACGGCCACGGCAGGATCGCGCGGTCGCCGGCGTCGAGCGTCGCGACGGCGCACAGCCGGATCAGCTCGTCGGCGCCGTTGCCGAGCACGACTTGCTCGACGGGGAGCTGGTGCCGCCGGGCGAGCTCGTCGCGCAGCTTCAGCCCGCCCGCGTCCGGATAGCG